>Ga0070668_100000925_pt1 | contig 20475 bp, 17 predicted proteins | sample KBSS43metaG_FD_64661 | JGI IMG/M metagenome (GOLD analysis project Ga0070668, IMG submission 64661) | Switchgrass rhizosphere microbial communities from Kellogg Biological Station, Michigan, USA - KBS S4-3 metaG | ecosystem: Host-associated > Plants > Roots > Rhizosphere > Soil ...
CCCGGCTGGTCTATCGAACGGCTGACCGCCCCCAGCCGCCTGTTCGGGGCGAACGGCCTCCGCATGGGCCCGGACGGGCGTCTCTATGTCGCGCAATGGTCGGGTAGCCAGATCAGCGCCGTCGATATCGACAGCGGCGCGGTCGAAGCGATCAGCCCGGTCGGCGGGCCGATCGTCGGCCCCGACGATCTGGCGTTCGACGATGCAGGCAACCTCTACGCGACCGAGATCACCGAGGGTCGCGTGTCCATGCGCACCCCACGCGGCGAAACCCGCATCCTCGCGGCCGTGCCGCTGGCCAATCCGATCACGGTCCATCGCGATCGCATCTTCGCCGGCGAACTTCAGCTCGGTGGACGCATCGTCGAGCTCGATCGCGAAGGCGGACCGCCGCGGACGATCTGCGAAGGCTTGCCGATGCCGAACGCATTCGAGGTCGGGCCCGACGGCATGCTCTATTTCCCGCTGATGGGCGCGAACGAGATCTGGCGGGTGAGCCTCGATGGCGGCGAGCCGGAGCGCGTGGCGCGCGATCTGGGCGTGCCGACCTCGGTCAAGTTCGATGCCATGGGGCGGATCGTTTCGACCCAGATCAACAGCGGCGAAGTGCTGCGGATCGACGTGCAGACCGGCGCGCGCGAGGTGATCGCGCAGATCGCGCCGGGAATGGACAATCTCGCCTTCTGCGACGAGCGCCTTTTTGCCAGCAACGTGACCGGATCGATCCACGAGATCCTCGGGGGCGGCCGGCTGCGATCGGTGATCCCGAGTGGCTTCAACTGGCCGCTCGGCCTCGCGGTCAATGACGACGGCACGCTGTACGCCGCCGACGGGCTGACGACCTATGCGATCGCCCAGGGCGGATCGCCGCGCATTGCGGGCAGCTTCTTCCTGCCGGGCTATCCCGGCTATTGCCGCGGGCTCGCCGCGATGGGCGGCGGCGAGTTCGCCGTAGCCACGGGTGAGGGGCGCGTGCTGCGATGGCGGCCGCACCATGCCGAATCCGAGCTGATCGCCGACGGCTTCGACGAGCTGTACGGGATCGCAGTGGCGGCTGACGGCTCGGTCCTCGTCGCCGATGGCGGCACGGGACGCGTGCTGCATCTGCGCGGGGGCGCCGTGGAGGTGCTAGCGAGCGATTTGCGGAAGCCGAAGGGAATCGCGGTCGCAGGGGATGGATCGTGCTTCGTCGCCGAAGCGGACGGGGGACGGATCGTCCGGCTCTCGGGCGGCCACTCCTCGGTCGTACTCGACGGCCTGATCGATCCGCAGGGATTGGCGCTGCACGAGGAGCGCCTCTATGTCGTCGACGCCCGCGCCAAGGAACTCGTCGTCTACGACATCGCGACGCGCACGCGCGAGACGATCGTATCGGCTCTGCCGGTCGGCGCCCCGCCCGGCGTCACCGCGAAGCCGCTGCGCGCGATGGGCGCCCATCTGGGCGTGCAGGGCCCATTCGCGGGGATCGCCATCGGCGCCGGCGGCACGATCTATCTATCCAACGATGCCGAAGGCGCGATCCTGGCGGTCCACCCCACGGCGGAAGCTGGACGGCGCCGCTAGCTACCGTCGCGCGACGATGGTGTAGAGCTGCTTGCTGCGATCGCCGTAGGCATAGTGGTTCCACGTCAGCCTGGAGCGGGTGAAGCCGAGGATCGCGAGATATTCCTGCACCAGCCGCGGCGGCAGCTTGTACCAGGCTTCGGTGATGCCCGCCGGCCGGTCGGCCTGCGGGAGGAAGCGCGGCGAGCGGCGATAGCGGCTCAGGAGTGGGCCCCACGGTGATATATCCGCGACGATTATAGCTTCCTTGGCCAGCTTCGCACCATTCTGCAGCGCGAGAAACGGATCGCGCAGGTGGATCAGGATGCTGCCATAGAGCACGACGTCGACCGCGCCGATCGCATCGGGGATGGCGTAGACGACACCGTTGACCATCCGCGCGCTCGAACCATGCGCCTGGTGGCAGAACCAGTAGCCGTTGTTGATGCGCCGGAGATGCGCGCGCCGTTCGTGCCGCCTGCTCTCGAAATCGACTCCGACGAACGGCACCAGATCCCAGTCATGATCCTCGGACAGATCGAACGAGACGACCTCGCCGCCATTCTTCTCGGCGTGGAAGCTGAGGATGCCGCTCGCCGCGCCGACGTCGAGCACGCGGCGACCGCAGAAATCAAAATGGCCGAGATAATCGTCGAGCCTGCCACGAAGATCCCACTCGCCGGTGACGAGCCCGTGCCCGGGAACATCCATCGTATGATAGAAGTGGCAGTCTGCAACCGAAAGATCCCTCACCGGTGGCGTATAGAGCGCGTCATGTGGGGGATCTGGTGAAGACGACATCGGCCCCTGCTTCTCGTTGCGGCGATGCGGACCTGCTAGGCCGCTTCGCTCAGGTCGTCAAAGCAGGTCAGGCCAGCCGGTGCGGTGCGGGATCGCCGCGTTCGGCGATGAGCTGGCGGCGCGCCTCGGTGCGGCAAACGTCGTAGCGCCGGCGCAGCGCCGCACGATCCGCGGCGGGAATAGAATCGAGGATCGCGCTGTCGCTGCGCAGAGCGATGCCGCCGATCAACGCGCCCTGCGCAGCCCGATCGAGATCGGCGCCGAGCAGCTTCATCGTGCGTGCGCGCAGCGCGAACTCGAAATCGTCGAGCCGCGCCGATTCCACCTCCTGCTTCTTCAGCAGAGCGCCGCGCAGATCCCACACCATGACGGGGTCATCCGCCGCAAGCGGCGGGCAGCGCGATCGGATCGGCACCCTTCGTGCGCCATACGCCATCGGGCAGCAGATAGGCCTGCCCCGGCCGCACGCGGTTCTTGAGCGTCTGGCAGCCGATCGTCGCGGCCCATTCGCGCAGCGCCACGCCGTGGCTTGCGGCCTGATCGGTATAGGCCGCGCGGCGGCGGATGTTGAGCTGCTCGACCTGCGCGCGGACGTCGGCGGAGACCGAGCCCTTTACGCCCATATAGCCGTCGGCTTGCTCGCCGACGTTGCCGCTGGCGATCGCGGCCGAAAGCGCCGGGCTGGTCTGCGCCGAGGCATAGCCCGCCGCGCCCACCGCGATGGCCGCGGCGAGGCCGAGCATCGAGATCCTGGTCAGCGTCTTCATTGCGGGAACAACTCCGGGTTCTGGTTGATGAACTGATCGGCGTCGCGCTGGAGGCGAACCACCACTTCCTGGCGCACGTTGACGTTCAGGTTGATCTCGATCGGCTTTTCTGGCGCCTTGACCTGGATGCAGCCGCCGAGCGCGGACAAGATCGCGCCGCCGAGCGCCAGCCGCCTCCAAATCATCGTCGCCCCTCGTTCTCGATGCCGATCGCATCGTCCTAACATGTCCTTCATGGCTTATTCCCGCTTTCTTGAGGCTGAACGGCGGCCGGCTGCTCGGCTCCGGGGGCAAGCTGCCCCGCTTGGTCGCGGATAAGCGCGGTCGGATCGGCGAAATTGGAGGCAGTGTTGAGCAGGCCGCGGAAGGGCGCGCGCACCACTATGTTGAACTTGAACGGCAAGCCGGTGAACTGCCGGGTGATGCCGGCCGGCGCGGCGCCCTCGCCGATCGGGCGTTCGTTGGTGCCGGTGAAGAGGATGCGGCTGATGATCTCGCCGTCCAGCGCGCCGTCCAGTTCGATCGCCAGATTCTCATATCGCATCGATTTCAGCGCATCGAACGCCATCGTGCCGAACGTCCCGAGATCCTCGTTCGAAACCTCGCCGACATAGGCAAGCGTGCCGCCGCCGCGCCGCACATCGAGCCGCCCACGCTCGATCCGCCCGCCCCGCTCGTCGAAGACCATCGGCAGGCGGCCGTCGAACAGCCCGGTCGCGGCGACGTTGTCGAATTCGAACTGCTGGAGGAACAACGCCGCGTCGAGCCCCTCCACGCGGAAGGTGAGATGTCGCTCGACCGGGCGGCCCAGATCGAGCGTCGTCGGCTCGAGCACCAGCCGACCACCCGAGAAGGGCCATTCTCCACCCTCGATGCGGACGTGCTGATCGGGCAGCAGCTGGTAGCGAACCACCCCGCCGGTGACGGCGATACCCGGATTGACCTCGCCGAGCCGCACCTCCTGCTCAGGCGCGGTGACGAGCCCCAGCAGGTCGGTGAAGCGGATCGTGCCGTTGATCCCGCTGACCGGCCCAAAAGCGGCGGCGAGCGCAGTCGATTCGGTGGAGAAGGTGCCGCCGCTGGTGACGCCGTCGGGGCCCCAGGCGATCTCGCCGCGCCCGCTGACCGTGCCGACGACATTGGCGACGACGCCGAGCGTCAGGCGGGTCAACAGCTCGGGCTGGAAGCCCTCGCGGAACGTCAGCGCCGGCACGTCGAGCGTCGCGCCGCCGGTGCCGCGCGAAAGATCGTGATTGAGCTCGACGCGGGTGACCGCGACGCTCTGGGTCGGCTCGCGCAGCGTGCCACCGCCGCGGATCACGCCGCCGACCAGCGTCAGGCGGACGTCGTCCGAGACGAGCGGGTTGAAGCGCGGTTCGGCGGCGTCGTCGGCGACTCGCAGGCGGCCGTCGAGCGCGAGATTGCCGTTGGCCAGCCGCCAGCCGCCACCGGCCTCCGAGATCAGCAGCGGCACGTTGGCGATCTTGCCCGCCGCGCCCTCGAACCGCCCGCCGAGCCCGCGCGCATCGGCCTTGCCGGCGAGGCGAGTGATATCGAGCCGGGTCACCGCCTTTCCCGCGCCGAGGCGAACGGCAAGCCGATCGAGCGTGAAGCCGGGAGAGCCGATGTCGGCGCGCAACACAGCGGCAGTCATCAGCAGCGGCGATTGGCCGACGCGACCGGCAAGGCGCGGCCGAGCGATCGCCGCGCCGCCGCGCAACGCCCCGCCGGCGCCACGCGCGATCAGAGCGCCCTGGACGGGGCACAACGGCAGCCGCGCGGTGCCGAGGCGGACGCCGGCGATCACGAGCGTCGCGAAATCGAGCGGAACGCAGCGTTCGTTGACCGCAAAGCTGCCGTCGGCGGCGACGCGTCCAGACAGCGGCAGGCGCAGACCAGTGACTCGGCCGTCGCCGATCGGGCCGTCGAGCGTGGCTACAGTCTCGAAGCGGGTGACCCGGCCGGCATCGCTGAACCGCACCGGTGCCAGCGCGAGACGCGATCCGCCGACGGCCATCGGCGCGATCTCGGCCACGCCGGTGAGCGGCGCATGCGCTGCCGCCTGACGCAGGTCGATCCGCGCGGTCGGGAAGCCGCCGCCGGCGAGCGTCAGCCGTCCATCGATCCGCCGCGCGCCGTCGGGCCAGCGATAGGACATCCCGTTCCCATCGCCGAGCGCAAGGCGCGCACCGCTCGCGCTGGATATGCCGATCCGCCGAAGCAGCAGCGAGCCGCCACCCGCGCCGCGATCCAGCAGGAAGCCGGCATCGACGTCGGAATCGCGGCCGGCGCGGGCGATGGCCGCGCCGATCGCTTGGCCGAGCGGCCCGAGCGGCGTGCCGCCGGCCGCCGCGAGCCCCGTCGCCGCACGGCGCAGCAAGGCGGGCGCAAGCGCGAGCGAGGCGATGCGTGCGTCGCCGTCGAGCCGGATCGCCTCGCCGCCGGGCGCGACATCGTAGCGCGTGTCGAGCGCGACCTGCCGCGCCGCGCCCTGGGGGGTGACCACGCCCTCGCCCGTGAGTCGGGCGGTGCCGCGGATCCGCTCCGCGCCGCCGTCGAACCCGATCGTCCCGTCGAACGACGCCAACCGGTTCGCCCCTGCCTCGGCCTTGCCGGTCGCGATCCGCGCCTGCCCACGCCAGCGATCGAGCGCCTCGTTCAGCGTGGCGGCGAGATCGATCCGCGCATCGGCGAGCGACGCATCGCCGCAATCGATCCGCGCGGCGCGCGCCGGCCCCTCGATACGCGGCGCGCGATCGGCGATGGCGACATGCAGCCACGCGCTCGGCTGCACCACGCCGCAATCCTCGACCCCGAGCCGGGTCGCGATGGCCGCGAGCCGCCCGTCGAATCCGTTCGCGAGATTTCCTCGCCCTTCGAGCGCGAGGCCGATCGCACCGTAGGGCGTATCGAGCCGCATGCGCGCATCGGCGAGGTTCACGGTGATGTCGGGCAGAGCGAATGGCGCGTCCGACGATGGCGGGAGCAGCCGATCGACGGTCCCGAAACTCACCTTGCCGGCGACCAGCCGGCCCCGCAGCCGGACGCCGCCAGCGGTGATCGACCGGACCGACGGCCAGCCGAGACCGTAGGAGAGCCTGAGTTCGGCCCATTCGGCAGTAAGATCGGGATGCGCCGGATCACCGATGACGATGCGTTCGAGCCGCTGCACCCCGGGCGCAAGCCGAGTTATCACATAGCTCGCAGGCACCTGGCGCGCTGTCAGCTCGGCATCGACGAAGCGTCGGGCGATCGGCTCGCGTCCGAGCCAGAGGATCGAGACGAGCAGCAGCGATAAGAAGAGCGCAACGCCCGCCAGCCACCAGCGCCGCGGCGCACGCCCCTCGCTGTCCTCCATCGCTGCGAGCCTTAGCCCGTGTAGCGCCGCCGAGGCGAGATCATTTCGGCCATGGTCCGTTCCTCTCGCTCCGGGTTGCGACGATCCTACGCGGCGACCATCGATCTCGTTCCATGGCCGGAGCGACTCGCGATCCCGCCGAAAAATCGTCGGAAGGACGACAATCCGCTTCGCTCAGCAATAAGTCTGCCCAATATTCGGGCAACAATCGCATCTTTGCACAATCGCGCGGCACGAAATTGCGTCAGCTGAGCCTGATTCATGGCTCTTCTTGCGCCGCACCATTTGGCACGCTTATTGAAGAACGCGCGACAGCGTTCGTGCGGGAGGGAACGCGAAATGAAGAAGATCGAAGCCATCATCAAACCCTTCAAACTCGACGAGGTGAAGGAAGCCTTGCACGAGGTCGGCGTATCCGGAATCACCGTTACCGAGGCCAAGGGGTTCGGCCGGCAGAAGGGCCACACCGAGCTTTACCGCGGTGCGGAATATGTCGTCGACTTCCTGCCGAAGGTGAAGCTCGAGGTGGTGGTGGACGACGCCGTCGCGGAGCGCGTCGTGGAGGCGATCGCCGGCGCCGCGCAGACCGGCCGTATCGGTGACGGCAAGATCTTTGTGATCCCGGTCGAGGAAGCGATCCGCATCCGCACCGGGGAAAAGGGCGCCGACGCGGTCTGACGCGGGCGCAAGCAGCTTTGCGGGCTTCGGCCCAGTCCCATTTCGGAAATCACTCACGGGGAAGGCACAGCAATGGCGAATTCGGCCTCTGACGTATTGAAGATGATCAAGGACAAGGAGATCGAGTGGGTCGATCTCCGTTTCACCGATCCGAAGGGCAAGTGGCAGCACCTGACCATGGTTGCGGGCGTCGTCGGGGAGGACGAGCTCAACGAAGGGTTCATGTTCGACGGCTCGTCGATCGACGGCTGGAAGGCGATCAACGAGTCCGACATGATCCTGAAGCCGGATCTGGACGCGGTGTGGGTCGATCCCTTCTCCGCGACGCCGATGCTCATCCTCGTGTGCGACATCGTCGAGCCTTCGACCGGTGAGCTCTATGCCCGCGATCCGCGCTCGACCGCCAAGCGCGCCGAGGCCTATGTGAAGGCGGGCGGCTTCGGCGACACCGTATATGTCGGCCCTGAAGCCGAGTTCTTCATGTTCGACGACGTCCGGTTCGAGAACACTTATTCGTCGAGCTACTACAAGCTCGACGACATCGAGCTGCCGGGCAACACGTCCAAGGAATATGAGAGCGGCAATCTCGGCCACCGTCCGCGCGCCAAGGGCGGCTACTTCCCCGTCGCTCCGGTGGACTCGGCCGTCGACATCCGCGCCGAGATGGTCTCGACCATGCTCGAGATGGGGCTGCCGTGCGACAAGCACCACCACGAGGTGGCCGCCGCGCAGCACGAGCTCGGCCTCACCTTCGGCACGCTCGTCACCACCGCCGATCGCATGCAGATCTACAAATATGTCTGCTGGCAGGTGGCGCAGGCCTACGGCAAGACCGTGACCTTCATGCCGAAGCCGATCAAGGAAGATAACGGATCGGGAATGCACACCCACATCTCGATCTGGAACGAAGGCAAGCCGACCTTCGCCGGTACCGGCTACGCCGGCCTGTCCGAAACCTGCCTCTACTTCATCGGTGGCGTCATCAAGCACGCCAAGTCGCTCAACGCGTTCACCAATCCGTCGACCAACAGCTACAAGCGGCTGGTTCCGGGTTACGAAGCGCCGGTGCTGCTCGCCTATTCGGCGCGCAACCGTTCGGCCTCGTGCCGCATCCCCTACGGCACGGGCGCGAAGGCGAAGCGCGTCGAGTTCCGCTTCCCCGATGCGATGGCGAACCCGTACCTCTGCTACGCCGCACTGGTGATGGCCGGCCTCGACGGGATCGAGAACAAGATCCATCCGGGCGAGCCGATGGACAAGAACCTGTACGACCTGCCGCCGGAAGAGCTGGCCCAGGTTCCGACGGTTTGCGGCTCGTTGCGCGAGGCGCTGGACGCGCTGGCAGCGGATCACGGCTACCTGACGAAGGGCGGCGTGTTTACCGAAGACCAGATCGAGAGCTATATCGAGCTCAAGTGGCCGGAAGTCGCCCGTTGGGAGATGACGCCGAGCCCCGTCGAGTTCGACATGTACTTCTCGCTCTGACCGCCCTTCCCGGCGGGGGAAGCGGGGCGCCCGGACCTTGGGTCCGGGCGCCCCTTCTTCGATCGATGACCGGCGTGCGCCGTCCTCTTGACCCAGGGGACAGGGTAGCATCGCCGATCGCCACGATCGTGCCGGCAGAAGCGCATCGACGTCCGCCCAGGATAGCCGCGAGCGATTTCGATTCCGACGCCCCGGCGGACTCGCGCTGCCAATGCGGATGGTCTGTTCGTCGTCGCGCTCGATTGACGCGTCGCAGCATGGTTCGTTATCCTTCCCTTGCGGTGATAAGGGGAATGCGGGTGAAGAAGGTTTATCCCGATGCTGCGGCCGCCCTCGAAGGGCTGCTGTTCGATGGCATGACGATCTGTTCGGGCGGGTTCGGACTTTGCGGCATTCCCGAAAGGCTGATCGACGCGATCGAGGAAGCGGGCGTGAACGGGCTTACGGTGGCCTCGAACAATTGCGGGATAGACGGCGTCGGCCTCGGCAAGCTCCTGCGTTCGCGCCGGATCGCCAAGATGATCGCCTCCTATGTCGGCGAGAACAAGGAGTTCGAGCGGCAGTATCTTGCCGGCGAACTCGAGGTGGAGTTCTCCCCACAGGGAACGCTCGCCGAGCGGATGCGCGCCGGCGGCGCCGGCATCCCGGGCTTCTACACCAAGACAGGCGTCGGCACTCTCGTCGCCGAGGGCAAGGAAACCAAGGAATTCGACGGCGAGACCTATGTTCTCGAACGTGGCATCCGCGCCGACCTGTCGATCGTCAAGGGGTGGAAGGCCGACGAGAGCGGCAACCTCGTCTTCCGCAAGACGGCGCGCAACTTCAACGCGCCGGCGGCGACGGCGAGCCTGAACACCGTGGCCGAGGTGGAGGAGATCGTGCCCGTCGGCAGCCTCGATCCGGACTGCATCCACGTGCCCGGCGTGTACATCAAGCGCATCGTGCTCGGCGCGCCCTACGACAAGAAGATCGAGTTTCGGACCACGCGTCCGCGGGAGGCGGCATAATGCCCTGGGATCGCAACGGCATGGCAGCGCGCGCAGCGAAGGAGCTGCGCGACGGTTATTACGTCAACCTCGGCATCGGCATTCCGACGCTGGTCGCGAACAACATTCCCGCGGGAATGGAAGTGACGCTGCAGAGCGAGAACGGGATGCTCGGCATCGGCCCCTTTCCCTATGACGACGAGGTCGATGCCGATCTGATCAACGCCGGCAAGCAGACGATCAGCCAACTCCCTTCGTCAAGCTATTTCTCGAGCAGCGACAGTTTTGCGATGATCCGCGGCGGGCATATCGACCTGACCGTGCTCGGCGCGATGGAGGTCGCCGAGAACGGCGACATCGCCAACTGGATGATCCCGGGCAAGATGGTGAAAGGGATGGGCGGGGCGATGGACCTCGTCGCCGGCGTCAAGAAGATCATCGTCGTGATGGAGCACAATGCCAAGGACGGTACGCCCAAGTTCATCCCCGAATGCACGCTGCCGCTGACCGGCCGCAACGTGGTCGACATGATCGTCACCGATCTCGCGGTGTTCCAGCGACCCGATCACGAGACGCCGTTCCGCCTTGTCGAGCTGGCTCCCGGCGTGACCGCGGACGAGGTCGCGGCGAAGACGACGGCGCGCTACGTGGCGGGCTGAGGCGTCGCTCACATAGAGCGCAGCATTCGCCGCCGTGAATCAACGATTCGTCGCACGGCTGGGGATGGTTGAAGCACCGCATTGACCGGGAGTCCCGCTTCACTATGTCTGCGCCCATGGTCGCAGAACCACCCGTTCTCACAAGATTTTCTACCTTCCATGGTTAGCCCCCTCGCGCTTCGGCTCGGGACGCCGGCACATGTGCGTCGCGCGCGGCGCAAGTGGATCTTCGGCTTCCTGGTCGCGATGGCGCTGATCGCGATCGGCGTCGGCTGGGCGCTGAGCCGGTTCGACGCGGCTGACTGGGCGCCCGCGGGGCCGGCGCCGGTGCCGAAATCGCTGCGCGCGGCGATCGCCGAAGGGCAGCTCCGCCCTGCCCCGGGACCTCACCGGATCGATTATGCACGCGTCGACGAGCGCGTGAACCGGCTGATGGCGCGCAACGACATGGCCGGGCTCGCCGTCGCGATCATCGAGGACGGGCAGATCAGCTTCGTCAAGGGCTATGGCCTGACCGGCGCCGATGCTGCCGAGCCGGTCACCGCCAATACCGTGTTCCGCTGGGCATCGCTGTCGAAAGGCGTCGCTGCGACGATGGTGGCGGAGCTTGCCGAGCAACGCCGCCTGTCGCTCGACGATCCGGTGGCGCGCTGGTCGAGCTCGCTTCGCCTTCCCGGTGGCGCCGAGCAGAAGGTGACGCTTGCCGATCTGCTCTCGCACCGCCTCGGCATCGTCAAGAACGCCTATGACGACAAGCTCGAAGAAGGAATGGACCCGCGTGCGATCCGCGGTCTGCTCGCGCATCTCGATCCCTACTGCGCCCCCGGCCTGTGCCACGCCTATCAGAACGTCGCCTATGACGCGGCGAGCGAGGTGGTCGAGCGTGCGACGCGCGAACGCTATGGCGACGCCGTGCGCGAACGTCTGTTCGTGCCGCTGGGCATGCGCACCGCCTCGACCACGCGCGCGGGCCTGGAAAGCGCGCGAAGCTGGGCCCGGCCGCATCGCGGCGAGCGCGTGCTGACGGTCAACGACGCCTATTACCGCGTGCCCGCGGCGGGCGGGGTCAACAGCTCGATCTTCGATCTAGCGCTGTGGATGCGCGCGCAGATGGGTGAGGCGCCGCAGGTTCTGTCGCCGCACGTGCTCGACGTGATCCACATGCCGCGCGTCGCGACCGATCGCCGCGGGCGCGGCGCGTATCGCGATTTCCACGAGCAGCGCTACGGCCTCGGCTGGCGCGACATGCTCTACGCGGGGCATCGCATCGTCGGTCATCACGGCGCGGTGAGCGGCTATCGTTCGCTGATCCTGTTCGATCCCGAGCAGAAGGCGGGCGTGGCGATGCTGTGGAATTCGGAGAGCAGCAAACCCTCGGCACTCGCGCCCGAGGTGTTGGACATGCTCTACAAGCGCCCTCGCACCGATTGGCTCGCGCTCGACGAGCCGGAGGGCGCGAAGCGGGGGTAAACGCGGCCAGCGTCGTGACCCGACACATGCGCCGACGGCAAGGTCACCGATCTGATCATCGGGCGCTACGTGGTGAGCCGGATTGATGAGGTCGGGGCCGGAGTTCGAGCCGCCTCGCCCGCCTCACTCCAGCGCTGATGGAAAGGCCGGCAGCTCGGCGAGATCGCGCGGATCGTGCTGGATCACCACGCGCGCATTGAGGTTGCGCGCGATCGTCTCGAAGCGGTCGTGCGAGGCGAGCGTGTCGGCGCGGTCGGCATTGAAGCTCGGCACGCCGCGCACCGCGCGGTTCTCGCGGAAGTGATATTGATCGCCCGACAGGAGGACGTATCCGGCACGCGGCAGCTTCACGAGCAGCGTATGGTGGCCCGGCGTATGGCCGGGCATCGCCAGCATGATCACCGTACCGTCGCCGAACAGATCGAGATCGCCCTCGACCGGGCGGACCCTTCCACCGCCGCTGATCCACGGGGCGAGCTGCGCCGCCCCGCGTTCGGCGCCGCCCGGCCCCTTGAGCAGATCCCAATCGCCCTTGCCGATCAGCAGCTCGGCCTGCGGAAATCCGGCCGCGCCCCCGGTGTGATCGCCATGATAGTGGCTGATCCCGACATGAGTGATCTGCCCGGGCTGCAACCCCATCCGCGCGAGGCTCTGCGCAATCGTGTGATCGAGCGACATCTCGCCGGAGGGATCGCGTCCGCCGACCAGGCTCGATGGCAGGCCGGTATCCCACAGCACTATGCCGCGCGGATGGCGGATGACGAAGCAGCCGGCGATCAGCTCGCGCCGCTCGCCGCGATAGAGCATCGTGTCCGAGAACCAGCCGAGATCGGACTGGACGAGCTTGCCGCATTCGAAGCCGGTCAGGCTCACCGCGGATGCGGGCGGATCGGCGGCGAGCGCGGGTTCGGCGAAGGACAGGGAAAGCGTCGCAAGCAGCGCAAAGGTCCGTGTCATCCGCCCGATCTCCTTCGCTATCCGATGAGTTCGCGAACGTCGGTCAGCCGCCCGGTCACCGCCGCCGCAGCCGCCATCGCCGGCGATACGAGGTGAGTGCGCGATCCCGGGCCCTGCCGGCCGACGAAATTGCGGTTGGATGTCGAGGCGCAGCGCTCGCCCGCCGGCACCTTGTCCGGATTCATCGCGAGGCACATCGAGCAGCCGGGCTCGCGCCATTCGAAGCCGGCGTCGATGAAGATGCGGTCGAGCCCCTCGGCCTCGGCCTGCCGCTTGACCAAGCCCGAACCCGGCACGATCAGCGCCTGCCGGACGTTGCCGGCGACGTGCCGGCCACGCGCCACGGCGGCGGCGGCGCGGAGATCCTCAATCCTGCTGTTGGTGCAGGAGCCGATGAAGATGTTCTCGACCGCCACGTCCTGCATCCGTGTGCCCGGGGTCAGCCCCATATAGTCGAGGCTCTTGCGTGCGGCTTCCTGCTTGGACGGATCGGCGAAGCTCATCGGATCGGGCACGACGCCGGTGATCGGCACGACGTCCTCGGGGCTCGTCCCCCAGGTCAGGCTCGGCGCGATCGCCCCGGCGTCGAGCGCGACGACCTTGTCGTAGGTCGCGCCCGGGTCGGTCGCCAGCGTCTTCCACCACGCCACCGCCCTGTCCCAATCGGCACCCCGCGGCGCCATCGGCCGGCCCTTAAGATAGGCAAAGGTCGTCTCGTCGGGCGCGACGAGCCCGGCGCGAGCCCCGCCCTCGATCGACATGTTGGAAACGGTCAACCGCCCCTCGACCGACATCTCGCGGAACACGCTGCCGGTATATTCGATGACGTAGCCGGTGCCGCCGGCGGCGCCGATCTTGCCGATGATCGCGAGGATCACATCCTTCGGCGACACGCCGAAGCCAAGTGTGCCGTCGACGCGGATTTCCATCGTCTTCGACTGCTTCAGCAGCAGCGTCTGCGTGGCGAGCACATGCTCGACCTCGGACGTGCCGATACCGAAGGCGAGCGCGCCGATGCCGCCATGGCAGCTGGTGTGGCTGTCGCCGCAGACGATCGTCGCGCCCGGCAGCGAAAAGCCCTGCTCCGGGCCGACAACGTGGACGATGCCCTGCTCAGGCGCGGTCGCATCGATGTAGCGGATGCCGAACTCGGGCGCATTCTGCTCGAGCGCGGCGAGCTGCTGCGCCGATTCGGCATCGGCGATCGGCAACCGCTGGCCGTCCGCGCCGACCCGCGGGGTGGTCGGCAGATTATGATCGGGCACCGCGAGCGTGAGATCGGGCCGCCGCACGGTGCGGCCGCTCGCGCGAAGTCCCTCGAACGCCTGCGGGCTGGTGACCTCGTGCACGAGATGCCGATCGATGTAGATCAGGCAGGTCCCGTCGTCGCGCCGTTCGACGACATGGGCGTCCCAGATCTTTTCGTAGAGGGTGCGGGGCTTGCTCATGATGCGGGCGATCTAGTCTCGCGCGCGGGGAAAATCAAAGCGCGTCAAAGCGCGAGGTGCAGAAACCGGTTGAACGCGCTCGCCTCATAATCGCCGAATGCCGCGCCGTCGGCGAAGCCGTGGGCGCGGTACAGCGCGAGTGCTGGATCGAACGCGGGGCCGCTGCCCGTCTCAAGGCTGAGCCGCGCCAGTCCACGCGTCCGAGAGACCGCGATCATGTGGCGGAGCAGCGCCGCCGCCGCGCCCTTGCGCAGATGATCCGGGTGGGTGCGCATCGACTTGAGCTCGGCCGTGTCGTCGCCGAGCATCCGCATCGCGCCGACCGCAATGACGGCTCCGGCCTCACGCACCGTCCAGACGGTGACTTCGCGCGTCTGCAACCCCGATAGATCCAGCGCATGGACGCTTTCCGGTGGCGAGTTCGCCTGCATGCCTGCAAGGTGGAGCGCAAGCAGCGCTCGGGTCGGCTCTCCCGATAAATCGTCCTCGACGATCTCCATGCTCAGCTTCCTATCACCGCGGCTTGCGAACTGAAATGCGCTGGCGAGGGCGGCGCTTCAGCGGCCGCGCGGAAGCCGATGGACGGATGGGCAATCGCGCAAGGGCTGCATTCCCGACATTGCCTGTCTGTTCGAGGCGTAGGTCGCCGATCATCTGCTGGAGCATCAAAGCGGCGCCGTCACCGCCTCCAGCCACGCCAGCGCGTCGCCCTCAAGCTGCGGGCCTACCACCGCGCGCACCTTCGCATGATAGGCGTCGATCCACGCGCGCTCGCCGTCGTCGAGCATGTCGACCGCGATCAGGTTGCGGTCGATCGGGGCGAAAGTCAGCGTGTCGAAGCCGAGCATGTCCTTCTCGGCGCCCTCGATCGCGCGGTCCACCACCAGCACGAGGTTCTCGATACGGATCCCGTACTCGCCGGTCTTGTAATAGCCGGGCTCGTTGGAAAGGATCATGCCGGCCTGCAGCGGCTCGTCGCCGCCGGAGAAGGTGGCGATGCGCTGAGGCCCTTCGTGAACCGACAGGAAGCTGCCGACGCCGTGGCCCGTGCCGTGCGCGTAATCGAGCCCGACCGCCCACAGATATTGCCGTGCGAGGATATCGAGCTGGCCGCCGCGCGTGCCCTTCGGGAACACTGCGCGGGCGAGCGCGACATGCCCCTTGAGCACGCGGGTGAAACGGTCCTTCATCTCGGCGCTCGGCGTGCCGATCGCGACGGTGCGGGTCACGTCGGTCGTACCGTCCTCATATTGCCCGCCCGAATCGACAAGGTATAGCGTACCCTGCTCGATCGGCCGGTTGGTCTCGGGCGTGACCCGATAATGGACGACGGCGCCGTTGGGCCCAGCGCCCGAGATCGTGTCGAAACTCAGATCGCGGAGCACCCCGGTCTTCTCGCGGAAGCTGTGGAGCTTGGCGACGGCATCGAGCTCGGTCAGCCCGCCCCTCCCCGCCTCGGTGCCGATCCAGTGAAGGAAGCCCGTCAGCGCGGCGCCGTCGCGCGCGTGCGCGGCTCTGGTGCCGGCGATCTCGACGGGATTCTTGATCGCCTTGGGCAGCACCGCCGGATCGCGCTCCTCGATCGCCTGCGCGCCCGCGCGCCCAAGCGCCTCGAAGATCGCCGCCACTGCCCGCTCGGGATCGACAGCGACGGTCAGTCCGGAAAGGCCGGCGAGATGCGACGGAAACGCCGCGCGATCGTGAATGCGAACCGCGTTGCCGAGGTGCTGCGCGACATCGTCGGCGAGCTTCTCGGGCGCGACGAACAGGTCGGCGGTGCCGTCGGCATGGACCAGCGCATAGGCGAGCGCGACGGGAGTACGATCGACATCCTGCCCACGGATGTTGAACGTCCAGGCGATCGAATCGAGCGCCGACAGCACCACGCTGTCGGCCTTGTGCTTGCCGAGCCACTCGGCCATCGCCTGCCGCTTCTCGGCAGAGGACCGGCCGGCGACCTCCTCGCGATGGACGACCAGCTTCGCCATCGATGGCGCCGGGCGATCCGGCCAGATCGCGTCGACCGGGTTGGTATCCACCGCGACGAGCTCGGCGCCCTTTCCGGCGAGCGCCTTGCGCGCCGCCGTCACCCAGCCCTTGGTGTGCAGCCAGGGATCATAGCCGATCCGCGCGCCCTGCGCGGCATGCTGGCCGAGCCATTCGGACACGCTCGTCTGCGGCACCGACTGGTAGGACCAGTGCGCGCCGTCGACCTGCTCGCGCACCTGAAGCGTGTAGCGGCCGTCGACGAAGATCGCCGCTTCGGCCGGCAGCACCACCGCCGATCCGGCCGAACCCTGGAAGCCGGTCAGCCAGGCCAGCCGCTGCGCATAGGCGCCGACATATTCGCTCATATGCTCGTCGGTCAGCGGCACGACGAAACCGTCGAGGCGCCGACGGGCGAGCTCGTCGCGGAGGGCCTGGAGACGGTCTTCGTAGGTGGACATATGCGGAGCGCCTTCTATCTCGTTGAGCCGAAGATAGGCGGCGCATCCCAGCGGCGCCAGTGCGTGCGTTTCCATAAGCCACTGTCAACCGGCCTTGTGCCGGGGTTCACGGCGCGGCACACGACGCGCTTGATGTTCGAGCGCCAACCCTGCCTCTATATCATGGCCAAGTGCCATAACCTGAGCCTGCACATCGGCATCGGTTGCGATGCTTTGCTCACAACATCCAGAACTACGGTGGACCCCGGCACAAGGCCGGGGTGACGAAAAGGAATTGAGAACAGCCTTGCCCACACTCCCCCCGCCTCCCGTCGCCGCGCGTAAGCCGCACAGCTTCAGCCACCACGGCATCACCGTCGAGGATCCCTGGGCCTGGCTGCGCGATCCCGGCTATCAGGTGGTCGAGGACCCGGAGGTGCTCGCCTATCTTCGCGAGGAGAACGCCTATTTCGAGGCGGCGATGGCACCGCACGACGATCTCGTCGAGACTTTGTTCGCCGAGATGAAGGGGCGCATCAAGGAGGACGACGCGAGCGTGCCGCAGAAGGACGGCGAATGGCTCTACTGGTGGGCGTTCCGGCCCGGCAGCCAATATCGCGCCTGGTGGCGGCGGCCGATCGCCGGCGGGGCCGACGAGCTGCTGCTCGACGAAGCGGCCGAGGCCGAGGGCAAGGAGTATTTCCGTCTGGGCGCGCTCACCGTCAGCCCCGACGGCGGCGTGCTCGCCTATTCGACCGACGGCAGCGGCGCCGAGCGCTACACGATCCGCTTCCGCCGCCTCGCCGGCACCAGCCCGATCGACGAGCAGATCCCCGGCGCATCGGGCAAATGGGGCGAGGAATCGATCGAGGGCGCGATCGGCAACATCGTCTTTTCACGCGATGGCGGCTCGATCGTCTACGGTCTGACCGACGAGCATTGGCGCACGCGAACGCTCAAGCTGCACCGGATCGGCACCGATCCGGCAGACGATCCGGTGCTTTACTATGAGGAGGACGCGCGCTTCTCGGTCGGCGCGAGCCGCACCACCGATCGCCGTTGGATCGCGATCGTCACGAGCAACCATGACACCAGCGAAGTTCGTCTCGTGCCGATCGACACCCCCGACGCCCAACCGCTGCTGGTCAGCGAGCGAGTGGAGGGCCGGCAATATTCCGTCGACAGCGCCAACGGCCGGCTGTGGATCCTGACCAACGACGATCACGTCAACTTCCGCCTCGCGGAAGCCGATCCGGCGACACCCGGCGAATGGCGAACGGTGATCGCCGGATCGGATCGCGTCTATCTGCGCGGCGCGACGAGCTTCGCGCGGCATCTCGCGATCCAGGAGCGGGTCGACGGGCTCGACCAGGTGCGGATGCGCAGCTACGATGGCGCCGAGTGGCGCGTGCCCTTTCCCGAGGCGAGCTACACCGCGACCTTCACCGGCAGCCCCGAATATGATCCCGAGCGCTATCGCATCGCCTATTCGTCGATGGTGACGCCGCAGACGGTGTTCGACTACGACGCCGAGGCAAATTCGCTGACCCCGCTCAAGGTGCAGGAGATCCCTTCGGGCTACGACCCTGCAGCCTATGCTACCGAGCGGCTGATGGCGGCGGCGCGCGACGGCAAGGCGGTGCCGGTTTCCGTGGTTTACCGGAAGGACTTCGCCAAGGACGGGAGCGGCAGGCTGTTCCTCTACGCCTATGGCGCCTACGGCTACGCCTATCCGCCCGGCTTCTCGGCGACTCGGCTGAGCCTGCTGGATCGCGGCTACGCCTTCGCGATCGCGCATATCCGCGGCGGCGACGATCTCGGCTACGGCTGGTACCTGGACGGCAAGGCGGAGAAGCGCTGGAACACCTTCACCGACTTCGCCGACGCCGCGAAAGCGCTGATCGCCGCCGGCTTCACACGGGCGGGGAACATCGCGATCAACGGCGGATCGGCCGGCGGCGAGTTGATGGGGGTGGTCGCCAATAGCGATCCCGATCTCTGGGGAGCGGTGATCGCCGACGTGCCGTTCGTCGACGTACTGAACACCATGCTCGACGAGACGTTGCCGCTCACGCCGGGCGAATGGCCCGAATGGGGCAATCCGATCACCGATCCCAAGGCATTCGAGCTGATCCGCAGCTATTCGCCCTATGACAATGTCAAACCGCAGCGTTATCCGCCGATGCTGATCACTGGAGGACTCAACGATCCGCGCGTGACCTATTGGGAGCCGGCGAAATGGGCCGCGCGGTTGCGCGCCGAGAAGACCGACGCCAACCTGCTGCTGCTCAAGATCAACATGGGCGCGGGCCATGGCGGCAAGTCGGGCCGGTTCGATTCGCTGCGCGAGGATGCCGAGGCCTATGCCTTCGTGCTTACCCAGATGGGCGGCACATGAGCGAATTCACCCTGCCCTTCACCGCGCAGGCCGCGGACATCGACGAGCTCGGCCACGTCAACAATGCGGTGTGGGTACGGTGGATCCAGGACGTCGCCACCGCGCACTGGGTGGCGGTCGCCGATCCGGCGCATGTGGATGCCTATTTGTGGGTCGTGACGCGGCACGAGATAGACTATCTCCGCGCGCTCGGGCCCGGCGGGCATGTGATAGCGCATACCTGGGTCGGCGAGGCGCCGAAGGGCGCACGGTTCGATCGGCACGTCGAGTTCGTCGGCGATGACGGCAAGCCGCATGTGCGGGCGAGAACGACGTGGGCGATCATCGACCGCGCGAACGGCAGGCCGATCCGGGTGCCGGAGGAGCTGGCGACGCGGTTTTTGGGAGAGTGAAGACTCGATCTTTTCCCTTCCGCTCGCGGAGGGAGTGAATGGCTCAGATCAACGACAGTGCCGCAAGATCGTCCAGCAGCGCGCGGGGAAGCGCGGACAAATCCCCCGCTCCGCCGAGATCGGCGGGCGCATCGTCGCCCGCAAGATAGCGCCAGCCCTGATGCGCGCGGCGCGGTGCGGGCTGCACCGCGATCAACTGCGCGTCGACCTGAATCGCGCAGCGCCCCCCCTCCGCCTCGCCGAAGCCGACGATCGGCGAGCGGGCGACGAGGCGATGCTTGAGGATCCAGAACAGCGAACCCCCGACGAGATCGGCCGCGCGCTTCGGCGCATAGCGCGTGCCGACCACGGCCACGCCTTCTTCGGCGCGCGCCGCGAGCCGCTGCGCCAGTATCTCGACGCTCTCGCAGCCGAACGCGACCTTGGTGATGTGCAGCGAGCCGGTCATGCGCCGGATATGGGGACGATCGCTCAGCCCGTCAGCCCCACCGCGGTTGCGAGGCCGAGGAAAGCGAGGAAACCCATCGAGTCGGTCACCATCGTCACGAACACCGAGGACGCGACGGCAGGGTCGGCCCCCATCCGTTCGAGGCTAAGGGGCACGAGCACGCCGGCCAGCCCGGCGATTACGATGTTGGTCATCATCGCCGCCGCAATCACCGCGCCGAGCTGCGGGTTTCCGAAAGCGAGCGAAACGGCGACGCCGATGATCACCGCTACCGTCGATCCGTTGAGCAAGGCCACGCGCACCTCGCGAAGGATCGAGCGGGCGCGGTTTGATCGGGTGAGCTGATTGGTGGCGAGCGCGCGCACCGTGACCGCCATCGTCTGCGTGCCCGCGTTGCCGCCTACGCCGGCGACGATCGGCATCAACGTGGCAAGTGCGACCATCTTCGCGATCGTGCCCTCGAACAGCGCGATGATCGTCGAGGCGACCAGCGCGGTGCCGAGATTGGCGACGAGCCAGCGAATGCGCCCGCGATAGCTGTCGAGCACCGGCTCGTTGATGTCGCCGTCACCCGCGCCCGAGAGCTTGAGGATGTCTTCGCCCGCCTCTTCCTGGATGATGTGGACGATGTCGTCGACGGTGATCATGCCGACCAGCCGC
>Ga0070668_100000926_pt1 | contig 20472 bp, 30 predicted proteins | sample KBSS43metaG_FD_64661 | JGI IMG/M metagenome (GOLD analysis project Ga0070668, IMG submission 64661) | Switchgrass rhizosphere microbial communities from Kellogg Biological Station, Michigan, USA - KBS S4-3 metaG | ecosystem: Host-associated > Plants > Roots > Rhizosphere > Soil ...
ACACCCCGCTTCGCTGCGGTCAGGCCCGCCAGGGCTGGGTGTTTGGGAGACGGCCTGTGCCCAGCCCCACGATCATCGAAAAATCAAAAAAGCGTCTAGGGCGAAATCAACCGGTAAACAGCTTACGGGCTCGCTGGGCTGGAAGCGTCGAAGGCCTCCAAAGCCAACCTCCGAAGCTCCTGGGGATCGGTTATGCCGCGGAAGCCAGTTCGATAAGCTTGTGGCTGAGCGCCATGCTGAGTTCGTTCATCCGAGCTTTGTTTGCGCCAGCTTTGTGAGCCCGAATCACGGCCCAGGTAGCATCGAATGCTCGCTCAATCGAGGCAATCACGATGGGATCAGCCCAACTCGGTGGAGTGTCGAGAGACCCCATGTCATCCTCCCTATGGTCAGGCGGGAGTCTTGCGCGCTCAGTCACCCGCGTGCCTGTTATCGTCATGCGGTGATGGCCAATTGTGCGCCTTTGCCAAGGCTGTGGGGACTCAAGAAAACGGCGCAGTCGTCCTCGGCTTGCGGCGGGCCGCATTGACCAGGTCTTACAAGAGAATAAGATTGACCTGACCTGGGAACACCCGTGCAGGTCCGGCAGGTTTTACGGGTGTCGCTGGGTCGAGCCTTAGCCGCACGGCTTCCGCCATTTGCCGTGGGGTTTAGGCCTGCTGAGAATGCGAAGTGGGGCGCCTTGGCTTAAACCCCGCCCAGCCCCTGCCTCGCAGGGATCTCCCATAGGTGGCAAGATCATCCTCGCGGGTGATGTCGAGCCTTCCCGCGCCAGATCGCGACGATCAGTCCCACGCCAAGAGCGCCCGCACCGATCACATCAAGAATGAACAAGCCCCACTCACCGACTAACATTGCGCTTTGATACGGCGAGTGCCTTAAAGATGCTTGAATACCCTAGGGGTAGCTCTGGGGGTTCCAACCGTGGATCGGGCTGTGGAAAGTTAGGCCCGTTCAATTGACAGCCAGCGGGTGAGAGCGTGTTAGACCTTGTGGAACGGCGCTTTTTCCGTGGCGTTGAGGTGCAAGGGCGGGGTCAAGGAAATCGAAAGTGCTTGGACCCTTCCGCCCCACTCTGTGTATCTCGCTCGCACTGCTGCTCGCGCTTCCCGCAACGGGCTTGGCTGCTCGGCAACGATCCCCGAATCTAAGCCTTGAGAGCGTCAATGACGCCGCGTGGCAAGCACAAGGGAAGCCTTCCACAACCTTGCTCGTGAAGCTGCAAGTCTTGCTTGATCGGGCGCATGCCTCACCTGGAGAGATCGATGGCACTTTAGGCGAGAACACTAGCAAGGCGCTTGCAGCCTATGCTGAGATGAAGGGCCTTGAAGCGACCGAACAGGTCACCGAGGAATTGTGGCGCGCCGTCACTCGAAACGACACTGAACCAGCCCTCGTCACTTACAAGATTACTGAAAAAGACACGCGCGGCCCCTTTGCCAAAAAAATTCCTGAGGATTTCCGCGCAAAGGCAGCCATGGACCGTCTCAGCTATACGAGCCCGCGAGAGCTTCTCGCTGAGAAGTTCCACATGAGCCCGGACCTCCTGCGGAGGCTGAACCCCGGCACCTCCTTTGACAAGGAAGGACAGGAGATCGTGGTTGCCAATGTCGAGCGCGACACCTTGTCTGGCAAAATCTCACGGGTAGAGGTCGATGCAAACCGGCAGCGAGTGAAGGCTTATGAAGGAGACACGCTCGTTGCCATCTATCCTGCCACTGTAGGAAGCGAAGACCGCCCGACTCCTAAGGGGGAGTTCAAGGTGATGAAGATCACGGAAAACCCGGTCTACCATTATGATCCAGCGCTTCACCTCCGTGGCGTTCACGTGAATGAAAAGCTCAACATACCGCCTGGACCAAATAATCCAGTCGGTGTCATGTGGATCGATCTTTCTGCCGAGGGTTACGGCATTCATGGCACGCCTGATCCAGACAAGATCAGCAAATCGGCTTCGCATGGCTGCATTCGCCTCACGAACTGGGATGCGCTTGAGCTTGCGAAGCGTCTCAACAAAGGAACGCCTGTCCTAATCGGGGACGGCGAGAAAACGGGTCGGTTGGAGGCCCCGGACCAAGGTTCGCAGCAGTTGGCTGGAACCGAAGAACCGCCGCTACCTGAACGGAGTCCGGCGACCGGTGGCACAGAACAGACGCCTGTTGCTCCGGGCCAGAGGACCACAATTCCTTGGAGTGAGACCGAGATCGCAGAGGCTAAAATCAAATGTAGTGAAGCGCTCTCCTCACTTACGCTCAATTACGAGCCGCTTCCGCCAATCAAAGAGGGACTATGCGGAGCGCCTAGCCCCGTCCTGCTAAAATCGCTCGGACTCAATCCTGAGGTCGCCTTAGACCCACCAGCAACCGTGACCTGTACCCTGGCCAAGGCGCTGAGCACATGGCTAAGCGAGAGCGTTCAGCCAGAGGCGAAAGCCTTGTTCAATTCTCCTGTTACCAAGCTGCACGTTGGCTCTTATACCTGCCGCAACCGCAATGGCGGTGCTGACCTACCCTTGAGCGAACACGCACTCGCAAACGCGCTTGATATTTCCGACTTCGTGTTGGCCTCAGGCGAGAGGATCGCTGTGGTCGATAGCTGGCCTTCAGATAATCCACCGCTGCCCATGCCCAATCCGGACCGGGTGTCTTCCATCTCCTCCGTGAAGCGCGTATCGGTCAGCTTAGAGGACCCCGAAAGAGTATTCCTGAAATCTGTGCGCGACGACGCCTGCGGCATCTTTGGCACGGTGCTGGGGCCTGGCGCCGATGAGGCCCACAAGAGCCATCTTCACCTCGATATGAAGGAGAGAGGGGGCGGGAGCTTCTGTCAGTGAGGGTTCGAAGCCGCCAGGACCCGCTCCAGGTCCACCGCCACGGCCAAAGCCAGCGCCGCCATCGGCACCAAGAAAGCTGATCGGAACGATTTGGTGAAGCGCGGTTCTGACTCGCGTGACGGACTGAACCAGCGGTGAACCCGCCAAGTTCGTCTCACGGTTGCTCCTCGGTGAGTTGGATTAGGTTTAGGGGTAGGCAGCTTGCGGAGTGAGAGCCTAGTGGAGAGTGTCGTCGGGAAGCAGGGGTCGCATCGCCAGCGCGAGGCAACCCGCCTTCGTCGCGACAGCTCGCAGTCGCCGGTTATTGCCACTAATGCTCACAAAGCCATGATTGGCAAGGCTCGCGAGTATCCAGTTCAGAGAGGCCAGTTGTAATCCGCCCTGCGACGCTGCCGAGTGTAAAAGGTCCAACTCCTCGGCGCCCATAACACGCACACGGTAGTTCTGTTCGGGTGTGAGGTCTTTCTCCTCGCCTGCTCTTATGCCTCTAATTGAAGGGGCAGCGCCATATGGAGTCTGAGGACGAAGGGCCATTGTACCTCCAGGCCCATAACAACAACTTCAAAGGAGAAAAGTTGCTTTAGGAAGTGAGGGGGTTACGTGTCACCTAGTAAGACGACTTAGTGTGAACGCCTCGATTGCTCCGATGATCGCTTGCGCGTGCAATTGATCTAGGTAACCCTTGGACAGGCTCATCGTGGCATAGCACCATGCTTCGACAATTGCTGGTGCAGCCCATCGCGGGTCCATCGTGCCCCCCTGTCCGATTGCCTTGGCCTGCTCTTGCATAGCGCTAGAAGCGACCGTAGCCACTATCGCCTCGTTGTTCGCAGCCCTGGCTACGCTGAGGTACGTATCGACGCGCTTAGCAATATCGGTCTGCACTTCGAGGGGGAGCTTCTGAACTTTCTCCAAGTGCGAGAGCACCGATTCTGCATAGCAACTTGAGGGCGAGGACATGAGTACGCGTCTCCCACCGCCGTATCGATCCCAAGTTGCCGTGACAGAGTCAATGGCCGCAATCGTTGGCACGAATAAAGCCTGGGTTCGCCCAGCATCCGTCTAGATGCTTGGGTGTCTCGTCAGAGAGGCACGGGAGCAAACCGTCAGTTTTGCTTCATCGGGTTGACCAGCTTTTCCAGCATGAGCTTGCCCTGCTTCTCCACCAAGGCCTTTGCCTTATTGGCCAACAGCGAGAGCAACCAGGGAAGTTGCACCTCAAGCCTGACGTGGTCCCCGGCGACATCAATAGTGCCGGTCGTGGTCTGCCCGAGCAGGCTTACACGAAAATCCAGGTGATCGCCGGACCATTGGTTCCTGAACGTGAAAAAGGCTCCGCCCTTTGACTGGGCGTCGTTGAAGCTTGTCTGCAAGCGGCGCAGAGCTTCAGCTTTACCAAGCCGGTGCGGAAGGCTGACGCCGATAGGTTGGGACATCTACGGCTGCTCCGAACTACGGCTCTATAGCGGCCCTCATATAGGGAAGCTGCGCGAGGCTTAAAAAGGAGTCCGCCCATCTGGATATAGGTTCCAGACGTAGGCGAGTCGGCCATGGAACCGGTCGCTTTGATTGACCAAGTTCCCAAAGCGGGTAGGATGGACGCGACCCAGAAACACCCGCGTTGGTCCGGCGAATTTGGGGTGTAGCTGGGTCGAGACTGGGCCGCGCGGCTTCCGCCAGTTTGCCGCGGGGCTCAGAACTGCTGAGAATATTGCGATAACTGGGGGCGCCTTGGCTTAATCCCGCCCAGCCCCTAATCGCAGTCATGGGTCGAGTGTGACTCCGCGTCGGGTGTGTGCCCGCGACTCATAGGCAATTTTGCTACACAAAACGCAAAGCAGGATTCCACAACATGCGTCCTGAGCGGGCGCGCGCTCTCTCATGCCATGGCACTCGCATCGTGGTCGAGTTGGCCAACGATTACGCTCACACCTACGCGCCCTTTATTCAGGCGGCAGTAAGGGAAGTCGGTCACAACTATCGACAGGTCGCGAAGTGGCTCACGCGGGAGCGCATCCCCGCGCAACGGGCCGGCCAATGGAAAGCCCAGAGCGTGAAGAACCTAATGGTGCGCTACCGGCGTCTGACAGGCAGGCGCATCCTCCTCCCCTACAAGAAGTTTCCAACGCCAGCGCACCGTTATCGGCGCCCCTAAACGTCGCCGGGAATGTCCGCTTTGTAGCGACAAGCGGACATCCTGCGCGCGTGTTCGCCTTGCTCGCTTCGGCGAGGAGCCGTCCTCATAGGCAATCGCCATGACCCCGAAGGCGCCCGCCCCAGTCGCGGATGGGAGGAGGGCTTACAGCCATCGCTCGTCTCACATCTCGATGCTGCATCAGCCGAACCCGCCGTGCCTTACGCGGCGGGCTTCTTTGGGTCATTGGCGGACATTTGACATAGAAATTCGTCTAGGCCGCTGCCGCTGGTCTATTGGCGGCCAAATGGCTAAGCCGCCGATCCGGATCGAATGTGATTGAGACGATTGTTCCCGGAAAGCCGCACATGAGTTCCACATTAGCAGCAAGCTGCTGCGCGAATGCACCAACCAGCCGACGTCCAAGACCAGTGCCTTGCACTGAGTGCTGAGGGCCAACCCCGTTGTCGTTCACGGTCAAACGTAGTTTGGTGCCGATCCTCTCTAGGCTCACCCAAATCCTGCCGTTAGTGCCGTCGGGAAAGGCGTACTTCAATGCATTAACAATAAGCTCGTTGATGATCAGTCCGAGGGGTACGGCATCGGCAACGTGAAGAGGATGACTTACGGCCACGCATTCAATTGCCGTAAGCCGCCGGAAATTACCCGCACAGGCCAAGATGTCCTCACATAAAGCCTTGACGAAGATCTGGCTGTCGATCGATTTGCCTTCCATTGCACCCAGGCAAAGCTGGCCATGAATACGCGCCATTACGCTCATTTGTTCGACCGCCTCTTCTAGAGCGGTCTTAGCCTGAGGATCTGTCACGCAGACCGATTTCTGTCGAATGACCGCTGAGAGGACCGCAAAATTGTTCGCCACCCGATGCGTGAGCTCCGTGAGCAAAACGGATTTTTCCCGTTCAAGATTGGCTGAAGCCTCGCGTTCTTGGCGAGCCACGACCAGAGCTTCCCCCAATCTGCCGATTATCAGGACAGTGCCAGCGGATAAAAACGCATACAGCTCGACCTCAATGAGATCTGCCGCATTCGAAATGTAGAGGGAGTTGCCGGGCTCAAAGAAAGGCAACGATAGTAAAGACGTGAGAGCTACTGTAAAAAAACCGATAGCCCGGCCAAACGCTAAGCTGCACCCGCCCACTACAACAAAGAAAAGGAGGAAAGGCTCACCAGGTACGTTGGTGGCGATTGGGATCTGGAACAGATAAGCCCCGACCACCGCGAGACTTGCTATTGCGACGCGCACCCATAGCGGAAGAGCGTTCAGTGCTCCCAATGTTGCCAGCATAATCGGGACCCAACCGAGTCTTTGGTCCCCCGTCCCCAACTAACCAGCTACTCGTTTGTGTTGCTTTCAGGGCCGCTTTCCGGCGCGATGGGGCTAAGGAGACAATGTCTCTCCTCTAAGCCTCTCGAATAGGCCGCATGGGCAATTGGGCGCCCACACGCTACTTCCCCAATGGCCTGCTGAGTGACATGAAGTTGGTATAAAGACAAATGTCCGCTTGGGGTCAGAAACTTAACGCGCGAGCCATCGGGCAATCACCAGCGGAATTTCTGACCGGGCTTTTCTGCTTGTCCCAACAGCAGAGATACGGGGATAAGAGGCACGGCATAGGTTCCGTCGGGGGTAGCGTGCTGTAATCTGCCGTGGAGCTAGGGGGCGAATCAATCGCCAGACTCCGACGACTGCCGCGACAGAGAGGCTTCATCCCGGTCGTTTGCGGGGCGACCGAGAGCCAACCTGATCACTTAATCGATGCTGAATTAGCCGTGGCAGAGGCACTTGAGGGTCTCCACTACGCCACGGAGATCATTGAGGTTGCCCTCGACCTCGCCTCGATCGAGACACTGCCTTCACGACGGCCACTCGTGGTCTTTAATCTTGTTGATGCGATTGATGGCGACGGCCGGTTAGCGCCCCGTGTACCAGCGCGGCTCGATGCTCTTGGAATTGCTTATACGGGTTGCGGCACGCGGGCCCTGTTAGAGACACTTTCCAAGGTTGGCACCAAACTGAAGCTCGCTCATGCCAGCTTAGTAACTCCGGATTGGTCTATGGATGGGTCGGGGCTTGATCCTGATGCGCGCGTGATCGTCAAGCCAGTGTGGGAGCACGGCTCACTTGGGCTAAACGAAACCTCTGTGGTGCGTTGCGCAGATGCACTGGGAGTCATCTCCGCACGCACTTTGCGTCTTAACACCAAGCATTTTGCCGAAACCTATATCGAGGGGCGTGAATTCCACGTTGCCTTGCTTGAGCGGACTTGGGGTGTGGAGTTATTGCCGATCGCTGAAATCCGGTTTGACGGCCTCGAGGTCCATGCCTCCAAAACCTATGGCTACGATGGCAAATGGACACCGGACAGCGCCGCCTATATCGGCACATCGCGGCACTTCGGTCTGGAAGACAGTGAGCCTGAAATGGCCAATAGGCTCATGCAGCTCGCGCTGGCTTGTTGGATGCTGTTCGGGTTCAGTGGCTATGCTCGCGTCGATTTTCGTGTCGATGCGAACGGAACACCCTTCATCATCGACGTAAATCCAAACCCTTACCTTGCGCCGGATAGTGAAGATGCTGCCGCCGCGGCGGAGGCAGGATTGTCCTACAAGGATTTGGTCGCCAGCATCGTCGAGAGCTCACTTAAATTTTCGCAACAATACAGTCTGCGCTATGCGTCGCAACAGAGAATTGCGTAGCACACGCTATTGGGCTGGAGGTCAGCGTGACGAGTCGTCCAATAGGCCCAGTTGCACTAACGCCAGCAACTTAAAAATGTAATTCCGAAAGACAATTCGAATATATAGCCAACATCATCAATGTGGAGGTTTGATCAATGCCAAGGGGACGCACGCGTCGGGTTCGTCGCGAGTGGACTGCACAGGACGAGAGAGAACTAAAGCGACACTCGAAAAACAGGACTCCTGTGACAAAAATTTCCAAGGCGCTGAAGCGTACTGTTGGCGCTCTAAGACAGAAGGCACGTCATTTAGGAATCGCGATCGGGCACAGACAACAACCCAAAAGGCGTTCTCGTCGGGGTTGACGTGACCAGGACGATGGTTGCGCAGTTCCGTCTGCCGTGGCTGGATTGCGTTAGCTCTTATGCGCGCTAGATGTCCGCTTAGGGCCATTAGCGGACATGATGGAAGTAGACATTCTGCGGGGCGTCGCTTCCCCTATGTGCCATTTGGGGACCATGGGCTGGCTACTTCCAACCTTGCCGTCTGAAATAAAGGTAGGTTTCAACCTTGAGGATCCTACGTGAAAATGCGACGCCGAGCGCTAAAGACCGGTGCGTCGCTACCGAAAGAGTCCCTATAGTTGGCACAAGGCTGTCGGCAAAAAAGGCCCATTGATGCGTTGGTCTCTCACGCTCGGATCGATCGGCGGAACGGCGATCCGCATCCACGTGACCTTTCTCTTGTTTCTGATTTGGCTCGGCGCAATTTATTACCGGCAGGGCGGCGCCGAAGCCGCCTGGCAGGGCACGATCTTCGTCGTCCTCATCTTCCTGTGCGTACTTCTGCATGAGCTTGGCCATGTGTTCGCTGCACGGCGCTATGGGGTAAACACTCGCGACGTGACGCTGTGGCCGTTCGGCGGCATCGCCAGCATGGAGCAGATGCCCGAGAAGCCAGCCCAAGAGCTTGTCGTGGCGCTCGCGGGTCCCGCCGTGAACGTGGTCATCGCCACGGTGCTGTTGCTCTGGCTCGGCTCTCGCCTCGACCCTGAGAATCTCACCAAGATCGACGATCCCGCAGTCTCCATGGCGGCAAAGGTCGCCGGCGCCAACATCATTCTGGTTCTGTTCAACATGATCCCCGCCTTTCCTATGGATGGCGGTCGCGTTTTGCGCGCGCTTCTCGCTATATGGATGGGCAATGCCCGCGCCACGGAGGTTGCCGCCGCCATTGGTCAGGGCTTCGCCGTGGTGTTCGGCATCGTCGGCATTTTCTACAATCCGATGTTGCTCATCATCGCCGTCTTCATCTTCCTCGCGGCGTCCGGCGAAGCCGCTCAAGCCCAGCTTCGCGCCGTGGCGCAAGGTTCGCTCGTCTCCGATGCCATGATCACGAAGTTTGCGTCGCTGGGCACCTCGGCGACCGTTGGCGACGCCGTCGACGCGCTGATCCGCACGACCCAGACGGAGTTTCCCATCGTCGATGGGTCCGGGCATCTGCGCGGCGTGCTCACTCGCGACGCCATAATCAAGGCGCTGAAGGAGCGCGGCCCCGACACGCCGGTGCTCGAAGTGATGCAGGCCGACATTCCTACCGTGCCGGCGCGCGCCAAGCTCGATACAGCCCTACGATCTCTGATGGAGAAGGGACGCCCGGTGGTAGGGGTCATCGAGGCGGACGGCCGTCTTGTCGGCCTGCTCACGGTCGAGAATCTCGGCGAGATGATGATGGTTCAAGCCGCCCTGTCTAAGACCTATCAAGCCACGGAAAAATTTTTTCGCTAGGTCACTACGCAGATACAAGCCGGCTCAACGGTGTGCAGGTGTAGAGAGAACACCTAGTAAGAGGACGACAATCGGGCCGATAGGGTTCATCTTCCTTCCTCCACGGTCAGCAGGTACTTGCGCAGCCATTCTGCCTTACCTCAGCAACCTTGGCCTTGAGCTGGTCGAAGAGATCATCAGGTGCCCCGGCGATAACCCTGTCACCAATCAGGAACATAGGTGTGCCCTTCAAATCGAGCTTTTGGGCGAGTTCCTTGGCCTCATCGAGCGCTTTCTTGATGTCGGGGTCCTCCGCGTCCTTCTGCAGCTCATCGATGTCTAGCCCAAGCTCCTTGGCAATCCGCAAAGCCTTGTCCTTGTCAGCCTTGCCAGGCTCGGAGAACAGCTTCTGGTGCATCTCGAAATATTTGCCATGCTTGTTCGCGGCGAGCGCGAGCTTGGCCGCACCCACAGAATCATCGCTGAGGATCGGCAATTCTTTGAGCACCAGCCGAACCTTTCCGTCTTCGTTAATAAGTTTGAGCACGTCGGGAAGCGCGTGGCGGCAATAGGGGCAGTTATAGTCAAAAAACTCTGCCACGCTCACGTCGCCATTGGGGTTGCCAGCCACATGGGAAACCGGCGACCGGAAGATCGCATCGGCATTTTGCGAGATTGCTTTTTGCTGCTGCACCGACTGCTCGGCGGCCTGCCGCTTATCGAGCTCATTCGTCATCTCGACCAGGATTTCGGGTTTGTTGATGAGGTAGTCGCGAATGATCCGCTCGATCCGCTCCGGGTCGGCCGATTCAGGTTTCAGCGGAGCGTAGCGAAGAATGAGATAGCTCGTACCCGCCGCCGTCACCGCGGCCACAACTGCAGCCAAGGCCGCGTTGACGAGAACATTATTGGGTTTCATTTTTTGAATCCTCTGTAAAACTCAATTGGTCTCCGCACTTCAAGGAGAGTATGCAGGGTCGAATTGACGACTAGGGGAATTGATAAAACTGATCGTTCAGATACTTGACGAGGTTCTGAGTTTCAATCGCGGAAAATTCTTTGTTTGCCATATGACTGCAGTCACCCAATCGCTTTTTCAGGGCATCCAACGACTGAACGATCCGGTCCTTGCGGGTGTGAATGCCGGTGTCGTGGCATCCCATGCAGTTAGCGTGATACAAGCGCTTCCCCTCGGCGCTGTCGCCCGGCAATTCGGCTGCGTAAGCGCTCGGCATCAGCAGGACAAATAGCGACGCGCCCACAATGCTTTTCATGATTTGCCTCCGAGGCTGCCCGCCTAGACCATGCCCCACATCATGCCGCCGTCCGCAATGTGCTGCTATGCGTTACAACGGCTTCCAGTCCCCGGACGGGCCCGGCTTAGGCCGGAGCATATAGGTCGCACCAACCCATTGGGCTGATCCTGCCTTCGACTACTTGGCAGGCGCCCGCTCCCATCATTCCCATCATGGAACCGCCTTCCATGCACATGCCTCCCATCCCGCCGCGTCTGCCGTTGCTTGCGATGTAGTACTTGCACATGTGGCACATCTGCATCCCTTTAGGGGAGTCGCGGTAGTGGACAGCCGCTGCTTTGGCGTCAGCAGCCGTGGAGACCAGCATCAAGGCATTTCCCGCAGCAATGGAGAACAGGCCTAAGCCTTTGAGCTGAAATGTGTGACATTGATACCTCCGAGCGATACCCCCCGGAGACGTCACACTCTAGCCGATCTACGAACCTTCCGCTTTGAGCTAAATCAAGTTGACACTGCGACTTAATGCATCTTTGTCTCGACTGGACCACCACAGCCTTGGCCCACGTTCCAGAGGTCAGTGAGCTGCTGACCAGTGTAGTGGCGCGTTCGGATAAGATATTTGCCTAACCCACCATACACCTTCCAGCGCCAGCACTTGCAGCAGCACGGACCCTGCATGTCGGAGTCCTCCATCGCATAATCATACGCAGCCTGCTCCTCTTTATTGAGCGCCATGTCGTAGTAGCCGATAAGCCGCTCCGCCAACGGTGCTGGAATGTCGTAAGGGTCAGGTGGCACCTCAGCAACGTCGGAATACTTCTTGAGCCCATCCAACTGCTGTCGGTAACGGGCTTCGTCCATTGGCGCACAACAAGAGCCCTCCAGCTTCGCGTCGGAAGGCATGAGCTTTATCGAGTTCTCAAACTGCACCGAGCATTGCACGTTGCCGTGTTGGCTGAGGTAGTTGAAGCGAGTTGTGAGGTTTGCGTCATCTGGACCTTCGGCGCTCGCGATCTCTGCACTTACAGGCCAAAACGACAGTGCAGCCACGAGGGCAATCATCAGAGCGGCTGTCCTCGCGCGAGTGAATGGGTCGTCCAACATTGTTCGCCTCCTAAGGGGGGCTCACTCCTCTTAACATGGTCAACACTATAGGCCCGCTGCTAGTACGTACGCCACCGGTCGGTCTATAGGCGAAGTGGAGAGGACCACCACCTGGGCCACCGCCGCGGCCGAAGCCACCACCACCACCGCCAGGAAGGTTACTGATCGCGCCCAGATTGCTCGCGGTTTACGCTTCACAGATGCGAGCAACCGACGCATCCGTACGATCTAACCCGAGCGCTGAGATGCCGATTGCTGAGATGCATCCTGAGGCCAGCACAGGACTCGTGCAAAATCGAAAGGCCCTAGCCGGTGAGAGACCCAAAGATCGAGCAACGTTCTGGGAGAGTCCTCTGAGCCCGTCTGGAGTCACCTGGCTCGAAGAATGGCTCTGACCGGTCGCCGGATGCGCGTTGAAACAGCGCTCCAGTCCCCATTCTCGCCGCATATTGGATGATCGCGCCATGCGAGGGTTGTACCCATGCCCCATTGAGGGAGCATCTTTTCAGTACCTCTTCAGCCACAGGGGCCTTCTAGTCAGAGGCCGCTCCCAACAGTTCTTCGTAAATGGGAGCGGCCTCACACTTGGAAACAAATCCCGCCAGGTGGGAGTTGATCCCGTGAGGGAATTTCATGGTCCACCTGTACGTCGTCACGTTTGGGGCTGTGGCAGCCGCGAATATCATCGCGGTAGTCGCAATCGCTGCCGCGATAAAGCGTGACCGGAGCCGTTTTTGGCCGCTTTGGCTATGGCCAAACGTGCGGAGGTAGTAAAAAGCCATCTCTCAAGATGGCTATAAGTGCCCCACCGTGGGGCTGGAGAAGGTTGGGGCGTACCTCATTGTTTTGCGTAAGAGGGGTCTCCCATGACACTGCACCTACTGGGTATAGCTGCCGAAGAGTCTGACGAGCCGCAAACCGAATGCGACGCCAATCCTATTGATCAATTCTGGATGGCGGCTGGTGACCTGCTCATCGAGATCGTCAAACGCCAACCCGACATTCAACCAATCATCGACGCTGTAATTGATGCTGGAGGCGACATCGAGATCGCCGCGCACAATCAAGCGGGGAAAATCTCATTTGCCTTGGCTGAGCCTTCGGGCCTTCGGCATGTGCTTCTCGCTGATGCGCGGCAGCTCTTAGAGTAGCTCCGGCTCCCAGGCCCCCCGCCGTGTAGCGCCTTACGACATCATCGCGTAGCGGGTAGTCAAAGCGCTTAGATTAGACGGGCCACTGAACTTTTTTTGCTTTGAATTGTTGTGGGGCGAGAGGCCCAAATGGCTCTTCGTCCTCACCTTCAAGATTCCCGCGGCATCGCTGCCCGTTCGCTTAAAGCAGGTCGAACGGCAGGCGAGCACAAAGCCCTCACGCCTGAGCAGGAGTACCGAGTACGAGTTATGGGCGAAGAGGAGTTGGAACTCTTACGCGCCACGGCGTCGCTGAAGACGGATTACCCCTGACCTCTCTGAACTGGATACTTGCCAGTCTTGCAAACCATGGCTTCGTCACCATCAGCCCCAGCAATGATCGGCGATCGCGGGCTGCTGCGACGAAAGCGGGACATTTGGCACTGGAGATGCGTCCCCTGCTTCCCGAGGCCGCTCCAAGCATACACTGATCAATTCGGATCGGCTTCGACGCAAATTAAGCCGCCCGGAACTGCCACCCGGGCTGTTGTGGCGGCATAGGCTCGGACTTTGGCTCAGCCGGAGGCCTCACGCTGCCGAGAAGTCGATCTTCCGTCTTTATGACCATCTGTACGGCGTCAAGGTCGGACTTCAGATCTTCAAGTTTGCCTTGGTGCTCAACCTTGAGCTGCTCGATATATTTATCGAATTGACTCTGCGTAGCGCCGATTTGCTCCTCGAGCAGTTTGGCACGTTCTTGCAAGTCGCTACGGATGTCACGCATCGGTCATTCCCTCCTTGCTACGACACCAGTTGGGGCTATCTACGACTGTAAGGATTGCGGAAGGACACTCAGGTTGCTTCCAGGTTCTTGCTGCGTCTTCTGCTCTTACGGTTCGGTTCCGTGCCTGCCCATCCAAAAGAGCGTGAAGCCTTGCTGCACTCCGCTTTCGACCCACGTTCCGTTCGACGGTCACGATAGACATGAAGGACGGCCCTGATCTAAGCGACCCCGCCTCGTAGGTCAGGGCCGCCAGGGCTGGGCTTTGGAGAGGTTGTGCCCCGCCCTGAAAAGATCAGATCAGAGGAAAACGCCGAGCGTGAGGCCAAGAGCGGTTATTTCCTGAATTTGCAAAAGAGAAACGGCCCCTAACCCGCATCTCTTGTTGTGTATATCGGGGATAATCCGGAAACCCCTCTTGGCTTTCCTAGAATCGGGGCGCGCAACATAACTGGGCGGCGAGGCTTAGGCTCTTTGACGCCTAGCGCAGCTCCGGGCCTCCCCCGCTGCGAAACACGTCGCCCAAGAGGTGACGCATGAATATCCCCCTGAATCTCAATGACACCACTGATAGGTCACGCGAGAACTACGGTTATAAGACTGAGCGCATGACCCTCGACACCGCGACGCTGCCCGAAGCCGCCCGCGAGCTTGCCGAAAAGAGTTTGGCCGAGACGCGGGAAGCCTACGAGCGCTCGAAGAGTGCACTTGAAGCAGCACTCGACACCCTGGCGAGGTCCTTCGATTCGCTGAGCCAGGGCTCAGCGGCGCTAAACCGTAAGATCATCGAGATTGCTCACCGAAATGTAAGTTCTGGCTTTGACTTGGCCAGGAGCTTGGCAACGGCCAAGAACATCGCCGAGGTGGTAGAGTTGCGAGCGATCTATTGGCGTAAACAGTTGAGTAGCCTGGCGGCCCAAGCGGAGGAGGTGCGTGAGTTGTCAGCCAAGCTCGCAGCCGACATGGCTGCGCCGATCAAGGCCCATGTAAGCCGTAGCATGGAGAAGCTGCGTGAGGAGCTGACTCCGAAGAGAACGCACGGGTGTGAAAGTTTTAGAGGCGGACCGATGCTAGATAAGAAAGCGGGTGCCAAAAAGGAGCCTGGCTAATCCATCAGATCATCGAGCTGCCTTTGAAGCGAAGAAACATTGTTCTGGGCGTTTTCGAGATCAGTTTGGAGGGCCTTCAGCTGATGCTCCTGCTGCTGGTTGGGATTGTCGGCTACCCTGGTGAACTCCGACAGCTGGCTCTCAAGTTGCTGTTTCCAGGCCCGGCAGTGTTCAAGGGAAGTCCTCAATTCACGCACTCGATGCATTGCGGCAAACCTTTGTCCGTTATTCCCTCCTTTCCATGTCACCCCCCAGCCAACGCGAACTAGCCGAAACGGATCTATTTGGCAAGCTGCGGACCGAACACAGATGCTGACGAGCGGGGACCTAAATGACCGAAAGCACATAGGCACCCGTCGCAACGACACCGCAGAGCAGGCAAGTCGTTGTTAGGGATCGAATGAGGTAGCCTGAACCACAGTGCTGAATTAGCACGAAGCCCTGCGATGCCTCGCGGACTACTGCCGCAATCGCTCCGAAAATGGCCGGATACCACCAGCCCCAATGAAGTAATCCGGCGACGCCAGACAGGACCAAAGCGATGTCCCACGTCCATTCGGCAACGGTGATCGCTAAGACCCCTTCCCTCAAAGGATGTCTCCCTTCCGTAAGCGAACTTGGGACAAGAACTGAGAAGGAAGCCCCGATTCGTTCGGGGCTTCCCATCAGGAGTGCGGGTTTCCGTGGTCTCCGCTTTTCACGCCCGTGAATAAAAGCGGCCACCCCGCCTGAAGAGAATAGGCCCAAAGTGGGTGAGCGGCTGTAGCGTGACAGACACACGTTCCCGCAATCTTATACGGCTTCAACTGCCCGGCGAGGACATGTAGACTTTTGGTGCTCTGGCCCCTAGCGCCGAAGGGGGGGCTTGCCCTCTGGGCGAGAAGTCGGCAGGCGCGGCCTACTCCAGAGCACCAAAAGACCCGTCTCAGGCCCACCCGTCTTTGCAGCAGGTCATGATAAGTGAGCCTGCATTGGGTCGTCCTCCATCGGGGGAGGCTCAGATGACACACCAAGATGAAACCGAAACACCTACGCGGCCGTCGCTGTATGATCGACTTGGCGGCGTGTACAACATCGCGCCCGTGGTCGACAATTTGATTGACCATGTCATGATCGACCCACGGCTAAATGCGAACCCGCGTGTGGATGAGGCCCATCATCGAGTATCGGCAGCGGGCTTCAAATACTTCGTTACCGAGATGCTTTGCGAGGCCGCTGGTGGACCCCAGCGCTACTCTGGTCGGCCGATGGGAGACTCCCACCGGCACCTCATGATTACCGAGGAAGAATGGCTGGCTTTCATGGATGACCTGCAGCAGACGCTGGACAAATTCGGTGTGCCTCAGCCGGAGCAGAATGAAATCAAGGCAATTGTGGAGAGTACACACGAAGCAATCGTCGTCGCGCCGCTTCAGGAAGGCCGTTGAAGCCACGCGCTTAATTTTGGGGCAAGCCCTCAACTGCAAAGGCCCGGATCGTCTTTGCGTATTTGTCACCAATCTTCCGGTCTTCCTTGTACTGCTCCGAATTGCGCCAAGCCTGAAGCTGTTCCAAGCTGTTCCACTTCACGATGACAACGCGGCGGTTCGGCGGCGCGCCCTCGATCTGAGTGATCTCCTGGCCCGCAGCGAGGGTCTGTCCGCCGAAGTCCTTAGAAGATGTACCGGCCTTTGGGGCGTATTCCTTCAAATACCCTTCGAGATCGGTCACATCGACCTCAGCGACGTAGTAGACGGGTGGTGTTGCCTGTGCGTGAAGGGCCTGACCTGTTACCGCGCCAAGCGCCACGCCCAAAGTTGCCATCGCTAATAGGTGGTTCGGTTTCATCGATACGCTCATTAAGTCTCGAGACTTGGTCCCATGCTCAGCGGTGACCTTAGCAACGTCTAAATTCCAGGGAGATGGCCCCACTGCACATCCAAGTAGCCAGGCTGGGACATCGTCTACCGACCGCACACATTGGCATTGCTATTCCATTGCAGACCCGCTTTCTTGCAGTCCCCCCTGGTTAAAGGCTGCCGCGTGGTCACTTGAGGCTTGGTCATCGGGTTTGCGATAGGCTTGGCCATCGGTTTGGCAACAGGCTTGGCCATCGGTTTGGCGACAGGCGGCTTGGCCTCGGGTCTGGCGGTTGCATGTTCACTGCTGGGCCCTGCCTTCAGGGCATCTATCTGGCTTTGAAGACTATTGTTGTTCGATTGCAGGCATTTTAGCCGCTCTTCTAATTGGTCGGTGTTTGGAAACTTGGCATTGCAGTCGTCAAGCGCCAATGCCGAAGTGCTGAAGAACAAAAAGCAGAGTACCGCAACCCATCTCATTTCACCCCCCAACGTTAAGCTGCGTACGCAACGAGCTACAAACGCCCACTATCAAGGTCGTACTAACGTCGCGAGCTAGGCCTTAGCCTCCGGCGACGCGACCCGCGTCATGGGCTACCCGCTTGCGTTTGTCCTCTCCCATGCCATGCCTCCCAAGTCATCCTGACTTGATCAGCGTCGCGGCCGAAAGCCTCGCCTCGCGAGGCTCTATCCCGATATTCATTTGCCCATGAGGCGGACACGTTCTTCAAACGAAGAAGCTGAAAGAGCCATCCCTCACGATACGTCTGTCTGACGAGGGTATTACTCGGAACTCGGCATTCTCATCCCCCATAACACGTACCTCCAGGGGACAAACTTAACAGCGAGAGTCAGTTACCGGGTACTGACGAGCAGGCTAGTGAGGCGAAAAATCTCCCGGCGTGACTTGGCGGCAACAACAAGCTGTCGGGGGCGAGATCGGCCTGCTCTGAGCCTTTCGCCCGATCTGTGTACGATTCACTCATCGACTGAGGATTACTACCTCCTCGATAGTGTGTTCACGCCGCCTCGGTGATGCCGCGTTCGAGGAATTGCCTGTCGGCAGAGGAAGGCGGGCAGGCCAGCCCACCTGACCTCGGCGGTCCTGGCCGACGAGGGAAATCACGGGGAATGTTGGTCAGGGCCGCTTTTGATCAGCTTCCCGACAATGAAGAAGCGCCGTACGGTTGGAGACGGGGCTTTGGATTGTGCCGAGGTCATTAATTGGCGTAAAGCCGAGCGCCAGCGGCTGATTGCTGAGCGCCTCGCCATCCCTGGCGACATCCGCAGGCGCCACGCGGACCACATAGCCGCCAGCCTCGACGAGGTTATTGGCGAAGTCCGTGGGCGGGTTATCAGCGCCTACTGGCCCTTTCGGGGTGAGCCGGACTTACGTGGCTTCATGGGTCGGGTTTTGAGCCGCGCCGGACGATGTGCTCTCCCTGTGGTCAAAGAACGCGGCAAGCCGCTCGTTTTCCGGCCCTGGAGTCCAGGCGAGCCGCTCGCCAAAGGCGTCTGGAATATCCCAGTGCCTGCAAGCACCGAGGAAGTCGTGCCCGATATAGTGATCGCGCCCGTCGTTGGCTTTGACCAGGCTTGTTATCGCCTAGGCTATGGAGGTGGTTTCTTCGATCTGACTCTTGCAAGGATGAAAAACTCGCCACTCAAGTTAGGATTGGGCTATCGACAGCAAGCGCTCGTGACGATCCACCCGCAGCCGAATGACATTCCTATGGACATGGTCATAACAGAGGAAGGAGCGTGTTTCCCGGAATGAGCACATTCTGGAGGAGGCAGGATTGGCTGGCTCCGCGCTCCCAACATCTGTGTATTCTGGTCAATTGGGCGTTGATCCTGGGTGTTCACTGGGATCGTCCAGGCTCCAAAGGAGAGAGGCAATGGAGATTGCGCGAAGTGGATCGCAGCCCTCCAGCAAAGGACCGGCCGAGTGGTTTACCGGCGATGTGATCATTGACCAGCTATTCGAGGCACCCGAACCAGCGCGTGTTCGTGGCGCAAGCGTCACGTTTGAGCCAGGTGCGCGCACTGCATGGCACACCCATCCTCTCGGTCAGACATTGATCGTTACCTCTGGTCTTGGGTGGGCACAGCGTTGGGGCGGTCCAATCGAGGAAATCAGGCCGGGCGACGTGATCTGGTTTCCGCCTGGCGAGAAGCATTGGCATGGAGCAACACCCTCGACTGCGATGACACATATCGCCATTCAGGAGGCGCTGAATGGCAAAGTCGTGGACTGGATGGAGCAGGTAAGCGACGAGGAATACCGAGTCTGACTAGGGCGATGCCTTACACAGATGGATCGCGGGGAAACCGCGCTTGGAGTTGTCCTCCGATTGAGATGCCGATACCGAAACCGCCCGGACCACCTCCGGGTCCACCGCCACGGCCGAAGCCACCGCCACCCCCGCCAGGAAGGTTACTGATCGCGCCTAGATCGTTCGCGTGAAGGCTTCACAGATGCGAGTACCAAGGCGCACCTCTTATGCGGTCTGACCGATTGCCAGATGCCGCCTGAAGCCCTCAGAGGACTCGTACAGAGTCGAAGGGCCTCAGCCGGTGTTGAGGACTCAACAAAAAAGGGGGCCTGGGCGGCTCTCTGAGTCCGTCTGGAGGCGAGTAGGCTGGAGAGGATGGCTCTTCCCTGGATCGGGCGTATTGACGCGGTTCTAGGCCCCCAATCCTCCATATTCTTTGCTTTGCTGATGTTCACGGCCTCCTTAGGGCCAGCTCGCCCGTTTTAAGGCAGGTTCACCCGAGTTCCGTCAGATGACTCAGAAAGTCGTAAGCTTGGTATCGATGCTGCTGATATGCGGATCGGTAGCGGCGGAGCCAGTTAAGCACCCATCAAAATCTACAGCCGCCCTTCCTTTACCCGCGCCCAAAGAGACCAAGTCTGCACCAAAGGAGCCGCCAGCGAATGAGCTGTTTGGTTCTGCCACCTCGCCTGCTCCACTTGCCTCTCGGGCGATTGGTTCCTACGCGCGAGGATGCCTCGCAGGAGGTGTCGCGCTTCCAATCAACGGTCCTGACTGGCAAGTGATGCGGCTCTCGCGCAACCGCAACTGGGGCCATCCCCGACTGCTCGATTTTCTTGAGCGCTTTGCTGCCGATGCGCGCAATCTTGATGGATGGCCAGGACTTCTCGTTGGCGACATGTCGCAACCTCGTGGCGGCCCCATGGTTACCGGACATTCCAGCCATCAGATCGGGCTAGACGTGGACATCTGGCTGACCCCGATGCCCGACCGGACCCTCACCACGGAAGAACGCGAGAACATGGTCGCAGTGTCGATGCTAAAGGACCCGTTCACCGTTGATCCCGATAAGTGGACCCCGCTTCACACGAAGCTCATCAAGCGCGTCGCCTTCTATCCAGAGGTTGATCGCATCTTCGTGCATCCCGCCATCAAGAAGGTCTTATGCGAGCAGGCGGGCGAGGATCGCGCTTGGCTGGCCAAGGTGCGGCCATGGTGGAACCACTACTACCATTTTCATGTGCGCGTGACTTGCCCGCCGGACGCCCGCGATTGCGAGCCTCAGAAGCCTCTTAGCGGCGACGACGGCTGTGGACAGGAGCTTACCAACTGGTACGCGATGCTGAAGAAAGCAGCGATTGCCGGAGTGGGGCAGCCCGCTACGGGGGCTCTCCGCAAGTCTTCCCCTACTATGAGCAAGCTGCCGCAGGAATGTGGGACCATCCTGACCGCGGGCGGTTTCGAGCCGCCAGTCCCGGCCGAGGCCGACAGGATGCCGGAGCCAATACGCAAGGCTCTGGCCAGCAAAGAAAGTGGTCCCCC
>Ga0070668_100000929_pt1 | contig 20449 bp, 15 predicted proteins | sample KBSS43metaG_FD_64661 | JGI IMG/M metagenome (GOLD analysis project Ga0070668, IMG submission 64661) | Switchgrass rhizosphere microbial communities from Kellogg Biological Station, Michigan, USA - KBS S4-3 metaG | ecosystem: Host-associated > Plants > Roots > Rhizosphere > Soil ...
GACTTCTTCCTGTACGGGTCGGCGGCCGCGCTGGTCTTCGGCACCCTGTTCTTCCCCAAGTCCGAGCCGGTCACCGCGACCCTGCTCGCGTTCGGCACGTACGCCCTCGGTTTCGTCGCCCGGCCGCTCGGCGGCGTCGTCTTCGGACACTTCGGCGACCGCGTCGGCCGCAAGAAGATGCTGGTCGTCTCGCTGCTCCTGATGGGCCTCGCCACGATCGCGATCGGGCTGCTGCCCACCTACGGGTCGATCGGTGTCGCCGCCCCGGTGCTGCTGCTGGCCTGCCGTCTCGCGCAGGGCTTCGCGGTCGGCGGCGAGTGGGGCGGCGCGGTCCTGATGGCCGCCGAGCACGGCGACGACACCCACCGCGGATTCTGGACGTCGTGGCCGCAGGCCGGCGTGGCCCTGGGCAACCTGCTGGCCACCGGGGTGCTGTGGGTGCTGGCCGCGGTGCAGCCGGACGCCGCGTTCGAGGCCTGGGGCTGGCGGATCCCGTTCCTGCTCAGCGCCGTGCTCGTGCTGGTCGGCCTGTGGGTGCGGCTGTCCATCGAGGAGTCCCCGGTGTTCCGCGCGTCGCTGGCCGCCCGCCCGGCCGGCGCCAACCACCAGCCGCTGCTCGAGGTGGTGCGCCGCTATCCGCGGGAGGTCGCCGTCGCGATGGGCATGCGGATGGCCGAGAACATCTCCTACTACCTGTTCACGGTCATCTCGATAACCTTCCTGACCACGTACGCCGGCCGTACGAGCGACCGCGGCATGATCCTCACCGCGCTGGTCGTCGGGTCGGTGGTGCAGTTCGCGGTGATCCCCGCGGTCGGCGCGCTCTCCGACCGGATCGGTCGCCGCCCGCTCTACCTGGCCGGGGCGATCGGCGTGGCGGCCTGGTCGTTCGTCTTCTTCGACCTGGTCGCGAGCCGCTCCCAGCCTAAGATCATCCTCGCCGTGGTGGTCGGGCTCGTGCTGCACGCGCTGATGTACGCGCCGCAGGCCGCGTTCTTCGCCGAACTGTTCGGCACGTCGGTGCGCTACACCGGCGCGTCGGTCGGCTACCAGCTGGCGTCGATCCTGGCCGGGGCGCTCGCCCCGATCATCGCGTTGAAGCTGCTCGGCACCGTCGCGGAGTCGAACACGGGTGCCGTGGCGGTCTACATGACGGTCGCCTCGTTGATCACGGTGATCGCGGTGGTGGCGGCCCGGGAGACCACCCGCTCGTCGTTGCGGCACGACCGGGTCGCCGCACCGGACGCCTAGGGCTACGCGGGGCGGGACGCGGCCAGCCAGGCCGTCGTGGCGGCGACCGCGACGGCCCCGCTGAGCACGAACGGGGCCTGCACCCCGGCGGCCGCGGCCAGCACGCCACCGAGCAGGGCGCCCAGCGCGGCCGCGCCGAACGCGACGGTGCGGCCCGCGGCGACCACCCGGCCGAGCAGTTCGCGCGGCACGGCCCGCTGGCGCAGCGACACCGCGGTCACGTTGAGGACCGCGAACGAGCCGCTGGTGACCACGACGACCAGCACCGCGGCCCAGAGTTGCGAGGTCACCGCGAGCAGTGCCGGGACGCCCGCGGTGATCGCCAGCGACCAGGCCAGCACGGCCCGGTGCCGGCGGCCGGCCACCAGCCGGTCCGCGGCGAACGACCCGAGCAACCCGCCGAGCGCCCCGGTGGCGAGCAGCACGCCGAAGCCCACCGCCCCGGTGTGCAGAACGTCGCGGGCGTAGAGCACGAGGATCGCGAACCAGCCGCTGTCGGCCGCGGAGACGGCGGCGCAGGCCAGGATCATCGTACCCAGCACGCGTTGCCGGACCAGCCAGCGCAGGCCGGCCCACACCCCGTCGCGTACCTCGGAAGCCTCCGCCACCGCGGGCCGGGCCGCCAGGGTGAGTGGCAGCGAGAGCACCAGCAGGACGGCGAGTGCCAGCGACGCGCCGTTGGCGGCGAACGGCAGCGCCGCACCGGCCACGAACAGCGCGGCCCCGACGGGCGGCCCGACGAATTCGTTGCCCACCACCTCGCCGGCCACCAGCCGCCCGTTGGCGCGTTCCAGCAGCGCCGCCGGGACCAGCCCGGGCACGGCGGTCTGCGCGGCGGTGTCCCGTACGGTCTCACCCACCCCGAGCAGGAAACTGGCCAGCACCACCAGCGGCAGCGACACCCAGCCCGCGGCCACCGCGACGACCAGCACGGCGAGCACGGTGACCCGGGCGGCGTCGGCCCACACCAGCAGCGTGCGCGCGCCGCGCCGGTCCGCGAGCGCACCGGCCGCGAGCCCGGTGACCAGCCACGGCAGCGCCTGCGCGGCAGCCACCGCGGCCACCCCGGCCGGGCTCGCCGTCAGCGACGCCGCGAGCAGCGGGAACGCCGCCACCCGGATGCCGTCCCCGATGTTGGCCAGCGACGCGGCGGTCCAGAACGTCCAGAACGGACGGCCGAGCGATTCTGTGGTCATGGGTCCAGGATCCCGCACTGGTCGATCTAGGCGGGGCCACAACCCAGTGGTCGACCGCCGGCGAGCCGAACTAAGTCTCGTATCGGCGATCAAAACGATCGGAAACTATCGCTTTTCTGAATGATGCGAGGGCCCATAGCGTTGCGGTCAGGACCGCTCGAAAGGACGCCATTCGATGAGCACGTTCGTTCTGATCCATGGTGCGGGGGACTCCGGCTGGGCGTGGGGTCCGGTGTCGGCCGTGCTGCGCGACCACGGCCACGACGTGGTCGCCCCGGATCTGCCCGCCGACGACGAGTCGGCGGATCTGACCAGCTACGCCGACGCCGTCGTCGCGGCCGTCGACGGCCGGCCGGACACGGTCGTCGTGGGGCATTCGTTCGGCGCGTTCACCGCCCCGCTGGTGGCCGGCCGCCTCGGCGCCGACGTACTGGTGCTGGTGGCCGGGATGATCCCGGCTCCCGGCGAGCGGCCCGCGGACTGGGCGGCGAACGTCGGTCACGACCAGGCCGTACGGGACCAGGCGCTGCGCGACGGCGGGCTGACCGGGCACGACGACCCGTACATCGGCTTCTATCACGACGTGCCCCGGCCGATCGCCGAGGAGGCGATGCGCCGCGAGCGTGCGCACCCGTCCGAGGCGGCCATGGCGACGCCGTGGCCGTTGAGCGGCTGGCCGCGGGTGCCGACGAAATTCGTGCTCTGCACCGAGGACCGCTGCTTCCCGCCCGGGCTGTTTCGCCGGCTGGTTCCGGAACGGCTCGGCATCGTCCCCGACGAGATCCGGGCAGGCCACTGCGTGGGGCTCAGCCGCCCGGTGGAACTGGCGAACCTGCTGCTCGGCTACGCCCGGCCGGCCGGGAGCCGGTGATGAGGCACTCCGGCGTACGGTCGGCTGTCTGGCTCCCGCTGTTCGACCCGCTGGCCGATCCGGTCGTGGTCGCGCGCCTCGCCGCGGAGGCGGAGGAGGCCGGCTGGGACGGGTTCTTCGTCTGGGACCACGTGCGGTGGCACGGGCCGGTACGGCAGGTGGCCGATCCGTGGATCACCATGGCGGCCATCGCCGCCGCCACCGAACGGCCACGGATCGACCGGCTGCGCGGCCGGCTGCTGGGTGCCGGCGGGCCCGGCCGCGCCGTTATGCTGCGGCTGCCGGCCGCCGTGGCCGGGAACCGCCGCTTGCCGCAGGAGGATCGGGATGACCGACGGCACGTCCGCCGTCGCGCTACGGTTCGAGATCCTCGGCCCGGTCCGCGCCTATCGGGATGCCGAACCGGTGGACCTCGGTCCGCTCCGGCAGCGCGCGGTCCTGGCCATCCTGCTGCTGCACGCCGGCGAGCCGGTGCCGGTGCACCGGATCGTCGACGCGCTCTGGGGCGGCGACCCGCCGGCCAACGGAACCGACGTGGTGCAGCGGTATGTGGGCGCGCTGCGCCGGGCGCTCGACCCGGAACGGACGTCGTTGCTCACCCTGACCCCCGGCGGCTACCTGCTCCGCGCCGCGGAAACCGCCGTGGACGCCGCCCGCTTCCGCGCCGCGCTGGCCCGGGCACGCACCGCGCAGCAGACCGGCGACCTCGACCTGGCCACCGGCGAGGCGGGGCAGGCGCTCGCCCTCTGGCAGGACGAACCGCTGACCGGGCTGACCGGCCCGATGTTCGACTCCGCCCGCGCCCGGCTCAACCAGGAACGCGCCACCGCCGCCGAACTGCTCGCGCCGACCCTCCCCGCCAAGCCGACCCCTCCCGCCCAGCCGGCCACAGCGGCGGCCCCTCCCGCCCAGCCGGCCGCGGCGCCTCCCGCCCAGCCGGAGCCGGAGCCGGAGCCGGTTCCGGTGAGTCCCGGCTACCCCGAGCCGACCGATCCCTGGGCCGGGCACCAGCTCTTCCCGCCCGGCCCGTTCTGAGCGCCGTCCGGGGCGGGGTCGTCCGGCGCCGCCTCCTGTCAGATCATGGGGCATGATCTCGACCCCGTCGCCGGCCGGCGACGATCCGCGCCTGCCTGATCTCGCCGACCAGGTACGAGCCGAGTTGTCCGCCGCCGGCCTACCGGACGATCCGGCCGGCGGGGTGTCCGTCGACGTCGACGACGGCGTCTGGGTGCGCTGGAACGCCGGCGCGGAGCTGCGGGAAGCGTCCGGCCGCGCGTTCCGGGCCGGCGCCTTCCAGCCCGGCGGGGACCAGGTACACCCGGCGATCCGGCACGACGGCATGGTTGCGCAGGCCATGGGCGAGGCCATGGCGGCGATCCTGCGGGCGCTCGGCTACGGCGTCCGCGCGGGCGTCAACGACTACGACCCGTTCGGGCTGCTGGTGTCGGCACGCGAGCCCGGCCCGCACTGGCGGGACCCCGTGGTGCCGCCGCTGGCCGGCTCGGCCGGCTACGCGCCGGGCGTGCGGGTACGCCTGCTCGCGGGCGAGTTCGCCGGGGCGGAGACCACGGTGGTCAGCGCCAGTTACCGGATGCCGGTGCAGGGTCCGCCGGTCGGCTACCGAGTGGCGCACCCCGCCGGCACCGGCGAGCTGGACGTGGCCCCGGACGATCTCACTCTGGCCTAGCCGGCCCGCCCGGCCCTCGGCTGACCCGGCCGTCGCCGGGAGCCCGGCGGGTCGCTGATGCCGCGCGTGGATACAGTGACGCCAGGACCGACCGAGAGTGAGGTCGTGGTTGAACGAGCAGCAGCTTGCCCGGTTACGGGCGCGCTATCACAGCCTCCTCGAGCCCGGGCCGGCCGAGGCTCAGCTGACCGGACAGGTCGACGGCGACAGCGACGCGGCCGAGCTGCGCGCCCGGCTGTCCAAGGTGTTCGCCGAGCACCCGGACGCCGACGGGATCATGCTGGTCACCGCCGACGGCGACGAGATCGGGGTGGCCGGCCGCGCCCGGGTCACCGTCCCACCGGGGCACGCCGGCGCCACCGACGGTCCGGTCGACCCCGGATCGAGTGACGGCGCCACCCTTCCGGGGCATCCCACCGGGTTCCGTGCCGTGGAGTTCCGCTGTGTCGACGAAGGCTGTACCGTCAGCGAACTCAGAGCCTTCTACGACGACCGGTACCTGCCCGAGTGCTCCGATCACGGCCCGATGGGGTTGCGCCGATGAGTCTGCCCGCCGCGCCGGCCGCACCGGCCGCGATGTCGAGCCGCTACTTCCTGGTCGGCTACCTGCCGGCGTACGCCTCGTTGCTCTTCTTGCTGGTGCTGGTCTGGGCCGACGGCGGGCCGGGCACGTCCTTCAAGCGGGCGTGGCGGACGGCCGCCGCCCTCAGCGCGGCCCAGATCGTCCTGATCGCGCTGCTGGTGCTGCTGCTGACCCTGCTGGCGACCCCGTTCCAGCTGTCCCTGGTGCGGCTGCTGGAGGCGGGCTGGCCGGGCCGGCTCGGCGCGGCGGCGACCCGGCGGCAGCTCGACCGCAAGCACGAGCTGGCCCGGGCGGCGGAGCTGACCGGTACCGACGATGCGGCGGTGCTGCGGGCCGGCCGGGCGGGCTGGGAGCTGCGGCACCGGTTTCCGCTGCCCGACCACCTGGTGCGGCCGACCGGGCTGGGCAACATCCTGGCCGCGATGGAGGATCGCGCGGGCCGCGACTACGGCCTGGACGCGGTGATCGCCTGGCCGCGGCTCTACCCGATGCTCAACGCCGGCACCAAGGCCGTGGTGGACGATCGGCGCGGCACGCTCGACCTGCTCACCCGGCTCACCGTGACCGGGTTCGTCACCGCCCTGGCCGCGCTGGTCATCCTCCTCAAGGCCGGTGTGTGGGTGCTGCTGGCGGTGGTCCCGGCGGGCGTCGGCGTGCTCGCCTATCTGGGCGCGCTGCGGGCCGCGCTGGCGTACGGCGAAAGCGTGCAGGCCGCGTTCGACACCCACCACCTCACCTTCGGCGCCGCACTCGGGCTGGACCGGCCGGCCACCCCCGAGGCGGAACGACAGGCCTACCGCCAGCTGTGCGACCTGTGGCGGCAGGGTGTGCCCCCGACCTACTCGTACGCTGCCGACCAGGGGAAAACGTGATCGACATCCTTCCGTACCCGTTGATCGTCGATCAGGACGAGCTGTGCGAGGCCCTCGAGGTGGGCTACGTCGCCCGGCTCGGGGTCCTGGCCACCGGCCAGCGCGGCACCGCGAAGTCGACCACCATCCGGGCGTTCTCGATGATGGCGTTCGGGGATCTGCCGGTCACGCTGCCGATGGGGGTGACCGACGACCGGGTGCTCGGCGGCCTGAGCGTGGACGCGCTGCTCGGCCCGGAACCGGTCGAGAAATGGCAGCCGGGCCTGCTGGAGAAGGCCAGCGCCACCGGGATGCTCTACATCGACGAGGTGAACCTGCTCGAGGACCACATCGTCAATCTCGTCCTGGACACGGCCGCCAGCGGCATCGTCACGTTTCCGCGGGACAATGCCGACCGTCCGCCGACGCAGATTCAGTTCGCCCTGGTCGGTTCCATGAACCCGGACGAGGGTCCGCTGCGCCCGCAGTTGCTCGACCGGTTCTCGCTGGTGGTCGGCGTGGAGGGCCGGGGCGACCGGGAGGCCCGGGCGAAGATCCTGCACAACCTCCTGGAGTACGAGCTGCACCGGGACGACCCGGCATCGCCGTACATGCAGGTGTTGCACCGGGAGAACGCGGCGAAGCGAAAGCAGCTCGAGGAGGCCCGCAAACGCTACCGCTCGGTCACCGTCCCGGACGACGCCGTCGCCGCCTGCGCCCGGATCGCTGAGGAGTTCCACCTGGTCGGCCACCGCGGCGAGATGGTCATGCTGCGCGCGGCGCGGGCGGCCGCGGCCCGGGCGAAACGCCGCCAGGTGACCGTCGAGGACGTCCGGAAGGTCGCGAAACCGGCGCTCGTCCACCGGCGGCCCAATGTCGACTCGGGCTCGCCGCGGCCGTGGGGCAACGACGAGGAGAAGCGCCTGACCGCGGCGGTGGGCGGCGAGCGATGAACCCGGCCGAGGCCGGGGACCTCCTCGCCTGCGCGGCCCTCGACCCGGCGCTGGGCGGGCTCCTCTTCCTCGACGCCGGCGGGCGCACGCTCGACCGGTACGCGGCGAGCCTGGCCACCGCCATGACCGTCGCCGGCGAACCCCGGCCCGCGGTGGTCCACCTGGATTCGGCGTCGTCCGAGGAGGAGCTCTGGCCGCACTGGGCGGTCGCCTTCCGCGGCGGCGCGCTGTTCGCCCGCGCCGCCGGCCGGCTCTCCGAGGCGCCGGACGCCCCGCCGCCGGTGATCGTGGTGCCCGACCTGGCGCGGGTCGGCAGCGCGGTGCTCCGGGCCGCGGTGGCGACCCTCGGCGCGGACGTGGTGCACGTGGAGCGGCACGGCATCAGCGAGCGCTGGCGGCCGGCGGCGCGGTGGGTCGTCGGCTGCGCCCGCCGCGACGTGCCGATGCTCTCGCCGCATCTGCTCGACCGTTTCCCGATCCGCTGCGCCGGGCCGTACCGCGGCGAGCCCGAGGTCCGGGCCGTCGACCCGGCCGCCCGCCAGGCCCGCCCGCGGACCCCGCCCGCGGTCGTCGAGATGATCGCGCGCACGATGCCCGCGCCGGCGTCGACGCGCCGCTGCCTGGCCCTGGCCCGCACCGCGCGGGCGCTCGCCCGGCTCCGGCACGGGCAGACGGTGCGCGAGGCCGACGTCGTGCGGGCGGCCGAACTGTTCGGGCTCTCCCCCGCGCGGCCGGCGTCCGCACCGCCGGCCGTCGAGCCCGCCCCGCCGGCCCGGCTCCCGGCCGCGGCGTCGCTGGGTGAACCACCGTCCGTGGTGGACGGGCCGGACGAACTCGCCGAGCTGCCGGCGAGCAGCGAGGCGCAGCCGGCACGGCCCGCCGACCTCGAACCGGCCCGGCGGTACCCGGAGGACGACGAGGAGGCGGTGCCGCAGCCGTACGCGCTGCGCTGGGGCACGCCGGGGCCGGCCGGCAGCCGGATCACCGGGACGATCATCGGGCATGACCCGGCCGGCAGTGCCCGCGACCTCGCGGTGGTTCCGACCTTGCTGCGTGCGCTGCGCCGGTCCCGGCTGCGGCGCAACGCCGGCCCGCTCCGGCTCGCCCGCGACGACCTGCGCCAGAACCGGCGGGAACAGCGGTCGCGGCGCCTGCTGGTGCTGGTCGTCGATCACTCCTGCCGCCGCGACTGGGACTGCACCCCCGGGCTCGCCGAGCATCTCCGCTGGGCGTACGACCAGGCGGCCGCGGTGTCGATCATCGAACTCGGGCACCGCGGGACGGCCCACGACCTGCGCCCGGAGCACTACCGCGCCCGTACGGTCATCGACCCCCGGCTGCCCGCCGCCTTCGACCGGGAACCGGGCGGGGCGACGCCGCTGGCGGCCGGGCTGGACCAGGCCGCCCAGGAGCTGCGCCGCTCGATGCACCGCGGGTGGGCCGCCGTGGACGTCGCGCGGCTGGTGGTCGTCACCGACGGCCGGGGCAACGTCCCGCTGGCGGCGTCGGCGAGCGGCCGGGTGACCGGCCCGGTCGCCCGGCAGGGCATCGACGACGCGCTGGCCATCGCCGCGGTCATCGCCCGGCTGCAGCGGGTCGAGGCCCGGGTGGTCGCGCCTGACCTCCAGCAGTACCCCACGCTGCCGGCCGAGCTGGCAAAGGCGATGGGCGGCCGCCTCACGGTCGTCGCCGACCCGGCGGATCTGCCATGACGGCGCCGGCCGAGCGGCGCGGGTTCAAGAGCCTGCTGACCGCGGGCTCCGAGGCCACGGTGACCACCGTCGATCCGGAGAGCCTGCCGCCACCGGCCGCGGCACCGGCGGCGACCGTGCCGTCGGACGACGAGACCAGGGTCTTCGAGCCGTCGAACCCGTCCCTGCACGAGTCGTTGCCCCGGGGCTGCGCCCTGCTCACGGTCACCGAGGATCACGAGCAACCCGGGCACTTCCATCTGGGGTTCTACCTCGGCGACTACCAGGAATCCCGGAAGGCGGACATTCGCAGCCAGGTGCCGCCGCGGCCGCTGTCGGCGATTGCCGAGCGCGGGCGCTGGAAGGACGACCACGACGAGTTGCGCAACTGGTGGCGTGAGCTGGCTCGGTTGCGGGGTTGGATGCACCACCTCGTGGGCCAGCCGGGTGCCCGGCTGATCGTCTGGGACAACACCGGGTTCCAGACCCCGTGGGAGCTCTACTACGTCGACAAACGGCTGGACGGCGGCGGCCCGCACGGCTGGCTCGGGTCCCTGGTGGAGGTGATCCGCTGGACCTCGTTGATGGAGACCGGCCGGGAGACCCGGTACACGGCGGTGGCCGCCCGCGCCACCGGCGGCGTCGTCGTCATGGAGACCGACGAGGTCCGGCACGCCGGCGTGGCGCACATGGCGGACCGGTACCGCCCGCCCACGCTGAAGGGTCCGCGCGGCCCGCTCCGGTCGATCGACGCCCTGCTGGCCGCGCTCGACGACCCCGACCTGCGGTTCGGCCTGCTCCTGGTGCACTGCCACGGGATCAACGCGACGAACGCCAACGAGTTCCGGCTGGCCGGGCGGACGCTGAACGAGGTCGAGCTCGCCGACATGCCGGCGCTCGCCAGCACGGGGGCGGTGGTTCTGCTGGGCGCGTGCAACACGGCCCGGATCGTCCCGGTCGGACCCGACTCGACGCGGGCCACCCGGAGCTTCGCGGAGACCTTCCTGCGCAAGGGCGCGTCCACCGTGATCGCCACGCTCGGCCAGGTCGATCTCGACCATGCCCATGAGTTCGTGTTCCAGCTGCTCGACGCGGAGAGCGGACACCGGGTCTCGGAGCTGCTGCTGGCCCATCGCCGCAGGTATGCGGACCGGCTGCGCAAGGCGCCCCGGGGCAGCGAGCCGTACCAGGCGTTCTTCAACAGCTTCATGTACGTGTACTTCGGCAACCCCGAGACGACGCTGGAGATCACCGGGGCGGGTGGTGCCGGGTGAGCCAGCCGACGGTGGGTCTGCGACCGGTGGTGGGCTGGCCGCGGGAGATGCGCCCGGGCGGGCAGTATGTCGTCGAGGCCGATCTCGAACTGACCGACCCGGCACGGTGGCCCTACCCGGGCGAGGAACTCGTGGTGGGGTGCGTGCTGGAGGGCGGAACCGCCTTCGGCGTGGAGGCGATGGGCAGCACCAGCCTCGTGCTGCACCGGTTCGGCGGCACCTACGGGCCGGTCCGCTTCCTGGTCCGGCCCGGACGCGAGCCGGCCACCGGGGAGCAGCTGCGTCTCACGTTCCTGACCGCGGGCGGCTGGCCGTTCCGTACCGTCGAGCTCGACGTGCGGGCGGCCGGGCCGGTGTCGGCGGCCGGCGGCGACGGGCCGGCCCGGGTCGCCGTCCGCCGGACCCCGCGCCCGACTCCGGCGGCGGAGCCACCCCCCGCCGCGGTCCCGCCGGCCCGCCCTCGGCAGGCGGCACGACCGGCCGGCGATTTCGCCGCCGAGCTGCTGACCCTTTATGTCGCCGCCGGGCGGCCGTCGTTCCGCCGGATCAGCAGCGAGATCCGGGACCGCGACGACATGCCCGACACGGTGAGCCACGAGACGGTGAGCGCCCTGCTCAACGGCGACGTCGTGCCGCGCTGGAGCAAGGTGGAGAGTGTCGTGCGCGTCCTCGCCGAGATGGCCGCGCACCGGCCCGACCCGCAGGCCGAGGTGCAGCGGTTCCTCCCGCTGTGGACGGCCCGCATCGACGACCGGACTCCGGTTCCGCCGGCTGCCGCCCGCCCGGCCCCGCCGATTGCCGAGACGCTGCCGGCCGAGCAGTCGAACGTCGCGCTGCCGCCGCGCGATCCGGGCTTCATCGGCCGGGAGGAGCTGCTGCAGGTCATGCGGGCCCGGCTGGACAGCGAGCCGTGGCAGCCGCTGATCCTGCACGGGCTCAGCGGCGTCGGGAAGACCAGCGTCGCGGCCGAATTCGTGCACCGCGAGGTGCGCCGCTACGACGTCGTCTGGTGGATCGTCGCCGAGCAGGAGGCCCGCACCCGGGCCGCGCTCGCCACGCTCGGCGAGCGGCCGCCGCTGGAACTCGAGCTGAGCCAGTCCGACCTGCGCCAGACCGCGAACTACGTGCTCAGTGAGCTGGAACGGGCCACGTTCAGCTGGCTCCTCGTCTTTGACAACGCGGGCAGCCCCGATCAGATCCGCGACCTGCTGCCGGCCGGCCGCGGCGCGGTGATCGTGACCACCCGGGACGGCTCCTGGCAACGGTACGGCCGGACGGTGCCGGTGGACGTGCTCCCGCGCCGGGACAGTATCGCCCTGCTGCAGAGCCGCGGCAGCATCAGCTTCGACGACGCCGACCAGCTCGCCGAGCGGCTGGGCGACCTGCCGCTCGCGCTTGTGCAGGCCTCGGCGATGCGCACCGCGACCGGGGCCTCGGTGGACGAATACCTACGACGCCTCGACGAGCAGGCCGTGTCGGTACTGAGCGAGGGCCGCCCGAGCGACTACCCGCTAACCGTGGCCAACGCCTTCGGCCTCACCTACGACGCGGTCAGACGGGAGTCGCCCGGCGCCGCCCAACTGCTGGGCATGCTGTCCTGCATGAGCGCCGAGCCGATCTCGCTCGCGCTGCTCGGCTGGGCCGACGAGCAGGCCATCGCGCCGCCGCTGGGCCGGCTGCTCACCCAGCCCGTCCAGCTGGAGGCGGCGGTCGAGCTGCTGGCCCGGTTCGGCCTGCTGACCACCGTGGACAGCGGGCAGACGGTGCAGGTGCACCGCCTGGTGCAGCTGATCGTGCGCGATTCGCTGAGCCCGTACGACGTCGACCAGGCGTACCGCAACGCCCGCCGGCTGCTGGTGGCCGCGAACCCGGGACGGCCGGACGACCAGCTGACCTGGGAGATGCACGCGCAGATCGGCCCGCACCTCGGCCCCGCCAGGATGGTCGAGGAGGCGAGCCCCGAGGTACGCCGCGTGGTGCTCGACCACGTCCGATACCTCTACCTGCTCGGTGACTTCGACGGCAGCCTGCGGCTGAGCGCCGAGGCGCGCAGGGCGTGGGCCGGGCCGGACGACCGCTGGGAGGACGACGAGACCTTCGCGATCATCGACCGGTACGCTCTCGCGCTGATCGGCGTGGGCCGCTACCGCGAGGCCAACGACCTGTACGAGGAGGCGTGGATCCGGCTGAACACGAGCGAGCAGTTCGGCCCGGGCCACGACCGCACCGCCCGGACCGCCTCCGGTGTCGCGATGGTGAGCCGCATCCTGGGCAGCTACGGCAAGGCGCTGAACCTGGAGCGGTATCGCGTCGAGCACTACTCCGGCCGGGCCGGCGACTACCCGGCCGGCCAGGACCGGCCCGAGGTGCTGCGCGCCCGCCTCAACCTGGCGGTCACCTACCGCGCGATCGGCGACTTCGCGCGGGCCCGGGAGATCGACGAGGACCTCCTGACGATCTGGCGGGAGCAGGAGGGCGACGAGGACTACCGCACCCAGCTGGCCATCTCCAACCTGGCGCTCGACCTGTACGGCCTGGGCCGGTACGCGGAGGCGCTGGAGCTGCAGCAGAACAGCATCGCGACGATGCGACAACGCCTGAGCAACCGCCACCCGTACGTGGTGCTGGCGACCCGCACGGTCGCCATCGCGCTGCGCAAGACCGGGCGGATCGCCGAGGCGTTACGGATCAGCCGCGAGCACCACCTGGTGTGCCAGGGCGAATGGGGCTCGGACCACGGGCACACGCTGGCGGCCGCCATCACCTATGCCAACGCGATCCGGGCCGCCGTGGCCGCCGGGGTGGCCGGCGACCTGACCTACGCGCACGCCTACAACACCAGCCTGCGGGCGGTGAACACCTACCGCACCCGGTTCGGTGAGGCCAACCCGCTGACGCTGGCGGCCGCCGTGAACCACGCGATCATCCTGCGCGCCATCGGCGAGCGGAACACCGCGAGGCGGACGAGCGAGTCCGCGTACCGGTTGCTGCTCGACCAGGTCGGCGCCGCGCACCCGTACACCCATGCCGCCGCGGTGGAACTCGCCAACGACTTCAGCGTCCAGCACGACGACGAGGGCGCGGCGCGGCTGTTGCGTACCACGCTGGACAGCGCCCGCACCGCTCAGCGGGACCAGCACCCGGACATGCTGATCTGCGCGATCAACCTCGGGCTGGTCACCCGCACGTGGGACCCGAGCGCCGGTCAGGTACTCATCGAGAACGGACTCGACGGCCTGCGTGCGGCACTCGGACCGGAGCATCCGGAGGTACTCGCCGCGGCTCGGGGCGAACGAGGCGAATGCGACATCGAGCCGCCGCCTTTCTAGCATCGAACCGGACACCCCGGCCGGAAGGTAGCCCATGCCCACCGCACGAACCTCGGTGTTGCCGATCATCGGGCCGGTCCCGGACTGGCCGGACCGGACACTCGACGTGGCGGCTCTGCGCGCGTCCGGCTGGGAGCCGACCCCGTTCCGGGACGTCGTTCTCAAGGTCCATCAGCGCTGCAACCTGGCCTGTGACTACTGCTACGTCTACGAGATGGCCGACCAGTCGTGGCGGTCGCGTCCGCAGGTCATGGCGGAGGAGATCTGGCGGGCGGCGGCCGATCGGATGGCCGAGCACGCCCGCACCCACCGGCTGGCGGCCATGCGGCTCGTCCTGCACGGCGGGGAGCCGCTGCTGGCCGGGTCGGAGCGGCTGGCCCGCCTGATCACCGACTTCCGGCGGGCGCTCGACGGGGTGGCCCGGCTGGACGTGCAGATGCAGACCAACGGGGTGCTGCTCAACGAGCCCATGCTGACGACGTTGCGAGAGCACGGCGTCGGCATCGGGGTGAGCGTGGACGGCACGGCCGCCGACCACGATCGGCGGCGGCGACGGGCGGACGGGCGCGGCAGCCACGCCGGCGTCGACCGCGCGCTCCGCCTGCTGACCAGCGACGCGTACCGGGACTCGTTCGCCGGTCTGCTCTGCACGGTCGACCCGGCAACCGATCCGATCGCCTGCTACGAGGCCCTCGTCTCGTACCGGCCACCGGCGCTCGACCTGCTGCTGCCGCACGCCAACTGGATGACGCCACCGCCGCGGCCGGAGGGGAGCGGTCCCACGCCGTACGCGGACTGGTTGATCACGATCTTCGATCGCTGGTACAACGCGCCGCGTCAGGAGGTCGGCATCCGCCTGTTCGAGGATCTGCTGGCGCTGATCCTGCGCGGGTCCAGCCGGTCGGAGCAGGCCGGCCTCAGCCCGGTCGCGGTGGTCGTGGTGGAGACGGACGGCGCGATCGAGCAGGTGGACTCGCTCAAGTCCGCCTACCAGGGAGCCTGCGCCACCGGGCTGAGCGTGCTGACCGACACCTTCGACGCGGCGTTCGACCATCCCGGCATCGCGGCGCGGCAGATCGGCCTGCGCGCACTGAGCGACACCTGCCTCTCGTGCTCGTCCCACGACATCTGCGGCGGCGGCCACTACGCGCACCGGTACCGGTCCCCCGACGGATTCCGGAACCCTTCCGTCTACTGTGCTGACATGCTGAAGCTGATCCGCCATATCCGGACCCGGGTGATCGCCGATCTGCGCCGGTTCTCGGCCGACCCGCGCGCCTGATGCGCTATCACCAGCTGACCGCCGAGCAGCTGGCCGCGCTGACCGCCGGATCGGGGAGCCGGTCGGCGATCGAGGAGCTCGACGCCAGTCGGGTGAGCCACAACCTGCTGCTCTTCAAGCACCTCGCCGACGCGTGGGGCGACGACCGCGCCGACCTGGACACGGCCGTCGCGCTCCTGGCCCGCGCGCAGGCCGCGAGTCCGCAGGCCCACCGGCGACTGTTCGGCTACCCCATGGTGGACGCCTGGCTGACCCGGGCGGCCCGGGCCGCCGTCCCCCCACGGAGCGAACTTCTCCAGGTTGGCAGCCTGGCCGCGGCCGCCGCGATCCGCGCCGGGCTGGACGGTGAGACGACGGGCTGGGCGACCGGCGGCCGGCTGCACCTGCCGACGCTGGGGACGGCCACGCTGGACGACGCGGCCGACGGGCCGGTGGTCATCGCCGTCCGGGCCGGTGAGATCACGCTGACCCCGCGGTCCGGCGCGCCGGTCACGGTGGCCGAGAAGGTCAATTGGGAACCGCTGCGGCAGCTGTCCGCTCGCCACGGAGATCTCCCCTGCTCGGTCTATCTGGAAGACCTCAGCCCCTACCGAGACGGTTACCACGCCAAGCCCCAGCAGCGGGTGTCCGACGGCGAGTTCGCCCGGTGGCAGGGACTGTTCACCGGTGCCTGGCGGCTGCTGACCGAGTACCTGCCGGAATCGGCGACGGAGATCGCCGCGGGCCTGCGCGCGGTGGTGCCGTTGGTCGATCTCGGCGACGGATCGTCGCGTAGCGGAACGGCGCGGGAGTCGGTCGGCGCCATGGCCGCCACCCAACCGTCCTCGCCCGAGGATTTCGCCGTCACGCTCGTACACGAGTTCGAACACAGCAAGTTGTGCGCGCTGATCGACCTGCTGCCGCTGTATCGTCCCGAGGGGAAAGAACTCCACCACGCTCCGTGGCGTCGGGACAAAAGGCCCACATCCGGCCTTATCCAGGGCGTCTTCGCGTTTCTCCGGGTGGCGGACACGTGGAACAGGTTCCGGGCGATCCCCGGCCTCACCGCGACCGCGACCACCCAGTTCGCCGAGATCCGCGAGCAGGTGCGCATCGGCTACGACTCGTTGACGCGCTCACGCGAGCTGACCCCGGCGGGCGAGGAATTCGTCGCCGGCCTGCGCCCGGCGCTGGCCCGGCTGCTCGCCGAGCCGCTGCCGGTTACGCCCCAAGCTGAGCCGTCGGCGAAGCGGGCCCGACCGGAGTACAACCTGCGGCATCCTGACTAGAGATCAACGGTGCCTCGGTTCAGCCAGTCCTGCGTCCTGCCGACCGGCGCGGACGCCTACCATACGACCTCGTCGCCGGGTAGCCCCCGCGATCGCCCGACGAGGAAAGGATCATAGTGCCGTCTCCCGAAAATCGCCTCGACGAAGAGGCGATCGCAGTGCCGGAGCTCGTGAACCAGTCCTTGAAAATGGTTCTGAGCAGCACTGAAAGCGCACTCGCCAATGCCGTCGCGCGGGCCGTGGTGGAGGCAGCGGGAAGTGCGCAAAATTATGCCGCGCACGGCAGCAGCCCGGTCCGCCCGCTCGACCCCGCCGAAATAGCGAGGGTTGGGAAAGAGTAGGCGTCAAAGTATCGTGGTGTTCGGAGTCGGGCGGGTCGGCGCGATGACGCCACGCCGCCTTGGTCTCCGGGCGGCGGTTGCGTCGCAATCGGGGAGGCGCTGCGTGCCGCCGCGCGCGATGATCGCCGACGAGGTCGAGTGCTGAGCCCCGCATGGTCGCTGCAACGGCAGGGGAGGCAAATCATGACCGACAATGCGCCGCGTTCTCCGGAACCATCCGACGTACTGCCCGATCTTTCGCAAGAGGCACTTCTCGACGTTCTGAAAAGCACCGAGAACGCCTTCGCCAATTCGGTGCGCAGCGTAATCGAGGCCGCGCGGACCCGGCCGGAGCAATACGCCGCGTTCGGCAACGCACCCCTGCCCGCCACGTAAACCACGCCGGGTCTGCCCACCCGGTAACGCCGGGTAGGCAGACCGCGGTGACCGTCAGGTCGGCGGCGGCTCGATGTCGCACTCCGCGCGCTTGCCGCGGCGGGCGTCCAGCGCCTCGGGGTGGGTCGGGCCGAGCAGGTCCGCCAGCGACTCGATCGCCGCGGTGAGCTCGGCTGCACCGCGCTCCGCCTGATCGATGGCGACCAGGTCGAAACCCGCGTTGACGGCGCACGACAGGGTGTAGGGATGCCGCTCGCCGCGGGTGCGCCGGGAGATCGACAAGGTCTCGGCGGAGAGGCGCTGAGCGGCCTCGTTGTCGTGGGCCAGCGCCAGGTCGCTGGCCAGCCCGCTGGCCGCGCAGAGCGTGTACCCGTGCTCGGCGCCCAGCGTGGTGGCCATCGTCGCGTGCGCGTTCTCGTCGAGCCGGCGCGCTTCCGCCACGTCGCCCAGGGCACGCAGGATGACCGCGAAGTTGACCAAGGCGGTGAGGGTCAGCGGGTGCTTCTCGCCGAAGACCCGGCGATAGCGGTTCGTGGCCTCCTGGGCCAGCCCGCGGGCTTCGCCGAGTTCGCCGGTCACCCGCAGGGTGTTGGCATACGTCATGGTGGCGGCGAGCGCGTGCTGGTGGCTGTCGCCGTAGCGAGCGACGGAGTCACGGTAGTTTTCCCGGGCCGCGCGCAGCGCCGCCTCATACTGTCCGGCCTTGCGCATCGCGATCGCCTGCGTCCGGATCGCCAGCAGGATGTCCGGGTGCTTCGGGTTGCGCATGGTCTGGCGGAACGTCGGCAGGGTGCGTTCCTGCAGGCTGAGCGCCTCGGTGTACCGGCCCAGGCCGTACAGGTCCCGGGCGAGGTTGGACTGGGCGATCAGCAGCGGGCGCTCCTGCTCGTTCAGCGTCTCCTCATACCGACGGATGTTGTCCGAGTCGATCTCGTACGCGCCCTGGAAGTCGCTCAGCATGCGCAGGTTAACCGCCAGGTTTCCGCGGTTGCGCAAGGTCTGCGGATCCTCGTCCCCGAAGACGCGCTGGTGCCGTTCGACGTTGTCGCGGTCGAGGACCAGCGCGAGCTCGAACTCGCCGGCCACGCGTTGTACGGCGGAGACCGTGGACGCGGTGAACAGGGTGTGCTCGTGGTCAGGCCCGAAGGCGGGATTTTCCCGGAGCCGGTTCAGCGCCCGCTCGGCCAGATCCCGGGCGCGGTCGTTGATGCCCAGCGAGAGCAGCGTGTTGGCCAGGTGGCGGGTGGCGAGCAGGGTCAGCTCACCGTCCGGCCCGAGATCCGGTTGGTCGGTGCGCCTGTCCCACGGCGGGACGGTGGCCTCACCGAGGCGGCGGGAACCCTCGTAGTCACCGATGATCCAGAGGTAGCGGATCTGGTCGAGGACCACCTGCCGGGCGTCCCTGGACTCGGCGGCGATGAGTCCGGCCGGCAGCACGTGCGGCGCGATCTCGGCATGCGCGCGGTGGGTGCCGTCGTCGTCCGGCTCGCCGGGGTTGGCGGCGCCGAGCAGCCGGTGCACATTGGTGCGGCTCTGCCGCAGTTGTTCCTCGCCCAGTTCGTCGCGCAGCACCAGCTGGAACAGCCGGTGCACCTGGATCCGGTTCTTGGTGTCGACGTTGGCGAGCCCGAACTTGCGCAGGTCACGCACGATGCGTCCGAGCGCGATGGAGTCCTTCAGCGCGGGACCGAGCGGCCGAGGGATGTCGGCGGTCTTGCCCCACCGCAACAGGTCGATCGAGATCGGCTCGGCGCCGAGCACCGCGAACATCTCGAGCAGCTGCGCCACCGCGGGGTAGTCCTGCTGCAGGCGCTGGAACGCCAGCTTGACGAGCGCCGCGATGGTGGTCGGGTAACTGGTCGGCTTGCCCTCGCTGAGCAGCACCCGGTGATGCTCGTCGAACAGGTCGAGGTAGTCGGCGACCGGCATCCCGGTCGCGGCCTGCCATGAGGCCGCCTGGTCGAGCGCCAGGGGCAGGTCGCCCAGCTTCTCCGCCAGCCGGTTGGCGTCCTCCGCCGTGACCTGGTTGCCCCGCTTCTGCAGCAGCGCGACGCTCTCGGCCCGGTCGAAGACGTTCACCTCGATCGCGTCCCAGACGTTGGACCAGGTCTGGTTGCGGGAGGTCAGAATCACGTGGCCGCCGGCCGACGGGATCAGATGGGCGAGGTCGTCCGGCTCGTTGGCGTTGTCATACACCAGCAGCCAGCGCAGGCTCGTGGAGCTGAGCGCGTCGATCACCAGGGAGGCCGCCTGGGTCAGCTCCTGCGTGGTCGGCATGCCGAGCTGGCGGCCGAGGTCGGCAAGCGACTGCAACACCAGCGACTGCTGCTCGGCCGGAATCCACCACACCAGGTCGTAGCGGTCGGCGAACCGGTAGGCGAACTCGACGGCCAGCTGGGTCTTGCCCACACCGCCGAAACCATGCAGCGCATGCGGCAGCACGGACGCCTTGGAGCGGGCCTCTAGGGACCGCTGCAGGGTCAGCAGCAGGCTCTGGCGGCCGGTGAAGTCGGGGTTGCGAATCGGGACGCCGCCCCAGATACGCACGGCATCCGACCGCTCCAACGATGCCTTGGGGGGGTCTGCGATGGTGCTGTGATCAGGCAAGTCCTCACTCCGCTTTTCGCTGACCGATTTATCGGGATTGTACATTTTTGCGCCCGAGCCCGGGGCCGGATCCGGACTTCGCCTCGCGGGTTGTGACCGGGCATACAGCTGGCGCAGCTCGTCCTCGCTCAGACCCGCGGCGCGCCCGGCCGCATCGGCCCACCGGCCGATGCCGATCGAGTCCGGCTGTCCCACTTCCTGGGACAGCCGGGTCGAGAAGCTCACCAACGGCGGGACGCCGGGCAGGGACGGCTCAAGCGAGGCGATGCGGTCGACGACCGCCCGCCGGTCCTCCCAGCTGAACCCCGAGGGGAGCGGAAGGAACGTGAACAGGTCACGGGCAACCGCCGCCAGCTGACCTGCCGGAACCACATCCAACAGGCGCGCCAAAGCATCGCGGCCAGCCGCAGCAGACACTCCCGCCGGGTCGCTCACCGCTTCAGTATCCAATATGGATCATGGAAGAGAAACCTTTGGAAAGGATTTCATGCCCGGCGATACGTATTCAACCGATCATCCGGTTCAACGACCCATAGGTCCAATTGTCGCGGACCTGCCCGCACCGATAGTGCGATCTCCCGCCGAGCGACGACGGCGGCCGGGTCGACCGCGGCACCACGCGGCCCGGCGACCGGCCGCCGGCGGTCCGCCCGCCGGCGCACCGGCGACCCGGTCGTCGCCGACTCCGAACGGTGGCGGCGGATAACAGAAACATCGCCGCATCAAATGTTCACGTTAATAACGAAGGGAGTTTTAGGAGAACCGTCAGCTCACCACGCCCGGGCACTGGCAACGCCTCGAAACCTCTGCCGGCCACACCGCACAGACCGACCCTGAAGTGCAGTTACACAGCTCCTCGCAGCTGTCACCCTTGAACGCGTGGTAATCGT
>Ga0070668_100000933_pt1 | contig 20401 bp, 20 predicted proteins | sample KBSS43metaG_FD_64661 | JGI IMG/M metagenome (GOLD analysis project Ga0070668, IMG submission 64661) | Switchgrass rhizosphere microbial communities from Kellogg Biological Station, Michigan, USA - KBS S4-3 metaG | ecosystem: Host-associated > Plants > Roots > Rhizosphere > Soil ...
AGCGCCGGGCTGATCGCCGACAGCGCGCCGTAGAGGATCATGAACGCGATGGGCGAGAACGTGAGGAGCTGCGCGAGCGTGACGCCCGGCAATCCATAGATCCAGCGCGAGCGCGGGATGCCGCAGCAGGCGTCGAGCCAACCGGTCACGAGGCCGGTGCGTCCGAACAGCACCACGAGCGCCAGCGCAATCACGAACGGCGGCGTGACGATCGGCAGGATCGACATCAGCTTCAGGATGCCGGAGTAGCGGCGGCCGCCACGCTGCACGACGAGCGCGAACACGAGGCCGAGCAGCGTCGACAACATGCCGACGATCGTGGCGAGCATCGCCGAGTTGATCGCGACGCCGCAGCGCGTGCCGCCGCCGAAGCATCCAAGTCCCCAGATGTCCTCGGTGAACAGGCGTTGCGCGGCGATCTGCGGGGAGAAGCGTCCCTGGGCGTCGAATACGGCGGCGAGCAGCGACTTCGCCACCGGGTAGAAGATGAAAATGACGAGCAGGACCGCGATCACGACGACGATCGTCGCGACGGCGGGATCGCCGGCGAACACCCCGCGCCGCGCAATGGCGCGCGCGAGCGCCACAGTCAAAGCCGAGAGCGCGATGGCCGCGCCCCATCCGAACGACGGGCCGGCCGGTCCCGCTGCGAGCGCGGTGCCGAGCGCCCAGGCGACGGCAAACGCGGCGGCCGCCGCGGTGCCGCGGTCGATCTCCTTGTAGGCGCAGGCGAGCGCAATCAACGACGCGGTGATGAGCGGCCACAGGCTCACGTCGCCGGCGATGGCTCGCACCAGACCAGAAGGGCCGCCCGAGGCGGCCCATGGAACGACCAGCAGCGCCGCCAGCGCGGCGGCGATCACGTACAGCGTGACGCGATCGCGCCCCGCGGGCACGAAGACTGCCGCAGGCGCGACCGCTGTCGTATCAGCCACGAACCATTACTTCGGCAATGCCGATACTTCCTTGTCCCACTTGGTCAGCAGACGCGTCCGCTCCGCCGACGATCCGTACTTGGCAAAGTCGTAGTTGATGAGCTTGATGTCGCCGAGCTTCGGCGACTGCGGCGGGATCGTCGCGGTCTTGTTCGACGGCACCTGGAAGCTCACCTTGGTATTTCCGGAGATCGATTGCGCCTCGGGCGTGAGCGCCCAGTCGTACCACTTCTTGGCGTTCTCCATGTTCTTGGCGCCCTTGATGATGCTCATGCTGCCGATCTCGTAGCCGGTGCCTTCGCACGGCGACACGATCTTGACCGGCGCACCGCCGACGGCCTGGACCACGGCGTCGTGCTGGAACGTGATGCCCACCAGCGACTCGCCCGTCGCGGCGGCACGCGCGGGCGCTGCGCCCGACTTCGTGTACTGATTGACGTTCTTGTGCATTGCCTTCATGAACTCGAACGCCTTGTCCTCCCCCATCAGCTGGACGAAGGTCGCGAGCATCGTGTACGACGTTCCCGACGAGTTCGGGTTGGCAACCTGGATCTCATCCTTGAACTGGGGCTTGATCAGGTCCGACCAGCATTTCGGCTCGGGGATGTTCTTTTTCTTCAACTGGTCCGTGTTGTAGCTGTAGCCAAGCGCACCGGCGTAGATTCCGACGGTCCCGTACTTCGCCGATTCTGCCTGCCGGACGGCCCAGTCGTTCAATTCCGCCAGTTTCGGTGACTTGTACCGCTCGGTCAGGCCTTCTTCCGCAGCCTGCAGATGCGGATCGCCGGTGCCGCCCCACCACACGTCGCCACGAGGATTGGACGCCTCGGCCTTGATCTGCGCGTAGAACTCGCCGGCGCTCTTGCGAGTCATCAGAACCTTGATCCCGGTCGCCTTCTCGAACGCCGTGACCATCGGCCGGCACCATTCCTCCTGCACCGTGCAGTAGACGACGAGTTCGCCTTGCGCGGCCGCGAGCGATGGGACGATGAGCGCAGCGGCTGCGACCAGCGCGCGCAGGAATGCCAGGTGACGCATGGTAGTTCTCCTCACAGTTTGGATGGCCGCGACGCTGCCGGGTCGTTGCTTGTCACCGCCCGGCTGGATCGCGGTTTGGACGAATGTTACAACCAGATGACGGGCGTGGGCTGACGGGGCTTCTACAGCCGGTAAAAACGCCGCGCATTGCCACCGCGGATCGCTTCGATCTCGGGTGGCGCCAGCCCTCGCAGCAACTCGTCGGCGGCAGCAGTCCAGCGCGCGTAGCCGCCGGCCAGTTCGACTACCGGCCAGTCGCTGCCCCAGATCAGCCGCGCGGGTCCGAAGCAATCGAGCAGGTGATCGACGTAGCGCGCGAGATCGCGGGTGCGCCCGTCGACATTGGCCTCGGTCACCAGCCCCGACAGCTTGCAATGGACGTTCGGATATTGAGCGATCGCGGCGAGGTCGTCGGCCCACGGCTGCCAGCCACCCGCCGCGATCGGTGGTTTCGCGCCGTGATCGACGACAACGGCGAGTTCGGGATGCCGGTCGAGCATCTGCCGCAGCGCGGGCAATTCGCGCGGCTTGACCAGCGCATCGAACGTCAGGCCGAGCGAAGGCAGCGCCGCGAGCGCCGGCTGCACGTCGGCGCGCAGGATCCACGCCGGGTCCGGCAGATCGTGGAGCATCGGGCGGATGCCCTTCAACAACGGATCGCCAGCGAGTGCTTCGAGCGTGCGCTCGGCGTCGGGCGCCGCAAGGTCCGTCCATCCGACGACGCCGCGGACAAAACCGTCGCTGCCCTTCGCGGTGTCGAGCAGGAATCGCGTTTCGGCGACCGTCGGCGCCGCCTGCACGAGAACGACCGTGTCGATGCCGGCGGCCGCGGCCAACGGATGCGCGTCGGACAGACCGAAATCGCGGTAGATCGACGCCAGCGCGGGCGTCAGCCAGCCGTAGTCGCCGCGGGCGAGACGCCAGACGTGCTGGTGGGCATCGACGCGCCCGGCCATGGTCAGCCGTGGCCGATGCCGGGCAGCGGCGCCTGCGGATCGACGAGCCTGCGTTCGCGCAGCGTCCGCCAGAAATCGGCGGGAATCGGGTGGCGCGCGAGCGCCAAGTTGTCGTCGAGCTCGGCACCCGAGCGGGCCCCTGGCAGCACGTTCACGACCGCGCGATGACCGGCGGGAAATTGCAGCGCCGCCGCCTTCAGCGGCACGTCGAACTCGCCGCAAACCGCTTCGATCGCCGCCACCCGCGCCACCACGTCCGGCGGCGCCGGCGCGTAGTTGAAGTACGGCCGGCTGCCATCGGCCGGATGCGCGCCGCTCGCGAGAATGCCGGAGTTGAACGGGCCACCGATCACGATGGCCACGCCGCGCTGCTCGCACAGCGGCAGCAGCGCGGGCAGTGCGCTCTGGTCGGCGAGCGTATAACGACCGGCGAGCAGGATGACGTCGAGGTCCGCGTGACGGAGCACGTCAAGGCAGATCGCCACGCCGTTGACGCCGATACCATAGCCGTCGATCGCGCCGGCAGCCTTCTGCCGCGCCAGTTCCGGCAGGCCGCTGTCGAGCGCATCGCGCAGCCGCGCCGCGTGCTGGTCGCCGTGCGTCGCGACATCGATGTCGTGCACGTAGGCGATGTCGACGCGCGCAAGCCCCAGCCGCTGGCGGCTGTCGTCGAGCGAGCGCCGGACACCGTGGCCGGTGTAGTCGTAATGCTGGACGAACGGCAGCGTGTCGGCGTAACCATGCTGATCGCGCGGTGCATCGCTGCGCGGCGACAACAGGCGGCCGACCTTCGTCGACAGCAGGTACGTGTCGCGGGGCATTGCCCGCAACGCGTCGCCGAAGCGTCGCTCCGAGCGGCCGTGGCCGTAGTGCGGCGCGGTGTCGAAATAGCGGACACCCGCGCCATAGGCGTGTCCGATCAGGTCGACCGCTTCGCCGTCGGGCAGTGCGCGGAACAGATTGCCCAGCGGCGCGCCGCCCAGGCCCGGCACGCCGCTGGCCAGAATTCCTCTCGCTCGCTCGCTGATCGCCAAGCCCTTTTCCCCGATCCCAGTCCACTGGTTGCACACTGACATGTCAGGTGCTATCGTGCGATCTTAAGTCGCGTTGCGCCTCCGCGCAACGTCGCCGTCGATGCCGCCTCCCGCCACCCGCCCCGCGTTGCGTCCGGTCCGTCCGGAGCCCGAGCCGTCGCCCACCCCGGCGCCGGACCGGCTGCGCTGGCAGGCGTACGAGAGTTTCCGCCAGCAACTCCTCGCTTCAAAGATCCGGCCCGGACAGTTCGTGTCGCAGCGGGAGCTGGCGACGCTGACCGGATTGCCGCTGGGCGCGATCCGCGAAGTGATCCCGCGGCTCGAGGCCGAAGGCCTGTTGATCACCGTGCCGCAGCGCGGGCTGCAGATCGCCAACGTCGACGTCAAGTTGATCCGCAATGCGTTCCAGTTGCGGCTGGTCCTCGAGCGCGAGGCGGCGGCGCAATTCGCGCGCACGACGACGACCGTCGAGCTCGATGCACTCGAGGCCGCGCACCGGGACATCGTCGCACGCGCCGCGCGGCGGATTACGCCCGCGCTGCTTGACGCCGCGCAGGCCGTCGACTGGGGCCTGCACGACGCGATGATCGACGCGCTCGGCAACGACCTCATTTCCGCTGTCTACCGGACCAACAGCCTGCGAATCCGGCTGATCCGCCTCGATCGCGTCGTGCTCGATCCAAGCGTGCTGGTGCTCGCGATGGAAGAGCACCTGACGCTCCTCGCCGCACTGCGCACCCGCGACCCGCGGCTCGCCGTGGCGGCGCTCGAAGCTCACTTAACGCACGCGCGCAGTCGCGCGCTGGGAGTCTGACGATGTCCGATGCACCGATTCGCGGCCTGTGGTGCGCGACGCTCACACCGCTCACCGCCGACGGCGGTGTCGATCACGCGCGGCTCGCCGCGCACGTTCGTCGCCTGTTCACACAGGGTGTCGAAGGTGTCGCCCCGTTCGGCACGACCGGCGAAGGCCAGTCGTTCTCCGTCGCCGAGCGCATGGCGGCGCTCGATGCACTGCTCGCGGCCGGCGTACCCGCCGCGCGGATGGTCGTTGGCACCGGTTGCGCCGCGCTGCCCGACGCAGTCACGCTGACGCGCCACGCGCTGCGTGCAGGTATTGCGCGCAGCCTCGTTCTGCCGCCGTTCTTCTTCAAGGAACTGTCGGATGACGCCGTCTACGGCTACTTCGCCGCGCTGATCGACGCCGTCGCCGATCCGCGGATGCGCGTCTACCTGTATCACATCCCCCAGGTCAGCGCCGTGGGCATCTCGCCCGACGTCGTGGCGCGGCTGGCGGCGGACTATCCAGGCGTCATTGCCGGCGTCAAGGACAGTGCAGGCGACTGGAACAACACGGCGAAGCTGCTCGAGCGCGCGCCGCAGCTGTCGATCCTCGTCGGGCACGAGCCGCACCTGCCGCGGCTGTTGCGCGCCGGCGGCGCCGGAACGATCTGCGGCGTGGCGAACGTACTGCCGAAGGCGGTCGCCGCGCTGCTGACGCCGGCTGTCACGCCGGCCGACGAGGCGCGCGTGCAGGCGTTCATCGAGATCCTGTTCCGTTATCCGTTTCTGCCGGCGTTCAAGGCGATCGTCGCTGATCAGCTGGGCGACCCAGGCTGGCGACCCGTCCGCGTCCCGCAAATGCCGATCACGGAAGCGCAGCGTTCGACGCTGCTCGACCAATTGCGCAAAGCGGGCCTGCTCGACACGCGTGAAGTGGCGCAGTAACCCGCCTGGATCCCCGACGATGAACCTTCCCACCGCCGACGAACTGGCCGCGCTGGCCACGTTCGACACGCCGACGATCTGCAACGCGCTCGAGATCGTCCAGCCCAACGCGCCGCGCCGCGGCTTCACCGTTCGCCCGCTCCTGTGCGGCTTCCCCGACTTGCCGCCGATTGTCGGCTACGCGCGCACCGCGACGATCCGCGCCAAGGACCCGCCGGCAGGCTCCGCGTCCGACGTGAAGAGCCTGCGCTACGACTACTACCGTTTTGTGGAGCGTGGTCCGCGGCCCACGATCATCGTGATGGAAGACATCGACGGCGCGGATGCCGGCTTCGGCGCGTTCTGGGGCGAGGTGCACTCCGCCGTCCACAAGGGTCTGGGGGCGATCGGGCTCATTACCAATGGTTCGATCCGCGACCTGCCGCAATGGGCACCCGGCTTCCAGGTGCTGGCCGGTACGATCGGCCCCTCGCACGCCCACGCGAACCTGGTCGCATTCGATTTGCCGGTCAACGTCGCCGGCATGGCGGTGGTCACCGGTGACCTGATCCATGCCGACCGCCATGGCGCCGTCGTCGTACCGCTGGCCGCCGTGCGCGACCTGCCTGCCGCCGCGCGCGCCTGCGCGGATCGCGAGGCGCCGATTATCGCGGCAGCCCGCGCCGCCGATTGCAGCGCAGAAAAACTCGTCGGTGTCATGACCGCGCTGGACGCCGTGCACTGACGTATCATCGACCGCAGCATTCACGATCGGAGCCGCCAAGGCGAGCTCCGGCTACCCACCGAGGAGGCTTTATGAACGACCGTCACGACGACCATCCCGATTCGATCCGCCGCCGCCTGCTGCAGGCCGGCGCCGGCGCTGCGGCGCTGGGCGCGGTGCCCGCCGCCGTCCGCACCGCGACCGCGCAAGCGCCGTTCGACTGGAAAAAATTCAAGGGCGAGAAGATCGAGGTGCTGCTGACCAAGAGCCCACGCGGCGACTTGTTCACCAAGTACCACAAGGAATTCGAGGACCTGACCGGCATCATCGTCGGCTCGGAAATGGTGCCCGAGCAGCAGCAACGGCAAAAGGCCGTGATCGAGCTCAACTCGGGCAATCCGAGCTTCGACGTAATCGGCATGTCGTACCACGTGCAAAAGCGCCAGTTCGCGAAGAACAACTGGCTGCTCGACCTGCGGCCGATGCTCGCCGACAAGTCGATGGCCGACCCGAACCTCGACTTCAACGATTTCGCGCAGGGCGGGCTCAACTACGCGGTCGAGCCGGACGGGCGGGTCATGAGCCTGCCGTTCAACCTCGACCCATGGGTCGTCTATTACAACAAGGAAATCTTCGCGGCCAAGGGCATTCCCTACCCGAAGACCTTTGCCGAGATGACGGATGCTGCCGCCAAGTTGAACGACCCGGGCAAGGGCATCTCCGGTTTCGTCGGCCGCGGGCTCAAGAACGCCAACGTGCCGGTGTGGTCGAGCTTCCTGCTCGGTTACGGCGGCGGGTTCATCGACGCCAATGGCAAGCTGACGACCGACACGCCGGAAGCCATCGAGTCGGCCAAGATGTACGCGCTGCTGCTCGGCAAGTACGGTCCGCAAGGCGTTGCCGGCTTCAACTGGAACGAATCGCAGACGTTGTTCATGCAGGGCAAGGCGGCGATGTGGCTCGACGGCATCGGCTTCGCCGCACCGCTCGAGGATCCAACGAAGTCGCGGATCGTCGGCAAGGTCGGCTACGGCGTAATGCCCGCGGGACCGAAGGCACAGGTATCCGCGCTGTTCGCCGATGGCGAAGGCATCACCCGGTTCAGCAAGAAACCCGGACCGGCGTTCTTCTACATCCAGTGGGCGTCGAACAAGCAGATGCAGACGCGAATGCTGCAAGCTGCTGCCGGTGCGCCAGTGCGCAAATCGGCGTACGCGGCGGCGGCGCAGTCGTCCGACTTCAAGTCGCCCAAGGAATGGGTCGATTGCATGCTCGCCTCAGCGGCCATCGCCAAGCCGGGCTTGCCGGTCATCGCCCCGGTCACCGAGTTCCGCGACACGTTCGGCATCGCACTCACCAACATGATCAACGGCGCCGATCCCGCGACCGAGCTCAAGAAGGCGACGGCGGAATTCCAGCCGGTGCTCGACAAGAGCGAAAAGGGCTGAGTCGCACCCGTAGCCCGTCACCCGCCTCCGGAACACCGGCGGCGGGTGAGGCGGGACTTCAGGGGATCAATCGATGACCACGGACGCCCTGCCCGCTCCGATTCGCGCCGGCTTCCTGGCCCGTCGCCGGCGCCACATGCGGCTCTTGACGCTGCCGGCGATGATCGTGATCGCCGCGGTGATCCTGTTTCCCTGGCTATTCACGCTGTGGATGAGCGCGTTCGACTGGAAGATCGGCACCGTCGCGCATTTCGTCGGTGTCGACAACTACGTGAAGCTGGCAACCAACCAGCGCTTCATCGAGTCGATCGTCCACACGTTCTACTTCACCGCGCTCGCCGTCGTGCTGCCGCTGGTGCTGGGGACGGCCGCGGCGCTGGTATTCCACCGCCAGTTCCCATACCGGGGCTTCCTGCGCGCGGTGTTCACGATGCCGATGATGGCGACACCGGTGGCGATCGCGCTGGTGTGGACGATGATGTTCCACCCGCAGCAGGGCGTGCTCAATTACCTGCTGTCGCTGGTCGGGATCCCGCCGCTGTTGTGGGTGTATTCGCCGACGCTGGTGATCCCGAGCCTGGTGCTGGTGGAGATCTGGCATTGGACGCCGCTGGTCATGCTGATCGTGCTCGGCGGTCTCGCGTCGCTGCCGACCGAGCCGTACGAGTCGGCGCGACTGGACGGCGCCAGCGAATGGCAGCTGTTCCGTTACATCACGTTCCCGCTGGTGGCGCCGTTTCTCGTCGTCGCCGCGGTGATCCGCACGATCGACGCGCTGAAGGCGTTCGACACCATCTACGTGATCAGCTCCGGCGGCCCGGGAACCGCGTCCGAAACGATCAACCTGTATCTGTACCTGCAGGCATTCGCGTTCTATAACGTCGGCAACGCGTCGGCGGTCGTCGTCGTGTTCTTCGTGCTGATCCTGGCGATGGCAATGCTGCTGCTCCACGTTCGGCAGAAGGCCAAATGGACAGCGTGACCACGGCCTCGGCAGCACCCTACCGGCGCGCGTTCAATGTGCGGCGGCTCATGCGCAAGCTGGGGTTCTGGCTGTCGGTGGTCGTCATCGTGTCGCCGGCCATCCTGGTGTTCCTGTGGATGCTGTCGTTGTCGCTGAAGACCGAGCTCGACAACGGCACCTATCCGCCGGTGTTCATCCCCAATCCGCCGACGCTCGCGAATTTCGTCTACGTATTCACCGAAAACTCGATGTGGCTGTATTTCAAGAACAGCCTGATCGTGTCGGGATTCGCGACACTCATCGCGCTGGTCGTGGGGATTCCCGCCGGCTACGGTATCGCGCGGCTCGCCGCGCACAAGACGACGGTGCTGATCCTGATCGCACGGATGACGCCGGCGTTGTCGTACCTGATTCCGCTGTTCACCGTGTTCCAGTTCCTCGGCCTCAACAACACGCTGACAGCGCTGATCATCACGCACTTGGTCATCACCGTGCCGATCGTCGTGTACATCATGGTCGGCTACTTCGAGACGCTGCCGCGCGAGCTCGAGGAGGCGGCGCAGATCGACGGCGCCAGCGTGTGGACGACGTTCCGGTATGTCGCAATGCCGCTGGCCCGCCCCGGAATCGTCGTCGGGACGATCCTCGCCTTCATCTTCTCGTGGAACAACTTCGTATTCGGCGCGGTCCTCGCCAGCCGCACGACGCGGACGCTGCCGGCCGCCGTCTACAACGTGCTGACGTTCGAGCAGCTGTCGTGGGGTCCGTTGGCAGCCGCCGCCATTGTCGTCACGCTGCCGGTGCTGCTTTTGACGGTCTTTATCCAGAAGGAAATCGTCGCCGGTCTAACGGCAGGCGGTGTCAAGGCGTGACGCGATGCTCAAGGGCATTCATCCGCTGCTGACGCCCGATGTCCTGCACGCGCTGGCCTCGATGGGCCATGGCGACGAACTGGCCATCGTCGATGCCAATTTTCCCTCGGTCAGCGTCGGCCGTCGGGTAGTTGCCGTTGCCGGCGCCAGCGCCGCCGATGTGCTCGACGCCGTGTTGACACTGCTCCCGCTCGATGCCGGTGCACCGCCGGCGCTGACGATGGCGGTAACCGGCGATCCCGAAGCGATTCCCGAACCCGTTGCCGAATTCGCCGGCGTGTTCGCCGCACACGGGCTCGGCGATGTCGAGATCGGCCAACTCGACCGTCACCAGTTCTACGCGCGTGCCCGCGACGCGTTCGTCGTCCTGCGCACCGGAGAGATGCGCCCGTATGGCAACATCCTGCTGGTCAAAGGGGTGGTGAACCAGTACCCGCCCGCCGCATGATCGTTGTCTTCGGCTCGATCAACACCGACCTCGTCGCCCGCGTCGATCACCTGCCGCGGGCAGGCGAAACCCAGTCCGCCTCGGCGTATGCCATGTACGCAGGCGGCAAGGGCGCCAACCAGGCGCTCGCCGCGCGCCGCGCAGGCGGCGATGTTGCGATGTACGGCGCGACGGGGCGCGATGGCTACGCCACGCTGGCGCTGGCCGAGCTCGACGCGTCCGGCATCGCACTCGGGACGGTGACCCGGACCGCCGAGACGACGGGAATCGCGCTGATCCACGTCGACAACGCCGGACAGAACACGATCACCATCGTCGCCGGTGCCAACGCGCTTGCACGAGCGGACAGCGTGCCCGACGCTGCGCTCGCGCCCGTGACGACGCTGCTGTTGCAGCTCGAAGTACCGATGCCCGAGATCGTCGCGCTCGCGGCCCGCGCCCGCGCGCGTGGCGTGCGCACGATACTGAACGCTGCCCCGGCGCGTGCGCTGCCGGCGGAACTGCTGGCCACGATCGACGTGCTGATCGTCAACGAGCACGAGGCGCTCGTCATCGCCGCCGCCGAGGGGTTACCTGCTGCGCCCAGCATATTCGCGCGTACGGCGTCCGCGCGGTTCGGCATGACCGTCGTCGTGACGCTCGGTGCTGCGGGTGCCATCGCCGTCGCCGGACAAAAACTGCACGCAGTGCCGGCCCCGGCTGTGACCGTCATCGATACGACGGCCGCCGGCGACGCGTTTGCGGGCGCGTTCGCTGCCGCACTCGATGCCGGCGCGCCATTGCCACGCGCGCTCGCGCGCGGCGTCGCCGCGGGTGCGCTTGCCTGCACGCGCGAGGGCGCCCAACCGTCGCTGCCCGGCGACAACCTGATCGCACCCTTGGCGCAGCAGGTAGAATCGACGATCTCGACCTTGCCGAAATGATCGTCATGCTTGCTCGCCTCCTCGCTGTCCTGTTGCTGCTGTGTACATTCGCCGCCCCGGCGCGTGCCGATATCGACTACTCGGACATCTGGTACGAGGGCCCGTTGCGTGCCGGCTGGGGCGTCAATCTGGCGCAGAACGACAACGCGATCTTTGCCACGTTCTTCGTCTACGACGTCAACAAGAACCCGACGTGGTTCGGCGGCACGTTGTTGCGCGTGACCGATGGCACGTATTCAGGCGCGCTGTACACGGTCAGAGGGGCGTACTACGGCACCGAGCCGTTCGATCCCGCGCAGAACGTGTTCACCCCCGCAGGCAGCATGACCTTCACGGCGACCGATCCGACGCAGGGAACGATCACCTACACGGTCAACGGTGTCAGCGTGGCCAAGTTCATTCAACGCCAGACGCTGGTTGGACTATCGGTGGCGGGCCTCTACGTCGGCGCCGAGCGCTATACGCTCACCGGATCCGGATGCGCGAGCCAGGGCGTGTCGTTCTTCATCGACCAGTACATCGTCACGCAGACGCCGGTCGCCCCCGGGAGCACCGAAAGCGCGCTGGCGATCGAGATCGACGATTCCGACGGTGCTCTCATCTGCACGTTCCGCGGAACGGCGACGCAGCGCGGAAGGGTGTTGGACGCGCCGAACGCGACGTCCGACTGCACGAACAGCGGCACGACGGTGCCGACGAGGCTCTACGACATCCGGCTGGCGTCCAACGGCGGCCTCGAGTTTCGCTGGACGTCGCAGTTCAACTCCACCTGCACGCAGGAAGGCCGCGTAAACGCCGTCAGGCAGTAGCGTCGCGCCGGACGCACTCGAAAAGTACGACGGCCGCCGCTGCCGCTGCGTTCAAGGACTCGACACCGCCCGGCATCGGGATCGACACGCGGGTGGTGGACTCGTTCAACAAGGCGGCCGACAGCCCGCTGCCTTCGTTGCCGATCGCCAGCGCCCGACGACGCCCGAACGATGCGTCGTACAACGGTGTGCCTCTCCGGGCGACGGTCGCGATCAGCGCGCCACCGGCGATGCGGAACGCCCGCGCCCACGCCGGCAGGTCGACGTGCTCGAAGATGGCGAGATGGAAATGCGCGCCCTGTCCCGCGCGCAGCACCTTCGGCGACCAGGCAAACGCGGAACCCTCCGACATCAATACCTGGCGCACCCCGGCAGCTGCCGCCGAGCGCAGGATCGAGCCCACATTGCCAGGATCCTGCACGTTCTCCAGCAGCACGCAGAAATCGGCGGGGGGCGCGGGCGCCGGTGCCGGCGACGGGACGACCGCGAGAACGCCGATGTCTGCCGGCAACGTCGCCAGGTCGGCGAAGATCGCCCGCGAAACGGCCAGCGTCGCCGACGCCGGGACGCTGGCGACGAGCGCGGCGATCGCCGGGTCATCGCGCGCCTCGTCGACGACGATCAGCAGCTCGGGGGGGCCGACGCGCTCGCAGTAGACCGCCACCAGGTGTTCGCCTTCGAGAACGCAGCGCCCGGCCTTGCGGCGCTCGCGCGACGACGTGAGCAGCCTGCTTGCCTCGCGCAGGCGCGGATTCTGACGCGACGTCACGCGCTGCATCGCTGAATAGCTGCGCGCCGGAGCGCGGTCAGCGCTTCGGTCCGCCGGCCGGCTGGACCTGGAAGAACACTTCGTCCTGCTTGACCATGCCGAGCTCGGAGCGCGCCCGTTCCTCGATTGCCTCCGAGCCGGTCTTCAGGTCGCGGACATCGGCGTCGAGCGCCTCGTTGCGTACCTTGAGCTTTTCGTTGGTCGCACGTTGCGTCTCCACCTGCCGATCGAGCTCGCGCACCGCCAGCCAGCCGCCCTTCCCCAGCCACATCGGGTACTGCAGCGCGACGATCAGCGCGACGAAGACGACGGCGAGCCAGCGCAGCGGCATCATCAGGGCCTGTGGGCGGGACCTTAGTCGAGATTGAAGAACGCGGCGCGGCCGGGATAGCTGGCCGCCTCGCCGAGGTCTTCCTCGATCCGCAACAGCTGGTTGTACTTGGCGACGCGGTCGGAGCGCGACAGCGAGCCGGTCTTGATCTGCCCGGCGTTGGTTCCGACGGCGATGTCGGCGATGATCGTATCCTCGGTTTCGCCCGAGCGGTGCGAGATGATCGTCGTGTAGCGCGCACGGGTCGCCATCGTGATCGCGGCGAACGTCTCGGACAGCGTGCCGATCTGGTTGATCTTGATCAGGATGGAATTGGCGACTTTTTTCGCGATCCCCTGCTTCAGGATCTTGGTGTTCGTGACGAACAGGTCGTCGCCGACCAGCTGCACGTCCCGGCCAAGGCGGTCGGTCAGCTTCTTCCACCCGTCCCAGTCATGCTCCGACATCCCGTCCTCGATGCTGACGATCGGGTACTTGCTGCACCACGTCGCCAGCACGTCGACCATCTGGTCGGGTGACACGACGCGGCCCTCGCCGTCGAGCCGGTACGCGCCGTCCTTGTAGTACTCGCTGGCCGCGCAGTCGAGCGCGACGGCGATATCGGTGCCCGGCGTGTAGCCGGCCTTGTCGATCGCTTCGACCAGCAGCTGCAGCGCCGCCTCGTTCGACGGGAGATCGGGTGCGAACCCGCCCTCGTCACCGACCGTCGTCGGCAGCTTGCGCTCCGACAGCATCTTCTTCAGCGTGTGGAACACCTCGGCGCCGTAGCGCAACGCCTCGCGAAAGCTCGGCGCGCCGACCGGCACGATCATGAATTCCTGCAGGTCGAGCTTGTTGCTGGCGTGCGCGCCGCCATTGATGACGTTCATCAGCGGTACCGGCAACTGCATTTCGCCGGCGCCGCCCAGATAGCGGTACAGCGGCAGTGACGACTCCTCGGCGGCGGCCTTGGCGACGGCGCAGGACACGGCGAGCAACGCGTTCGCACCGAGGCGCGCCTTGTTGTCGGTGCCGTCGAGGTCGATCAGCGTCTTGTCGATGAAACCCTGTTCGCTGGCGTCGAGGCCGAGGATCGCCTCGCAGATCTCGGTGTTGACGTTCTCCACCGCCTTTTGCACGCCTTTGCCGAGATAGCGGCCGGCATCGCCGTCACGGAGCTCGATCGCCTCCTTCGAGCCGGTCGATGCGCCGGACGGGACCGCCGCGCGGCCGGACACGCCGGACTCCAGCACGACGTCGGCTTCGATGGTGGGATTGCCGCGGGAATCGAGGATCTCGCGGGCGATGACGTCGACGATTGCGCTCATGTTTTCATTTCACCTGACGGAGTAGCAATGGAAGGGTGAAGCCGCCCAAATAGCTTGCGCGCCACATTGTGCACGGTATTGGCGTCGACCCAAGTCATTGTCCGAGTCGGTACGACACGAGCTCGCGGACCGTACGATTGAGGCCACCGTATCCGTCACGCCAGACCTCGTCTTCGCGTCCGACGTAGCGAATCTGCGGGCAGTACCACGTACTCGTCTCGCGGACATCCGAATAGTTTGGGCGTCCCATGTAGCGCGCGTCGTACAGCATCCGTGTTCTCTTGCTCGCGATCCGAAGACAGTCGAACTCGCCCGCAGGCACCTTGATCCGCTCGTACGCCTCGACGTGGCGGCTGATCGTCTGCGTGCCATTGCCCGCCTGCATGCGCACGGGAAGCGTCCATTCCCATGTGTCTCCTATCGTCAAAGGCCAGCGCCACCACTTGCCCTTGAACTCCAGATTGCCGTCCTTGGGCTCTTCCTGGAAATTCGCGTCGAGTTCCGATGTCGTTCCTGCGTCGTTGGCAACCACATAACCGCCCTGGGGACGCAGCGCCACGATCGTTCGCTTCCACGATTTCAGTTCACCAGTACGCTCGGTTTTCGTCGTGTACGACCACGAATCATCGACCTTCCACTCCGGTCGCTCGGCGACAGGCTGGGCGACGGCGATCGCTGGCCCACCTGCAGCCCAAACCAGCGCCAATGCATGCAACCCCGCGAATCCCCAACGTCGACGCACGGTCGTGACCTCCCGTCGCTGACTATTCCACCGCTTCGTAGTCGCAGATGATCCAGTCGGCGATTTCCCGCAGCTTCGCAACGACCTCCTGGTGCTTGGCGTTCGGGCCGTAGGCGATCAGGTCTTCCTTGGTCGCGAACGCCATGTTGATGCCGTAATCGTAGGCGACCGGGCGGTCGGTGAAGTTCCAGCCGCTCTCGAAGCGGACGACACCCGTGCAGTGCGCCGGCAGCGCCTTGAACAGCGCCTCCCACGCAGGGACGCGCGGATCGGCGCGCGTGACGCCGGGCTTCAGCTTGATCAGAACCAGATGAACAAACAACGAATGCTCCTTTGAAGGTCAGCGGCCGGAGGCCGCCATCATTTCCTGCTCCGGGAAACCGGCTCGCTTGACCGCCGCGTCGATCGCCACCAGCGTTTCGAGCAGCGACCGCATTCGCGCCAGCGGCCAGGCGTTGGGCCCATCGGACAACGCCTTGGCCGGATCGGGATGCGTCTCCATGAATACGCCTGCGACGCCGGCGGCGACCGCCGCGCGCGCGAGCACCGGGACGAATTCGCGCTGGCCATCGGACGACGTGCCCTTGCCGCCGGGCAACTGCACCGAATGCGTCGCGTCGAACACGACCGGGCAGCCGGTGTCGCGCATGATCGCCAGCGAGCGCATATCGGAAACGAGGTTGTGGTAGCCGAACGATGCACCGCGCTCGCAGACCAGGATGTTGTCGCGGCCGCTGGCGTCCTTCGCCTTCGCCACGACCTGCTTCATGTCCTCGGGCGCGAGAAACTGGCCCTTCTTGATGTTGACCGGCTTGCCGGATTGCGCCACGGCCTGGATGAAGTCGGTCTGCCGGCACAGGAACGCCGGCGTCTGCAGTACATCGACAACGGCGGCGGCCGCCTCGATCTCGTCCTGCGCGTGAACGTCGGTCAGCACCGGCACGCCGATCTCGGCCTTGACGTCGGCCAGGATGCGCAGCCCCTTGTCCATGCCCGGGCCGCGGAAGCTGGTGTGCGAGCTGCGGTTCGCCTTGTCGTAAGACGACTTGAAGATGAACGGGATTCCCAGCGCCGCGCAGGTTTCCTTCAGCGCGCCCGCGGTGTCGAGTTGCAATTGCCGCGACTCGACGACGCAGGGTCCGGCGATGAGGAACAGCGGCCGGTCCAAGCCAACTTCGAAGCCGCAGAGATTCAAACAGCACCTCCGCGCTCGCCGTTCGCATCCCGCGCGCACGGGGGCCCGGCAACGGGGAACGGCGGCCGGTCGCAACCGGCCGGAATCCCGCGCGCTTCCATGGATCCCCTAGATCGACGCGACGAGCTCGGCCACGGCGGCGGGCTTGCGCCGCCGGTCAAGCGCCGCGCGGACGAAGCTCACGAACAGTGGATGGCCGCGACGCGGATTCGACGTGAACTCGGGGTGGTACTGGCAACCGAAGAACCACGGGTGATCGGGCAGCTCGACCATCTCGCACAAGTCGCCGGCGGTCTCGCTCTTGGCGTGCGCGCCGACGACGAGCCCGGCCGCTTCCAGTCGCGGCAGGTAATGATTGTTGACCTCGTAGCGGTGGCGATGGCGCTCGGCGACCGTCGTCGATCCGTAAATCCGGTTGGCCAGCGATCCGGGCACGACCTCGCAGGGCTGTGCACCGAGGCGCATCGTGCCGCCCAGATCCGATTGCTCGGTGCGCCGCTCGATCGTTCCGTCGCGGTTCTGCCACTCGGTGATCAGCGCGACCACCGGATGCGGTGTCGTGGGATCGAACTCGGTGCTGTTGGCGTCGGCGAGCGAGGCCTCGTGTCGCGCGTACTCGATCACCGCGAGCTGCATGCCGAGGCAGATGCCGAGGTACGGAATGCCGTTCTCGCGCGCGTAGCGGATCGCGGCGATCTTGCCCTCGACGCCGCGCTTGCCGAATCCGCCGGGGACCAGGATCGCATCCATGCCCTTCACTGCATCGATGCCGTCGCGCTCGATCGCTTCCGAATCGACATAGTGGATGTCGACCTTCGACCGGGTGTGGATGCCGGCGTGCACAAGCGCCTCGGACAGCGACTTGTACGACTCGGTGAGGTCGACGTACTTGCCGACCATCGCGATGCGCACCGTATGCTCGGGATTCTCGAGCGCGGTCGTCAGCTGGTTCCAGATCGTGAGATCGGCCGGCGGCGGGTCGAGCTCGAGTTTCTTGCAGACGATCGCGTCCAGTCCTTCGGCGTGCAGCGCGGCCGGAATCTTGTAGATCGAATCCGTATCGAGCGCCGGGATCACGGCCTCGAAGGCCACGTTGGTGAACAGCGCGATCTTGCGGCGGTCGCCCTCGGGCACCGGTCGGTCTGCGCGGCACAGCACGACGTCGGGCTGGATGCCGATCTCGCGCAGCTCCTTCACCGAGTGCTGCGTCGGCTTGGTCTTCATTTCGCCGGCGGTGGGAATGAACGGCACCAGTGTCAGGTGGATGTAGCAGACGTTCTCGCGCCCCAGCGTGATGCCGAGCTGGCGGATCGCCTCGAGGAACGGCAGGCTCTCGATGTCGCCCACGGTGCCGCCGACCTCCACCACGGCCACCTCGGCATCGCCGGCGCCCGCAAGGATCCACGACTTGATCTCGTCGGTGATGTGCGGAATCACCTGCACGGTACCGCCGAGGTAATCGCCGCGGCGTTCCTTGCGGATCACGCTTTCGTAGATCTGCCCAGTCGTGAAGTTGTTGCGTTTCGCCATCTTCACGTCGGTGAAACGCTCGTAGTGACCGAGGTCGAGGTCGGTCTCGGCGCCGTCCTCGGTGACGAAGACCTCGCCGTGCTGGAACGGACTCATCGTTCCAGGATCGACGTTGATGTACGGGTCGAGCTTGAGATTGGTGACGCGGACGCCGCGCGAAGCGAGAATCGCGGCCAGCGACGCGGCGGCGATGCCCTTCCCCAATGAGGAAACGACGCCGCCGGTCACGAAGACGAACTTGGGCATGGGCGGGCTGGTCCCGGAAATTTCTATTTTACCGGAACGCTCCCGTTGCGCCAAGCCGAGCCCGATCAGCGAACGACGATTGCCGCTTCCTCACCCGGTGACATCAGAGCGAAAGTCCGGACGCCATCCGCGCACGCACGCGATCGCGGCCGACCAGCGCAAGGACCGCGTCGATCGCCGGCGTTTGCGGCGTCCCGGCCACCAGCACCCGCAGCGGCATCATCAGCTGCGGCGCCTTGAGGCCATGGCGTGCTGCCGCGGCCTTGATCGCGGCCCCGATCGCCTCGCGCGTCCAGTCGACGGTCGCGAAATCGGAGTGCAGCTCGGCCAGCGCGGGCCGGTTGGCAGCGTTGACCTGCGCCGCCAGCGCGTCGGCCGCCACGTCTGGCGTCGCATAGAAGTAGCGCGCCGCGTCGGCCATCGCCACCAGCGTGGACGCGCGGTCGCGCAGCAGCATCGCGACCGCGCCGGGGCGCGGGCCGGCGCCGACCTCGAGGCTCGCCCGTTCGAGATAAGGCAGCAAGCGGCGGCCGAGCTCGTCTTCCGGAAGTCGCTTCAGGTGCTCGTGATTGACCCACGCCAGCTTGTCGGTATTGAACCGCGACGGCGACGGACTGATCGCGTCGAGGTCGAACCAGCCGACGAATTCTTCCGGCGTGAAGATTTCGGCGTCGCCATGGCCCCAGCCCAACCGGGCCAGGAAATTCACCATCGCGTCCGGCAGGTAGCCCGCCGCCTCGTAGTCCATGACGCCGACCGCGCCGTGACGCTTCGACAGCTTCTGCCCATCCTCGCCCAGAACCGTCGGCACGTGCGCGTACACCGGCGGCTCGGCACCGAGCGTGCGGAAGATGTTGATCTGCCGCGGCGTGTTGTTCACGTGATCGTCGCCGCGGATAACGTGGGTGATCTGCATGTCGATGTCGTCGATGACGACGCAGAAGTTGTATGTCGGCGTGCCGTCGGAACGCGCGATCACCAGGTCGTCCAGCTCGGCGTTGGCGAACTCGATGCGACCCTTGACGCGATCGTCCCAGCCGACGGTGCCTTGGTCCGGATTGCGGAACCGGATCACCGGCGCGACACCAGCCGGCGGCGTCAGCCCGCTCTTCGCCGCATTTTCCGGCCGCCAGCGGCCGTCGTAACGCGGCTTCTCACCGCGTGCCATCTGCGCCGCCCGCAGCTCGTCCAGCTCGGCCGGTGTGGTGTAGCAGCGATATGCGAGTCCGCGCGCCACCAGGTCGGCGATCGCCGCGCGATAGCGGTCCATCCGCTGCATCTGGTAGTACGGGCCCTCGTCGTAGCGAAGCCCGAGCCAGTCCATCGCGTCGAGGATCGCCTTCACCGCGGCCGGCGTCGAGCGCGCGACGTCGGTGTCTTCGATCCTCAGGATGAACGTCCCGCCGTGGTGACGCGCGTACGCCCACGCGAACAGTGCGGTGCGCGCGCCGCCGAGGTGCAGGAACCCCGTGGGGGATGGCGCGAAGCGGGTGCGGATAGCAGACATGAAAAACGGGACTAGGGGTTGGGGATTGGCGTGCCCATGTGCTCTCTGCGAGCGCGGGGTTAGGGATTAGGGGTTAGGGGTTAGCGTGCCTGCGGCGAACGCCTTCATCATGCAGACCTTCACAGACCACAATCTCTCACTTGTGCACGCTAACCCCTAACCCGTAACCCCCGCGCTCGCAGAGCGCACATGGGCACGCTAATCCCTAAACCCGAACCCCTAATCCCGCACTCGATTTGCAGTGGCCGGCGCGCTACCGCGCTTGCCAACGCAAATCGAGCGTCGTGGGCGTCGCCGGATTGGGCGGTTCGGGCGCGACATCCATCGGTCCGGGCGTATGACCGTGCGACCAGAAGCGCGCGACGCGACGCGCCTCCGCTTCGTTGGCGTTGACCGGGAACGTGTCGTAATTGCGTCCGCCGGGATGCGCGACGTGATACATGCAGCCGCCGAGCGCACGGCCGGCCCAGGTGTCGACGAGGTCGAATGTCAGCGGTGCGTGCACGCCGATCGTCGGATGCAGCGCCGAAGGCGGGTTCCATGCGCGGAAGCGGACCCCGGCAACGAGCTCGCCAGGAATCCCGGTCGGCGTCAGCGGCAGCGCGCGGCCGTTGCACGTGACGGCGTGACGGCCGCCGGTAACGCCGGTGACCTTGACCTGCAACCGCTCGACCGACGAATCGACATAGCGCGCGGTGCCGGTGCCGGCCATTTCCTCGCCCAGCACATGCCACGGCTCGATGGCCTGCCGGAGCTCGATCGTCGCGCCGTCGTAGGTGACGGTGCCGAAGCGCGGGAAGCGGAATTCGATGAACGGGTCGAACCATGCGTCGCGCATCGGATATCCGGCGCGGTTCAGGTCGGCGACGACGTCACGGAGGTCGGCGGCGACGAAATGCGGCAGCAGCCAGCGGTC
>Ga0070668_100000934_pt1 | contig 20357 bp, 19 predicted proteins | sample KBSS43metaG_FD_64661 | JGI IMG/M metagenome (GOLD analysis project Ga0070668, IMG submission 64661) | Switchgrass rhizosphere microbial communities from Kellogg Biological Station, Michigan, USA - KBS S4-3 metaG | ecosystem: Host-associated > Plants > Roots > Rhizosphere > Soil ...
GCCCCCGGGCAGCACCACGGCGTCGACGTTGTGCAGGGAGGGGTCGCCGTGCCAGAGACGGATCGCCTTGCCGCCGGCGATCCGCACGGCGCGGGCCGCGTCCCCGTCGTCGAGCGAGCCCGGGAAGGTGACCACACCGATCCGCATAGTCAGGCGACCTCGGCCGTCGCGTCGTCCAGGACCTTGATGTCAAAGTCCTCGATCACCGGGTTGGCCAGCAGCTTGTCGGCGATCTCGCGGGCCCGCTCGAGATCGGGCTCGCCGGCGAACTCGATCTCGATCCGCCGGCCGATACGGACCGAGGAGACATCGGTGACGCCGAGCCTGGGCAGCGCGTTGGCAACCGCCTGGCCCTGCGGATCGAGGATCTCCGGCTTGAGCATGACGTCGACCACGACGCGAGCCACGGGCACTCCTGACTGATAGGTGTGAGCACGTGGAGCCTACCTTGTGAACCCCGGAAGGGGCCCATCGGCCGGTGTCGGCAGACCGACGGCCATGCTGCTGAGCAGGCAATCTCGCCGTGATCTCGAAAACCGGCGGAGGTCAAGACTTCAACCACCGTACGCCTCCGTGGCGCACGGCTGTCGCTTGCCGCACATCCTCCGCTCAGACAGCTACGCATCGTCGGTACGGTCATCACACCGTGATAGGTGTCAGCTGAATGGTTGGCCGGCATCCGCCCGACTCGTACGGTCGACGTATCGATCTCCGATGGGCCGGCGGCGGTCGCCCCCACCGCCGCCCGGCACAATGGCGCCCTGGCGGCGACTCAGAGGATCGGCGCGGGCGCGTAGCCCGCCGCGGCCGGATGCGCGGCGACGATCGTGGCCACCCGGTCGGCGACCGCCCGCACCTGCGACGGCGCCGCACCGACGAAGGCGGCCCGGTCGGCCACCAGGGTGTCGATCTCGGCCCGGCTCAACAGGAGCCGGCCGTCGGTGGCGAGCCGGTCGAAGAGGTCGTTGCCGGTAGCGCCCTTTTCCCGCATCGCGAGCGCGACAGCCACCGCGTGCTCCTTGATCACCTCGTGCGCCGCCTCGCGGCCGACGCCCTTGCGCACGGCGGCCACCAAGAGCTTGGTGGTGGCCAGGAACGGCAGGAACCGGTCGAGCTCCCGGGCGATCACCGCGGGATAGGCGCCGAACTCGTCGAGCACCGTGAGGAAGGTCTGGAACAGGCCGTCGGCGGCGAAGAACGCGTCCGGCAGCGCGACCCGGCGTACCACCGAGCAGGAGACGTCACCCTCGTTCCACTGATCGCCGGCCAGCTCGCCGACCATCGAGAGGTAGCCGCGCACGATCACGGCGAGGCCGTTGACCCGCTCCGACGACCGGGTGTTCATCTTGTGCGGCATCGCCGACGAGCCGACCTGGCCCGGCTTGAACCCCTCGGTGACCAGTTCCTGGCCGACCATCAGCCGGATCGTGGTGGCCAGCGAGGACGGCGCCGCGACGACCTGGGCCAGCGCGGAGATCACGTCGAAGTCGAGCGATCGCGGATAGACCTGGCCCACGCTGCTCAGCACCCGGGCGAAGCCGAGGTGCCCGGCGACCCGCTGCTCCAGCGTGGCGAGCGCCTCGAAGTCGCCGTCGAGCAGGTCGAGCTGGTCGGCGGCGGTGCCGACCGGGCCCTTGATGCCGCGCAGCGGATACCTGCCGATCAGGTCGTCCAACCGCTCATAGGCGATCAGCAGCTCCTCGGCGGCCGAAGCGAACCGCTTGCCCAGGGTCGTGGCCTGCGCCGCCACGTTGTGGGAGCGCCCGGTCATCACCAGGTCGGAGTGTTCGACCGCGAGCGCGGCGAGCCGGGCCAGGGTGGCGACCACCCGGTCGCGGATCACCACGAGCGAGGCCCGGATCTGCAGCTGTTCGACGTTTTCGGTGAGATCCCGCGAGGTCATGCCCTTGTGGATCTGCTCGAAGCCGGCCAGTGCGCTGAATTCCTCGATCCGCGCCTTGACGTCGTGCCGATTGACCCGCTCGCGTGCCGCGATCGACGCCAGGTCGACCGTGTCGAGGACCGCCTCATACGCCTCGACGACGCCCTCCGGAACGGCCACGCCCAGATCGCGCTGGGCGCGCAGGACGGCGAGCCAGAGCCGGCGCTCCATCCGGATCTTTTCCTCCGGGGACCAGAGGGCGACGAGGTCGGCGGAGGCGTAGCGGGCGGCGAGCACGTTCGGGATGGTCACGCGGACGATTGTTCCATGGGCCGCGGAGCGGGCTCCGGCAGCTTGTGCCGCAGCCGGCGGACGTCCCGGCTGCTCAGCATGGCGAGCACGGCCACCGTCATGAGCGCGGCGGCGCCGACCAGGGTGGCCGCCACGCCGGCCGCGTGGGCGATCGGGCCGATCGCGATCTCGCCGATCGGGATCGCGACGAACGAGCCGACCATGTCGTACGAGTAGACCCGGGCCAACTTGTCCGCCGGTACATGCTCCTGCATCGACGTCTCCCAGGCGACGCTGAACTGTTCGAGCATGAGGCCTGCCACCAGCGCACCGGCGAGCAGCGCCCAGAGTTGCGGCAGGATGCCCAGCAGCACGATCGGCAGCGCCATGAACAGGCAGCTGAAGACGCCGAAGAAGAGCATCCGGTGCAGCCGCAGGCGCAGCGCCACCAGCGCACCGATGATCATGCCGGCGGTCTGCGCGGCCAGCACCAGGCCCCAGGCGCGCCGGCCGATCGTCTCGTCGGCCACCACCGGGCCGAGTACGAAGAGCCCGCCGGCCCAGGCCGCGTTGATCACGCAGAAACCGGCCACGACGGCCCACAGCCAGGTACGCGAGCGAAACTCGGACCAGCCGGTTCGCAGGTCGGCGAGGATGTGCGGCCGGGATGCGGCCGGTGCCGCCTGCGCCGGATCCGAGACGCGCAGCGGCAGGAAGCAGAGCGCCGAGACCACGAAAGTCGCCGCGTCCACGGCGATGCCCCACCCCGGACCGGCCGCGGCCACCACCACGCCGGCGAGCGGCGCACCGAGAACGGCCGCGCTGTTGAGCCCGAGCCGGTTCAGCGCGTTGGCCTGCTGGCGTACCTCCGCCGGCACGGTCAGCGGCAGGATCGAGGCGCTCGCCGGCAGGGCTAGGGCACCGACCATCCCGTTGATCGCGGCGAGCGCGATGAGCAGCGGGACCGTGGCGCTTCCGGTGAGCACGAGCAGGGCGACCACGCCCTGGGTGGCCGCGGCGGCCAGGCTCGCGCCGACCATCAGCAGGTGTTTCGGCATGCGGTCGGCCAACACGCCGCCGAAGAGCAGGAAGGCGACGTTGACCACGGTGCGGGCGCCGACCACCAGGCCGAGGTCGGAGGCCGACCCGGTGAGGTCGAGGACGGCGAACGCGAGCGCGATCGGGGCGAACGCGTTGCCCAGGGCATTGACCGTGCGGCCGGCCAGCAGGAGGCGGAAGGGCGTGTGTCGCAGCGGCGCGAAGGCGGTCATCAGTCCCCCATCTCAAACATGGCGACCGTGGTGCTGGTGCGGATCGTGCCGGGCGTGCGCGGCGGCTTGGCCGCCTCGTGCAGTTCGCGGACGGCCTCGGCGATCTTGGCGCGGATGGCGAGCCATTGCTCCGGCTCGATCCAGAACTCGGCGTCGCCCATCAGGCCCTTGCGGTCGAACCGGCCCTCGGCGGTGCGCCGGATGAGCTCGTTGCCGAGCGCCACGTGCAGCGCCCGCTTCTGATCCGGGCTCTCCGGCGCGTGGTCGCGGGCCGGGTCGTACCGATAGCGCTTGGCGACGCCGCCACGGATCTTTTCCTCGCCGGCCGGCACGATCAGCCCGCCGGCGAGCAGGTTGCGCAGGTGGTAGCTGGCGTTGGCGTGGGTCAGGCCGAGCTCGCGGGCCACCTCGGCGGCGGTCAACGCCGTACCGGTCAGCAGCGACATGATCCGGAGCCGGACCGGATGGGCCATCGCGCGCAGCGCGGCCTTGTCTCCGCCGACTCCCGCCTCTCCCAAAGACATGTTGGGGAGTCTAGGTAACCGTGGGTCGACTGTCCAATACTTATTTGGGAGTGGCAAACTGCACGAAGAAGCGGCATTCTCGCTAGGGTTACTGACGAGTAGGTATCTAGCTCATTCCGAAAGGTCCACGATGACTGATTTCAACCCGGAGTCGCTCGCCTCGATCGGCCCGAAGGAGTTCGCTCAGCTCGTCAAGACGACGCCCGACTCGAAGATCGCCGAGGCCATGGCCGGCGACTCGCGCGGCAAGATTCTCGACGAGGTCTTCAACCGGATGCCGAGCCTGTTCCGCGCGGAGAAGGCCGGCAGCACCTCCGCCGTCATCCACTGGATCATCACGGGCGGCGCGGGCAACGACACCTACGAGACGGTGATCGAGAACGGCGCCTGCACGGTCACCAACCAGCCGGCCCGCGAGCCGAAGCTGGCGATGACCATGGACCCGGTCACCTTCCTCAAGGTCGTCTCGGGCGACGGCAACCCGATGATGATGTTCATGACCGGCAAGATCAAGGCGAAGGGTGACCTCGGCCTCGCGGCCAACGTCGCCAAGCTGTTCGACATCCCCAAGGCCTGACCGCCGACCAGGGCGGGGCCGGCCGCGTCACAGCAGGCCCCGCTCCCGGGCATAGATGGCCGCCTGGGTGCGGTCGCGCATCCCGAGCCGGCTCAGGATGTGCGAGACGTGATTCTTCACGGTGCCCTCGCTGACGAAAAGCTGCGCCGCGATCTCCCGGTTGCTGGCGCCCCGGGCGATCAGCCGCAGCACGGCAAACTCGCGCTCGGTGAGCTCCGGCCGCGGGCCGGCCGGCGGAACCGTACGATCCAGCGCCGAGACCAGCCGCCGGATCGCCGCGGCGTCGTGCTGATCCACCCCCGCGTGCGCCAGCCGTACGGCCTGCGCCAGGTCACGTGCCGGCAGGTCCTTCAACAGATAGCCGCCGGCCCCGGCGCGCAGGGCGCTGAGCACATACTCCTCGTCGTCGAACGTGGTCAGCATCAACACCCGGCAGGACGGCAGCCGCTCGCGCAGCAGGCCGGCCGCCCGCACCCCGTCCAGCACCGGCATCCGTACGTCCATCAGCACCACGTCCGGGCGGATCTCGACCGCCAGGTCCACCGCGGCCCGTCCGTCCGCCGCGGTGCCGACCACCTCGATGCCCGGTTCGATGCCGAGCAGCGAGGCGATGCCTTCCCGGATCAACGCCTGATCGTCGACGACCAGCACGCGTACGGGATCGGCCGTCACCGCGGACCGCCGACGCTGGCCGTCACGCGGGTGCCCCGGCCCGGCGCGGACTCGATCTCGACCACCCCGCCGAGGGCGGCCAGCCGCTCACGCATCCCGGGCAGCCCGTTCCCACCGGCCGTGGGCAGGCTGAAGCCGCGACCGTTGTCCGCCACCTCGAGCGTCGCGACCTCGCCGAACCGCATCGCCACCCGCACCAGGTCGGCGTCCGCGTGCCGGCGGGCGTTGGTCAGCGCCTCCTGAGCGACCCGGTAGAGCGCCTCCAGCCCGTCCCGGGCATACCCGGCTTCGCTGCCGGTCAGTTCCAGCGAGACCCGGAAGCCGGCGTCGTCCAGCCCGTCGGCCAGCGCCGTGAGGGCACCGGCCAGCGAGAACGGCTCGGCTCGCAGCGCGCTCACCGACTCCCGCACCTCACTGAGCGCCCGCCCGGCCGCGCGGCGAGCGTCGGCCACCGAACGGTCGGCGACCGCCGGATCCCGCTCCCGGAACGCCTCCGCCTTCGCCAGCTGGACGCTGATCGCGGTCAGGTGGTGGCCGAGACTGTCGTGGATGTCCCGGGCGACCCGGTTGCGCTCGGCCGCCGCGCTCAGCTCGGCGACCCGCTGCTGGGCCGCGCTCAGCTCGTCCACCAGGCGTTCGGCGCGGAGCCGGCTGCGCCGCTGCCGGTCGGCGACGGCCGCCGTCGCCACCGCGAGCACCATCCCGATGAAGAACATCAGCAGGTCGGAGACGATCTCCGGGTCGGTGTGCCAGCCCGGGGTGAAGGTGGCCTGGACCGTGGCGGCCGCCAGATAACCGGCGGCCAGCCCGACGCTCCAGCGTGGGCCCAGCGAGAAGTACGCGAAGAACGGCACCAGGACGAAGAGCACCCGGGCGAACCCTTCCGCGTCGCACACCGCCACGACCGCCAGCAGCACGATGCGGGCCAGCAGGAACGCCCGTTGATGCCCGTCCAGTTGCTCGACCGCGAGCAGCGCCAGCAGCGCGATCACGAAGCCGGCCAGCCGGCCGGGCGACCACTCCGGCGACAGACCGGCGGCGGCGAAGTAGAGCCCGGCGAGCAGGACGGCGGCGTACATCACGGAGGCGATCCAGCGCAGCGGCGGCGCACCACCCACAGCCATGCAGTCAGGCTAGGGATCGACGGCCGGGAAGCCCACCGTTGCGTACCGAAACTGGCCGATAGTCATGTGCCGCGGCGGCCCGATCGTGGCCGTCCGGCACTGTCCGCGGCCCGCGCCGCGGCGGCACGGTGACGGCATGACCGAACGAACCCTCTACCGCCTGGCCGGCCTCGCCGGCCTGATCGGCGGTGCCCTCATCGTCCTGGCCGTCGCCCGCCGCGGCGGCGTCCTCCCGGAGACCGCACTGACCCACGCGCTCGCCCCGCCCGCCAGCGCCCTGCTGCTGCTCACCCTCACCGCGCTCTACCTGCGCCAGCGCGACCGCGCGGGCCGGCTCGGCCTGGCCGGCTTCGTGCTCAACCACCTCGGCCTGAGCGGCCTGTTCGCGATCGAGTTCCTCACCCACGCGGTGCTGCAGTATCAGGACGCGGCCACCCGCGATCAGCTGGTCACCGGCCCGGGCCGCCCATACTTCCTGGTGGTGGCCCTGACCTTCCTGGCCGGCGTGCTGCTTTTCGGCGTCGCCTCGTGGCGGGCCGGCGTGCTCCCCCGCGGCGCGATCGTCCTCTATGTCGTGGGCCTGAGCGCCGCCGCACTGCGCACCGCCGTGCCGGAGGCCGTATATCTGGGCGGCCTCCTGGTCGGCTCGGCCGGCGTCCTGTGGCTCGCTCAGACCCTGATCCGGTCCTCCACCGCACCCAGCGCGATGTCCCTGCGGAACTGGGCGCCGGCCAGGCGGACGCCGTCGACCAGGGCGTAGGCGGCGGCGCGGGCGGCGGCCAGGTCGGCGCCGGTGGCGGTCACGCTGAGCACCCGCCCGCCCGCCGAGATCAGGGCGCCGTCGTCGCGGCGCGCGGTGCCCGCGTGGATCACGCCGGGGACCTCGGCGCCCTCGATCACGTCGCCGGTACGCGGCGTGCCCGGGTAGTTTTCGCTGGCCACCACCACGGTCACGGCCGCGCCCGGGCGCCACTGCAGCGGCGGGTGAGCGGCCAGGGTGGCGGTCGCGGCCGCGTGCAGCAGGCCGCCGAGCGGCGTCGCCAGCAGTGCCAGCACCACCTGGGTCTCCGGGTCGCCGAACCGGGCGTTGAACTCGATCACCTTCGGCCCGTCGGGGGTGAGCGCGAGTCCGACGTAGAGCAGGCCGGCGAACGGCGTACCCCGCTTGCGCATCTCGGCCAGCGTCGGCTCGACCGTCTCGCGGATCACCCGGGGCACCAGGTCGTCCGGCGCCCAGGCCAGCGGCGCGTACGCCCCCATGCCGCCGGTGTTCGGCCCGGCGTCGCCGTCGGCGAGCCGCTTGAAGTCCTGAGCGGGCATCAGCGGCACGGCCGCCGTCCCGTCGGTGACCACGAAGAGCGAAACCTCGGGTCCGGAGAGGAACTCCTCGATGACGACTGTGCCGCACTCGGCGGCGTGCCGCTTCGCCTCGTCGAGCGACGTCGTGACGACGACGCCCTTGCCGGCCGCCAGGCCGTCGTTCTTCACCACGTACGGCGCGCCGAGCTCGTCGAGGGCGCGGCTCACGGCCGCCTCGTCGGTGCACGCGAACGACCGGGCGGTCGGCACCCCGGCCGCGGCCATCACGTCCTTGGCGAACGCCTTCGACCCCTCCAGCTGGGCGGCCGCGGCGCTCGGGCCGAAACAGGCGATGCCCTTGGCCCGCACCGCGTCGGCGACGCCGGCCACCAGCGGCGCTTCCGGGCCGACCACGACCAGGTCGGCCGCCAGCTCGACGGCGAGCGCCGCCACCGCGGCCGGATCGGTGGCCGTCACCTCATGCAGCTCGGCGACCTGGGCGATGCCCGGGTTGCCGGGCGCGGCGGCCAGGAACTCGACGGACGGGTCGGCGGCGAGGCCCACGGCCAAGGCGTGTTCCCGCCCGCCGGACCCGATCAGAAGTACGCGCACGACGGCCGATCCTACCGGCGCGTTCCTTCCCCACGTCGCACACCAGGGCAGTCGCGTAAACTTCGGCAGTACCCGGGCTTCGCCGAGTACGACCGTTGGCTACGGAAGGCGTCACAGACGTGCCGGTGATCGTTTTGGTCGGCGCCCAATGGGGCGACGAGGGCAAGGGCAAGGCCACTGACCTGCTGGGCGACCGGCTCGACTACGTCGTCAAGTTCAACGGCGGCAACAACGCGGGCCACACCGTGGTCATCAAGGGCGAGAAATACGCGTTGCACCTGCTGCCCAGCGGCATCCTCACCCCCGGCGTGGTCCCGGTGATCGGCAACGGCGTCGTGGTCGACCTCGCCGTACTGTTCCAGGAGATCGACGGCCTGCAGGCCCGCGGCATCGACACCTCGCGCCTGCGGATCAGCGCCAACGCGCACGTCATCGCGTCCTACAACCGCTCGCTCGACAAGGTCAGCGAGCGCTACCTGGGCGCCCGGCGGATCGGCACGACCGGTCGTGGCATCGGCCCGACCTACGCCGACAAGATGAACCGGGTCGGCGTCCGGATCCAGGACCTGTTCGACGAGTCGATCCTGCGGCAAAAGGTCGAGGCCGCCCTCTCGTTCAAAAACCAGGTGCTGTCCAAGATCTATAACCGGCAGGCAGTCAAGGCCGACGACGTGGTCAAGGAGCTGCTGTCGTACGTCGAGCGCCTCCGCCCCTACGTGGGCGACACCGCGCTGGAGCTGTCCGAGGCCCTCGACGCCGGCAAGGTCGTGCTGTGCGAGGCCGGCCAGGCCACCCTGCTCGACGTCGACCACGGCACCTACCCGTTCGTGACCAGCTCCAACGCCACCGCCGGCGGGGCCTGCACCGGCTCCGGCATCCCGCCCACCCGGATCGACCGGGTGGTGGCGGTGCTCAAGGCCTTCACCTCGCGGGTCGGCGAGGGCCCGTTCCCCACCGAGCTGCACGACGCGACCGGCGACTACCTGCGCGACGTCGGCCACGAGTATGGGACGACCACCGGCCGCCCCCGCCGGATCGGCTGGCTCGACCTGGTCATGGCCCGGTACGCACAGCGGATCAACGGGGTCACCGACTTCGTCCTCACGAAGCTCGACAACTACGACGGCCTGGAGGAGATCCCGGTCTGCGTCGCCTACGACGTCAACGGCGTCCGGCACGACGAGATGCCGGTCAGCCAGTCCGACTTCCACCACGCCGTCCCGATTTACGAGACGCTGCCTGGCTGGAAACAGGACATCACCGGCGCCCGCAGCTTCGACGACCTGCCGGAAAACGCGCAGCGGTTCATCGAGTTCGTCGAGGCCCGGGTCCGGGCCCGAATCTCCGTGGTCGGTGTCGGCCCCGGCCGCGACGAGGTGGTCGAGCGCCACTCGGTGCTGAGCGGAGCCTGATCGTGTACGACGTCGTGCTGCTCAGCCTCGCCGAAGGCGGCAGCTCCGCGGGCGCCTGCGGCTCGTCATGCGGCGGCTGCGCCTCGCTGTCGGCCTGCTCACCGCGGGTGCCGGTCCGGGAGTGCGCCGACCTCCTCACCGCGGCCGGCGCCCGAGTCGAGATGATCACCGCCGGCTCCGACCGGGAGATCGACGACGTGCTGGCCCGCTTCGACGGACCACCCCGCCCGGACGGTCTCGCCTGGCCCGACCCGGAGGGCAAGACCCGGCTGGTCGTCGCCACGGCCGCCGACGGCCAGTTGCGCGCCGTCGTGCGCCGGCTGGTCCGGCGGTACGCTCCGCCGCCCAGCAAACGCCCCGACGACCTGGCGATGAACCGTACGGTGCCGGACCTCCCGCCGCTGGCCCTGCTGCCGCTCGACCCGGCCTCGACCACCGACCTCGCCGCCCAGTTGGGCCTGCCCCGCACGCCGGCGGCGGTGGCCGCGGCCGTGCTGGACGGGCCCGTGCGCCGCCTCGACCTGCTGCGCAACGACGGCGGTTCGGTCACCGTGGACGGTGCGCTGGTCGGCGGCGCCGACGACAACGGGCGGGCGGTACCGTGGCGCGGACGCATCGAGGTGGACGACGCGGTGCTCTCCGACGGCAGCGACCCGATCCTGGCCTGCGCGATCGGCAACGGCGGCGGCTATGCCGAATTCGACGGCCTGCGGCTGCTGGCCGACGGCGACCCGACCGACGGCCGGGTCGAGGTGGCCGTCGCCGTCCCGATGGTGGTCAAGCAGCGGTTCCGCGGCACCCGCGTCCGGGTCGAGGTACGCCGGGCCCGCGGCCGGGCCGTTTCCGTGCTGCCCCGCGACGGCGAACTGCAGTTCCTCGACGACGGGGTCGCGGGATCGATGAACCGCAAGCGGTCCTGGTGGACCGAGCCCGGAGCGTGGGCCGTCTATTCCGGTGAACCATCTGTGCGAGTCTGAAGTGTATTGAGGTAGGACTGAGGTTCGAATTCGCTATCGGGGAGGTTGGACCGTGGAGGACGAAAACGCCGACCGCGTCTACGTCCCGGGCGCGAACACCACACCCCCGCCTCCGGCCAGGGACGTCGAGCCGTTCTGGGCCCCGGAGGAACTGGCCGCCCCGGTCCACGGCGGCCGGCCCGTCCCGCACCAGGCGCCTCCCGCCGTACCCCTTCACCACCCGAACGGCGTCGGCGTCTACCGCCCCGCGGACCGCCCGATCCCGGTCCCGCCGCCCGCTCACATCCCGGTGCAGCCGCCACATCACGTCCCGGTGCCGCCGCACGCGCAGGTCCCGGTGCCGCCAGTCGGGCAGGGTCTGGCGCCGATAGTTCCGCCGGCAGAGTTGCCGACGCAGCGTCAGCCGGTCATGCCGGTGGCGGACGTCATCGAGCCACCGACGCAGGCCTGGCCCAACCTTGAGCGGCAGCCCACCAACGGCCATGCGGTCCCGGCGGTGAGTCACCCCGTTGCCGGCTCACCCGCGGCACCGACGTCCGGTGAGGCGCCCAACGCCGTCGCCATCCACTCGGCCGCGCCAAGCTCGGGCGCACCCAGCACCGCCGAGCCGAGCTCCAGCTCATCGAGCATCAACGGCCAGCCGTCCAGCTCCGGCGCACCCGATCCGTGGCAGGCAAACGCCGGCACACCTGGTCCCGGTACACCCGATCCCTGGCAGGCAGACACCAGCACGACCGGCTCCAGCGGCCCCGTCACCGCCGCCCCAAGCTCCGGCACCCCCGCCTCGGGCGCACCCCGTCCGAGCTCCGGCGCACCCGACCCCTGGCAGGCGGACACCAGCACGACCGGCTTCGGCACCCCCGCCAGCGCGGCCCCAAGCCCCGGCACCCCCGTCTCGGGCGCACCCCGCCCGATCTCCGGAACACCGGATTCCGGGGCACCTGCTTCGTCGAACTTGTGGCCCGCAGGAGCCGGCACACCCATCTCCGGCGCGCCGAGCTCGGGCGCAGCCGGCTCCCTGCCCACCGGCATCAGCGACCCCAGCTCCGGCGCACCGGCGTGGCAGGAGTCGGACGTACATATGCCTCCGGACTCGCCCTGGTCGCAGCCCCCGCGGCGTCCGACGGCCAGCGCCGCGGTGCCCGCGCCGGTCACGCCCGCGCCCACTCCTGCCGCCCCGCTCACCCCCACCCCGCCGCCCTCGAACCCGGCCCGGGCCACCGCCTCGGCGCACGCGCCCGAAACACTGGACGGCGCCATCTACCGCCCGCCGGCGCACGGCGCCGCGCAGGACGGCGCACCGCCGCCCACGCCACGCCCGCCGGAGATGCCCGGGCCATATCCGCCCACCATGGCCCCTCGGGCGATCCAGCCGCAGCCCCCAGCCTTCCCCGCGCCGCAGCAACATCCGCACGGCCCAGCCCAGGCCTACCCCGCACCACCGAATCCGCCGCGCGCTCAGGCCCACCCGCAAGCCCAGCCCCACCCGCAAGCCCAGCCCCACCGGCAAGCCCAGCCCCACCCACAGGCCCAGCCGTACCCGCCGGCTCAGCCCCACCCGTACCCGCCCGCCCAGCCTCACTCGCAGGCCCCGGCCCACCCGCAGGCTCCGGCCCACCCGCAGGCTCCGGCCCACCCGCAAGCCCAGCCCTATCCCTCGGTACAGGGTCATCCGCAAGCCCAGAGCTACCCGCCGGCGCAGGTCTACCCGCCGGCACATCCCTACCCGCAGCAACACCCCGCAGCCCCGCACCCGGCTCCGCCGCCGCAGGCCACGCACCACCCGGTGCAGCCACAACCCGTGCCGCCGGTCGCGACCCAGCCCTCGGCCGATCCGTTCCAGGACCTGCCGTGGGTGTCGGACGGCACGCCCACCGCGGAGGAGTTCGCCCGCCGCCGCCTGGCCAAGCCCGCCGAGCCAACCGCCACGATGGGGCCTCGGGCACTGCTCAAGAAGACCACGCTGGGCCTGGTCAAGCTCGCGCCGGGCAAGCGCGAGCTGGAGTACAAGCAGGATGTCGAGATGGTCCGCCGCAACTTCGGCGGCCTGCGCCAGGTCACCGTCGTCAACCCCAAGGGCGGCGCCGGCAAGACGGTGGCCGTCCTGCTGCTCGCGATGACCTTCGGCCAGAAGCGCGGCGGCTACGTGCTCGCCTGGGACAACAACGAGACCCAGGGCACCTTGGGCATGCGCGCCCAGCAGGATTTCCACTCCCGCACGGTCCGCGACATGATGCGCGACCTGCAGCTCTTCCGCAGCGCGCACGGCCGCGTGGGCGATCTGTCGCAGTATGTAAGGGCGCAGGGCGAGGGCATGTTCGACGTACTGGCGTCGGACGAGTCCGCGACGGCCGGCGAAATGCTCACGGCCGACGCGTTCGCCGAGATCCGCGAGATCGTCAGCCGCTTCTACAAACTGATCTTTGTAGACACGGGCAACAACGTACGAGCGCAGAACTGGCAAGCCGCGATGGACGCCACCGACCAGCTCGTCATCACGATGTCCGCCCGGAACGACTCCGCCGAGACCGCCGCCCGGATGCTCGACCACCTGGAACAGAGCGGCCGCCAGCGCCTGGTCCGCCAGGCGGTGAGCGTGGTCTCCATGCCGCCGACTCGCAAGGACATCGACCTACCCGCGATCGAGCGCCACTTCGCGGCCCGGACCAGGGCGGTCCTGCTGGCCCCCTACGAGCGGCTGATCGACTCCGGCGAGCCCCTCCGCTACGGCCAGCTCTCCGCCAACACAAAAGACGCCTGGCTGAAGATCGCCGCCGCGGTGGCCGAGGGCCTCTGACCCGCCTCCACCCGGCGAACCCAAGACCGCGGACGCCCCACCAGGCAAGAACCACCTGCCGCCAAAGGCAGGCCGGTCGCCGCCGGCAGCTGCCGAGAGCCAGGACCGCACCCCGTGACGCCGCATCGGCGCGTCGCGAGAGGACGTCCGCCGCGATCCGGATCGCTGTCTCACCGAAACCGGGCGCGGCGGACTTGTGCTCTCGGTCGGCGCCCCAGGAACGTGCGTCCGCCGCGGACCGGATCCCTTGAGTCGTACAGCCCGGCGCAGCGGACCCCTCGTGCTCCGGCGCCTCAGGAAACGGCGTAGAGCCGGGCGCAGCGGACCCCTCGTGCTCCGGCGCCTCAGGAAACGGCGTCCGCCGCGACCGGGTCGCTGTCTCGCAGGAACTGGGCGCAGCGGGCCGCCTCGTCCGCCTCACCGATCTGCGCGGCGGCCAACGACAGGCTGTGCAGGCAGCGCAGGAAACCCTGATTGGGCTGGTGCGACCAGGGCACCGGGCCATGTCCCTTCCAGCCGGAGCGGCGCAGCGCGTCGAGACCACGGTGGTAGCCGGTGCGGGCATATGCATACGCGGTGACCGGCTCGTTCGCGGCGAGCGCGTCGGCGGCGAGGGCCGCCCAGGCCGCGCTGTACGCCGGATGATCGGCGGCGACGGCCTTGTACGCGGCGGCAGTGCCGGTCTCGGTGGCTGCCTCGAAGGCCTTGTCGGCCTCCGGGTCGGCGGGCAGCCGGGTGGCCGGCGGCTCGGGAAGGAGGTTCTGCATGACCATATTCAACCGGGCCGACCGGCATTGATTCCGACCGGGGCGCAACGCTTCGCCCGTAGCGGAATGCCAGGCGAACCACGCCGCTCAGTCCCAGGCGGCGGCCAGGCGAGCGAGCCGGTCCGGGTATTCGATCTGCGCGGGCCAGTCGGGCGGCCAGGCCGTCATCCCCAGCGCCGCCCCCGCGAACGCCCCCGCCAGGCAGGCGATGGAGTCGGAGTCGCCCGACGATGCCGCACCGCGACCAAGAACGGCCACCGGCTCATCCGGCGAGATCAGATAGCAGTACAGCGCCGTGGCCAGCGCCTCCTCGGCGATCCAGCCCGCGCCGGTGGCCAGGCACGGATCGCCGCCGAAGCCCCCTGCCGACAGGGCAGACTCGACCCGCTCCAGCGCCGCCGCCGTCTCGTCCCAGCCCACCGCGATGAACTCGCGCGGCGAACCGGCGGCCGACCGCCGCCAGAGCTCCCCGAGCCACTCCTCGCGGTACGTCTCGCGCTGCCCGGCACACCGGTCCAACAGGGCCGCAAGCAGATCGTCGGGCGCCAGGCCGTCGCTCAGCCACCGCACGGCGTACGCGGTCAGCTCGCTCGCCGCCAGGCCGGTCGGGTGCCCGTGGGTGAGTGCCGCCTGCAGCTGAGCCGCACCGGCCCGCTGGTCGTCGCCGAGCCCGGGAACCAGCCCGACCGGCGTCACCCGCATGTTTGCCCCGCAGCCTTTGGAATCCACCACGGTCGCCATCTGCCACGGCCGCCCGTCGCCGAGCGCCCCGCACGCCCGCAAGCACGTCATCCCCGGCGCGCGGTTGTTGTCCGGGCTGGCTGCCCAGTCGAGGAACGCCCGGCGCAGCTCGGGCTCGAGCGCCGCCGGCGTGACCTCCCCGGCGGCCAGGATCGCCTCCCCGACCGCCAACGCCATCTGGGTGTCGTCGGTGACGAGAGCGGGATGACCGGTCAGCGTCTGGGGGCCCGCCGGACCGTACTCGGCGATGATCGACGCGTAGTCCGCAAACTCGGTGGCCTTGCCCAGCGCGTCCCCGAAGGCCAGCCCGAAGAGCGATCCCGCCGCCTTTTGCACGGTGACTACCCTACGATGCATGCCCGGAGATCCGTTACTGCCCGTGCTCGGCGGGGAGATCCCGTTCGATGCGACCGCCTTCGAGGTGGAGTCGCGGGCCGAGTTTGACGTCCACCTGGCCCGGCGATCGCTGGCCGGTCTGGTGGTCCTCGGGCTGCGGCTGGACCTGAACCCGCCCGACCTCACCGAGGTGGACGTGCAGGGAACCCTCTTCGTCGGCTGCCGGCTCGCCGGGCCGGACGTGGAGATCGACCTGATCCGGCGGGGCGCGCATCTGGTGCCGCCGTTCGAGGCCCGGCCGTATCCGACGCATCCGGCCACGCTTTACACCCCGGAGGATCTGTCGTTCGGCTTCGCCCAGGACGGGTTCGCCGGAATGTATGACACGCAGGTCTACCACCACTTCGTCGAGCACGGCGGTGCGTCCCCGGACATCCGGGAGGCACTGGCCCAACGGCTGCACGACGCCGGCATCGACAACGCGCTCGGCAAGGCCCTCGCCGCCTGGGTGGACTCGCACTCGGCCGACGCGGCGGTCGGGATCATGGGCGGGCACGCGGCGCCGCGGGGCTCCGCCGCATACCGCGTCGCTGCGACGCTGGCTTGGCGCCTGGCCTCGGTGGGCCGGCTCGTGGTGACCGGCGGCGGGCCGGGTGTGATGGAGGCGGCGAACCTCGGCGCCTATTTCGCCACCCGCCCGGCGGCGCAGCTCTCGGCCGCGATCGACCAGCTCTCGGTGGCTCCGCATTTCGCCGACCACGACCCTTACACCGCCGCGGCGCTCGCGGTACGCCAGGCCTATCCGGCCCCGCCGACCGCGGTGAGCGATGTGGCCGGCCGGCTCCGGCACGGCGGTCTCGCGCTGCCGACCTGGCTTTACGGCCACGAGCCGGCCAATCTGTTCGCCGGGCAGATCGGGAAGTACTTTTCGAACGCCGTGCGCGAGGACTCGATCCTGCGGCTGTCGCGCGGGGGCATCGTCTTTGCGCCGGGGTGGGCCGGCACCGTACAGGAGATCTTCCAGGCGGCGACGAAGACGTTTTATCAGACGGACGGGCCATCCGGCGCCTTCGTCTTCCTGGGCGTCGACCATTGGCGACAGCTGCCGGTGGAGGAGTTGCTGCGCCCGCTGCTCGCGAAGTCTCCGCATGGCGATCAATCCCATCTGGTCGTGGTGACCGATTCCCTCGACGTGGCGATGACCGCCCTGTCGAGGAGGAATTGAAGCGCACCACCCGCCGGCGGCGCGTGCCTTTGTCGAGGCCTGTGGATAACCGCGGTCACGCCACGTGGACGCGCCGCCAGTTCGTCACTGGAAGATCGCTCTCGGGTACGCCGGTGAGGCCGTTCTCGTCCATCGCGTTGTAGACGGCGAGCCGGGCGCCGTCGAAGAGGAACTCGACCGCGTGCAGAACCCGCGGCCGCCACTCCGCCGGGGTGATCAGCTCGATGATGTTGACGGCGCGCAACACCCGGCCGCGGGCGGAGCGCAGCGCGGCGTGTGGGTCAGATCGCCAGTCGAAGTGCTCATACCAGTCGATCGGGACCCGCATGTCGATCTGGTCCCAGGTGATCGCGCACTCATCGAATTTACGGTGCGTTATCTCGACGCGGGTGATTCCAAAGTCGAGGATCACCGGTCCGTCGGCGAACCAGCCGCGCTCGGCGACATCCCACATCAGCCAGCTTGATCGCAGTTTTCGGCCGATGAGCCGCACAAATCTGGTGCGGTGAACCGCAGCGAGAGCCTCCGCATCGTGGTGCCACGCGGGTTCATAGCCCTCGATGCCGAGCACGATCATGATCCTCCCCTCCGGGAGGATCGATGGTACCCATACCGCTGAGTAACCTGGCAACACGAGGACGGCCGGTCCCCCGGCGAGGGGACCGGCCGTCGCCAGAGGATTACTTCGAGAGAGTGGTGCCCACCGAGCGCAGGTGCTCACACGCCTCGACGACGCGCTTCGCCAGACCGTTCTCGGCCAGCTTGCCCCAGGCGCGCGGGTCGTACGCCTTCTTGTTGCCGACCTCACCGTCGATCTTCAGCACCCCGTCGTAGTTGCGGAGCATGTGGTCGACAACCGGGCGGGTGAACGCGTACTGCGTGTCGGTGTCGATGTTCATCTTGACCACGCCGTAGTCCAGCGCGCCGTGGATCTCCGAGAGCAGCGAGCCCGAGCCGCCGTGGAAGACCAGGTCGAACGGCTTCTCCTTGCCGTACTTGGCGCCGACCGCCTCCTGGATCTCCTTGAGGATCTCGGGACGCAGCTTGACGTTGCCCGGCTTGTAGACGCCGTGCACGTTGCCGAAGGTCAGGGCCGTCATGTAGCGGCCCTTCTCGCCCAGGCCGAGGGCGGCGGCGGTGGCCAGGCCGTCCTCGACGGTCGAGTAGAGCTTGTCGTCGATCGCGGCGGAGACGCCGTCCTCCTCGCCGCCGACGACGCCCACCTCGATCTCGAGGATGATGTGCGCGGCCGCCGCGTCCTTCAGCAGTTCCTCGGCGATCTGCAGGTTTTCGTCGACCGGCACGGCCGAACCGTCCCACATGTGCGACTGGAACAGCGGCGCCTGGCCGTTGGCGACACGCTCCTTGCTGATCGCGAGCAGCGGGCGAACGTACTTGTCGAGCTTGTCCTTCGGGCAGTGGTCGGTGTGCAGCGCGATGTTGATCGGGTAGTGCTTCGCCACCTCGGTGGCGAACTCGGCGAGCGCCACCGCGCCGGTGATCATGTTTTTCACGGTGGGGCCCGAGACGTACTCCGCGCCGCCGGTGGAGATCTGGATGATGCCGTCGCTGCCGGCCTCGGCGAAGCCCTGCAGGGCCGCGTTGAGCGTCTGCGAGGACGTCACATTGATCGCGGGGTACGCGAACGCGCCGGCCTTGGCGCGGTCGAGCATCTCGGCGTAGACCTCGGGGGAAGCGATGGGCATCGGTGCGCTCCTTGCTCAGGTGTTCTCAAGGCAGAGGGCAGGACCGCGCTGTCCTCCAGCAGGCAGTATTCCGCAGCCGCGGGACCGATGGGAAATCACCCCGGAACTGCGGCAGAGATTCCGGCACATACCGCATAAACGGCGATCTACGCTCGCCGCTGAACCCCGCTCCGCGCCGTACGGTGACCCCGGCGACCGGTTTGCGCGCATGCTGACAGGGAACCAGGGCTCGGATGACGACGGAAGGAGACAGTTGATGACGTACCCGGATAATGACGACCTGGAGAGGCCCGAGGCCGACGCCGCCGAGCAGGCCGCGAGTGCGTTTCCCGACGAGGACGACATCTCCGCCGAGGATGCCGAGCCAACCCTGGACGACGAGGCTCCCGAGTGGGACGCGCACGAGCAGCGGCAGGTCGTGCGCCTGGAGGACGACTACCGCTGACCGAGTTATCCACAGGCGGGCAAAAATGTTCGGCGCCGATCACGTCGGCGGCCCATCATTGCGGACGTGCTGCTCACTGTGACGACCACCCGCCGGCCGGCCACCGACCTCGGCTACCTCCTGGTCAAGCATCCCGACAAGGTGCATTCGTTCGACGTGCCCACCGGTACGGCGTATGTGATGTATCCCGAGGCGAGCGACGACCGGTGCACCGCCGCTCTCCTGCTCGACGTCGACCCACAGCGGCTGCGTGCCCAGCAGGACGCGTTCGACCTGGGGCAGTTCGTCAATGATCGGCCCTATGCGGCGTCCAGCCTGCTGGCCAGCGCGCTGGCCAAGGTTTTCCGCAGCGCCCTGCGCGGTTCCTCCAAGGACCGCCCCGAGCTGACCGCCGAGCGGATCCCGCTGGAGATTCGCGTCCCGGTGCTGCGCGGCACGACCGACCTCGCCACCCGACTCTTCGCGCCGCTGGGCTGGCAGGTGACCGCCACGCCGATCCCGCTGGAGCCGGAGATCGGCGGCGACTCCCGCTATGTCGATCTCCGCTTGGTGGGTGAGCTGCGGCTGGCCGACGCGCTCAACCATCTGTACGTGATGTTGCCCGTCCTCGACGACGCGAAGCACTACTGGGTGGCCCCCGACGAGATCGAGAAGCTGCTGCGCTCCGGCGAGGGCTGGCTCGCCGCCCACCCCGAAAAGGTGCTGATCGCCCGCCGCTACCTCGCGCACAAGAAGGCCTACGCGGCCACGGCGCTGCGCGTCCTGGAGACCGACGAGGCCCCGACCGAGGAGGAGGCCGAGCTCCCCGTCGCCCGTAAGCTGACGCTGGCCGAGCAGCGTCGCGACGCGGTCCTCGCCGCCCTGGCCGACGTCGGCGCCGCTCGCGTTCTCGACCTCGGCTGCGGCGGTGGTGCCCTGCTGACCGCCCTGGCCAAGGACGGGCGGTTCACCGAGATCGTCGGCAGCGACGTGTCCGCCCGCGCCCTCGAGATCGCCGGCCGCCGGCTGCACCTCGACCGCTTGCCCGAGCGCCAGCGCGGCCGGATCCGCCTGGTGCAGTCCGCGCTGACCTACCGCGACGACCGGCTGCGCGGATACGACGCTGCGGTCCTCATGGAGGTCGTCGAGCATCTCGATCCGCCGCGGCTGCCCGCCCTGGAGGCGAGTGTCTTCGGGCACGCGCGGCCCGGCGCGGTCGTCGTGACCACGCCCAACGTCGAATACAACGTGCATTACGAGGGGCTGACCGGGATGCGGCATTCGGACCACCGCTTCGAGTGGACCCGCGCCGAGTTCCGCGAGTGGGCCGAGCGGGTCGCGGCCACCTACGGCTACCGGGTGGCGTTCCGCCCGGTCGGCGAGGAGCACGAGACCACCGGTTCGCCCACCCAGCTCGCCCTCTTCACGACGGAGGCAGGCGCATGATCGAGATTCCGGAGCTCGCCCTCGTCGCCCTGGTCGGCATCTCCGGGTCCGGCAAGTCGACCTTCGCCCGGGCCCATTTCGCGCCGACCCAGGTGCTTTCGTCCGACTACTTCCGTGGTCTCGTGGCCGACGACGAGAACGACCAGTCCGCCTCCGCCGACGCGTTCGACGTGCTGCACTACGTGGCCGCGAAACGGCTGGCGGCGGGCCGGCTTACCGTCGTCGACGCGACCACTCTGCAGCCCCACGCCCGGGCCGGCCTGGTCAAGGTGGC
>Ga0070668_100000935_pt1 | contig 20348 bp, 15 predicted proteins | sample KBSS43metaG_FD_64661 | JGI IMG/M metagenome (GOLD analysis project Ga0070668, IMG submission 64661) | Switchgrass rhizosphere microbial communities from Kellogg Biological Station, Michigan, USA - KBS S4-3 metaG | ecosystem: Host-associated > Plants > Roots > Rhizosphere > Soil ...
GAGCCGGCGGTGGTCGCCGCGGAGAGCTGCGCGTCGCTGAGCTCGTCGTCGCCCAGCGCCGTCGGGCCCTTGCCGGCCGCCAGGGGTTCGACGTCCGGAGGCGGGGGCGTGGGCGTCGGCCGGAAGATGTTCCGCTTCGGCGGCGGTGGCGGGGTGGGCGCCGGCCGCGGCGGTTCGAGCGGCGTCACCGGCTCGGCCAGGGGGCGCGGATCGACCAGTTCCACGGTGATCGGCTCAAGCTCCACCGGCTTCGGCGGCGTCGCCCGCGCCGACATCAGCGCCGCCAGCGCCAACAGGTGCACCCCGACGCTCACGGCCACGGCGAGCACCCGATGGGGCCTCGTCACCGGGCTGCGGGGATCCGCGGCAAGGCTCGGCAGGTCGTACGGCCCCTGGGCCCGGGGAGGCGCCGGCCGCCCGCGTCGACGATCGCTCACGCGGCGCGCCCGACGGATTTCGGAGCCTCCGCCCTGCAGGCCCGGAAGGGGATTTCGTCCGCCGGCCGTGCGGTCCGCGGTTCCATTTCCCGTATCTGCGTTCGCGTGCCCATCGAAAGTCCAAACGCCGAATCATGACCTCGGCGCCCGCCCAAAATCACGCGCCCGCGTCAGGATCGTGGCGCCGACGTCCAACCGGCTTGGCGGGCGGGGCGTGCGCCAAGGACATCCGCCGAGGTCCGTCTCTTAGAAACAGGCTTTCAGAAAATCACGCGAAAGCCTGAGTATCCGTGGGAATCGGCGGCGCCGGGAGAGATGCGTGAAGAGGCTTCTGATCGCCAACCGCGGCGAGATCGCAGTGCGGATCGCGCGCACCGCCGCCGAGATGGGCATGGGCTGCGTCGCCGTCTTCGCCGAGGACGACGCGGCCTCCCTGCACGTGAAGGCGGCCGATGCGGCCACGGGCCTGCGGGGTTCCGGCCCCGCCGCCTATCTAGACGTCGCCCAGGTGGTCGAGGCGGCGCGCGGCACGGGCTGCGACGGGCTGCATCCGGGCTATGGGTTCCTGAGCGAGAACGCCGCGCTCGCCCGCGCCTGCGCCGAGGCCGGGGTGACGTTCGCGGGCCCAGCGCCCGAGACGCTGGAGCTGTTCGGCGACAAGGGCCGCGCCCGCGCGCTCGCCCGGCGATGCGGCGTGCCCGTGCTGGACGGAACCGACGGCGCGACGACCTTCGATGACGCCCGCAAATTCCTGGAAAGCCTGGGCGAAGGCGGCGCGGTGATGGTCAAGGCGCTGGCCGGCGGCGGCGGTCGGGGAATGCGGCCGGCGTCTTCCCTGCCGGCGTTGGAAGAGGCCTTCGCCCGCTGCGCCTCAGAGGCGAGGTCGGCCTTCGGAAGCGACGCCCTCTATGTGGAGCAGCTCCTGCCCCGTGCGCGTCACGTGGAGGTGCAGGTCGCGGGCGACGGCGAGGCGGTCATCCACCTCTTCGACCGCGAGTGCAGCCTCCAGCGCCAGCGGCAGAAGCTGGTGGAGATCGCGCCCGCCGACATGCTGCCGTCCGTGGTCCGCGAGCGGCTCTTCGCCCATGCGACGGTTCTGGCGCGCGCCGCGGCCTACCGCGGCCTGGGCACCATGGAGTTCCTGGTTCCCCTGGGCGGGGGCGAGCCGGTGTTCGTGGAAGGCAATGCCCGCCTGCAGGTGGAGCACACCGTCACCGAGGAGGTCACCGGCCTGGACCTGGTGCGGCTTCAGCTGCAGATCGCCGCCGGCCAGACCCTGGCCGATCTCGGCTTGACCCAGGATCGCGTCCCCCAGCCCCGCGGGCATGCCCTCCAGGCGCGGGTCAACCTGGAGACCATGGCGGCCAACGGCTCGGCACGGCCGACCGGCGGGACGCTTGCGGTCTACGAACCGCCGTCCGGGCCGGGCGTGCGCGTCGACGGCTTCGGCTATGGCGGTTATCGCACCAGTGCGCGCTACGATTCCCTGCTCGCCAAGGTCATCGTCTGGGCCGGCGCAGGCGGGCTCGAACAGGCCGTGGCCAAGGCGCGCCGCGCCCTCTCCGAGTTCCGGATCGAAGGCGTGGCCACCAACATCGGCTTCCTGCAACGCCTGCTCGCCTACCCGTCAGTCGCGGCCGGCGACCTGCACGTCGGATTCATCGCGGAGCACATCGCCGACTTCGTCGGCGCGGCGCCGGCGCACCGGCGGCTCTACTTCGATGCGGCGGGGCAGGGCGGGCCAACCGCCGCGCCGGCGCCCTCCGTTGACCTTCCGGGACCCGAAGGAACGCAGGCCCTCCGCGCGCCCCTGCAGGGCACTGTGCTCGTGGTCTCCGTCGGCGAGGGCGACCCGGTGCGGGCCGGCCAGCCGGTCGCGGTGCTCGAAGCCATGAAGATGGAGCACGTCATCACCGCCGAGGCGGCCGGCCTCGTGCGCCAGCTCGCGGTGGCGGCGGGCGACGTGGTCGCCGAGGGCCAGCCGCTCGCCTTTCTCGAACCCGCGGTCGGGGCGGATCACGAGGCCGCGCCGGACGAGGCGTTCGACCTGGACGAGATCCGCCCCGACCTCGCCGAAGTGCTGGAGCGCCATCGTGTCACCCTGGATGAAGCGCGCCCGCAGGCGGTGGCGCGTCGGCGCAAGACGGGGCAGCGCACCGCGCGCGAGAACGTCGCGGCCCTGCTCGATCCCGGCAGCTTCACCGAGTACGGCCAGCTCGTCGTCGGCGGCCGCCGGCGCCGCGCCAGCCCGGAGGAGCTGATCCGCACCACCCCGGCCGATGGTCTCGTCCTCGGCCTCGGCGCCATCAACGGCGACCTGTTTCCCCAGGAGCGGGCCCGCGCCGCCGTCATGGCCTACGACTACACCGTGCTGGCCGGCACCCAGGGCGCCTACAACCACTACAAGATGGACCGGCTGTGCGAGCTGGCCCTGCGCCTCGGCTTGCCGGTGGTGGCCTTCACCGAGGGTGGCGGCGGCCGGCCGGGCGACACCGAGTGGGGGCCGATCATCCGCGGCTTCGAGTACTGGGCCCGGCTCTCGGGCGCCGTGCCGATGGTGGCGATCAACTCCGGCCGCTGCTTCGCCGGCAACGCCGCCATCCTCGGCTGCTGCGACGTGGTCATCGCCACGAAGGATTCGGTCCTGGGCATGGGCGGGCCGGCCATGGTCGAGGGTGGCGGGCTGGGGGTCTTCAAGCCCGAGGAGATCGGCCCCGCCGACGTCATGGAGAAGAACGGGGTCATCGACGTGCTGGTCGAGGACGAGGCCGAGGGCGCGGCGGCGGCCCGCAAATACCTCTCCTATTTCCAGGGCGCGCTGAAGACCTGGGCCTGCGCCGACCAGCGGCCGCTGCGCCGCGCCGTGCCGGAGAACCGGCTTCGCGCCTATGACATCCGCAAGCTGATCGACCTCCTGGCGGACGAGGGCTCCGTCCTGGAGCTGCGCCCCCGCTTCGGCCTGGCCATGGTCACCGCCCTGGTGCGCGTCGAGGGCCGCCCGATGGGCCTGATCGCCAACAACCCCATGCACCTGGCCGGGGCGGTGGATAGCGACGCCGCCGACAAGGCGGCCCGGTTCCTGCAGCTCTGCGAGGCCTTCGACCTGCCGGTGATCTCGCTCTCCGACACGCCGGGCATGATGGTCGGGCCGGAAGCCGAGAAGCAGGGCACGGTCCGCCACAGCGCCCGCCTGTTCGTGATCGGCGCCAACCTGACCGTGCCGATCCTGGCCGTCGTGCTGCGCAAGAGCTACGGCCTGGGCGCCGTGGCCATGGTCGGCGGCAGCTACCAGGCGCCGGTGTTCTCCGTGGCCTGGCCCACCGCCGAGTTCGGAGCGATGGGCCTGGAGGGCTCGGTCCGCCTGGGCTACCGCGACGAGCTCGACGCCGTGAAGGACCCGGCCGAGCGCAAGGCCCTGTTCGACAAGAAGCTCGCCCAGGCCTACGCGGGCAGCAAGGCCCTGCGCCACGCCATGAAGCCCGAGCTCGACGACGTGATCGACCCGGCCGACACCCGCAAATGGATCATGGCCGGCCTGAACGCCCTGCCGCCGACCCCGCCCCGGACCGGCAAGAAGCTCCGCTGGATCGACGCTTGGTGAGGTTCGTTCAGATCAGGGGCGAGGGGGCGACGCCCAGTTCTTCGAGCAGCGGCCTGGCGTCCGCCAGGCGGGCGGTGAACACCTTCGGGTCGGCGATCGCCAGCTGATAGACCGCCTCGGCGGGGATCTCGGCCGGCTGCGTCCCCTCCAGCGGGACCGAGTCCCCGGAGATGGCGCGGCGGTTGCCGGGGGTATCGACGAAGCCGGGGCTGAGTGAGTTCACCGAGACGTTGTCACCGTAGAACTCCTGCGCAAGCGCCGTGGTGAAGCGCTCCAGCGCCGCCTTGGTCATCGAATAGATCACTCCGCCGCCCACCGGCGGATCGAACGGCGCCACGGGATGGACGCTGGCGCCGGACGAGATGTTGATGATCGCCCCGGCACGCCGCGCGCGCATCTGCGGCGCCAGGCGGTGGGCGAGGTCGAAGGCGGCGAAGACGTTGATCTCGAAGATCGTCCGCAGCCGCCTTTCGGTCAGCTCCGCGAACGGGCCGCCCATCAGCGCGGCGGCGTTGTTGACCAGGATGTCGACCCGGCCGTGGCGGTCCAGGGCCTCGGCGGCCAGGCGCTCGCGGTCTTCGCCGCGGCCGAGGTCGGCCTGCAGGTAGCTCGCCTGGCCGCCCGCCGCCTGGATTCGCGCGACCACCGCCGCCAGCGCGCCCGGATAGCTGCTTTCTCCTTCGTTCGCCGTGCGCGCCGAGGCGATCACGTGGGCGCCTTCCATCGCCAGGCGCACGGCGATGGCCTCGCCGATGCCGCGGCTGGCGCCGGTGACCAGCGCCACCTGGCCCTTGAGCTTTCCATTCGGATCGATGCGCGCCGCCATGATTGTCCTCCGGTCGCCGCAGGATGGCGCATCCGCCGGCGGCGCGTAAGGAATCTATGGCGCCCCCGAGACGGCGGCGGAGTGCGCCCGATCGTGGCGCGCGGTCCGACGCCTTCGCCTCGCTGCGGCTCACACGCGCCAGATCAGGATGATCGGGCTGTGTTCGCGCGGCCACATCCTCCACGGAACAAGCTGAGCCTTGATGCGGATCAAGATGCGCCCACCGAAGGCTGGCCAGGGTCTGCGGCGTGTTCTTTTTCAATTCTGGGGATAGACAGTGACTTATCTTAAGACGGCCGCGCTTGCGGCCATGGGAACACTCGTCCTGGCGGCGCCCGCCAACGCGGGCCCGTTGCAGAACCTGCAGATCAAGGTGGGCGTCAGCGGCGTGCTGCCGAACGAAAGCGCCGACATCTCGACGATCGGCGGCGACGTGAAGATCTCCGACGAGGTCGTTCCGTCGCTGCAGCTGGAGTACTTCTTCACCGACAACATCTCGGCGGAGCTGCTGTGCTGCGTGGCCCGCCACGAGGTCGCCGCGGTGAAGACCGCGCTGGGCCGGGTCGACCTCGGCAAGGTCACCCACTTTCCGCCGACCGTCACGGTGAAGTACCGCTGGACTGACCTGGGGGCGCTGCAGCCTTATGTGGGCGCGGGGGTGAACTACACCCACTTCTTCGACGACAACCTGCCGAAGGCGGGCCCGGTGACGGCGATCTCCTACGGCGACAGCGTCGGCCCGGCGCTGCAGGTCGGGTTCGACTACCGGCTGGACGACCATTGGGCGCTGAACCTCGACGCCGGCGGATCTGGATCAACACCGACGTCAAGTTGAGCGCGGGCGCGACTAGGCTGAAAGCCGACGTGGAATCGATCCATGGGTGATCTCCACCGCCATCGCCTACCGCTTCTAAACGATCGCGCGTAGCCCTGCGGTTGATCGGATAGGCTGTTCGGGCAGCCGCAGGGACCATCTAATGGATCTGGAGCCCTTCGAAAGACTTGGCCTGGCCCTCGCCATCGGGTTCCTGGTGGGCGTCGAACGCGGCTGGCGGGCGCGGGAGGCTGCGGAGGGCCACCGGGCGGCCGGTATCCGCACCTACGCGCTCACGGGACTCCTGGGGGGCGTCGCGGCCTTGCTCGGCCAGGCCTTCGGCGGCTGGGCCTTCGCCGCGGTCGGCCTGCCGTTCGCCGCGGCCTTGATCCTGTTCGTCCAGCGTGAGCAGGCGCACGAGGAAGACTTCTCCGTCACCGGCGTGGTGGCGGGACTGCTGGTGTTCGCGCTGGGCGCCTATGCAGTGGTGGGGGAGGGGCGCGTCGCCTCCGCGGCGGCGGTGGTGGCCACAGGCCTGCTGGCCTCGAAGGACCTGCTGCATTCCTGGCTGCGGCGGGTGACCTGGCCGGAGCTGCGCAGCGCCCTCGTCTTGCTGGCGATGACCTTCGTCCTGCTGCCGGCCATGCCGAACCAGGGTTTCGGCCCCTATGACAGCGTCAATCCCTACGAACTCTGGGTGCTGACCATCGGCCTGGCCGCGGTGTCCTTCGTGGGCTATGTGGCGGTCAGGGTGTTCGGGCCGTCCCGGGGCGTGCTGGTGGGCAGCGCCGTGGGCGCCATGATCTCGTCCACCGCGGTGACGCTGCACCTGGCGCGGGAGGAGCGCAGCGCCCCGGCTCCCTTGGTGCACGCGGGAGCGGCGCTGCTGGCCGGCGCGGTGATGGCCGCGCGGATCTGCGCGATCGTCCTGGTGCTGTCGCCGCTGATGTTCCAGCGCGTGATCGCGCCGCTGGCCGTCTTCGCCGGCGTGTCCACGGCGCTGGCCCTGCTCGCCGCCTGGCGCGGCGCGGCCCCGCAACGCGCGACGGAGGCGACGCTGAAGAGCCCCTTCGACCTCGGCGTGGTCCTCAAGTTCGCCCTGGTGCTGGGCGCGGTGATGGCGGCGGCGCGGGTGCTGTCCGGGCTCTACGGCGCGCATGCGCTGTTGACCTTCGCGGCCTTCGCCGGCCTCGCCGACGTGGACGCCGTGACCATCACGGCGGCGCGGATGGCCGCGGGGGGGCTGGACCTGCGGCTCGCCGCCTACGCCGTCCTGCTGGCCGCGGCCGTGGACAGCGGCTCGAAGACGGTGATCGCCCTGGTGGTGGGCGGCCGGCGGTTCGGCGCGCTGTTCGCGGGCGGCACCGTCGCGGCGGCGGCGCTCGCCGCGGCGGCGCTCCTCTGGGCCCCAGGTGCCTGAGGGGTTGGCGCCTGCGAGATTCCTTCCGTGGCGGGCATTGACCTCCATAACGCTGCGGCAACGCTGCGGCGCGAGGTCGGCGGCCTGCGCGGACGCGCGAAAAAAAAGCCCGGCGGCGCGGCGCCGCCCCGCGGGCCGCGCCAAGCCGCCGGACCGAAGAGGCGCCCGGCCACAGGGGGGATCTGCGCCGGGCGTCGTACGACCCCGTCAGGCCGGGATCGCTTCGCGCGGAACGGGTATCTTCGCCCGCGGGAACAGCTTGGCCGCATTGCCGCCGAGCACCGCCAGCTTCTCCTGCTCGGTGATGTCCGGCACGCCGTCGAACATTTGGTCCACCACTTGGCGCGAGTAGGGGAAGGTGCCTTCGCCGTGCGGGTAGTCGGTGGCGAACAGGAACGCCGCCGTGCCGATCGCCTTGCGGGTCTGCAGGCAGCCGACGTCGTTCTGGAAGGTGCAGTGCACCTGGTCGCGCACGATCTGGCTGGGCTTGCGGGAGAGCTTCGGGCGGATCATCGGCTCATGGCCCTGGTAGACCTCGTCCATCCGCTCGGCGAGGCCCATCAGCCAGCCGGCGCCGTGCTCGACGAACAGGATGTGGGTCTTGGGGTTGCGGTCCAGCACGCCGCCGCCCACCAAGGCCGCGATACAGTCGACCGAGTCGTTCATCTGGCGGGTGTAGTTGAACAGCGCCCCGCCGGGGCCCTTCATGGCGTGGACGTTCACCGCCCCGGTGCCGGTGTGGAAGATGATCGGCACATCCACTTCGCCGGCGTAGGCGAAGATCGGATCCCAGTCGGCCTGATTGTACTTGGGCGGGCCTTCGGGCAGCACCGGCGGCAACATCACGGCCGCGTAGCCCTTGGCCACCACGCGCTTGAACTCGTCCAGCGTGTCGTCGAGGTTGTGCACGGGCAGGAGCGCGCAGGGCACCAGCTTGTGATGCAGGCCGTCGAGGTAGGCCCAGAGCCAGTCGTTGTAGATCTGGGCTGTCTTCAGCGCCGCTTCCCGGTTGTCGATGCGGTGGGCGATCAGCGCCAGGCTGGGGAAGCAGAGCTCGGCGTCGACGCCGTCCTTCTCCATGTCCTTCAGGCGGAATTTCAGGTCGCGGGTTCCCAGGCGCTGGGTCTCCGGGTTGACCTTGTGGTCGGTGAGACCGCGCCGGACGCGCAGCACATTGGCCTCGCCGATGCGAGTGATGATGTGGTCGCCATCCTGGATAGAATTCAGGGCGTAGGCCTGCAGGTGCGCAGGCATCTTCGAGGTGTAAAGGTCCGCCGGCTCGGCCACATGGGCGTCGGCGCTGAAAATGAAGGGCTTCAAAATATCCTCCTGTGATCAATGTTCGGCCCTGACCGCGCTCGTGCGTCAGGATCTCGGGAGGCAGAAGACAGGAGTGGCCGCTCGCCGAACTTGATCCGGATCAAAAGGCGGCGAAAAAGGAGTCCTATTTCGACCGCGCGGGCGCGGCGCCGCGCTCAGCAGTCGAGAGTGGTCTCGCGCTCCCAGGCGGTGAGGTGGCCGCAGTAGGCGCTCCATTCGCGCCGCTTCAGCTTCAGATAGGCCGGCACGAACGCGCCTAGCGCCGCGCCGAGGATCTCCGAGACCTCCAGGGCGCGCAGGGCGTCCAGCAGGTTGAGCGGCAGGGTCTTCACCTCGCCGGCCAAGGCGCGGTCGGCGTACATGTTGAGGTCCAGACGGCGGCCCGGGTCGCGCCCGTTGCGCACCCCGTCGAGGCCTGCGGCCAGGACGCCGGCCTGCAGCAGGTAGGGGTTGGCCGCCCCGTCGGCGAGGCGCAGCTCGAATCGCCCGGCCTCAGGGATGCGGATCATGTGGGTGCGGTTGTTGCCGGTGTAGCTCACCGAGTTCGGCGACCAGGTGGCGCCGGACGTGGTCGGCGGGGCGTTGATCCGCTTGTAGGAGTTGACGGTGGGATTGAGCAGCGCGGCCAGCGCGGGCGCCGAATGCAGCACCCCGCCCATGAAGCTGTAGGCCAGCTTGGAGAGGCCCAGCTCGCCGTCCGCCGCCTCGAACAGGTTCTGGCCGTCCTTCCAGGCCGAGACGTGGGCGTGGCAGCCGTTGCCGGTGAGGTCGGTGAAGGGCTTGGGCATGAAGGTGGCGCGCAGGCCGTGCTTCTCGGCGATCGACTTGGCCATGTACTTGAAGAAGGCGTGGCGGTCGGCGGTGACCAGGGCGTCGTCATAGGCCCAGTTCATCTCGAACTGGCCGTTGGCGTCCTCATGGTCGTTCTGGTACGGCCCCCAGCCCAGCGCCTGCATGCCGTCGCAGATCTCGGTGATGACGTCGTAGCGCCGCATCAGCGCCTGCTGGTCGTAGCAGGGCTTCTCCTGGCGGTCGGCGGGGTCGGAGATCGCCTCGGCGTCCGGGCGAACCAGGAAGAACTCGCACTCGACGCCGGTCTTCAGCTGGAAGCCAGCCTGGGCGGCCTGGGCGATCAGGCTCTTCAGGAGGACGCGCGGGGCCTGGGCCACCGGCTGGCCCTCCATCCACAGGTCGGCCGCCAGCCAGCCGACCTCCGGTTTCCAGGGGAGCTGGATCAGGCTCTCGGGATCGGGCCGGGCGAACAGGTCAGGATCGGCCGGCGTCATGTCCAGCCAGGTGGCGAAACCCGCGAAGCCCGCCCCGTTCTTCACCATCTCGCCGATGGCGCCGGCGGGGACCAGCTTGGCCCGCTGGGCGCCGAACAGGTCGGTGAAGGAGATCAGGAAGTATTTGATCCCCTGTTTCGCCGCGGTCTTGGCCAGATCCGTCATCACGCAGTCTCCCCGACCCTCAAGAATGATCAGAACCCCGGCCGCCCCGGTATCCAGTCGGTCCCCGCCAGCGGCACGCCGGCCATCGCCGCCGCCTCCACGGTCAGGGCGACCAGGTCCTCTGGCTCCAGATTGTGCAGGTGGCTCTTGCCGCAGGCCCGGGCGATCGTCTGGGCCTCCAGCGTCAGGACGGCCAGGTAGTTGGCGAGCCTGCGGCCGGCCTTCACCGGGTCCAGCCGGGCGGCCAACGCCGGGTCCTGGGTGGTGATCCCGGCCGGGTCACGCCCCTCGTGCCAGTCGTCATAGGCCCCGGCGGTCGAGCCCAGCGCCTGGTATTCCGCCTCAAGCGCCGTGTCCTGGTCCCCCAGGGCGACGAGGGCGGCGGTGCCGATGGCGACCGCATCGGCGCCCAGGGCCAGCGCCTTGGCCACGTCCGCCCCGCTACGAATTCCGCCGGAGACGACGAGCTGCACCTTGCGATGCAGTCCCAGGTCCTGCAGCGCCTGCACCGCCGGACGGATCACCGCCAGGGTGGGCAGGCCGACGTTCTCGATGAAGACTTCCTGCGTGGCCGCGGTGCCGCCCTGCATGCCGTCGATCACCACCACGTCGGCGCCGGACTTCACCGCCAGCGCGGTGTCGTAATAGGGCCGGCTGCCGCCCACCTTCACATAGATCGGTTTTTCCCAGTCGGTGAGTTCACGCAGCTCGATGATCTTGATTTCCAGGTCGTCGGGGCCGGTCCAGTCGGGGTGCCGACAGGCGGAGCGCTGGTCGATGCCCTCGGGCAGGGTGCGCATGGCGGCCACGCGCGGCGAGATCTTCTGGCCCAGCAGCATGCCGCCGCCGCCCGGCTTGGCGCCCTGGCCGATGACGATCTCGATGGCGTCAGCCTTGCGCAGGTCGTCGGGGTTCATCCCGTAGCGCGAGGGCAGGTACTGGTAGACCAGGGTCTTGGAGTGGCCCCGCTCCTCCGGCGTCATGCCGCCGTCGCCGGTGGTGGTCGACGTCCCCATGGCCGTGGCGCCGCGGCCCAGCGCCTCCTTGGCGGGGCCGGAGAGGGCGCCGAAGCTCATGCCGGCGATGGTCACCGGGATCTTCAGGGCGACCGGCTTCTTCGCGTAGCGCGTGCCCAGCAGCACCTCGGTGCCGCACCGCTCACGATAGCCCTCCAGCGGATACCGCGAGATCGAAGCGCCGAGGAACAACAGGTCGTCGAAGTGCGGCAGTCTGCGCTTGGCCCCGCCGCCGCGGATATCGTAGATCCCGGTCGACGCCGCCCGATGGATCTCGGAGATCGTGTGGGGGTCGAAGGTGGCGGAAAAGCGCGGCAAAGTCCGGGACATACGTCGGGCTCCTCAATAGGCGTCGACGTTGTCGATGTGGAAGTGATAAAGCCGCCGGGCCGAGCCGTAGAGCTGGAAGTCCTGGGCTGCGACCTCACCTTCGAGCCCGGCCTTGGCCAGCACGCCGGCCAGGATCTGGCGTTCCTCGTCTGTCGCCTCCTTCGCGATGCAGTCGGCGCCCAGGCTCTTCACCTGGCCGCGCACCCATAGCCTGGCTTCGTAGAGCGAATCCCCCAGCGCCTCGCCGGCGTCGCCCAGCACCACCAGGTTGCCGGCCTGGGCCATGAAGGCGCTCATCGGCCCGATGGAGCCCTTCACCACGATGTCCACGCCCTTCATGGAGATGCCGCAGCGCGCCGAGGCGTCGCCCTCGATCACCAGCAGTCCCCCGTGGGCGGTGGCGCCGGCCGACTGGCTGACGTCGCCGGTCACGCGCACGACGCCGGACATCATGTTCTCGGCGACCCCGACGCCGGCGTTGCCGTCCACCAGCACGCTCGCCTGCTGGTTCATGCCGGCGCAATAGTAGCCGACGTTGCCCTCGATCTCGACGCTGACCGGCGCGTCGAGGCCCACGGCGACGGCGTGCATCCCCCTGGGATTCAACACCTTCCAGCGGAGGTCTGCCGTGTCGGCGGGCAGGGCGTGCAGCGCCTGGTTCAGCTCCCGCAGCGAGGTCCGCTCGAGGTCCACCACCCGCATCAGCCGCGCTCCCAGGCGTAGACGCGGGCCGGCTCCGGCTCGAACACCCGCGCCTCCTCGATCCCCGGCAGGCCGGCCAGGGCCCGGTACTCCGAGCCGAAGGCCACGTACCGCGCCGTCTCGGCCATCACCGCCGGCTTGCAGGCGATCGGGTCGCGCAGGACCGCGAAGCCGTTCTCGGCGCCCACGACGAAGGTGTAGAAACCGTCCAGGTCCCCGAGGCTCGCCTCCAGCGCCTCCTTCAGGGTCGCGCCCTGGCGCATCCGCCAGGTGAGGTAGCCCGCCGCCACCTCGCTGTCGTTCTCGGTCTCGAAGCTCAACCCCTCGCGCTGCAGGGTGCGCCGCACCGAATTGTGGTTGGAGAGCGAGCCGTTGTGCACCAGGCACTGATCCAGGCCGGTGGAGAAGGGATGCGCGCCCCGCGTCGTCACGGCGGATTCGGTGGCCATGCGCGTATGGCCGATCCCGTGGCTGCCGGACATGCGGGGCAGGGCGAACCGTCGGGCCACGTCGTCCGGGCGGCCCACCTCCTTGTAGATCTCCATCCGCCGCCCGGCCCCGACCACGGCCACGTCCGGATGGTGGGCGGCGAGCCAGGCGCGCGCTTCGGCCTCGCGGGCGGCCGGAACCTGGGCGACCAGGTGCGTGTCGTGCGGCTCGGCCCGGACCGGCGCGCCCAGCGCCGCGGCGAGGCCGTCGGCCAGCCCCTCCAGCGATTGCGCGGTTCCGCGCAGGGTGAGTTTGAGGGTCCCGGCGGGCGCGTCCTGGTAGATGGCGAAGCCGGCGCTGTCAGGGCCGCGGTCGCTCATCACGCCCAGCATCTGGGCCAGCAGCTCGCCTGCGCGCGGCTCCAGCGCCGGATCGCGGATGAACAGGCCAACGATCCCGCACATGCGGCGCAACTCCGTGACGACACCCTGTCCTGGAGGTAGCCGGAACGCCGGCGAGCGTCAATCTGGAAGAACCAAAGTTTCTCGGCAAGAAACTCATGTCCTCACGGATTGCGCGCGTAGATGATCACCGAGAGGTAGGTCATCGGCCGGCTGACCAGCTCCTCTGGGCCGTGTGGCGCGCCCGAATCGAACAGCAGCGCGTCGCCGGGCTTCAGCCGGTAGGTGCGCTCGCCGTGGCGGTACACCACCTCGCCGGTGAGCATGTAGATGAACTCCATGCCGGCGTGCTGGAAGCCGATGTGCGGGACCGCGTCCTCTTGCAGGGTGATCAGGAACGGCTCCACGGCGATGTCCCCGCGCAGGGCGTGGCCCAGCAGCTGATAGACGTGGCCGGCCTTGGTGCCGCGCCGCTCGATGACCACCGTCTGGTCGGCGCGGACATAGGAGCAGTCCTGGCGCTCCTCGGACGCCGCGAACAGCGAGCTGAGCGGCGCGCCGAGCGCCGTGGCCAGGTTCTGCAGGGTGGAGAGGGACGGCGAGATCTGCCCGTTCTCGATCTTCGACAGCATGCCCGTGGAGATGCCGGCGGCGCCGGCGAGGTCGGCGACGGAGAGGTCCTGCTGCCGGCGCCGCTGACGGATCTGGCCGCCCAGGGCCCGCTCCAGGGTGCGGACCGGCGCCTGCGGCGCGTCCGAGGCGGTCTTCATCTCCTCGCCGTCGGCGGCGGTCTTGGCGGTCATCGGGGAAGACTCCGTACTGTCCGCGCGTGAAGAGGGAGCCGGGGCAGGGCGCTGTCAAGGAAGCCGCACGTCGAGGCCGAACCCCACCGCGCTGGCCGTCAGCCAATGGGCGAAGTCGGCGGCGTAGCTGCGCGGAACGGCGAGCTCGAAACAGTCCGCGCGTCGCCACAGCACGACGTTGACGTGGGCAAGGACCGTGGCCGCCGCCGCACCCTCGCTGAACACCGCCGGATGCAGGTCGAGGAAAACGCCTTTGGCCAGGACGTCCGCCGCGGCGGAACCCCCGAGCCGGACGAGGCCGTAGGCGCCGCACTGGTCGCTGACGCTGGCGAAGCCGGCGAATTCGCGGGCCAGCCGTTCGGCCCATGCGAAGCCGCCGCCGTCCTGCATCGCCAGCCAGGTGTCCGGCGCGGTCCCGACGAAGCTCACCGGGCCGGCAGCCAGGCGCGAAGCGCCGTCGGGGATGTCCCAGCCGTGCAGGGACGAGACCCAGCCGCGCAGGGCGTCGGCCCGGCCTTTCCGCGCGATCACGCTCGCCAGGCCGTCCCCGGTCCGCGCCTCCACCCAGATGGGGTCGGGACCCGGCCGCGGCGCGAGCAGACCCGCGAAGGCCGAGCCGGGCATAAGGGCCCTACCCACGCAGCCGCTCTCCCTCGGGATCGACGAACACCGGCGGACAGATCTCGACCTCCACGTCGCCGTTGCGGACCGGGTCGTAGGCGCGCACCCGCTCGCCGTGCCGGCCCGGACCGCCCTTCAGCAAGCCCAGGCCGATCCAGCTATCCAGGGACGGGGAGAAGGCGACCGAGGTCAGGTGGCCCTCGTCGTGCGCCGCCCGGTTCGGCGCGCCGACGGGCAGGAAGTGCGCCCCGGCCCGCAGGCGCTGGGCGCGATCCACCGGGCGCAGGCCCACCAGGGCCGGGCGGTCCGGGTCGGTCAGGCCGGGGCGCTCGGCGAGCACGCGGCCGATGAAGTCCTTCTTCTTCGACATCATCCGCCCGAGCCCGAGGTCGCGCGCCGTGGTCTGGCCGTTGAGTTCCGAGCCGCCCACATGGCCCTTCTCGATGCGCATCACGCCGAGGGCCTCGGTCCCATAGGGCTGGACCCCGAACGCCGCGCCGGCCTGCATCAGCGCGCGGGCCAGGGCGTCGCCGTAAGCCGCGGGCGCGGCGATCTCGTAGGCGCGTTCGCCCGAGAAGGAGATCCGGAAGAGCCGTGCCGGAACCCCGCCCAGCCTGAACTCGCCGGCCGCCATGTAGGGGAAGGCCTCGTCCGACAAGTCGGCGGTCCCATTGAACAGGGCCTGCAGCAGCTCGCGCGAACTTGGGCCAGCGACGGCGAATTGGGCCCACTGCTCGGTGACCGAGGCCATCTGCAGGTCGAGGTCCGGCCAATGGACCTGATGCTGGAATTCCAGGTGCGCCATCACCCGCGCTGCGTTGGCCGTGGTGGTGGAGATCAGGAAGCGTTCGGGGGCCAGCCGCGCCGTGGTCCCGTCGTCCAGCACCAAGCCGTCCTCGCGCAGCATGACGCCATAGCGGGTCCGCCCCACGGCCAGGGTCGAGAAGGTGTTCATATAGATGCGGTCGAGAAACGCCGCGGCGTCCGGGCCTTGCAGGTCGATCTTGCCCAGGGTGGAGACGTCGCAGACGCCCACGCCGCCGCGCACCGCCGCCACCTCCCGGCTGACGCTGTGCAGCCAATCGGCCTCGCCGGGCCGCGCGAACCATTGCGCGCGCTTCCAGTCGCCGGCGTCGACGAAAGTCGCCCCCATCTCCGCCGCCCAGGCATGGGCCGGCGTGCGGCGGCCCGGACGGAAATGCGCGCCGCGATGCAGCCCGGCGAAGGCGCCGATCGCCACCGGCAGGTGGGGCGGACGGGCCAGCGTGACGCCGGTGTCCGGGATTGAGCGGCCGGTGATCTCCGCCATCAGCGCAAGGCCGTTGAGGTTCGAGGTCCGGCCCTGGTCGGTCCCCATGCCCAGCGTGGTGTAGCGCTTCAGGTGCTCGACCGAGCGGAAGCCCTCCCGGGCGGCGATCTCCACGTCCTTGTCGGTGACGTCGTTCTGCAGGTCGACGAAGGCCTTGGTGCGCGCGCCCGCCACCCGCCACAGGGGCGAGGCGCCGTGAGCCTCGTCCTCGGCCGCCGGCGGCGGCGCGGACGAGGCCCGGAAGCCCAGCGCTTCCAGCGCCTCGGCGGCGCAGCGCACGCCGTGCTTCAGGCAGGCGGCCAGGGACAGGACGCCAGCCGCCGCCCCCACGACCGCCATGCCCCGCGGCGGCCTGCCCGGCAGGAACGCCGAGCGCGCCTCGTCCCAGACCGGCCGTTCCCCGTGGTGGGCCGCCAGGGCGATCTGCGGGGACCAGCCGCCCGAGACGGCCAGCAGATCCACCTCCAGGGTGCGGCGTACGCCGCCGCGGTCGCGGACCTCGATGCGCCGCAGGGACCGGCCGCCGAACGCGTCGGCGACCACGCCGCCCGAGAAGATCTGGGCGTCGCTACGCCGGACCGCCGCCGCCAGCGTCCCCGGCGACTCGGCCCGGGCGTCGATCACGGCGCAGACCTCCACCCCCGCCGCCTGCAGGTCGGCGGCCGTGCGCCAGCCGTCGTCGGTGGTGGTGAAGACCGCCGCCCGCCGGCCCGCCGCCACGGCGAAGCGGTTGAGGTAGGCCCGCGCCGCGCCGGCCAGCATCACGCCCGGGCGGTCGTTGCCGCCGAACACCAGCGGCCGCTCGACGGCGCCGGCGGCGAGGATGGTGCGCCGAGCGGCGATCTTCCACAGGCGCTGACGCGGCGCGGCGGGGGCGGCCTCGGGCAGATGGTCGGTGAGCCGTTCCAGCCCGCCATAGACGCCGCCGTCATAGGCGCCGAACACCTGGGTCCGCCACAGCAGCTTCGTCTCCGGGCAGGCGGCGAGCTCGGCCTCGGCCGCCGCCGCCCAGTCCGCCCCGGGCCGTCCGTCCACCTCCATCCGCTCGGCGAGCAGCCGCCCGCCGCAGGCGAAGTCCTCCTCGCAGAGGATCACCCGCGCGCCCGAGCGCGCGGCGGTCAGGGCGGCGGCCAGGCCCGCGGGGCCGGCCCCGATCACCAGCAGGTCGCAGAAGGCGTGGCTCTTCTCATAGGCGTCGGGATCCGGCAGGCCGGACGCGCGGCCGAGCCCGGCCGCGCGGCGGATGGCCGGTTCATAGAGCCGTTCCCACAGCGCCGCCGGCCACATGAAGGTCTTGTAGTAGAAGCCGGCGGACAGGAACGGCGCGGCCAGCGCGGCCGCGGCCATGGCGTCGAAGCGCAGCGACGGCCAGCGGTTCTGGCTGGCCGCCTGCAGCCCTTCGAACAGCTCCACGGTGGTGGCCCGCGTGTTGGGTTCGCGCCGGGCGCTCGCGCCGAGCTCCACCAGGGCGTTGGGCTCCTCGCTTCCGGCGCTGAAGACGCCGCGGGGGCGGTGGTGTTTGAACGAGCGGCCGAGCAGGCCCACGCCGTTCGCCATCAGCGCCGAGGCCAGGGTGTCGCCGGCGAAACCCTGCAGCCTTCGGCCGTCGAAGGTGAAGGTCCGCGCGGACCCGCGGTCCACCAGCCCGCCCTGGTCCAGGCGAAAGCCGCTCACGATCCGCCGCCCTGGGCCAGGCGGACGGCGAACACCTCGTGGGTCTTCGTGTCGCGCTCGACGACCAGCCAGCGCCGGCAGCCGGCGGCGTGGCGCCAGTACTCGCGGTCGCGGCCGGCCGGGTTGGTGCGGTCATGAAGATAGTCCACGAACCGCGCCTGGGCGTCCGGCGCGGCCGGGTCGGGGCGGTCGGGCCCGACCTCGCCGCGGCAGGCGAACTCGGCAAGGTCGCGGGGGCCGCAGAAGGGGCAGGGCAGACGCATGGTCAGTGCAGGTTCGGCTGCGCCCCCTGGCCCTTCTCGTCGAGCAGGCGGCCAGTGGCGAAACGGTCGAGGCGATGGGCGGCGGCCGTGGGCCAGGGGCGTCCGGTGGCCATCAGGTGGGCCAGGCACCAGCCCGCGGCGGGGGTCGCCTTGAAGCCGCCGTAGCACCAGCCGGCGTTCAGGTAGAGGCCGTCCACGGGCGTGGCGTCGATGATCGGCGAGCCGTCGGGGGACATGTCCACGATCCCGCCCCAGCTGCGCAGCAGGCGCAGGCGGCCGATCATCGGCATCAGCGCCATGCCGCCTTCGCAGACGTCCTCCACCGTCGGCAGGTTTCCCCGCTGGGCGTAGGAGTTGTAGCCGTCGATGTCGCCGCCGAACACCAGGCCGCCCTTGTCCGACTGGCTGATGTAGAAATGCCCGGCGCCGAAGGTGATCACGCCGGGGATCAGCGGCTTGACCGCCTCGGAGACAAAGGCCTGCAGCACATGGCTTTCTATGGGCAGCTTCAGGCCCGCCATCTGCGCCAGCCGCGACGAGTTCCCGGCCACGGAGAGGCCGACCTTCGGCGCGGCGATGTCGCCCCGGCTGGTCTCCACGCCGACGATGCGGCCGCCTTCGCGCCGCAGGCCGATCACCTCGCAATTCTGCACGATGTCGACGCCGCGTCGGTCGGCGCCGCGCGCATAGCCCCAGACGACCGCGTCGTGCCGGGCCGTGCCGCCCCGCCGCTGCAAGAGGCCGCCGGTGATCGGGAAGCGCGCATCATCGAAATTGAGGAACGAGGCCAGGCGCCGCACGCTGGCGGCGTCCAGCAGTTCGGCGTCCACCCCGTGCAGGCGCATGGCGTTGCCCCGCCGGGCGAAGGCGTCGCGCTGGGCGTCGGAGTGGCAGAGGTTGAGCACCCCGCGCTGGCTGACCATGGCGTTGTAGTTGAGCTCCTGCTCCAGCCCCTCCCACAGCTTCATCGACTGCTCGTAAAGTGGGATGTTGCCGTCCAGCAGGTAGTTGGAGCGGATGATGGTGGTGTTGCGACCGGCGTTGCCGGAGCCGATCCAGCCCTTCTCCAGCACGGCGATGTTGGTCAGGCCGTACTCTTTGGCCAAGTAGTAGGCGGCGGCCAGGCCGTGTCCGCCGCCGCCGACGATGACGGCGTCATAAGCTGCCTTCGGCGCCGCGTCGCGCCAGGCGGGCGTCCAGCCGCGGTTTCCGGTCAGTCCGTTGGCCAGCAGGTTGAAGATGGAGTAGCGCACGCGTCGCCCCGGCCTGACGACCGATTCAGCCGCCTTGACAGGCAAATTAGTTGCCTGTGACGGTGTCTGAATGCCTGAAAACGACGTAAGTCCGCCGCGAAACGACATCCTGCCGCCCGGCCAGCGCCCGCAGCGCGTGGGCTTCCTGCTGTTGGACGGGTTCGCCCTGATGTCTTACGCCTCGGCGGTCGAGCCGCTGCGCGCCGCCAATGTCCTGGCGGGGCGGGAGCTCTACGCGTGGCGGCATTTCTCGGTCACGGGACGGCCGGCGGCGGCCTCCAACGGCGTCAGCGTGGCGGTGGACTGCGCCGTGGGCCAGGCGGCGGGCCTCGACGCCCTGATCGTCTGCGCCGGCGGCGAGCCGTCGCTGTTCGACCACGGCCCGACGCTCGCCCGCCTGCGGCGGCTGAGCCGGGCCGGCGTGCGGATCGGCGGGGTCTCCGGCGGGCCCTACGTCCTGGCGCGGGCCGGGCTGCTGGGCGGCTACCGGTGCACGATCCACTGGCAGCACGCCGCCGCCCTGGCGGAGGAGTTCCCGGACCTCGACCTGCGCCGCTCGCTGTACGAGATCGACCGGGACCGCTCCACCTGCGCCGGCGGGATCGCCGCCCTGGACATGATGGCCGACCAGATCGAGCGCGACCACGGCAAGGCCCTGGCGATGGCGGTGAGCGAATGGCACCTGCGCACCCAGGCCCGGCCCGAGGGCGCGTCGCAGCGGATGGCGCCGGCGGAGCGGTTCGGAGTCTCCAGCCAGAAGGTGGTCCGCGCCCTGGCGTACATGGAGGCGCACCTGGAGGAACCGGCCTCGGTCGAACGGCTGGCGGCGGCGGCCGGGAGCACGGTGCGGCAACTCCAGCGGCTGTTCCTGCAGCACCTCGGGCGCACGCCCATGCGGCATTACCTGCAGGTGCGGCTGGAGCGGGCCCAGGTTCTGCTGCGGCAGACCGCCATGCCGCGCAGCTCGGTGGCGCTGGCCTGCGGCTTCACCAGCCCCGACCATTTCTCCCGCGCATACAAAGCCAGGTTCGCGCGTTCTCCTGGGGAGGAACGGCGCCGTTCGGCGCGACGATCCGCCCGAGCCCCGCGCGGGTCTGCAACTTGACGGAGCTTCAGCTCGATGAAGCCAGCGGTATCCCCTTCCGGCGAACGCGCTGACTCTGTAATATCGGCTCAAACACCCGGGGCGCGCGAACCTACCGCCGCGCCCCGTAAAACAGAATTGACGATACGTCAGTTCTAACATATCTCCCTGAAAGACCCGGGAAACCCGGAGGAGGAAATCCATGAAGACCGAGGACATGATCATCGTCAGCGTCGACGATCACATCGTCGAGCCCCCGGACATGTTCGAGCAGCATGTGCCGGCGGCGCTGAAGGACAAGGCGCCGAAATACGTCATCCAGGCCAACGGCGACGGCTACTGGTGCTTTGAGGACCGCAAGGTCTCGAACATCGGCCTGAACGCCGTGGTCGGCCGCCCGCGCAGCGAATACGGCATGGAGCCGACTGCGATCTCGCAGATGCGCGAAGGCTCCTACAACGTCCACAAGCGCATCGAGGACATGAACGTCAACGGTCTGCTGGGCTCGCTGAACTTCGGCACCTTCGTGGGCTTCGACGGCGGCTTCTTCCGCGACGCCAAGGACAAGAACCTCGCCGCCACCATGGTCCAGGC
>Ga0070668_100000936_pt1 | contig 20339 bp, 21 predicted proteins | sample KBSS43metaG_FD_64661 | JGI IMG/M metagenome (GOLD analysis project Ga0070668, IMG submission 64661) | Switchgrass rhizosphere microbial communities from Kellogg Biological Station, Michigan, USA - KBS S4-3 metaG | ecosystem: Host-associated > Plants > Roots > Rhizosphere > Soil ...
GCGGTGGCCAAGGGTGACCTGTCGCAGAAGATCACGGTCGACGCCCGCGGCGAGATCGCCGAGCTGAAGAACACCATGAACACGATGGTGGATCAGCTGTCGTCGTTCGCCGACGAGGTGACGCGGGTGGCCCGCGAGGTGGGCTCCGAGGGCAAGCTGGGCGGCCAGGCCGAGGTCAAGGGCGTCTCCGGTACGTGGCGCGACCTCACCGACAACGTGAACTACATGGCCTCCAACCTGACCAGTCAGGTCCGCAACATCGCCTCGGTCACCACGGCCGTGGCGAAGGGCGACCTGTCGCAGAAGATCACGGTCGACGCCCGCGGCGAGATCCTCGAGCTCAAGGACACCGTCAACACGATGGTCGACCAGCTCTCGTCGTTCGCCACCGAGGTCACCCGGGTCGGCCGCGAGGTCGGCGTGGAGGGCAAGCTCGGCGGCCAGGCCCAGGTCAAGGGCGTCTCCGGTACGTGGCAGGACCTCACCGACAACGTGAACCAGCTCGCCTCGACGCTGACCATCCAGCTCCGCGCGATCGCCGAGGTCTCCACCGCGGTGACCCGCGGCGACCTGACCCAGAGCATCGCGGTCGAGGCGCAGGGCGAGGTGGCCGAGCTCAAGGACAACATCAACCAGATGATCGTCACCCTGCGCCAGACCACCAACGCGAACGCCGAGCAGGGCTGGCTCGACTCCAACCTGGCCCGGATCGGCGGCCTGCTGCAGGGCCAGCGCGATCTCGGCGAGGTCTGCCGCATGATCATGACCGAGGTGACCCCGCTGGTCGATGCGCAGCTCGGTGCGTTCTTCCTGGTCGACAACGAGCAGGCGGTGATGCGCCTGCGGCTGGCCGCCTCGTACGGCTATGTCGCCCGCAACCACGAGGTGACCTTCGGGCCGGGCGAGGGCCTGGTCGGGCAGGCCGCCGTCTCCCGCCGGACGATCCGCGTGCGGGCCACCCACGACGGCATCCTCACCATGCGGTCCGGCCTGATGTCGATGCCGCCGAACGACCTGGTCGTGCTGCCGGTGCTGTTCGAGGGCGAGATGCTCGGTGTGATCGAGTTCGCCTCGGTCGCGGCGTTCTCCGGGCTGCATCTGACCTTCCTCGAGCGGCTGGTGGCGACGATCGGCATCGCGCTCAACACCATCCAGGCCAACCGGCGTACGGAGGAACTGCTCTCCCAGTCGCAGCGGCTGGCCCGCGAGATGCAGGACCAGTCGGCCGAGTTGCAGCGCACCAACGCCGAGCTGGAGGACAAGGCGAAGCTGCTCAGCGACCAGAAGGCGAACATCGAGACCAAGAACCGGGAGATCGAGCAGGCTCGGCGCGGCCTGGAGGAGAAGGCGCAGCAGCTGTCCCGGGCCAGCGCGTACAAGTCGGAGTTCCTGGCCAACATGAGCCACGAGCTGCGGACGCCGCTCAACTCCCTGCTGCTGCTGGCCCGCCTGCTGGCCGACAACACCGAGCGCAACCTCAGCGAGAAGCAGATCGAGTTCGCCCGCACCATCCACAGCGCCGGCTCCGACCTGCTCTCGCTGATCGACGACATCCTCGACCTCGCCAAGATCGAGGCCGGCCGGATGGACGTCGAGGTCGACCAGATCGACTTCGACGGCGTCCGGGCGTACGTCGAGCAGGCCTTCCTCCCGCAGGCCGAGGAGAAGACGCTCGACTTCCGGGTCGAGGTGGCGCCCGACCTGCCCGCCTCGATCGTCACCGACGGCCAGCGGCTCCAGCAGATCCTGCGCAACCTGCTCTCCAACGCGGTCAAGTTCACCGACTCCGGCTCGGTGACGCTGAGCATCTTCGCCGCCCCGCCGACCACCGATTTCGACATCCCGGCGCTGGCCGCGGCCCGGCAGGTGGTGGCGTTCGCGGTCTCGGACACCGGCATCGGCATCTCGGACGAGAAACTGGCGATCATCTTCGAGCCGTTCCAGCAGGCCGACGGCACGACCACCCGCAAGTACGGCGGCACCGGCCTGGGCCTGTCGATCAGCCGGGAGTTCGCGGCGCTGCTCGGCGGCACGATCGTGGTGTCCTCGGCGCCCGGCGACGGGTCGACGTTCACCCTCTACATCCCGGACACGCTGACCCCCGAGGCGGTCCCGACGCTCATCCTGCCGTCGGTGCCGACCACCACGGTGGTGGTCCGCCCCGCCCCGCCGTCTCCGGAGATGTCGCTGCTGGACCTGCCGGTGATGGCTGCGCCGGCCACGCTGGAGGGTCACGTCAGCCCGGTGAGCCGCCAGCTGGACGGCGCCACCGTGCTGATCATCGACGACGACGTACGGAACGTCTTCGCCCTCACCAGCGCGCTGGAGATGCACGGGCTGAATGTCCTGTACTCGGACAACGGCGTCGACGGGGTACGGGTGCTGGCCGAGCATCCGGAGGTGGACATCGTGCTGATGGACGCCATGATGCCGGACCAGGACGGCTACGAGACCACGCGAGGAATCCGGCGCAATCACCGATTCCGGGACCTCCCGGTAGTCTTTCTTACCGCGAAGGCCATGCCGGGCGACCGGGAGTCGGCCCTCGCGGCGGGCGCCAGCGACTACATCACCAAGCCGGTCGACCTGGACGAGTTGATCGCGTTGATGGCCCGCTGGGTCAACGCCGACCAGGCGACCGAACCGGAGCGCGGCTGAGAAGCCAAGAAGGGATGGGGTGTGGCGGAGCGTGCCAAGGCCCTGCTGGTCGACGACCGGAAGGACAATCTGCTTGCCTTGGAGGCGATCCTGCAGGGCCTACCGGTGACGCCGGTCGCCGTGGAGAGCGGCGAGGCGGCGCTGAAACAGCTGCTCACCGACGACTTCGCGGTCATCCTGCTGGACGCGCAGATGCCCAACATGGACGGTTTCGAGACCGCCAGCCACATCAAGCGGCGCGAGCGCACCCGGCACGTACCGATCCTGTTCCTCACCGCCGCCGACCGCGACGCGCAGCTGGCGCTGCGCGGCTATGCGGTCGGCGCGGTGGATTACCTGACGAAACCGTTCGACCCGTGGGTGCTGCGGGCCAAGGTAAACATCTTTGTCGAGCTCTGGACCAAGACCCAGCAGCTCAAGGCCCAGTCCGAGGCCACCCGCGAGCGCGACGCCCAGTGGCAGCGCCTCACCGACACCGTCGACGAGGCGGCCCGGGTCTTGCGCAGCGGCGGCGACGATGCGGCCGCCGAGGCCCTGGCCCTGCTGGAAAAGGCCCGCTGGGGCAGCTAGACGTTCGCGTACGGGGCGAGCGCGTTGGTCAGGGCTTGGCGCAGCATCGACTTGGGCCGCAGCCCGACGATCGAGGCGGTCACCACGCCGCCGGTGAAGAAGAGCAGCGTGGGCATCGACAGCACGCGGTAGTCGCGGGTCGATTCCGGGTTCTCGTCGGCGTTGATCTTGGCGATCAGCAGCTGGCCGGCGAACTCCGGCGCCAGTTCGGCCAGCGTCCGGGCCATCGGCCCGCACGGCGGGCACCACTCGGCCCAGAAGTCCACCACGACCGGCACCGCGGAGTCGCGTACGGTCTGCGCCAGCGTGGCGTCGGTCAGGGTGATCAGATCTGTCTCCGGCATCGTGCCTCCCGATGTGCGACGGCCTGTTCCAACTGGGTGCCGAGCTGCCGCCGGATCTCGGTGAGCTGCCCGATGTAGCCGTCGACCTCGGCCAGCTTGCGGCGCAGCACCACCACCGAGTCCGGGCAGACGTGGCCCGACTCGTTCCCGGCGCGCAGGCACTCGACGAAGGGCCGGATGTCGTCGAGCCCGAAGCCCACCGCGAGCAACGCCCGGATCTCGTGCACCACGCGCAGCTCGGCATCGTCGTACTGCCGGTAGCCGTTGGCGTCCCGCCGCGGCCGCACGAGGCCGTGCTCCTCGTAGTAGCGCAGCGTGCGCGTGCTGGTCCCGGCCCGCTCCGCGAGCTCCCCGATCAACATCAGCCGTCCCCTCGTCCGCCCTGACGCTAGGCCTTGACACCGACGTCAAGGCAACGCGTTCTCCGCCACAGCGGTCTGCCGATTAGCCCCTTTCGCCCACCTTCCGCATGGCATCGTGGGTCACATGGCGAAAACTCAGTACTACACGGCGACGAGCATCGACGGTTACATCGCCGACGAGAACAATTCGCTCGAATGGCTCTTCGACGTCGACGGGGGTACGGAGAACCCGTTCGGTGGGTTCTTCGCGGGGGTCGGCGCGTTCGCCATGGGTGCGACCACCTACGAATGGGTGCTGGAGAACGACGACGTGCTGGCCCGGCCGCAGAACTGGCACGACCTGTACGGCGAGGTGCCATGCTGGGTGTTCGCCAACCGGGAGCTGCCGCTGGTCCCGGACGCCAACATCTTCATGGTCAGCGGCGATGTGCGGCGGGTGCACGAGGCCATGGTCGTGGCGGCGAAGGGCAAGAACGTCTGGCTGGTGGGCGGCGGCGATTTCGTCGGCCAGTTCGCCGACCAGGGCCTGCTCGACGAGATCATCCTGGGCATCGCGCCGGTGCTGCTCGGCGCGGGCGCACCGCTGCTGCCCCGGCATCTGAGCGCACGGCAGCTCGCGCTCACCGGCCTGGCCCAGATCGGACGCTTCGCCTATCTCACCTACGCCGTCGGGGCCGAGCCGGTGCCGAGCCGCCACCCGGCCGCCGAGACCCGCGAGCCCGCCCTGCGCTGACCCAGGCGCAGGCTGACTCAGAACAGGTCGCGCCGGCCGGCCATCTCGATCTGGCGGGCCAGGTGGATCGGGGCGGACACGACCACGGCGTGGCCGTTACGGGCCATCAGCACGTGGCGCACGCCGTCGAGGATGCGCTCGACCCGGTCGGGCGGCGTGCTGCCCGGCAGCACCGCGTGCACCGTGCCCAGCCCGGCCGACCCGCGCACCGGCAGCGGCGCGCCGGCCGCGTCGCCCAGCGCGTAGAGCGCCGCCGGCAGGTCGGCCGGCGACACCGAGAGCCGCAGCGCCACGTCGGTCCGCTCGAACGGGTAGCGCCCCCACCACGCCGGGGCGACCGCCGCGACGGCCGAACCCGCACCCCAGGCCCCGGCCAGCCGCTCGGCCCGGTTGGCCACGCTCTCCTCGTCGCCCTCGAACAGGACCGCGAGCATGCCGGCCGGCGCGTCGCCCGGCAGGTCGACCTCGATCGCGCTCGGCTCGAGATCGGCCACCTCGCCGGCCAGCTTGGGGATCTGCAGCGGCGACGGCACCGCGACACCCACCCAGCGGCGGGCCGGCGGCAGCGGCTGGAGCCGCACCTTGGCCGAGATCAGCACGCCGGCGATCTCGGCGATCCCCGGGCGGTCGCCCTCCCCGTCGGACTCGGCCGGCTGGCCGGCCCGATCGACGTAGGACACCCTCTCGACATGCTCGGCCGGGGTGCCGAACCGGTGGCGCAGCGGCCCGCTCTCGTTGACCGCGAGCATGCCGCCGACCGTGGCCGTGCGGGACGGCGGGTCGACCGGCAGGCGCTGGCCGCGCAGCGCGAGCGCGGCCTGGAGGGCCCGGACCGGGGTGCCGGTGCCGACCTCGGCGGTCTGGCCCACGACGTCGTGGTGCCACATGCCGGCGAGCCGGCCGGTGTCGACCAGCAGATCGAGGCCGCCGCGCGGGACACCCCAGTCGATCTTGCTGCCGGAGCCGCGCGGCATCGTGGCCAGGCCGCGGTCGGCGGCGAGTCGCATGGTGTCGGCCGCGGCCTGGGTCGTCGCGGGCACCGCGACGAAGGCGGCCTGGCGGCCGGCCACCGTGTCGACCGACCGGCCGGCGCGTGCGTAGTCAGGACCGCAGATGTCCACAAGCGCGTCCAGCACCTGATCCCGTGACGGCTCACTCACGTCCAAAGTCCCCCGGCTCGAAGATCGTCCACTCTGGCATATCGTACACGTGTTCGAACACGCGCGGTCCACCGAGGATAAAGAACTCGGGGTCGCCGGGCCGCCCGGTAACGTATGGCGGGTGACGACCGATATGCCCGACAGCCCACCGACGGTCCGCGCCGAGCCCACCGAGCGCAGCTTCCACGGCGACACCGTCACCGACGAATACGCCTGGCTGATCAAGCGGGACAACCCCGACACGGTCGCCTATCTCGAGGCCGAGAACGCCTGGACCGAGCGCGCCACGGCCCACCTGGCCGGGCTCCGGGACACCCTCTTCCAGGAGATCAAGGGCCGCACCCAGGAGACCGACCTCACCGTGCCCAGCCGCAAGGGCGGCTATTGGTATTACACGCGCACGGTCGAGGGCAAGCAGTATCCGATCCGCTGCCGGATCCCGGTGCGGCCGGGCGAGACCGCCCCGCCGGAGCCCGCCGAGCAGCCGCAGGCCGGCGAGGAGGTGCTGCTCGACGGCAACCTGGTCGCCGAGGGCAAGGACTTCTTCGAGCTCGGCACGTTCGACGTCAGCCCGGACGGCAACTGGCTGGCCTACTCCACCGACTTCACCGGCGACGAGCGCTTCACGCTGCGGGTCAAAGACCTGCGTACCGGCGAGTTGCTGGCCGACGAGGTACCGGACACGTTCTATGGCAGCGCCTGGTCGGCCGACGGCCGGGTGCTGTTCTATCTGACCGTGGACGAGGCCTGGCGGCCCTACCGGGTGCTGCGGCACGTCGTGGGGCAGCCGGCCGGCGACGACGTGGTGGTCTTCGAGGAGCCGGATGAGCGCTTCTGGGTCGGCGTCGGTCTCACCCGCAGCGACAAGTTCATCCTGTTCGAGGCGCGCAGCAAGATCACCTCAGAGGTACGGGTGCTGCCGGCCGAGACGCCGATGGACGAACCACTCCTGATCGCCCCGCGCGAGCACGGCGTCGAATACTCGGTGGAGCACCACGGCCACCGGTTCCTGATCCTGCACAACCGCGACGCCGAGGACTTCGCGCTGGCCTACACCTCGGCCGACGCGCCCGGCCCGTGGGTCGACATGATCCCGCACGAGCCGGGCACCCGGCTCGAGTCGGTGGACGCGTTCGCCCGGCACATCGTCGTCTCGCAGCGCCGCGACGGGCTCACCGGGCTCCGGGTGATCACCGACGGCAGCACCGACTCGTACGAGATGCCGTTCCCCGAGCCGCTCTACAGCGTCGGCCTGTCCGCCAACCCGGAGTACGACACCAGCTCGGTGCGGATCGGCTACACCTCGATGGTGACGCCCGATTCGGTCTACGACGTCGACCTGGTCACCCGCGTGATGACGCTGCGCAAGCGCAAGCCGGTGCTGGGCGGCTACGAGCCCGACGACTACGAGCAGTTCCGGGAGTGGGCGATCGCCCCGGACGGTGCCCGGATCCCGATCTCGATCGTGGCGCGCAAGGGTGTGCGGCGGGACGGTTCCGCGCCGGCCCTGCTCTACGGCTACGGGTCGTACGAGATCAGCGTCGACCCGTACTTCTCGATCGCCCGGCTGTCGCTGCTCGACCGCGGCGTCGTCTTCGCCATCGCCCACGTCCGCGGCGGCGGCGAGATGGGCCGCCGGTGGTATGAGGACGGCAAGATGCTGGCCAAGAAAAACACGTTCAGCGACTTCGTCGCGGCCGCCGAGACCCTGGTCCGGCACGGCTGGACGTCGTCCGCGCGGCTGGTCGCGCGGGGCGGCTCGGCCGGCGGCCTGCTGATGGGTGCGGTCGCCAACCTGGCGCCGGAGCAGTTCGCGGGCATCGTCGCCGAGGTGCCCTTCGTCGACCCGCTCAACTCGATCCTCGACCCGTCGCTGCCGCTCACCGTGACTGAGTGGGAGGAGTGGGGCAACCCGATCGAATCGGCGGACGTGTACGCGTACATGAAGTCGTACAGTCCGTATGAAAACGTCGCAAAGCTGCCCTATCCCAAGATCCTCGCGATGGCCGGGCTGAACGACACCCGCGTCCTCTACCACGAGCCGGCCAAGTGGATCGCCCGCCTGCGAGCCACCGCCCCCGACGGAAACTTCCTGCTCAAGACCGAGATGGGCGCCGGCCACGCCGGCCCGAGCGGCCGCTACGACGCGTGGAAAGAGGAGGCGTTCGTGCTGGCCTGGGTGCTCGACGTGGTCGGCCTGGCCGGCAGCTGAGTCAGCGGCGGCGCAGGGCCACGACCGCGATGTCGTCGGCCGGGTGCCCGGCGCCGCCCAGCTCGGCCAGCAGCCGCCGGCAGAACGCGTCCAGGCTCGGCTCGATCGAGCCGGCCGCGTTCGCCAGCGCGGCAAGCCCGACGTCGATGTCGGCGTCGCGGCGCTCGACCAGGCCGTCGGTGTAAAGGACCAGGGTGCCGCCGGGCGGCAGCACGAACTCCAGGTCGGGCGGGCGGGGCGCGTTGATGCCGAGCAGCGGGCCGTGCGGTTCGAGGAAGCCGACGCCCGCGGCGGTGTGCAGCAGCGGCGGGAGGTGCCCGGCGCTGGCCAGCCGCACCGCGCCGGTGGCCGGGTCGAGGGTCAACAGGCAGATCGTCGCCGAATCGGTCGGCAACACCGTCCGCATGAAGCGGTTCACCAGGCTCAGCACGGTCCCCGGCGGATGGCCCTCGACCGCGTACGCCCGGACGGCGTGCCGGACCTCGGCCATCACCGTGGCGGCGTGCAGCGAGTGGCCGGCCACGTCGCCGATCGCCACCAGCAGCCGGCCGTCCAGCATCGTCAGCTCGTAGAAGTCGCCGCCCACCTCGGTCTGCGCGCCGGCCGGTTCATACCGCATGGCGAGTTCCAGGCCGGGTACGTCGGGTAGCCGGGACTGGAGCAGGCTGCGCTGCAGGGTCACCGCGATCCGGTGCTCCTCGTCGTACGAGCGCTGCGCCTCCACCGCGGCCGCCACTGCCTGGGACAGCTGGCGCAGCACCGGGAAGCCGGGCGTCTGCGAACTGCTCGGCACGGCGACGTAGACCGGCGGCCGGTCGGTCCGCAGCCGGGCGGCGGCGACCGCGACCGACTCGCCGTCCGGCCACTCGACGACGTCCCAGTCGGCCGGCTGATCGGTGCGGACCAGCGAACCCACCGCGACGTCCCGCTCGGCCAGCGACCACGGCCGGACCCGCGGTGGCGCGCCGACCGCGGCCAGGCTCTCGCCGTCCGAGGTGCCGGCGAGCACCACGACCGGACCGCCGAAGATGTCGTACGCACCGACGGCGGCCGCCTCCAGCAGCTCCGACAGGGTGGACGCCGAGTTGATCGCGAGCGTGGTCTCGGCGAGCCGGACCATCCGCGCGGCGAGGGTCTCGGCCCGCTGCCGCGCCGAGTAGTAGCGCAACACGGCCTGGACGGTGGCGACCAGCTCGTCCGGTTCGATCGGCTCCACCAGGTAGGCGTCCGCGCCGCGGTTCAGCCCCTGGGTGCGGTCGGCGACGTCCACGGCGTGCGCGGAGACGTGGATGACCGGCAGTACGCCGTACGCCGGATCGGCTTTGATCTTTTGACAGACGTCGAAGCCGCTCATGTCCGGCAGCTTCACGTCGAGCAGGACGAGATCCACGCCGGAGCCGGGCAGCAGCCGCAACGCCTCACCGCCGGTCTCCGCCTCGCGGACCGTGAAACCGGCCCGGGTCAGCCAGCTCACCAGCAGGTATCGCTTGGTGGCGCTGTCGTCGACGACGAGGACGGTGGCCGGGGTCATGACGGGCTCGCCGGCAGCCGTACGGTGAAAGTGCTGCCCCTACCCTCAGCGGAGTCGACCCGCAGCGCGCCGCCCAGGATGGCGGCCAGCCGCCGGGCATAGGGCAGGCCCAGCCCGGTGCCCTTGCCACCGACCGGCCCGCTGCCGGGCACCTGGTAAAACTCCTCGAAGATCCGCTCGTGCAGGTCGGCCGGGATGCCGATCCCGGTGTCCGACACGGCAAACTCGACGTCGCCGTCCACCCGCCGTACGCCGAGCCGCACCTCGCCCGTCGCGGTGAACTTGAGCGCGTTGGTCAGCAGGTTGCGCAGCACCCGGGCGAGCAGCACCTCGTCGGAGCGCAGCGTGGGCACCGCCGGCTCGTCGATCCGGAAAGCCACCTCCGGCCGGGTGGCCAGCGGCCGCAGCGTGCCGCGGAGCTGGCCGAACAGCGCCTTGAGATCCACCTCGACCCAGTTCGGCTCGACCCGGCCGGCCTCCGCCTTGGCCAGGTCCAGCAGATCGTTGACGAGCGTGAGCAGATCGGTCGCCGAGGAGCCGATCAGCTCCACCTGGCGGCGCTGCTCCCCGACCAGCTCTGGCTGGGTGGGCTCGGCCGTCAGCAGCAGCCGGCCCAGCCCGATGATCGCGGTGACCGGGGCGCGCAGCTCGTGGCTGACATTGGCCAGGAACCGGCTCTTCGCCTCGCTGGCGGCGGCCAGCTGCACCGACTTCTCGTCCAGCTCGGCATAGAGCGCGACCACCCCGCGGTTGGTCTCCTCCAGCTCCTCGGAGAGCTGGTGATAGAGCGCCATCACGCCGCGGTTCGTCTCCTCCAGCTCGGCGTTCAGCCGGGCCAGGTCGTCACGTTGCGCGCGCACCTCGTCGAGCGCGGCGATCAGCTGCTGGTTCTGCAGGTTCAGCTCGTCCAGAGGGCTGCTCGGGACGTGCTCCTCCAGCCCAGTACGGATCTCGTCCATGCGGTCCCGGGTCAGCCTCGGCGCACTCGCCGGCAACCGCCGGGCCATCCGCACGACCGTACCGGTGTCCACATCGCCGACCTCCATCGTGTCGACCAGGCGGCCGACCTGCCCGAGTTGCGGCCCCAGCCGGGCGGCGTCGCCCGACACTGGATTCTGCACCGTCACCCACAAAGTGGGTACCCCATCCGGCACCGCTGTGAACACGACCTCGGCCGCGGCGCCGCTCCCCGCCGCCAGAAAGACCCGGCTCACCTCGCTGAGCGCGGTCGCGAGCCGGGTCTGGTCCTGCTGCTCCATCCCGACCGCGCGGGCCACCGCACGCCCGAGTTGCCGCGCCACGAAGATGTCCTGCGCGACCCGCAGCGGCATCCGGGTCAGCAGCTCCGGCTCGACACTCACGGCTGAGCCTCCCGTGGTGCCCTGCCCTCCTGGCGCACGTCGGGGAGGCCGTCGCCACGTCCGGCCGGGTGCCGCTCGGTGTGGTCGGTCATGGTAGGCGGGCGGCCAGCACGCCGGCGTCGTCGCGGCGGGTGCCGGCGTCGCGCAGCACGGTCGCCGCGATCACGACGGGCGAGCAGCCGAGCAGGCCGGGATAGTCCGCAGCGTTCCACCGGTCGACCACGCCGTCGCTGTGCAGGAGCACCACGCCGTCCGGGTCGATCGGATAGTCGTACTGCCGGATCTGCCGGCGCTGGTGCCCGGCGATGCCCGGCAGCGAGACCATGCCCCGCCGGCCACCGCCGGGGTTGAGCACGGTGCCGGTGATGTTGCCGAGGCCCGCGTAGCGGACCAACCCGGCGTCCGGGTCGAGCTCGGCGACGGCGACGGCGGCCCCGCGGGTGTGGTTGAGCCGCCGGTGCAGCAACTCCAGCACGGCATCCGGCGGGATGGCGGGGGCCTCGGCGAACGCGTGCACCGCCGCGTGCGCGGCCGCCGCGGCGAGCCCGCCGTGGCCGAGCCCGTCGCACATCAGCACCTGCCGCCGGCCGTCCGCGTCGCGGACCGCGAAGGCGTCGCCGCTGACCGGCTCCCCGGTCAGCGGCCGGGTGATCCCCGCGGCCCAGGCCGCCGGCGGCGCGCCGGACGGCCAGACCTGGGCGGCCAGCACGGTGCCCTTTCCCGGCACCGAATGCAGGTCGGACCAGTCGGACTGGCGCAGGACAGCGCCCAGCCCGATACCGAGCGTGCCCGCGGTGGAATGGCCGTCGCCCACCGACCGCGTCAGGTCGGCCATCCCCGGACCGCGGTCGATCGCGACGATCTCCACGCCGGCCTGCTCGACCGTGCGGACCGGGCGGAGCAGCAGGGTGCCCTGCTCGGCATGTTTGGCGAGGTTGCCGGCGGCCTCCGCGACCACGATCGAAAGATCGGCCGCACGGCGGGCCGGCAGCCCCAGTTCGACGGCGAGGCGTTCGGCCGTACGGCGGGCGGCCGAGGCCGTGGCGGCCGCCTCCACCCGGAACCAGACCCCCTCGTCGAGAAGCCCCTGGGGTAGCGACGCCACCGTGCCTCCACTCATCGACACCACTTGGTCACGGTAATGCTGGTGCCCTGTCCCACCGCGGTGTCGATGTCGAAATCGTCCACCAGGCGGCGCGCCCCGCTCAAGCCGAGCCCGAGGCCCGTACCGGTGGTGTAGCCGTCGGTGAAGGCCAGGTCCAGATCCGCGATACCCGGCCCCCGGTCACTAAACACGATCTTGATGCCCTGGCGGCGGCCGTTGTCCACCCGATCCACCTCGACCGTGCCGCCCCCGCCGTAGACCAGCGTGTTGCGGGCCAGTTCGCTCGCCGCCGTGACGATCTTGGTCTGGTCGACGAGCGAGAGCTTGGCCGCGACCGCGACCGTACGTACGAGCTGCCGAACCCGGACGACATCCTGGTCGGACCGGACCTCGATCCGTTCGCCCCGATCGCTCACGAGCCGTTCGCCCCGGTCGCTCACGAGGCGGAGCCGTCCTCAACCTCGCCGTCCTCAACCTCCAGGAGCAGCGGCGGCACCGCGCGTTCCTGGGCGAGCAGCTCCATGCCCAGCTCCACGTTGAGCGCGGTACGGATGCCGGGCAACGACAGGCCGAGCTCGACCAGGGTGATCGCCACCGCGGGACGCATGCCCACCACGATCGTCTCGGCATCCAGCACCCGGGAGATCGAGGCGATCGTGGCGAGCGTCCGGCCGACGAACGAGTCGACGATGTCCAGCGCGCTGATGTCGATGATCACGCCGTGGCAGCCGGTCGTCACCACCCGGTCCGCGAGGTCCTCCTGCAGCTGCAACGCGACCTGGTCGGCCATGTCGATCTGGATGGAGACCAGCAGGATGCCGCCGATCTTGAGGATCGGAACGCGGTCCACGTCAGCGCCCCGGCTGCTTGGCCTGGTTGGCGTGGCCGAGCACATAGCGCAGCGCGTCGGCCAGCGACGCCTTGGTCGCGATGTCGCCGAACTCGATGCCGAGCGCGACGATGGTCTGGGCGATCTGCGGCCGGATGCCGGAGATGATGCAGTCGGCACCCATCAACCGGGCGGCCACGACGGTCTTCAGGATGTGCTGGGCGACCTGGGTGTCCACCGCCGGCACGCCGGTGATGTCGATGATCGCGTACGGCGAACTGGTGTCCACCAGCGTCTGGAGCAACCGCTCCATCACCACCTGGGCGCGGGCCGAGTCGAGCGTGCCGACCAGCGGGACGGCCACCACGCCTTCCCAGAGCTTCACCACCGGCGTGGAGAGCTCGAGCAACTGCTCGGCCTGGTCGGCGATCAGCTCCTCGCGGACCCGCACGTAGCTGTCGAAGGTGAACAGCGCCGCCTCGTCCACGAACGAGGAGAACGCAACGTAGTCCCGCAGCGTGGCGGCGGCACCGTCCTGCCGGTTGAGTAGGGCGAGCATGGATTCCTTGAGGGCGAAGACGCTGACCGCGATCTCGGTGGCGCTGAAGCCCTGCCGGGCCCGGCCCCCGGACAGCTCGCTGAGCTGCGCCCGAAGCTCGGCGGCCGGCTCATCGCTGAGGCTCCGCGCGCCGCCGGCCAGCGCCGCCTGAAAGCCCCGGCTCAGTTCGGAGATCTGCCGCCGGAGCTCGGCGTGGCTCAGCCGGCCGCGGAGAGTGCCGATCACCCGTTCGGCCCAGGAGGCGATCAGGTCGTCCCGGTCGTTTTCGAGGAGAGCGGCGAACCGGTTCGCTTCCTCCACGCTCAGCGCCATCGCTGCCTCCCCGGCTCGTTCCCACGCATAACGGGCGGACTGTATCACCGGGGTATCAATTACTTGCCGTTGACTAAGTAAATCTACGGTGTGGCCCCGTTCTGCGCATCCGGGGCCACTTGGAGTACCGTTCTGCAATAACTGGAGGTCCTGAATGTCCCTGACGGTACACACGGAACAGCGCTCCGACATGGTCGTCGTGTCGGTCGCCGGCGAGCTCGACATGGCCACCGCGCCCCAGCTTCAGGACCAGATCAGCGACCTGCTGGAAAAGGGGCGCACCCGTCTGGTCTTCGACCTGGCCGAGGTGTCGTTCTGCGACTCGACCGGGCTCTCGGTCTTCGTCCGGGCCAAGAACAGTACGGACGATGCGGGCGGCACGGTCCGGCTCGCCGCCCCCCAGCGTGGGGTGCTGCGGATCCTCGAGGTGAGCGGCCTGGTCGAGGTGCTGCACACCTACCCGACGGTCGACGAGGCGGTGTCGGCTCAGGAGCCGGCGCTCGACTGAGGTCCCCTCTTCCTGAGTGAAGCCCGGTCGGCGTAGTTTGTCGCCGACCGGCGGTGGGCATCTGCCGCCGGACGAACCCCTCGGCGACGGCAGGAGTGCTCTTGTGAACAAGATGTTCCAGGGTTTCAAAGACTTCATCATGCGCGGCAACGTGGTCGATCTCGCCGTGGGCATCGTGATCGGCGCCGCCTTCACTGGGGTGATCACCCAGTTCACCAAGTCGTTCCTCGAGCCCCTGATCAAGTGGATGTCCGGCGGCACCGGGGAGCTCAAGGGTGCCTGGTCACCGGAGGTGGGCGTCGACTTCACCTATGCCGCCTTCATCAACACGGTCATCACCTTCCTGCTCACCGCCGCCGCGCTGTACTTCCTGGTCGTGTTCCCGCTCAACAAGCTGGCCGAGCGCCGCCAGCGCGGCGAGGAGCCGCCGCCGAAGGCCCCGAGCGAGGAGATCAAGCTGCTCACCGAGATCCGCGACGCCCTCCTCCGCGGCGAATCGCCCACCCGGGCACAAGGCAGCGCAGTCAACGACGTCCTCGGCCGTCACCACGAGCCGCCACGCTGACACGCTGCGAAAAGATCAACCCCAGCCGGTTCCGTTCGAACAGATGTTCGATACGCTGCTGGGATGGAGCAGCGTAAGCACTGGTGGAACGGCAAATGGGGGCGCGCCGCCCGCAAGGATGTCTACCTGCGGGTGAGCGGCGACCAGTGGTATGTCGAGCAGCGCGCGGGCGGCGCCGACGGCGTCTCCCACTTCTTCGAGTACGAAAGCGAGGAGGCGGCGCTCGACACCGTACGCGCGTTGCTGGCCGGCCCGGACGACTGGCGCGAGCTTTCCGTCCGCCCGCCATCCCGCTGACCCGGCCAAGCCGCCACGCCGCCCGGACCGCTCCCCCACGCCCACGCCAAGCCGCGCCTACCCCCGCGCCCGCCGAGACCGCTCCGCCCACGCCCGTGCCAAGCCGCCCCCGGACCGCTGCCTCACTCCCACGGCCCTTGCAGCGCCGCCCGGACCGCTCCGCCCACGCCCGCCCGCGCAGCGCCGCCCGGACCGCTCCGCCGGCCCGGCGCTAGGCGGCCCGATGCTAGGCGGCCCGATGCTAGGCGGCCCGATGCTAGGCGGCCCGGCGCTCGCGCTCGTCGTGCTCGGCGGTCATCGGTCCGCGTGGCACCAGGCGCAGCCCCGGGCGGATCGGCGCCGCCAGGCCGTCCTCCTCGTCGTCCTCGGTGAAGCGCGCCCGCCAGCCCGAGCCGACCTCGGACCGGGAGCCGGGCGGCGACGCGAAGCCGCCCGGGACCCGAGACAGCGCCACGATCAGCAGGTATCCGACGATCACGAACCCGTGACTGACCAGCCGCGTGCTGTCGACGCGGCCGCCGGTCAGGTCGTTGACCGAGAGCAAGAGCAGCATCCCGACAAAGGCGGTCAGCATCGGCACCAGACCGGACGGCCGGCTGCGGCGCAACGCGATGAAGAGATAGCCGGCTCCGACCGCGACGTTCCACGCGGCCGACTCGTGCCAGAGATGCCCGGGGGTGGCATCCACGCCGACATGCGCGTGCCCGCTCGCCATCCCGCCGCCGATCTGCCCCAGCCCGAGAATGAGCTGCACCGCCCCGATCGCCGCGAGCGCCACGTAGAACGCCGCGGCCAGCGGCAGCCTGAACCGCCGCCCAGCCCCGGCCGGCGACGCGGGCGCACCGGCCGGCGACGCGGGCAGCGCGGCCAGAATCGTCGCGCTCAGATCGGGCGCGACCGGCCCGCCGATGCGGGTCAGCCGGTTGACCGCGGCCGCCCGATCGAGCCACGCCCGGCACTCGGCGCACCCGGCCAGGTGCTCGTCGACCAGCGGCCGCGCGGCCGGGTCGTCCTCGCCGTCCAGCTGCGCAGACAGCATCTCGCGCCACCGCTCACAAGCCATATCCACATAGTCGCCGGAACCGCGTCCCGAGTTCCCGCCGCCTTTCACCCCACGAAACACCCACGCTCCCCAAGATCCACCAGCACGCGCGGGACAGCACCCGAACCCCTTGGGACACGGACGGCGAGTCGGGGTCAGCGCAGGCCGGGCGGGCCCGGCACGGTCGGCCGGTGGATCACCCCGCCGCTGCCCCCGAGCAGCCTCTTGCGCTCGCGGAAGGCTCGCAGGTTTGCCGTGTTTCCGCAGGTGCTGACGTCGTGCCAGACGCCGCTGTTGTTGCGGGAGGTGTCGAAGAACGCCGCCCGGCAGTCGGCGTTGTGGCAGAGCTTGAGCCGCGGCCAGACGCCGGCCTGCTGGGACAGCAACGCCTCGGCCCACAGCGCCGAGGCCAGCCAGCGGGTGCCGCGGCCGGTCGGCACCATCCGCACCCAGCCGTCGGCGTCGGGCACCAGGCTCACCGGCACGTCGGCCGGGGGCAGCGCGCCGTCGGGCTCGTGGTGGCCGCCGGCGAGGATGACGTTTTCGAAAGTGTTGCGCAGGCGCCGCAGCGAACGCAGGTCGGTCGAGGAAAGCAGCAGCGTGGGCGACGGCAGGCCGGAGACCCGCGACCAGGTGGCCAGCGCCTCGGTCAGCCAGCGCTGGGCGTCATCGGCGGTGAGCAACAGATCGGTGCCGTAGGACATGGGGGCGCGCGTGTTGAGCAGCTCCTGCAGGAGCGCCAGCCCCTGCGGGGCCTCCCGTACGCCGTGCCGGGCGCTCGCCATCCATGACATAGGTGAAGCGTACTTGACTCTTTTTCACGACCGCTTCCACCTCTCGTTTGATCCACCTGTAGTGAACGAACGGCCGGCCGCCGGCACCGGTTCGCCGCACTCCTTGATGCGGTGCGAGAGACTTTCGGTAATCATCGTCGTCTGGCCGGCGGGAGGAGCGTTCGATGCGAAGGGCACTGACGACAGCGATGGTGGTCGCGGTGGCGGCCACAGTCGCCGCCGGGTGCGATTCCGGCAAATCACCCAATGCGGGTGCGCCGGCACCGAGCGTACCGATCTCGACCGCGCCATCGCCCTCCGCCTCACCCAGCGTGACCCCGTCGACGCCGGCAAAGCCGCCGGTGACGACGCCGCCACCGGCGCCGCAAAAGCTGAAGAAGGGCGCCAAAGGGGCCCAGGTCCTCGCCCTGCAGCGCCGGCTCACCGAGCTCGGCTACTGGAACGGCAAGGCGGACGGCAAGTTCGGCAACACCACCCAGCAGGCGATCTTCGCGGTGCAGAAGACCGCGGGGCTGCAGCGCGACGGCGTCGCCGGTCCCAAGACCCAAAAAGCCCTGGCCCAGGGTGTACGCCCGAAGGCGCGCTCGAAGGCCGGCAGCGGCCGCCTCATCGAGATCAACCTGTCCAAACAGCTGTTGATGATCGTCGAGAACGGGCAGATCGCGCAGGTCTTCAACACGTCAACCGGGTCGAACGAGCACTACGAGCACGAGGGCCAGACCTACCTGGCCGACACGCCGTCCGGCCGGTTCAAGGTGGGCCGGCAGATCGACGGCTGGCGGCACGGGCCGCTGGGCCCGCTGTGGCGACCGAAGTACTTCAACGGCGGGATCGCCGTGCACGGCGCGCCGAGCGTGCCGCCGTACCCGGCCTCGCACGGCTGCGCCCGGGTCTCCATCGCCGCGATGAACTGGCTCTGGGCAAATGACAAGATCCCGCTGAAGACCAAGGTCTGGGTCTATCGCGGCTAGGACCTACCCGTCGATCCGGGTGATGTTGCGGATCTTGTTGAAGGCGTCGAGCGCCGCGACCTTGTACGCCTCGGACAGCGTCGGATAGTTGAAGACCGCATCGACCAGGTAGTCGACCGAGCCGCCGCAGCCCATCACCGCCTGCCCGATATGCACTATTTCAGTGGCTCCGGTGCCGAAGACGTGCACGCCGAGCAGCTTGCCGCCATCCGGCGCGACGAGCAGCTTGAGCATGCCGTATGAGTCGCCGACGATCTGGCCGCGGGCAAGCTCCCGATAGCGGGCGATCCCCACCTCGAACGGCGTCGAGGAGTCGGTCAGCTCCTCCTCGGTGCGGCCGACGAAGCTGATCTCGGGAATCGTGTAGATCCCGATCGGCTGGAGCTGATGCATCTCCCGGGCCGGCTCGCCGCAGGCGTGATGCGCCGCGAGGCGGCCCTGCTCCATCGAGGTGGAGGCGAGCGCCGGGAAGCCGATCACGTCACCCACCGCGTAGATGCTGTCGACCGCCGTCCGGTAATTCAGGTCGACCTCGATCCGGCCGCGGCGGTCGGCGGCCAGGCCGGCCGCCTCCAGGCCCAGGTCGTCGGTCTGCCCCTGCCGGCCGGCCGAATACATCACGGTATCCGCGACGATCTTTTTGCCGCTCTTGAGGACGCAGAGCGCCGCGGTCTGGTGCCTTTCGACGGCGGCCACCTCCTCACCGAACCGGAACGTGACGCTCAGATCGCGCAGGTGGTACTTGAGCGACTCGATGATCTCCTCGTCGCAGAACTCCAGCATCTTCTCCCGGCGCTCGACGACGGTGACCTTGGTGCCCAGGGCCGCGAACATCGACGCGTACTCCATGCCGATGACCCCGGCGCCGACCACGACCATGCTGCGCGGCACGGCCTGCAGGTTGATCACGCCGTCCGAGTCGACGATGGTCCGGTCGTCGAAGTCGACGCTGTCCGGGCGCGCCGGACGCGTACCCGCCGCAATAATGATCTTGTCAGCGGTGACCTTGCTCTCCCGGCCACTGCCGCCGTCGACCCAGATCGCGTGCGCGTCGGCGAACCGGCCGGTGCCGGTGATCATCGCGATCTTGTTGCGGGCGAGCTGGTTACGGATGACGTCGGTCTGCCGGCTGATCACATGCTGGGTGCGCGCGGCCAGGTCGCTGACGGTGATCTCGTCCTTGACCCGGTAGCTGCTGCCGTACAGGTCGCGCTGGCTCAGCCCGGTCAGGTAGAGGACGGCCTCGCGCAGCGTCTTGGACGGCACCGTCCCGGTGTTGATGCAGACTCCACCGATCATGTCCCGCCGGTCGACGATGCCGACGCGCCGGCCGAGTTTCGACGCGGCGATCGCCGCCTTCTGACCGCTGGGCCCGGAGCCCAGCACCAACAGGTCGTAGTCATACACGCGCTAAGCGTCGCAGCAGGCCGAGGTCAGGTCCATGGTTATCGGCCATTTTTCGCCGGACGCCCGGCGCGGCGCCGGAACCGTGGCCGGCGGCCAGGCCGTACCGTACAGCTCCGCGCAGATCACCACGCTGAGCCAGGGCACCCACGGACCACTCAGCGTGAACGGCTCGCGGCCGCGTACATCGAAGGTCACCGACCACTCGCCCGCCACCGGCCGGATCTTCGCAATCGACCGAAGCGGGATCTCGTCGCCGACGATCAGCCGCAGATTGGTGATCACCGCGACCCGCCGATCCGAGCCGCCGACCGTCACCGGGAACCAGCCGTACTGCTTCTCGCCCGCCCGCAACGGAATCGTCGGCGCCACCGCCACCGGCCGCCCACCGCGCTGCACCAGACCGGCCAGCATGTGCATCGAACGGAAACCCGCCGTCAACTGCTCGGCGCCGTACTCCGACAAGCGACCCTCCGATCTCGAACGGCCGCACCGTGCGGCCAGCACGAGACTGCCACGACCCAGGCCACCGGACCGGTCTTCGACAGGCAGACTGCCGGTTCGCAGCCGAGCCTGGCCCGATCCGGTTAATCCCTCCGGGTGTCCCGATCGACGCCGACCGCGATCCTGGACTGACCCTAGTCGTTAGACTATAGTCGTACGCATGACAGACGGGCCGCTGCGCATCCTGGGTGCACACGAGATCCGCGCGTGCCTGGGCAACGTCAGCCGCCAACGCGTCTACCAACTCACCGCGCGCACCGACTTCCCCCGACCCATCGCCGAACTGGCACAGGGCAAGGTGTGGCTGGCCAGCGACGTCGAGGCCTGGATAGCCACCCACCGCACCGCCGGCACGGCCAAAAAGCCGGTCCGAGCTGGGCAGATGCCGCATCGCCCGATACCCGAGAGCCCCCGAAGCGAGGCGCAGGTACTCTGTGATCGCGGGCCGCTAGCTCAATGGCAGAGCTGAGGACTTTTAATCCTTAGGTTCGGGGTTCGAGTCCCCGGCGGCCCACGAG
>Ga0070668_100000937_pt1 | contig 20317 bp, 15 predicted proteins | sample KBSS43metaG_FD_64661 | JGI IMG/M metagenome (GOLD analysis project Ga0070668, IMG submission 64661) | Switchgrass rhizosphere microbial communities from Kellogg Biological Station, Michigan, USA - KBS S4-3 metaG | ecosystem: Host-associated > Plants > Roots > Rhizosphere > Soil ...
GGCGCCAACTCCCAGCACGTCGCGGCCGCCTCCGAACAGTTGTCCAGTGTGTCGGTCGAGATGTCCGCCGCCGCCGAGAAGACCTCGGCGCAGGCGGGCAACGTGGCCGCCAAGGCGGGCGAAGTCTCGCGCAACGTGCAGACCGTGGCCGCCGGCGCCGAGGAGATGGGCGCCTCGATCCGGGAGATCGCCAGCAACGCCAGCGAGGCGGCCAGCGTCTCGGCCTCGGCCACCCAGACCGCGAACCGCACCAACGACATCGTCACGAAACTCGGCCAGTCCTCCACCGAGATCAGCAGCGTGGTCCAGCTGATCACCGCAATCGCGGAACAGACCAACCTGCTCGCCCTCAACGCCACCATCGAGGCCGCCCGCGCCGGTGAACTCGGGAAAGGCTTCGCCGTGGTCGCTTCCGAGGTCAAGGATCTGGCCCAGGAAACGGCCCGGGCCACCGAGGACATCTCCCGCCGCATCGCGACGATCCAGGACGAGACCGGCCAGGCCGTCTCGGCGATCGCCGAGATCACCTCGGTCACCGCCCGGATCAACGACTACACCTCGACCATCGCCGCCGCCGTGGAAGAACAGACCGCCACCACCAGCGAAATGGCCCGCAGCGTCAACGACGCCGCCACCAGCGCCTCCGACATCGCCACCACGATCGGCGGCGTCGCCCAAGCCGCCGACTCCACCGCCACCGGCGCCACCCAAACCCAGGCCACCGCCCAGGACCTGGCCAGAATGGCCGCCGAACTCCAGTCGACCGTCGCCGCATACCAGGTCTGACCACCCAGAACCGACCAGGCACGGCCGGCCATGCCTGACCGCGCCACACGGGGTACCTCGGCAGGGCGCCCCGAGGTGAGGTCTCCGTGCTCCAGCCGTCAGTTGAAGAAGCCGAGCCGGAAGCCGGCGTCCCGGGCGAGCAGGAAGCCGACGATGCCGACGATCCAGGCGAGGGTGTTGCTGCGGGTCATCCAGTCGCTGATCCGGGTCAGCAGCGGCACGACGTGGCCGCCCGCGGCGAGACGGGCGGCCAGCAGCACCAGCGCGGGCACGATCATCAGCAGGCAGTAGCCGGCCATCACCAGCGCGATCGACGGCGCGGGCAGCGTCGAGGTGGTCAGCAGGCCGATGGCGCCGAGGTAGGGCAGCATGGTGGTCACCTCGGCCGCGGCGGCCGCGAACGCCAGCCCGGCGACCGCCGCCGTGCCGCCGCCGTCGGACAGGGCGCGTTCGCGCCAGCGGACCAGCCGGCCGCCGCCGGCGGCCGGTTTGTTCTTGCGGTCGAGCCGGAAACTCCAGAAGAACAGGGCGACACCGATCACAAGTTGCCCCCACTGCGCCGGCCGCGTGTCGAGGAAGCGGCTGATCTGCGGCAGGAACGCGTCGGCGCCCAGCGCGACAGCCACGCCGATCGCGAAGTAGAAGGCGGCCACCGTGCCGAGGAAGACCAGGATGCGTCCGGGCCGCACCGATCCGGGGTGCATCAGCAGCCAGACGGGGATGAGCAGGGTACCGAAGCTGGTCGAATCGATCAGGGCGAGGACGGCCAGCGAACCCAGCAGCGCGAAATCCATGGCGTCACCGTGCCTCGCCGGGAACTGCCGCCGCGTCGGCCGAAGGATGTCCGCCGCCGCGGCACGTACAACCTTCGACGGACGCCGCGCCGGCCCGGCCATGATGGGATGGTGCCGTGGTGGTGACGGCAACGCGGCGGCGGCTCGTCGAACGGTGGCGGGCGAGCACCCGGTTCCAGGACGCCGGGGCGGCCGCCGGGACGTTCGCCGCGGGCCTGGTGCTCAACCTGGTCGGCCTGACCGACGTCTGGTCCTCGGTGCAGTTCGAGCGGCTGGCCGGCGTGCCCGGCTGGTGGCACACGGTTCTGCTGGCCGCCGGCTGCCTGGCCATGCTCGGCAAGCGCCGCCACCCGATGGCGGCCCTCGGCGCGGGCGTCGCGGCGGTCACCGCGGATCTGGCGCTCGGCGGCAGCATCGCGCTCGTGCTGGTCCTGTTCGACCTGATCTTCTCGGCCGGCCAGTTCGCCTCCGACCGGGCCCGGACCGCGGTGACGACGGCGGTTTTCGTGGTCATCGGCACCGCGAGCGTCGTGGGTGGACTGGCCGCCGGCGAGTTCCGGATCGCCGTCTTCATCGGGTTGCAGCTGACCACGCTGCTGTTCGTGCCGCTGTGGTGGGCCGCCAACATCCGCCAGCAGCGGCTGCTGGGCGTGCTGGCCGCCGACCGGTCGGCCCGGGAGGCGGTCCTCGCCGAGCGCGCCGCGATGGCCCGCGACCTGCACGACGTCATCGCCGCGCACCTGTCCACCACGGCCATCCACTCGGGCGCGGCCCTGTCCCAGCCGCCCGACACCGACCGCGACCGGGCGGCGCTGCGGGCGGTACGCATCAGCAGCCTGGCCGCCCTGGAGGAGATGCGCTCGATGATCACGTTGTTGCGGGCCGGCGAGCACACCGCCGACGACGCCACCGCGCCCGGCGGCCTGGACCGGCTGCCGCAACTGGTCGAGGCGGCCACCGCGAACGGCCTGCGGGTCGACGTGCACACGCCGGCGGTCCCCGGCGTACCGGTGCTGGTGGCGCACACGGCGTACCAGATCGTCCGGGAGGCGTTGACCAACGCCGCCAAACACGCGCCCGCATCCGAGGTACGCCTCGACGTCGGCCGGACCGGTGACCGCCTCACCGTGGCGGTGGCGAACACGCTGACCCGCCCGGACGGTCCCGGCCACCATCCGCTGAGCGCCGGCACCGGCCTCACCTCGATGCGCGAGCGGGCCGCCTTGCTCGGCGGCGACCTGAGCGCGGGCCGCGACGGCGACCGCTGGCGGGTGTGCGCGGCGCTGCCGCTGCAGGGGCGGCCGTGACCACTCCCCCGATCCGGGTCCTGCTCGCCGACGACCACGCCGCCATCCGGGCCGGGCTGCGGCTCATGCTGGAGCAGGCTCCGGACATCGCGGTGGTGGCCGAGGCGGCCGACGGCGCGGTGGCGATCCGCCAGGCGACCGCGCTGCGCCCGGACGTGGTGCTCATGGACATCCGGATGCCCGGCACCGACGGCATCAGCGCCACCCGCGCGATCACCTCGGCCGGCCTGGCGCACGTCCTGGTGCTGACCACGTTCGACATCGACGAATACCTGTTCGGTGCGCTGCGCGCGGGCGCGGCCGGCTTCCTGCTGAAGTCGGTGGAGACGGCGGCCCTGGTCGACGCCGTCCGGCACGTCGCGGCCGGGGACGGGGTGATCGCCCCCGAGGTGACCCGCCGGCTGCTCACCGTCTTCGCGGCGACCGGCCCCGGACCCGCGACGCCGGCCGCGCATCCCGCGCTCGGCACCCTCACCGGCCGCGAGCGCGACGTGCTCGCCGCGCTCGGCCGGGGCCTGTCCAATGCCGACCTGGCCGCGTCCTTCGCGATCAGTGAGGCGACCGCGAAGACGCACGTCTCCCGGGTCCTGGCCAAGCTCGGCTGTTCCTCCCGGGTCCAGGCGGCGATCCTGGCGAAGGAGGCCGGCCTGGCCTGACCGGCGCCGCGGCCACCCCGGCGCCGAACGCGACAGCCGCCGGCCGCACTACCAGCGACAGATGATGAAGTCGCCGAAGACGTGCCGCCCGATGCGGTCGCCGACCTCGTCCACGGCCGCGCGCAGGTCGTCGAGTTGCCGCGTGGTCATCTGCAGCGGGGGTTCGTCGGGCTGATATGCCGTACGAACCGGATAGTCCACCCCCGGCTCGCTGGTCATCTCGATGTGGCAGCCGATCACGTGGGTCACCGGCCGCGACCCGGCAAACCGGACCAGGCTGTCGACCGTACGCCGGAAGGCCGCCCAGTCGTCGACGTAGAGCCGCCCCGGATAGAACGTGTCCCCGGTGAACAGCAGCCCGGTGTACCGGTCGTAGAAGGTGACGGCCGACTCGTGGTGGCCGGGCGTGGCCAGGCACTCCAGCATCCGTCCGCCAAGGTGGACGCGGCTCTCGCCGCCCGGCTCGGCGAGGCCGAGGTACGCCCACGCGGCGTCCCGGCCCGCGCCCACCACGACGGTGTCCGGGCGGCCGGCGAACTGGGCGTCGCCGGCGACGTGGTCGCCGTGGGCGTGCGTGTGCAGCACCAGCAGTTCGTAGCCGGCCCGCGGGTGGACGGCCAGCCATCGCCGCATCAGGTCCTCGACGGTCCGCCGCAACGGGAAATGCTCCGCCGCGGCGGTCGCGCCGGTGTCGAGCAGGACCACCCGGTCGTTGCCGAACAACAGGAACAGGAACGGCGCCTCGTAGTCGACCGCCTTGTTCTGCCGCAGGATGAACGTGTGCTCGTTGTAGGCGTGCACCTGGATGTCGGGATCGGTGTTGTGCTTGGCCGAGGGCGATCCGTGGATCCACCGGACGTCCATCGTGCCGGGCGCCGGGGGGCTGAAGTCGATGCGCGTTGTTGTCATGACACTCCCGCGAGCGTCGTCTTGCGGACCGGGTACGGCGCACGTCTCGTCCGGGAAAGGCGTCACACGCCTCCGGCCACAACATAGCAACCCGTGCGCGGTTTCGCCTACGCCCACCAGCGGCGGCCGCGGCCGGCCAGCACCCGCCCGAAGCGCAGCTCCGGGAAGTGCGCGCCGGCGCCCACCGTCTGCCCGTCCTCGAGCTCGCGCCACAGGCGCTGCCGGGTGCGGTCGGCGAGCGCCGGGTCGACGTCGGCCAGCGATTGCCAGGTCGGCTCGTCGAGCTGGACCGGGCAGGTGACCGCGTCGCCGAGCAGCAGCGCCCGGCTGGTGCCGGACGAGACGACGACGCAGAGATGCCCGGGCGTGTGTCCCGGCGCGGCCACCGCCGTGACACCCGGCGCCACCGTGGTGTCCCGGTCGATCGGCCGCAGCCGCACGCTCGGCGACATCGCCTGGAACCCGGCCCTGATGTGCGGCCGCATGTGCCCGGGCCCGGCGACGAAATGCGGCCAGTCGGCGGCGCCGAACCAGATGGCGGCCCGGCCGAACACCGGCGCGCCGTCGAGGTCGAACAGCCAGCCGACGTGGTCGGTGTGCAGATGGGTGCACACGACGTCGGTGACGTCGGCCGGGGTGACGCCGAGCGCCCGCAGGCCGGTCGGCAGCTGGCCGCCGACGAGCCGCATGCCGTGCGGCACCTCGTCCGCCTCGGGGCCCAGGCCGGCGTCGACGAGCACGACCCGGTCGCCGGTCCGGATCAGGAAGCAGCCGATCGGCAGCCAGGCGGCACCGTGCCGGTCGAACAGCTCCGGGTGGGCCTGCTCGGCGACGTGGTCACCGAAATAGCGCGGCCGCGCGACGAAGGTCCCGTCCGCGACCGGGCTGAGGTCAAGCTCGCCGATCCGCACCCGACGATCGTGGCACACCGGCCGGCGGAACATCGCCGGTCCGGCCCGGAACCCTCGCGGCCGGCGCCTCGGCCACGTTCGGCTTCCTGGCCTCCCGGAACGGCGCCAACACGGCCCCGGCGGTCAGCTGCGCGCTGAGCTGACCGGGACGGCTACCGCGGCTCGGTCCCCGCGGGCCGGTGCAACCAGGCCAGCAGGTCGGCCGGTGCCAGCTCGGCGGTGAGGCGGTGGTAGTGCGCCAGCTCCGCGGCACTGAGCAGCTCGCTGCCGCCGCGCGACCGGCCCTGGCGGAAGAACGCGCGGTTGTCCCTCAGGACACCGGCACTGTTGGGTGTCAGCTCGTCGGCTCGCTGCCGCATCCGGGCGAAGGTGGCCGCCTCGACCAGCTCCGGCCACCGATCGCCGGGCACCTCGATGCCGAGCCAGGCCGCGATCCGGCGCATCTCGCCCGCCAGGTCGGCCAGCAGGTCGTCATAGTGCACGAGCCGGACGTTCGGCTCGCCGCGGCGCTGCCACGCGTCCCTGAGGTGCCACATCACCCCGGGCAGGGAGTCCAGCACCTGCCTCGGGTCGCTGTCCCGCTCGATCCAGTCGACCAGCCACTGCCGCAGCGGTGGCCGGGGCGACGGCGGGCCGTCGGGTGGCGGCTCGCCGGTCAGCTGCCGGAGCCGTTCCCGGTCGATGTTGCCGCTCTGGTGATACAGCGAGACGGCCATGTCGAGCGGGTGCCGGGCCACCACGATGTACGACACCGCCGGATCGATCGGCACGCCGTCGAGCGGGGTATGGGTCTTGATGAAACGCCGGTGGCTCTGCTGCGCGAGCCGCGCGTACACCTCGTCCTGGGGAATGACCAGCCAGTCCAGCCACGGCGACAGGTGCGGCAGCGACGCCGGAAGTTCCGGGCGCTGGAAGATGAGCAGGGCACAGATCATCTGCATCCAGGTGGTGCCGCTCTTGGAGCGGGTGCTGATCACCACGTCGCCGGGACGGAACCGGAAGTCGTGCCACCTGCCGCTGTCCTCGTCGGAGGATCGGTAACGCATCAGCTCAGCCATCGATCCCAGGATAGGGACCGATCCGCGCCCTCCACCGGGCGGCCGTCCGCCGCCGCCTGATCCGCCGATGCGGCCGTCCGCCGCGCCGGGACAGGCTGGCGGGGAGGAGGTTCCGTCATGCTCCGGTGCCTGGCGCCGATCGCGGTGGCCGCGTTGCTGGCGTCCTGCACCAGCGCGCCCCCGCGTACACCTCCGCCGCAGGAGGTGACGCCGCACAAGGCCGACCCGCACGGGGTTACCGCCCTGTCCGTCGACGGCAGCCGGCTCGTCGACCAGGACGGCCGGCCGATCCGGTTGCGCGGGTTCAACCTGTCCGGCGCCGAGTACTCCTGTGTGGAGGGCACGGGCTTCTTCGACACGCCGGACGGGCGGGCGCCCGGCGAGCCGGTGCTGCGGGCCATGCGCGGCTGGCTGGGAGCCAACGCGGTCCGCGTACCGCTCAACGAACAATGCTGGCTCGGCCTGCCGGGGGTACCGGCGGCGTACGCCGGGGAGCCGTACCGGCGGGAGGTCCGGGACTTCGTGCGCGGGCTGCGGGCGTACGGCTTCGTCGCGATTCTCGACCTGCACCGCAGCGCACCCGCCGAGGGGGTGTCGCGGGACCAGGAACCGATGCCCGACCGGGACCACAGCGTCGACTTCTGGCGGTCGGTCGCCACCGAGTTCCGGGCCGGGCCGGTGGTCTTCGACCTGTTCAACGAGCCGTTCCCGGACGAGTCGATCGGCGCCGGCCCGGCGTGGACCTGCTGGCGCGCCGGGGGCTGCACGCTGACCTCGGTGAACACCGGGCGCCGCTATGTCGCGGCCGGGATGGACGAACTGATCGCCGCCGTCCGCGGTGCCGGCTCCGAGGCGGTGCTGCTGGCCGGCGGCGTGCGCTGGGCCGAGTCGATGGACGGCTGGCTGACCCACCGGCCGCACGATCCGCTCGGCCGGCTGGCCGCCTCGTTCCACGCCTACTCGTTCAACGAGCAGTGCGCGGACCGCCGCTGCTACGACCGGGTCCTCGCGCCGATCGCCGCCGAGGTGCCGCTGATCGCCGGCGAGGTCGGGCCCACCCTGCGCGTCGACCCGGCCGTCGCGGACCAGAACTGCCCGGCCTCGGCGGTGGCGCCCGGCGGCTGGCAGCGGGACACCCTCGACTGGCTGGACGAGCACGGCGCCGGTTACACGGTGTGGAGCTGGAACCCGTGGGGCGACTGCTGGTCGCTGACCACCGGCTGGGACGGCACGCCGACGCGGCCCTGGGGCGTGGAGGTCAAGCAGCGCCTCGCCCGCGTTTCGTGACGGAAACGACCCGGGAGCGAGGCGCGGCCCTACGTCCGGGGGGCCGGTGACCGCTGGTCCGGGACCCGGCCGTCGCCGTTCGGGCTCACCGCGGGCCCGGCCGCCTTCGACGTGTAGACGGTCGCAGCGGATGCGGCGCCCGCCGCGGTGGCCGGCCCACCGGCTGCGTCCCGGTGCGCGAACCGGTCCGCCGCCGGCGCGGCATGCGCCGGGTGACCCGGGCCGGGCGCGACGGCCGGGACGGGCGCGGGGCGCGGCCGGGGAACCAGCCCGCCGGCACTTTTGGGGGCGTTGAGCAGCACGCCGCTCAGGTTGCCGTCCACCGCCTCGCCGAGCTCGGTGAGCGCCCGCCGCACGCCGGTGCGGGTGCTGCACCGGTAGTCGCCGACGAACAGCACATGATCGGCGAGCGCGGCCAACCCGATCGCGTCCGACACGCTGAGCAGCGCGGCCGCGTCCACCACCAGCACGTCGCACTCGCGGCGCAGCGCCCGCAGCAGCTGCGCCGGGGCCGGGCCCTCCAGCCGGTCGGTGGCGCCGTCGGTGGCCGGCCCGGCGGGGAGCAGCGTGAGCCGCGGGACCGGGGTGTCGCGCATCGCCTCGGCGAGGGTGCACTGGCCGGTCAGCACGCCGGTAAGGCCGCCCTCGCCGGGCACGTCGAGCATCGTGTGCAGGCGCGGCCGGCGCAGGTCGGCGTCGACCAGCACCACCGACCGGCCGGCCTGAGCGAGCGCGATCGCCAGGTTGGCCGCCGTGGTGCTGCGCCCCTCGCTGTCCCGGGCGCTGGTGACCAGCACCGACACGGCGCCGTCGCGGGGTCCGCGGCGCAGCAGCAACGGCTGCAGCCGGGACCGCAGGTAGCGATAGGACTCGGCGGCCGGCGAGCCGGGGGCGCGCAGCAGCACCGGCGCCGTGCCGCCGGGCCCGCGGGCGCGCCGGGTGCGCGGCACGGTGGCCAGCACCGGCGCGCCGGTGAGCCGCTCGAAGTCGGCCCGGTCGCGGATCCGGTCGCTGAGCCGGTCCCGGATCAGCGCCGTGCCGAGCCCGAGCAGCAGGCCGAGGACCACGCCGACGGCCAGGTCCAGCCAGAGCGGCCGGGCCACCGGGTCGGCCGGCACGTAGGCCGGGGTGACCAGGGTGGCGTGCGCGTTCGCGGTGGTCTGCGCCTGGGCGCTCTTCTGCCCCTCGGCCGCGTTGCGGTAGTCCACGTAGGCCTCGGCGAGCGCCTGCGCCCGGCGCTGCGCGGTGGCCGGGTCGGGTGCGTCGTAGGCGAAGGTGAGGACGTTCGCGTCCGGCGCCACCGAGACGGTCAGCCCGGCGGCCAGCGCGTCCGGGTCGACGCCGAGGTCGGCGGCGGCCGGGCGGACCACCAGGCCGGAGCGGGCCAGCTCCTTCTCGGTGCCCATCTCGGGCTGCAGCGGGGTGGTGTTGGCCCGCACGCGGGCCTCCACCACGACGATCGCGGCGGAGCGGTACTCGATGGGCGCGAGCCGGCTCACCCCGTACGCCGCCGCGGTGACCAGAGCCGTGACCAGCAGGATCCACCACGCGTGGACGCGCAGCAGCCGTGCCGGGCCTCCGTTCGCCGTCATGCCTGCCTGCCTTCTGCCAGGTTCCGGATCACTTCGAGATAGGACACCTGCTGGTGGTCCCAGGCTAGTCGGCCGCCGACCGCCTGCCGGCCGGCCGCGCCCAGCCGTTGCCGCCGCGCCGGGTCGGCGAGCAGCTCGTCGATCTGCCGGGCGAAGGCCACCGGGTCGCCGGCCGGCACGAGCGCGGCCGCGCCGTCGGCGATCAGCCGGGTCTCGGCCACGTCGAAGGCCACGAACGGCAGCCCGAACGCCATGTATTCCATCGCTTTCACCGGCGTCACGAACTCCTCGATGTTGGGTTCGAGGCCGATGTCGGCCGTGGACAGATAGGCGTAGACCTCCTCGCGGGTGGCCCAGCCCGGGAAGGTCACCCACGGGCCGAGGTGCCGCTCGGCGACGAAGCGCCGGGCCGCGGGGACGGCGTCGCCGACCCCGACGAAGGTGAACGCGGTGTCCGTACGGCCGATCCGGTGCACCAGGTGGTCGATCGCCGCCAGGGCCCGGTCGACCCCGTCCTGCGGACCCATCATCCCGGTCAGCACCGCCAGATGCTTGTGGCCGTGCCGTAGTCCGGGCCGGATCGCCCGGGGCGTGACGTCGGCCAGCCGGGGGCCGTTGCCGACCACGGTGACCCGCTCCGCGGGCACGCCGCCGCGGCGCATCGCCACGTCGCGCACCGAGGCGTTGACCGCGAGCACGTGGTCGGCGGTGCGCAGGCTGACCCGCTCGAAGCGGCGCAACAGCCGGTACATCAGCCCGTCCGTGCGGTGGTAGCGGGCCTGGTAGATCTCCGGGGAGAGGTCCTTGAAGTCGAACACGACCCGGCGGCGGAACAGCTTCAGCGGGCCGGCCAGGACGAAGTAGACGTCGGGGGTGCTGGACACCTGCACCACGTCGACACCGCCGGACAACAGCGCGCGCACGGTCAGCACGGCCGCGGCGGCCAGCGACCACCCGTACTCCCGGAGGAAGCCGAGCGTGCCGGTGCCGTCGGTGGCCGGGTAGTCGAACACCCGGACGCCGGGGGTCTCCCGGTTGGCCGGGTCGCGCCGGCAGATCACGGTCACCTCCATCCCGGCCGCCACCAACGCCGCCGCGTGCTTGCGCAGCCGGTGGTCGCGGCCGAGCGCGACGTTTTCCACCATCAGGAGTACTCGAGTCGGTGTGCTCATGTCGTCAGCCGTTCCGGTCGTGATGGCGGGTCGTCGCCGAGATTGCGCAGCAGTGCCAGCAGGACGAGCAGGGCGTCGGCGGCGCCCCGGTAGGTCAGGTGCGGGTCGAAAACCATGAGGAGCACGTTCGCGGCGATCACCGCGGCCACCGCGATACCGATGGTGGCCACCACCCCGTCGGCGCGGCGGGCGGCGGCCACCCCGCGCCGCAGGCACACCACGACCCAGTAGAAGTACGCGGCGAGCAGCGGGATGCCGCCGCCCCACAACAGCCAGGTGTAGCCGCTCTCGATCCACACCCAGCCGAACTCCTCGTGCGAGGCCGGCACCCGGGCCGACGGCCGCACGCCGAGCAGCCAGTTGCCGTGCGCGCCGAGCTCCGGCCAGAAGTACGTGTTCAGGTTGCGCAGCCGCACGATCCAGCTCTCCGGCAACCCGGAGGCGCTCTGGAACCCGCTCAGCCGGGTCTCGATGACCGGCCACATCACCACCGCCCCGAGCACCAGCAGCGGAACGGCATACCCGATCATCCGGTACGCCCGGGACACCACCACCAGCACGGCCAGCGCCACGAGCAGGCCCATCACGGTGGAGAACTCGCCGGCGCCGAGCGCACCGAACACGCAGATCAGCACGGCGCCGCCGAGCAGCACCCGGTGCCGGTTGCCGCGCAGCAGCAGGCCCACGGCGAGCGCGACGTTGAGGATGGCCAGGTCGGCCACGGCGGCGGCTAGCGCCAGTGTGGAACTGCCGCGGCCGATCGCGAGGGTGCGCTCCACGCCGAACGGCGCGTAGAGCAGGCCGAGCAGCTTGGGCACGCCGAACAGGTCGAGCGACTGGAGCACCCCGATCACGCACACCACACACGCGGCGACGATGGACAGCCACAGGCAGCGCATCGCCTGCCGCTCGGTGCGCACGCCGAACCGGACGATGACGTACACCGCCAGGTACTTCCACAGCACCACGGCGTACTGCAGGTCGTCCGCGATGATCTCCCGGCCGCGCACCGCCATCATGGTGAGCGGGACGACCGAGCTGAACACCGCGAGCCCGATCAGCGACCAGTCGATCGCGGTGAGCCGGGGCAGCCGGACCTCGCCGGTACGCAGGCCGGCCACCCCGCGGATCGCCAGGGCCAGGCCGACCAGCACGGCCAGCGCCTCGTTCGGGCGCAGCACCGGAAGCAGGGTGCCGCGGTCGATGCCCGCGGTGAGCGGGGTGAGAAACACCAGCAGGTACGCCGCGACGGCCGGGCGCAGATAGACCCACACCCCCACCCCGAGGGCCGCGGCGGCGAGCAGCGCGAGCCGCGGGTCGTGCCCGGCCAGGCCACCCAGCAGCACGGCGACGGCCAGCAGCGCGAGGTCACCGGCGAGGCCGGCCCCGCGCCGGGCGGCCCGCGGCCGGCGCGGGCGCGGCGATCGCGGGCCGAGCTTGGCGCGCACCGACTCGACGACCCAGCCCGCCTCCGGCGCCTTCAGGGCGGCCTGGACGCCGAAGTAGACGACCGCCCCGACGGCGCCGGCCGCCAGCACCCCGGGCACGCCGCCGGCCAGGTCGGTCACCAGCCGGCCGGTCAGCGCGGCCGGCACCGCCATCAGCACGGCCACCGCGACGATCCGCAGGATCGGCCGGACCAGCGGCTCCCGGCCCGGCCCGACCCCCCGCAGCAGGGCGCGGACCAGGACGGCCGCGCCGGCCAGGGTGCCCGCCGACTGGGCCGCGCCGAGCACGGCCAGCACCGCGGGACCGGACAGCGCCGGGGCGGCGGCCGCCCCGGCCGCACAGACCGCGAGCTGGACCAGCATCGCCCGCATCGGGGTGCGGGCGTCCTCGCGCGCGTAGCAGGCGTAGGTGGCGACCAGGAACACCGTCTCGCCGAGCACACCGACGGCGAGCGCGCCGAGCGCGGCCGCGATGAGCCCGGTGCCGGCCTCGCCGGCGAACCCGCCGTACGCCACGGCATGGGCGATCGGCTCGCGGATCGCCAGGTAGCCCGCCGCGGCCGGCACGGCCAGGAAGAGTGCGAAGACCAGACCGTGCACGAAGGCGTCGCGGAACGCCGGCCGGTCGCCGGCCGCGTGCAGCCGGGCCAGCCGCGGCGCGAGGGCGAGCGCGACCGGCGTGGCGGCCAGCGCGATCGGCAGGAAGTAGAAGTTCATGGCGAGCTGGAAGGCCACCACGCCGCCGGCCACCCGGGTGGCGAGCACCAGCAGGATCAGCAGTTGCACCCCGGCGAGCGCGGCCTGGGCCAGCGACGGCACGGCGCGGCGCAACACCCGGCGTACCTCGGGATCGCGCCAGCCGGCCCGCGGGCGCAACCGGACCCCGGCCCGCCGGGCGCCGTACCACTGGCAGCCGGCGTGCAGGCCGACCGAGGCGGTGGTGCCGGCGCCGAGCAGCAGCAGCGCCCCGGTCGGCGCCCGCTCCAGGCCGCCGATCCCGGGGTAGAGCACGGCCACCGCGGCCAGCACGGCGACCGTGCCGATGTTCTCCAGGGCGGGCGCGGCGGCGGCCAGCGCGAACCGGCCGTGCGCGTTCATCGCCGCCCCGGCGGTGGCGACCAGCCCGTACAGCGGGATCTGCGGCAGCAGCAGGAACACCAGCACCACGCCGGTGCGGGTCTGGCCGGGCGGCGCGGCGAAGTGCAGGGCCAGCGGGGCGACGAGCAGGGCGAGCGGGGTGAGCACCGCGGCGCCGGCCACGACGATGCCGAGGAAGCCGCCGGCCACCCGTTCCGAGCCGGCCCGGTCGGCCGCGTCGACGTGCCGGACCAGCGCGGGGATCAGCAGCGAGGACAGCATCGCGCCGCCGAGGAAGCCGTAGAAGACCAGGTTCGGCAGCGCGTTGGTGAACTGGTACGTGTTGGCGAAGAGGGTGGCGCCGAGCACGGCGGCGATCACCACGCCGCGGACGACGCCGGTGGCCCGGCTGACCGCCGTCCACACCGCAACGGTCATCGAGTCGCCGACCGCACCGGCCGGCGACTCGGGGGCCGTGTCCGCGATGCCGGCACGCTCCGCGCCGGCGTCGCGGACCGCAGCAACCGTCATGCCGCGCCGCGGCGCAGCTGGGCGGGCAGCGTGCGGGCCAGGATCGTGAGGTCGAGCCAGAGGCTCTGGCGGCGCACGTACTCGACGTCGAGGGCGAGCGCCTGCGGCATGGTCAGGCGGCTGCGGCCGCTCACCTGCCACAGCCCGGTCAGCCCGGGCCGGGTGTCGAACCGGGCCATCGCCTCCGGCCGGAACAGCTCCGCCTCCCAGGCCAGCACCGGTCGCGGGCCGACCAGCGACATCTGGCCGCGCACGATGTTCACCAGCTGCGGCAGCTCGTCCAGGCTGGTCCGGCGCAGCCAGGCACCGAGCGGCGTGACCCGCGGGTCGGCGGCGAGCTTGTGCAGCCCGTTGGCCTGCGCGACGGCCGGCTGCCCGGCGGTGAGCATCTGGCTTACGTAGTCGCGGTGCACGCGGTCGTCGGCGCCCGCGGTCATCGACCGGAACTTGAGCATGACGAACGGCCGGCGGTGCAGGCCCAGCCGTTCCTGGCGGAACAGCGCCGGGCCGGGCGAGGTGAGCCGGACCGCGAGCGCGATCGCGACCAGCAGCGGCGCCAGCAGGACCAACGCGACCGAGGCGAGCACCAGGTCGATGGCGCGCTTGACGGCGGCGCTCACGGCCGCTCCCGTACGGTGCCGACGCGCAGGTCGATGGCGGGCAGCTCGGCCACCTTGCGGCGGGGGACGGCCGGGTTGCCGTACGCGACGAAGCCGGCCGGGACGTCCCGGGTGACCACCGCGCCGGCGCCGACGATGGCGCCGGCTCCGATCCGGACGTACGGCAGGATCGTCACGTTGACGCCGATCTGCGCGCCCGCTTCGAGGTACGGGCCGGTCATCAACTCGGCGGAGCGCTCGTCGCCGGGATAGAGGTCGTTGGCGAAGGTGACCCCGGGGGCGAGGAAGACGTCGTCCTCGAGCGTCGTGTACTGCGCCACGTAGCAGTTGGCGTGGATCTTCACCCGGTCGCCGATCCGGCAGCCGTAGTCGATCACGGTGTTGCTCCACACCTGGACGTCCGCGCCGATCACGTTCTGCTCGCGGATCACCACGCCGTGGCCGGTCTGCAGCCGCGGCCCGATCCGGCTGCCCTCGTAGATGACGGTGCCGCTGCGGAGGCTGGCGCCCTCGCCGAGGACGAGCGGGCCGCCCCCGCCCCGGCTCACCGGGTAGCCGACGATGACCCCGGGGTCGGGGTGCTGCCGGGCGGTCATCGGGCGCCGCCGGCGGCCTGGTCGAGCACCTCGCAGACCAGGTCCACCTGGGCCCGGGTCATGTGCGGGAACAGCGGCAGCGACAACTGCTCGGCGGCGGCCTGCTCACAGACCGGCAGCGGCCCGGTGGCGTACCGGCGCAGGGACGGCTGGCGGTGACACGGCACCGGGTAGTGCACCCCGCTCTGGATGCCGGCCGCGGCCAGCGCTGCCTGGACCCGCTCGCGCTGCGGCACCCGCACCACCATGAGGTGGTAGACGTGCCGGGCGGCCGGGTGCACCTCGGTCAGCCGGACGGCGGAGCCGTTGAGCCGCTTGCGGTAGCGGTCGGCCAGCGCGATCCGGGCCTCGGTCCAGTCCTCGTTGCGGGCCAGCTTGGCGGTGAGCGCGAGCGCCTGCAACGTGTCCAGCCGGCTGTTGGTGCCCACGAACTCGTGCTCGTAGTGGGCGGTCCCGCCGGCCCGGCCGTGGTTGGCCAGGCTGCGTATCCGGTGTGCGAGGGCCCCGTCGGAGGTGACCACCGCGCCGGCGTCGCCGAACGCGCCGAGGTTCTTGCCCGGGTAGAAGCTGAAGCAGCCGGCCACCCCGAACGACCCGGCGCGGCGGTCGCCCCACTCCGCGCCGTGCGCCTGGGCGGCGTCCTCCACGAGCGCGATGCCGGCCCGCTCCGCGACGGCGCCGAGCCCGTCCATGTCCGGCATGTTGCCGTAGAGCGGCACGACGGCCACCGCGCGGGTGCGCGGGGTGATCGCCGCGGCCAGGATCTCCGGCGTGATCAACAGGGTGTCCGGGTCGACGTCGGCGAAGGCCGGCGCGGCACCGGCACGGACCACGGCGGCGGCGGTGGCGACGAACGTGTTGGCGGGCACGACGACCTCGTCGCCGGCGCCGATCCCGAGGGCTTCGAGGGTGAGCTGGAGGGCATCGGTGCCGTTGGCCACGCCGACCGCGTGCCGGGTCCCGCAGTATTCCGCGAACCTGGCCTCGAACTCGGCGACCGGCGCGCCGCCGACGTAGTGGCCGGCCAGCAGGGCCTCGACAAAGGGGGTACTCAGCTCCGGCCACACCTCGCGGGCCAGGGCGCCGAGGTCGGTGAACGGTACTTCGATGGCAGACGTCATCGCTTTCCTCACTGACGTGGGTGTGCGGAGGTGGTAGCGGATCAGGCGGTGACCGCGGCCGGAACGAGTCCCTCGGACACTTCGCTGATCAGCACCTTGCGCTCCTCGGCCAGGGAGCGTTGGGCGGCCTCGATGACCTGGACGACGGCGAGACCGTTGGCGCCGTCGGTGCGCGGCCGGCTGCCGGTGGTGAGGCACTCGACGAAGTGCCGGGCCTGCACCGCAAGGGGTTCGTCGAACGGGACCACCGGCGAGGTGACCGGCCCGTGGTGGTACTGCGGCCGCGCGCCGGGGCGGTCGCCGGGGAGCACGGCCTTGTCGTGGATGCGGATCCGCTCCTCGACATTGGTGTCGTCGTAGACCGCCATCTTCTTCGAGCCGACCGCCGTGATCAGCCGGACCTTTCGGGGGTCCAGCCAGCTCACGTGGATGTTCGCCTCGACGCCGAGGTCGTCGTAGCCGAGCCGCAGGAACGCGACGTCCTCGAACACCGCGTCGACATGCCGCGAGCCCCACGCGCGTACCGAGGTGGGCGTGCTGCCGAGCACGTGGTTGGCGATCGAGATGTCGTGCGGTGCGAGGTCGTACACCACATTGACGTCCGGCTGGTAGAGCCCCAGGTTGAGCCGGGAGCTGTCCAGGTAGTAGAGGTCGCCGAGCTCGTGCGACTGGACCAGGTCGCGCAGCATCCAGACGGCGCCGTTGTATTCGAACGTGTGCCCGACCATCAGCGTGACGCCGGCGGCCCGAGCGGCCGCGATGAGGCACTCGGCGCCGGCCGCGGTGGTGGCGAGCGGCTTCTCGATGAGCACGTGCTTGCCGGCCCGGATCGCCTCGAGGCCGAGCGGGACGTGTGAGGCGGGCGGCGTCGCGATCACCACGGCGTCGATGTGCGGCAGGGCGGCGGCCAACGAGGCGAACCCGTCGCCGGTGGCCAGCAGGTGCGCCATGCCGGACAGCAACGGCAGGCGCGGGTCGATCGCCACCGCCCGGCGGACGCCGGGGGTCGCGCCCATCACCCGCATCTGCTTCGAGCCCCAGTAGCCGACGCCGAGCACGCCGACGCTGATGCCCTTCCGGAAATCTGGATTGTCCACCGCGGACGCGTACGCCGCTGATTCCATGTTTGCGGGCCCCCTTGGAAATGCCGGCGCCGCTGAACTTCGACGCGCTTCGAGGCCGAGTATTTCGATGTGTCACAGCGACGGTGAAGAGTCCGTCCGGTCGAACCCCCGATGGTCCCTTCGGTCAGCTCAAAACATCTGAGGATTCCTGACCTGGAAAATCCAGGTGGCGGCACCCGCCATTTAGACGAAACTGCGGTGAGTGAAGCTTATCGATCACGAAATGGGCGCGAAGAGAGTTCCCTGACCTTCTGTCCACATTCGAGATTGTGTCGGAATTCTGCTAACCATGACCGGCGGTCCGAGGAGCAGGCTGTCCGGGTGGGACCAGTCGTCACGCAGGAGCGGTGACCATGCGCAGAGTCGCGATAAAATCTTACAGGCTTCTATCTCTTGGGGTGGCGACGGCTCTTGCCGCCCTCCTAACAATGATCATTCCGGCCGGTCCGGGAATTGCCTCACCGGCCGCACCACTGGCCGTTACATTCACATTCGACGATGGCTGGGCCGATCAGCTGGTGGGGCGGCAATTGCTGGAGCAGCACGGCATGGTGGGCACTTTCTACATAAACTCGGCGTTCATCGGACAACCGGGCTACATGACCCGCGCCGAATTGGACGCGCTCGCCGCCGCCGGGCACGAGGTCGGCGGCCACACCGCCACCCACCAGGACCTGGCCACCCTGTCCGCCGACGAACAGAACCGGCAGATCTGCCAGGACCGCAACACCCTGCTGTCCTGGGGCTACCAGGTGACCTCGCTCGCCTACCCGTTCAGCAGCTTCCTCCCGGCCACCGAGCCGATCGCCCAGCAGTGCGGGTACAACAGCGCCCGGGCCGTGGGCGACCTGCGCTCGCCGGAGAGCTGCGGCGACTGCGATCCGGCCGAGACGGTACCGCCGGCCGACCCGTACGCGATCCGCACCCCGGACGACATCCAGGTGAACACCACCCTGGCCCAACTCCAGAACCTGGTCGTGGCCGCCGAGACGACCGGTGGCTGGCTGCCGTTCAACCTGCACCACGTGTGCAGCTCCGGCTGCCCGGCCGAGTCCATCTCGCCCACCGTGCTCGAACAGTTCCTCGCCTGGCTCCAGCCGCGCACCGCCGTCGGCACCACGGTGAAGACCGTGCACCAGGTGCTCGGCGGCGCGGTCCACGCACCGGTCACGCCGGCCGCGCCCCTGCCGCCCGGTGACCCCGGCGTCAACACCGTCCGTAACCCCTCGCTGGAGACCGCGAACCCGGCCGACGCCAGCCTGCCGGACTGCTGGAGCTCGGCCGGGTACGGCACCAACACGGCCGTCCACAGTCGAGTGACGGACGCGCACAGCGGCGGGTTCGCCGCCCAGATCCAGGTGACCGCGCACACCGACGGCGACGCCAAGCTGGTGCCCCGGTTCGACCTCGGGCAGTGCTCCTCGCAGGTGGCGGCGGGCCGGACGTACGAGGTGAGCGCCTGGTACAAGTCCACCGTGCCGGTCTTCTTCACCCTCTACCAACGCGACGCGCTGGGCCGGTGGAGCTACTGGACGCAGAGCCCGCCGCTGGCCGCGCAGAGCGGCTGGACCCGGGCCGCCTGGGTCACGCCGGCTCCGCCCGCCGCCGCCGTGGCGGCCAGCTTCGGGCTCACCATCGACCGGGTCGGCACCCTCACCACGGACGACTACGGGTTCGCCGACAGTGTCGGCGGCCCACCGCCCGCCGGGACCAACGTGCTGCGCAACGCCTCGCTGGAGACGGCCGGCGCCGACGGCTTCCCGCAGTGCTGGACCGGCGCCGGCTTCGGCACCAACAGCCCGGTGTGGACCCGCGTGACCGACGCGGCGGACGGTGAGTTCGCGCAGAAGCTGGAACTGACCAGCCGCACCGACGGCGACGCCAAGCTGATCCCGGGCTGGGACAGCGGCAACTGCGCGCCGCTGGTGACCCCGGGCCGGACGCTGGCGCTGACCGTGAAATACCACGGCACCGAGCCGTCGTTCTTCACCGTCTACCGGCAGGACACCTCGGGCGCCTGGTCGTGGTGGACACAGAGCCCGCCCTTCCCGGCGAGCGCCGCCTACACCACCGCGGCCTGGACCACGCCGGCCGTCCCGGCCGGCACCCGGGCGGTGACGTTCGGCCTCACCCTCGACCAGGTGGGTGAGCTGGTCACCGACGACTACAGCCTGGTCAGCGACTGACGACCGGTCATGGCCGGGCCGCGCGGGCCCGGCCGTGACCGGCGCTTCTACGGCGTCTCGGTGGTGGGTTCGGCTCGCTGGTCGCCGGCGATCAGTCCCGGAGGCAGCCGGTTCCGCAGCAGCGTGGCGAGTCTCGGGCTCACGTCGAACATGCTGGTCAGAGCGCGAATGGAGGCCTCGGCGCGGTCGTTGGCACGGCCGGTCGTGCGGACTGCTCGGATGAGGTTGTTGCGGGGTGTGTGTTCGACCGGGACGAAGGAGAAGACGTCGACGCGGTAGCCGGCGACCCGCAGCAGCGAGGCACGCAACGCGTCGGTGATGACGTCGCCCAGCTGCTCCTTGAGGATCCCGTCGCGGGCGAGGTCGCGGAAGGCCGTGGGCATCGTTCGGGGCCGTAGCTGTTGCTGCAGGTCGTGGTGGCAGCACGGCGCGGCGAGGACGTAGTTCGCGTCGTGGTCGACCGCGAGCGCGAGGACGTCGTCGGTGGCCGTGTCACAGGCGTGCAGCGCGATCACCAGGTCCGGGTTCTCGGCCGGGGTGTATCGCTCGATCGGCGAGGCGGTGAACGTGAGCCGGTCCTGCCAGCCGAGTTGCCGCGCACGCTCGTTGTTGCGGGCGATGACCTGCGCGTCCCGGTCGACTCCGGTGACGGAGCACCGGATGCCGCTCTGCCCCAGGTGGTGAACTGTGGCGAAGGTCAGGTAGGCGTTGCCGCAGCCGAGGTCCAGCACCCGCAACGTCCCGCCGGGGCGGTCCCCGAGGGTGGCGGAGAGGATCCGGACGAACTCGTTGATCTGGCGATACTTGCGCTGCGCGGTCGGCTTGACGATGCCGTCGTGACTGACCCCGAGGGTTTCGAGGAACGGCGCGTCCTCCGGGATGGGCCGTTCTCGGACGCGGTCGTGGGCGACGGATTGGATGTTCGTCGCGTTGCGCTCGGAGACCAGCAGCTTACCGCGTTTGGTGACGCGGGCTTCGATGGTGGCCGACAGCAATTCGACGTGGGCGTTGCGGAACGGGACGCCGGCCAGTTCGTCGGCGACCGCGGCGGCGGTGGGGTAGTTGCGTGTCACCGCGGTTTTCTCGGTGTGCCAGGTGACTTGCGTTTGCATCGCGTTCCGGAGGACGACTTTCCGCACGAC
>Ga0070668_100000940_pt1 | contig 20311 bp, 22 predicted proteins | sample KBSS43metaG_FD_64661 | JGI IMG/M metagenome (GOLD analysis project Ga0070668, IMG submission 64661) | Switchgrass rhizosphere microbial communities from Kellogg Biological Station, Michigan, USA - KBS S4-3 metaG | ecosystem: Host-associated > Plants > Roots > Rhizosphere > Soil ...
AAAACAGCGCCTCTTGCATCACTGTCCGATCGCCGATCATCAGCATGTCTCCCAACGACAGGTCCAGTGAATCAGGACTGCGCGATTACTGCAAGGCCGAGTTTTTCAACACTATCGACCGATTGGCGGCATTGCGGAACGTGGCGATGAAGGTCAGCTATTGCTCTTGGCTGCCCAAAAGCGGTCAGGGCAGGAATCCACCAGGTAGCTACGAAAGCCGTTCGCGGCTCCCGCCCACTTGCCTCCGTTTGCGTCTGCATTCTGATACTAAAACCGGAGGTTCCAACATTGACCGTTTCGGACGCACGCGTTCCAATGCGGTATGGCAGGCCGCGATGAAACAGCTAACCGAGTCACGATCGTCATGGGTTCAGCCCGAGGCGATGGGAATACCGCATCCGCTGTCCGTGATTTGAGCGGGCAACTTGGGCCGGAAGTGAACGTTGCCGACCTCTCGATGCTTACCATCAAACCTTTTGATTACTTCCGATACGATGACCGGGATGACTTTCGATCTGTGATCGGAATGATGCTCTTGAGTGGGCATATAGTCTTCGCCACACCGGTTTATTGGTACTCCATGAGCGGAACGATGAAGGTCTTTTTTGATCGGCTAACCGACCTTCTTGTCGATCCGAATGATCGTAAAACAGGCCGCAAACTCGCGGGTCGAAATGTCTGGCTACTTGCAACCGGAACCGACGAGAGCTTGCCTTCAGGATTTCAAGAACCCTTCGCGAGCACCGCAGCCTACTTCGGCATGGTGTGGCGGCGGGCCTTTTACTGTCGATCGCTTAAAGGTGCGCAGCTCACAGGCGAGAGCTTTTCGGAAGTGAGGAAGCTTGCGAGCCTGATCGTCGCCTAGCGTCCCAACCTAGCGGAATGGCAGCTTCCCACTCCACAGGTGCCGTTTACGCGGCTGATCAATCGGGTCGATCCCCGTCGTTGGATGCCTCAGGGCACGTTGTGAACGAACGGCGGGTTTCAAGGAGCGGTCGTGGCGCCGGGAACGGCCGGTTTGGCGGCGATCTCGGCCGAGGCCGGCGCGGCGGCTTCCGACCAATGTCGGTCGTTCCCATCCGCAGCGGTCAACGTCCGGTCTCGTCGAAAGCGGTCGGTTGCGCTGGTCGAAGCGGACCATCGGCAACGCACCCCAACCTCAGTCATCAAGCCGAAGCGGGCAACAATCGCTGCATCATTCGCAGTGCTGCGCTGCTCTCCGACAACATTACATAAACAAAGCGAAGATCGCAGTGCTCAAGCCCGCGACGGTCTTGGCGATGACGCTGACAGAGCTGACCTCCTCAGCCAAGGTTCCGAGAAAGCTCTTCAGACTGACCTTGTCCGGCTTCGGCTTGGCGCTCTCCGTCGCGATCCTCTCGACTAACCCGCTGGCCGCCTCGGGGTCGGGCAGGCTCGCGCCATGAGCCGCAATCGCCTCTAAGACACGCGTCAGGCTTGCCAGGACGTCGTCTCGTCGTTCCTGCTTTAGCCCCATCGTCGCGTGTTGGACAACGGCGTGGGCATGGTCACCGACCGCCAACGCCTGAGCATTGATCGTCCCGCCGGACTGCCGAAGGAGCGGCCCACCTTTCTCGGGCGCGGTCACGCTGACATCTTCTCGCGCGCACGGCGCAGCGTGCCACCGACATTGGCTTGAGCCCCACTACCCACCGCAAGACCCTGCGCATTGATCGTGCCTCCGGATACGAACACGCCGTTGTTCAGAATATGCATCGTCCGCTCCTTGATCTCGGATGTGTCGATGCCATGATCATCAAAAAAATCGACTAGGCTATCAATCAATTGCTGCTGAATGATCTTATGAAGCATCTCTTTGTCGAGTTTCTGGAAATAACTTCGCCATTCGTTCCCGGTCGCCATTTCGCGGGCGCTTTGCCGAGCGCCATAGTCGAACAGAAGATCCTCTTCGATCTCCTTGCGGAGTTTTCTGTCTTCCTGCGAACGCTCCCACGCGGCGCTGATCCGGCCCCAGCATAAAAATGGTGATATCACGGGAAGGAATAACGACTTGACGAGCGAGGCGACCAGCAATCCGGACGCGTCCCGAAAGCGCCGGGTGGGATGAACCTTGTCGAGATCGAAATAGGCCGCCCTGACTGGCGGTAGAAGGAATGTGCTGACCTCCACGAAAAGCTTCGATGACAGCTGCCGGAATTGTATGAAGAAGGTGATGACCACTTCTCCGTCCCAGTTGGTCGTCTCGAGGCAGAGATAGTGGCGGATCACTCCAGATCCGATATCGACGCTTCCGGATACGATTGCATCGGCAACCCGCGTGACCGGCCGGCGATGCGGGTCCTTGAGCAGCAGGGCCATGTCCCGGATTCTCTTGCCATTCGCGAAGAGCTTGCGCCGGATCTTCAGTCTGGGCAGTTGAAGCTCCGTGAACACATTCTCGACATAGCCATAGAGATCAGACAGCAGAAAATTGCGCGGTTTGTGAGGCCCGAGAGTTTGCGAAGGGCGGTCAAGATCGATCGTGAATGACCAGCCGCCAATATCTGACCCTGATCCGACGAACGGTGAGAAGCCGGAATATATGACGACATTGTCGTCGCTATCCTGCGGCGCTGCGTTGTCATGTTTCCGGTAGAAAGCGTCACGCGTCAGTTCCCGCCGAGCAAGATTGTCTTGGCGGAAGGTCTCGATGGTCGTCAGGAGAAATACACCGAAGCAACACGCGAGGAAAAAACCGATCACGTTGGGGTCAGGCACTTCGGATCCAGCCATCGATGCCAGAAGGCCTACGCCCACGACGGCTAGAATCGTGATGAGCAGGTCGCGCACCAGCGAGAACCGCGCGGCACGATGGCAATGCTCGGTAACGAGCGCGACATCGACACCTGTTTCCGGCGCGGTCGCCCGCACCTTGTCTCGCTCGCGCTTCAACAAGGCGTTACGAAAGGCTGCATCGCTGTATGCAGCGCCGCACAGATAACGTGTTGTCTCGTTCAAATATTGGCCGGGCGCAGGCTCCTCGGTCGATTTCGCGAAATCGCCCTGAACAAGGTTGCTTGTCGCCATGCGTCCCCCAAACCACGCTCAAGATGATTTAATATCGAATCGTCTGCAACATGCGTAATGCTTACTTCATTTGCGAGCAGCCAACCATAGAAAAGATCCACGATATTCGGCTTAGTCACCGCTATGGGGTGAAGGGTAGGCGGGAGTGGCGTAAGCTTCTCATCTTATTTAGGAAATGGGTCACTAAGCCGCACCTGCCGCAGGGCAGTAAATGCCACAGGCCACACCCACGATGAACGGTGATACGGCAAGCCCATTTCAAATCACAGCGGCGCGAATAGGGAATGCAGCAGCCGCGTTCGACGATGGTCAGCTGACTTCGGACGGAGGCGTGTTGCGGCTTGCATTGCCGAACCGCGCGATCTTGGCCTGGTAATACATGCGGTGTCCGACAACCGCCCGAAACTTGCCAGTCTCCTAGCGGCTCAGCCTCAGGCATAGACAGACTCCTCGCCGACACACGGTGAATGTCCGCTTCTGCCGGAAGCCGTCATTCAAACGGCGAGCCGGGAACGACAGCTTCGTCCCAGCCCTAGGCATTCGAGGCGGGGATAGCTCGAGACCAATGCGGACCTTTTCTAAAGCGCTTCGAACGGCAGCTGCCAGACGGAATAGCCATTAGATCATCAGGTCACCGTAGTGGCACCGCCTTCGCGGGCGCTGAAGTCCGAAGGAGTGCCACGAGCGCTGCCCCTATTGCGAGGCCTGTCGCAATAAGGGCCGGCTCTCCGTCTGTCCTCCCGTCGGCGAGCAGGCCAGCGACGATCAACGCTGCAAATGTTTGGGCCATCAGCCGTACTGTCGATTGGAGGCCGCCTGCCGCCGCTGACCTGTGGCCTGGAGCGGCTGCGATGATCAGCTTGGTGTTGGGCACCATGAAGATGCTCGATCCGACCGCAGACAACGCCATTCGCCATGCGACATCCCAGTACCCCGGCTGGTCGGGGAGCCAGGTGAGGAGCGCCATCCCAAGCGCCGTCACGATCATGCCCAGTGCGCCGAGCCGCTCGCCCTCAAAACGATCCGCCATCTGCCCGACGATCGGCGAGAGGATCATCGTCGTGATGGGCCAAGCCGACAGGATCAGCCCGACCTTCGCAGGAGAGATCCGCGCACCTGCCTCAAGTCGAAAGGGCAGCGAGATGACGATGATCGTCATTGCCATGAAGAAGGCAAACGCGGCCGTCAGAGAAGCTGAGAATCGCGCGGATCGCAGGAGGTCGACCGGCATGACAGGATGAGGCTGCCGCCTTTCGTAGCGGACGAAGAACACGCCAATCAGAATGCCGAAAGCCATCAGCATCATAGCTGCGGCCCGGTATCCCTCATGCCCGGCCAGTTGCAGGCTGCCGAAAAGCACGCCGAAAGTTGCTATGCACAGAGCCGCACCGACGAAATCGGGCGGATGCCCTCCTTCATGGCGGGGCGACTCCGGCAGAGCGCGCCACCCCAAGACCATTGACAAGAGAGCGAACGGCACGCCGGCGGCAAACAGCCACGGCCAGCTAGCAACCGATAGTATCAGGCCGCCGACAGTGGGTGCGACCGCGGAGGCGATCGCCACGGTGAACGTATTGATGGCGAGACCCTTGCCGAGCTTGTCGGACGGATAGATCGCACGGATCAGCGCCGACATGACGCTGAGGGAGGCGGCCCCGCCAAGCGCCTGCAGGGCCCGGATCGCGAGGAGGGTGGAGAGATCATGCGCCAGGAAGCAAAGCGCCGTCGCGCCGGTAAATACGGCTTGCCCGATCTGGTAAGAGCGTTTGACGCGGATGCGATCGGACATCGCCGCAAAAGGAAGCAGCGTCATCACGAGCACCAGATTGTACACGGTGACAATGAGCACCGACTGCTGAGCAGAAGTGCCTAGATCGCGGCTGATCGACGGCAGGGCCACATTGACGATCGAACCGTCGATGATCGTGAGCGCAGTTCCCAGGCACAAGGCCGCAACCGCGCAGGCTCGCGGACGGGCGACAGAGTCTGCGCCAGGCTCATGCAAAATCTCGCAAGGTCGATGTCCGGATGGAAATCACACGAGATTTTGACGGCTGCCACGACGGTCGGGTGGATGCCGATCGGCCCGTCCAGCATATAGGCTTGGCGTGCGGCCGCCGCCTTGACGTAGCTTTCAGTCGCGAGCGCGACCTTCATCTCTTCGACCGACTCGAAGGCGATGTAAACGATCGCATCCACAGGTGGAGCGCCCGAACCTGACGAAAGATCGTCAAGATAATACTGCACGTACCGTTTGACCTGGGGCATTGCGACATAGGTCGGACCATATTCCAGTTCCATGAAGCGGCGGAAATTAGCGGTGCTGACCTCCGGGCGCTTGCGGATCATCGTCATAAGTTCATGCATGGTCGGGCGCTCCCTGTACGATGATGGCGTCTAGTCCTGCGGCCCGTCCTTGAGCGCTTCGAGACCCGGCGCGACGGTCATGACTTGCAACTCGCTTACCACCACCTCAGCGAGGCCTTCGCGTTGGAAGGGTTCGGCCCCCACGAAGGCATCCACGGCTTCCCGATCGTTGCGGGCGAAGAGCATCCCCCCGGTCGGCGTAACCAGACGCCCGCCGGCGAGAAGGAGGCCATCCTCGAAGCCCTTGCCGGCCCACGCATAATGAGCCTCGCGGAAGGGTTCGAGCTGCTCGGGCGTGGCCTTGGGCCTTAGGGAAAGTACGAACATTGATAGTCTCCTTTTCGGATCAGGGCCGCATCACAATCTGCTCGAGGCTGCCGGCATTGCCGGCCGCGTCCATCGCGGGGATGAGATCGGCCAGGGGGAAGACGGTCGGCGTGATGGCGTCGAGGTCGAGGCGGCCCGCCTTTACGAGCGCCAGGACATTCCGGAAGGCATCGGTCCTGTGCATGAAATTGCCGATGATCTCGATGCCGTTCAGCATGAGCTGAAGGTAGGGGACTGGCAGGTCCACCATGAGGCTGCCCATCAGGACGATCCTGCCTTCCCGCCGCAGAGCGTTGAGCGCTGCCAGGGTCGAGTTCGGGTCCTGCGCACCGCCTACCATGTCGAACGCGATGTCAGCCCCGCCACACGCTGCTTTGCGAAGCGCCTTGGCATCCGTCTGGATGTCGCCGGTCAAGGCAACCGGGAACACCGCTCTGCCGCCCATCGCCTGGAGCCGATCGAGCTTTTCCTTGTTGCGACCAGCGGCTACCACGCGGCCCGCCCCCATAGCGAGCGCGACCAACACGGCCGCGGTGCCGTAGGCGCCGGTTGCACCATTGACGATCAGCGTTTCGCCTGCGGCGAGCCTGCCGCGGACGAGGCCGCCGTAAGGGACGACGAAGCGAGCGGCGGCGTTCAGCTTCTCTGCCGGTACATCGTCAAAGCCATTGGCGGGAACCACAGACGACGCTGGAAGAAGCGTGTATTCGGCCAACGAGCCATTCGGCCAATCCGCCTGGATGCGCTCGCTCTCAGGACCGAACGAGGTCACGCCGATCAGCAAACGAGCTGGATCCGGTACGTTCTCGGCCGACTGGTACAACGACGATAGCAGCACGCGCTGGCCGGGCTTTAGTTGCCAAACATCCTGCCCAACCTTCTCGATAGTGCCGACGCAATTGCCGCCGGGCGTGAATGCGCCGTCGGGCGCGTGATAGGGGGGGAGTTTGCCCTCCACAAAAGGCTTCATGTAAGACATGAGGGCAGACGCCTCGACCTTCACGAGAATGCTGCCAGGCTGGACCTCGGGCACGGGAACCGTTTCGAAGGTCAGTTCGTCGCCCAGCTTCGTCAGACGCCAGGCCTTCATCATGGTGGGCGTGAAATCCGTCATGTCGATCTCCTTCGCTCACCTTAATGAGGTGACCAGCGATCGATCACAATGGACGCTTGGATCGCGTTAGTCCGGGAAGGGTATCCGTTCGTCCTAAAATCTACCTGCGATGTCTAAATGTCGGTTTTGCGCCATTGGGGGAAGGCCATGGGGCGGGCCAGAAGCGTCGACGAAACCATCGCCGCGATGCGCAGCACCTTGCCTCCGGCATTCACGACCCCGCCCAGGAAACGGCTGATCGCCGCTGCCGTCAGGCCATTGCGGGAAGCGTATCCTCAGCGTCGCCGGCCTCGTCACGATCGAGGCTCCGGAGCGAGCCCGGCGCGTAACCGTAGACACGCTTGAATGACTGGCTACACGATGTCCGCGACTGGTAGCCGTTGCGCGCGGCAATGGTGGCGAAGGCCAGATCGGTGTCGATCAGGGCACGTCGCACCCGGGCCATTCGCCATTTGGTGAGATAGTCGAGCGGCGACTGTCCGACGCGCTGGCGGAATCGTTCGGCGAACGACGACCGCGACATGCCGGCTTCGTGCGCGAGCGTGGCAACGGTCCAATCCCGCGCCACGTCCGCGTGGAAACAGCGCAGCGCCCGGCCGATCTTGGGGTCGGCTATCCCCGCCAGCCAATTGTTGGTCTGCGGCCCCGACGTTGCCAGATGGGCGCGGATCGCCTGCACGAGCAGGATATCCGCGAGGCGATCGATGATGACAGTCTCGCCAGGCGCGCCACCCCCGACCTCGCGCGCGAGCAGGCCGAGCGTATCCCGGAGCGCAGCCGCCTCCGGCGCGTCGGCCTTGATGTGAATAACGGGCGGCAGCGCTTCGCGCAGCCAGGCGACGCCTTCCTCGTCGAACGCAAAGCGACCGCCAATGACGACCTTGTCCGGCTCCCCTACGCCCAGACGCACGACACCATCGACGCTCCGGTTCGCCATGAAATAGGCGGTGCCGTCGAACTCGACCGCTTCCTCACTATTAAAGGTGCGGTACGGCCGCCCATCGGTCTGGAAATAGCAGTCTCCCGCCTCCAGTCGGATGGGCTCGCCCTGGCCCTCGACCTGCAAATTGACCTGCCCGAACAGGACGGCGCTGAACTTCACATGCTCATAGGGCCCGAAGCGCATCGCATAGGGTCCGCTGCTTTCGAAGCGGACCGGGACGGCGCGATTGACCGTGAACATCGTCAGGATGTCGGATAGCGGATCCAAGAACACACCATTTGGACAGATGGATACCAATAGCGGACGTATGAAGGTCACTCGTCCATACTGCAAGTGCTATGTCTTACCCGAGCAATTTCGGGAGAGCGCAATGCAATATGCGAGACTTGGCTCCACCGGCACTTTCGTATCTCGAATCTGTCTTGGAGCGATGACCTTCGGCGGCCCGTCCAATCCAGTGTCGGATGCGATCGGCCGCCTCGAACGATCCGACGTCGATGCCATCGTTGGCGCTGCGATCGACGCTGGGGTAAATTTTATCGACACAGCCGACGTCTATGGCGGCGGGGCGTCCGAAACGATGCTCGGCGAGGTGCTGGATGCCCGTCGGAAGGATGTGGTGCTGGCGACCAAATTCAGCGGTCGAACGGGTCCCGGGCCGAATGATGTCGGCCAGTCCCGCATCCATGTCCTCGACGCGCTCGATGCCAGCCTGAAGCGTCTGAAGACCGATCATATCGACCTCTATCAGCTCCACAATTTCGACCGCTTCACGCCGCTTGAAGAAGTGCTCGGCGCGCTCGACGATGCGGTCAGGATCGGCAAGGTTCGCTATGTCGGCTGCTCCAACCATGCCGCATGGCAGATCGTCAAAGGTCTCGGTGTGTCGGGGCGCATGAAGCTCACCGGCTATGTGACGGCCCAGGCCTATTACTCGCTCGCGGGAAGGGACGTGGAGCGCGAGATCATTCCGGCGCTCACCGATCTGGGCCTTGGGCTGCTGTGCTGGAGCCCGCTCGCGGGCGGCCTGCTGTCCGGCAAGTTCGATCGTCATGGAAAGACCGAAGCCGGATCGCGCCGAGATATGCGGGGCGCAGGCGCCCAGTTTCCCCCCGTCGATGAAGAGCGCGCCTTTGCCATCATCGACGTGCTGCACGCGGTCGCCAAGCGGATCGAGGCAAGCCCATCACAGGTGGCGTTGGCATGGCTTCTCGCACAGCCGGCCGTCACCAGCGTCATTACGGGGGTCAAGCGGCTGAGCCAGCTTCAGAACAATCTTGGCGCTGTCGATGTCGAGCTCTCGGATGAGGATATGGCAGCGTTGGATGCGGTCAGCCAGATTCCCGCGACCTATCCGGGCTGGATCCAGAGCTACCGCGCCAGCTCGCGTGTTCCGGCCGACCATCCCTTCCCGTGGCCGAGCTGAGGGCCGTGAGGGTCAGGCTGGCGTTGTCCGGCTTGCGGCCCAGGTCTGCAACTCGCGCAAAGCTGGAAGCAGTCCTCGGCCATCTTCGGTGAGCGCATAATCGACCCTGGGCGGTACGACCGGATGGATGGTCCGGGACACGATGCCGTTGGCTTCGAGATCGCGGAGCTGCTGGATCAGCATCTTCTGCGAGATGCCGGGGATCAGACGCTGAAGCTCAGAGAAGCGCAAGGTGGGAGCCGTGAAGAGCCGGTAGATAATGAGCACCTTCCACCGCCCTTCGAGGACGCGGACGGCGGATTCGAGCTGTTCGGAGGAACAGGAGGGAGCCTCGCCAGGAGCCGGATCGGCAGACTCAGTTACCATTTGGTGAGTATTATACTTTTTTGTCCGTTCTTGCGAGTCCGTAACCGCACTCGATATCCGACCCGCCTTTTCAAAGCGGAGTTCTCACGATGCCTCATTCACCTCTGACCGACCTGTTTGTGCCCCTCGATCTCGGACGGGGACGCCTGCTTCCAAACCGGACCGTGATGGTAGGCATGACACGGACCCGCGCCGAGGGCGACGGTACGCCGACCGCGCTGATGGCCGAATATTACGCACAGCGCGCAGACGCCGGGCTCATCATCACGGAATCGACTTCGGTGAGTGCCGTGGGCCGATCCTTTCTGACCGGCCCCGGCATGTACACGACCGAACATGCCATTGCCTGGAAGGCGGTGGTGGATGCCGTCCATGCGCAAGGCGGACGGATCGTCCTTCAGATCAATCACGTCGGCCGCGTGAACAATCTCCAGTTCCTCGCTCGGCCGGTCCAGCCTGTTGCGCCGTCCGCGATCGCCGTGCCGGATACCTCCCGGCAGATCGTGATCAACATCCCGCGCGTCACGCCCTATGTCGAACCCCGCGCGCTCCAAACCGAGGAAGTGCCGCTGATTGCCGCCGAGTTTGCCCATGCTACGCGGCTGGCCGTCTTTGCGGGCTTCGACGGTGTCGAGATCCATGCGGACTCGGGCTATCTGATCCACCAATTCCTCTCGACCAACGCGAACACCCGCGACGACCGCTATGGTGGCACAATCGAGAACCGCGCTCGCATGGCGCTGGAGGTTCTGGATGCGGTGATCGCCGTCAACGGCCCTGAATATGTGGGCATGAAGCTGACGCCCAGCTGGACGAACAACGAGATCGAGGAGGCGGATGCGGAGGCGACGTATCGCTATCTGCTCGGTGAGATCGCCAAGCGTAGTGATCTCATGTTCCTGCATTTCTACTTTCCTGACCTTGCGGATTCCGCCCTGTTTCGAGCACTGCGGCCGCTGACCACGCGGCCGGTACTGGTCGACGGTAGCCTGACGCCGCAGCAATATGCCGGCATGATCGAAAGCGGTGAAGCGGACCTTGCAGGCTTCGGCCGTGCTTATATCGCCAATCCGGATCTGCCCTCGCGATTGGAGGCCGGCTCCGACCTTAGCGAGGTCGATTATTCCAAGCTCTATCTCGGCGGCGCCGAGGGATACACGACCTACGGCCGGTCTGCTGCGTGAGCCCGATCGACCTGATGGGCGTCCAGCCCCGACCAGACCGCGCTTGCGATTTGGAGGTCCTGGATGCCGACGCCCGTCAGGTCGACCAGGATGCGGTCGGTTGGGCGAAACGTCTCTGGCGCGGCAAGATGCCTGCCCAGCTCCTGCACACGCACCGCGGGTATCAACCGATCGGCATAGGGCCGCGCCAGTTCACCATGGTCGAGGCATTGGGCGATCGCATCTGCGATCCAGATGTCCATGCTGGCCGTCAGCTCGCTGGTGAGTTCCTGCTTGCCCGGGGCGTCCGCCCCGACAGCGACAATGCGTGCCACTCCGGGGAACATGTCGTGCGTCAGCATGGGCGTCGTCGCCGGCGTCGTGGTGATAACGACATCGGCTTGCTCGGCCAGCGCTTCCAACGAAGCGACAGCTGTTGCGGGAAAGCCCTCGCGGGCCAGTTCGGCCGCAAGCCGAGCCGCCTGTTCGGCACGACGTCCCCACACGGCAATGCGAGATGCAGAACAATGCCCTGCCGCCAGTTCGGCCTGAAGCCGGGCCTGTATGCCTGTGCCAACGATGCCAATCGTGCTTGCGCCTGGCGACGCTATGGCGCGTGCGGCGATCGCGCCGGCGATGCCGGTCCGCAAATCGGTCAGCCAACCCTCATCCTGCAACAGCGCCAGTGGTTCTCCGGTGAGCGCGCTGAACAGCATCATCATGCCGTTGCTCGTCGGCAGGCCTCGTTCGGCGTTCGCCGCGAAACCGGCCGCGATCTTCACCGCGAACACGTCCCCACCCTCGATCGCCGCCGATTTGATGTGGCAATCGCCTCGGGCGGCAGGGAAGGCGAGATGTCCTACCGGTCCGAGCTGCACACGATTGTCCGCCAGCGCGATGAAACCGTGCCGAATGGCCTCGAACGCATAATCAAGATCGAGCGCCGCCTGGATCTCAGCGCGTGAGACGATCTTCATGCTGCCAGCACCTTCCGTTTAAGGTCAGCCAGCTGGTTATAGACCGTGGCACGGCTCACATGGAGGAGGCCCGCGACATAGGCCGCAGCGCGCGGCGCCTCGAACCCGCCGCTCTCATGGATGGCAGAGATCAGGGCTTGCCGCTCCTCGCGCCCGAGCGAGCGAGCGTCGAGCTGCCGCTGTGCGCTCCAGCCCGCGATGAAGCGGTTGAGACTTTCATGCCAGTCGTGCCGCAGGAGCGGAGTCGCCTCGGCTTGTGCTGCCGGCTGCACGGGCTTGAGCAGCATGTCGAGCATCTCGCGCATGGCCTCGAACCGGGACACGTCGGCGTTGATGCACAGCATCGATGCCGGTTCGCCCGCGAGCACCACCGAGACCGAGCGGATACGCCGGCCATCCCAGTTGGTTTTTTCATAGGGCCCAATGAACCCGGCCTCCGAGGGCGTCCCGAGATCGGCGAGGCCGGACGGGTCGCCTGGCGCACGGGGGGACATGGGCGATGCGACATAGGCAAGGCTGTCGGATGCGATGTCATGGATCGCGACCTCGACCCATGGTGCGAACAGCGAAGCGATGGCATCCGCGACCGGCTGGTGAGGATGCGCGAATTTCGATCCCTTGGACAACGCTGGCTCCCAAAATTAGAACATCAGTCTATATTAGACAAACAATCTAATCTAGGGGACAGATATGTTTGACCATCTAGCTGCGTCCATCCGGGATGCGTCGGAGCAGCGGGCTCCCGAGATGCTGCGGACCCCGCTGGCATGCAGCCATGGCCTGTCGAGCCTCTTCCACGCCAACGTGCTGCTCAAATGCGAGCACCTCCAGACCACAGGCTCGTTCAAGTACCGAGGCGCCAGTAACAAGATCCGGCTGCTGCCGGCTGATGCGCGCAAGAGGGGCGTGGTCACGGCCTCGTCCGGCAATCACGGTCAGGCTGTGGCATTGGCAGGCCGCAACGCGGGTGTGCCGGTGATCGTCTACGCATCCACCCAAGCATCGCCCTCGAAGCTCGATGCGATCCGCTCCTACGGCGCCGATCTGCGCCTGATAGAGGGTGGCGGACTCCAAGCGGAGATGGCGGCGACCAAGGAGGGAGTGTCAACCGGGCGTCTCTTCGTGTCGCCCTATAACGACCTCGACGTCATTGCCGGCCAAGGCACGATCGCAACCGAGATTCTGGACGACGTGGCGGACGTCGACATGGTGTTTCTATCGGTAGGAGGTGGTGGCCTTGCCAGCGGCGTCGGCGCAGCGCTCGCTAAATTCGCGCCGAAGACGACGCTGGTCGGTTGCTGGCCCAGCAACTCGCCAGCGCTCCTGCGCGCGATCGAGACGGGTCATATCCATGACGTACCGGAGACCGACACGATCTCCGACGGAACGGCTGGCGGCATCGAGCCGGGATCGGTCACGCTCGAAATCGCCAGTGGCGTAATTGGGCGGCGCGTCGAGGTTGACGAGGGGCTCATCAAGGAGGCGATGTGGGCGCTTGCCGAGCATGATAACTGGATGATCGAAGGTGCGGCCGGCGTCGCGCTCGCCGGTCTTGCGAAGCTTCGCGGCGAGATCGAAGGCAAGTCCGTCGTCGTCGTCCTGTGCGGGCGCAACATCGCGGCGGAAACCTATCGGGCGGCCATGAACGAAGGCCGGGATCAAAACAGATTCAGATAGCTGGAAAGCGAATGTCCCCTCAAAGACGCACTCCATCTTGAATGATCGTTCCAGATACGCCATGTGGCGGAGATGGCGAGAAGCAAATCCTTCGATCGGGACGAGGTGCTGGAGCGGGCGATCCCTGTTTTTGCCGAACATGGGTTTGAGGGCACGTCGGCGCAGATGCTCACCGACGCCATGGGGATTGGCCGCCAGAGCATTTACGACACGTTCAACGACAAGTGGCAGCTCTATCTGGCTGCGCTCCGGCACTACACGCGCCAGAGCATCGGCGCGCAGCTTGCAGCGCTGAAGTCCGAACCCAAAGCAATCGACGGTTTGCGGGCTCATCTCTCAGCGTTCGCGGCCTCCGCAGCCGAAACGCGGGCCTGTCTTGGCCTCTCGGCGGTCAGCGAATTCGGATGCGACCGATCAGAAGTGGTCGAGATTGCCAGGGATGCCGGCCGGGCGCTTCATGCGGAACTCCAGCGGTGCGTGGCTCGCGCCGAGGAAGACGGCGATCTGTCTCCGGATATCGCGCCTGCCGAGGCCGCGGACTTTTTGATGACCCAACTCTCTGCCCTCAAGCTCGCGGCTCGTTCAGGGGCTGGTGCCGACAGTCTGCAACGCATGGCGAAGCTCGGTCTGCGGGCGCTCCGCTAGTCATTTTACCCATTTCTTGAATGATCGTTCCAACTGGAGATTATCGATGCGTGCCATTGTTATCCGAAATCACGGTGCCCCCGACGTACTTGAAATCGAGACGATGGAGCCCCGTTGTCCCGGGCCCGGAGAAGTCGCGGTCGATGTGCATCATGCAGGCGTGAACTTCATGGATACGGGTGTTCGGCGGGGAATGCTGTGGCGCGATCGCGAATTGCCCCTCGTACCCGGCGTGGAAGGGGTGGGGCGCGTCGCCGAGCTGGGTGATGGCGTACAAGACCTCGTCGTCGGCCAGCGCGTCGCCTGGGTTTATGCGCCCGGAAGCTATGCCGATCGCCTCATTGCGCCGGCCGCGTCGCTAGTGCCGGTGCCGGAGGCGATCAGTGACGAGACTGCGGCTGCCGCCATGCTACAGGGACTGACCGCAAACCACATCGCGACCCGCTTCTATGAAACGAGGCCGGGCGATATCGTGTTGGTCCATGCCACAGCCGGTGGCGTCGGCAGCCTGCTATGCGGCATCGTGAAGATGTGCGGTGGAACGGTCATCGGCCGCGTGTCATCGGCCGCAAAAGCCGATGCTGCCCGCGAGGCTGGCGCAGACCATGTCATCATCGATGCGGATGGTCACTTTGCCGAACAGGCCATCGCGGCATCAGAAGGTGTGGGTGTTCATGCCGTGTTCGACGGGTCCGGAGCGACGACCTTCGCGGACTCGCTGGCGTCGCTGCGCCCACTCGGCACCTTCGCCTATTACGGGCCGGTCCTGGGGGCGCCGCCCCCGCTCAACGTCGCGACGATGCAGAAGAGCATCAAGATCGGCTTCCCGATCTTCTCCGACTCCCTCTCATCTCGTGCGGCTCTGCTCGAGCGGTCCGCCGAGCTGTTCGACTGGATCGAGCGTGGCGCGCTCCGCATCCGCATTGGCGGCCATTATCCCCTGCAGGATGCGGCAGAGGCCCATCTGGATCTCGAATCCCGCGCCACCACAGGGAAGCTTCTGCTCGACATGGCCGGTTGATCAGCTTGCCAAGGCCAGTCGATAGTGTGCGAGCTTGGCCACGATGAAATCCTCCACCTCCTGAAGAGCCGCCTGCTTTTCCCGGATCACGGTGAGCCGTGCTTCGAGGAAATCGACGGTCTCTTCGGGGGTAAGGTTCGCCGATCCGTGCGCCTTGAGCAGCGGGCCGATCTCCTTGAGCGAGAAGCCGAGCTGCTGCGCCTGTCGGACCTTCTCGACGGTGTCGAGCACCGCCGGATCATAGTCGCGGTAGGTGCGGCTTCCGGCCTCGCGCGGCGTCGACGCGATTAACCCCATTGCCTCGTAATGGCGAATCCCATCCTTCGACATGCCGGCGATGCGAGCGATCTCGTTGATGAGCATGACGGGCCTCTTGACTGTGGGGTTTCCCTACAGCTTATCTGAAGCGTCACTCGTTGAAAACATGTTGGAGTGACGTTGCGATGCCGACAGCCGAAAACCCCGTAGCCCTAGTCACCGGAGCTTCGTCCGGCATGGGGAAGGACATTGCCGAACGGCTGCTGGAGGCCGGCTACGGCGTCTATGCCGGCGCACGCCGCGTCGAACGCATGGTCGATCTCGAGAAAATCGGTGCGACGGCGATCGCGCTCGACGTCACCGACGACGCGTCGATGGTGCGGGCGATCGACCGGATCACGCAGGAGAGCGGCCGGATCGACGTGCTCGTGAATGCGGCAGGCTATGGGCAGTATGGTGCGCTCGAAGACGTGCCGATGGCCGAGGCCCGTCGGCAGCTGGAGACCAATGTTATCGGCATCGGCCGGCTGGTCCAGCTTTGCCTGCCCATGATGCGAGCACGCGGCTCCGGTCGGATCATCAATATTTCCTCGATAGGGGGCAAGTTCGCGCTCCCCTTGGGTGGGTGGTATCACGCCTCGAAATTCGCACTCGAGGGCTATTCGGACGCGCTGCGTAACGAGGTTCGGCAGTTCGGGGTCGACGTTGTCGTGATCGAACCTGGCGGCATTGAGACAGAGTGGGAGAGCATCGCCGGCCAGAGCGCCAGCCGCGTTTCCGGCGACGGCCCATATGGCGATATGGTCGCGAAATTCCGCAAGATGCAGGGCCGCAAGGCACCGCCACCTAGCGTAGTTTCGGACATGGTGATGAAGGCGATTAATGCGCGCCGGCCCGCCACGCGATATAGCGGCGGCCTGGCCGCTCGGCCGCTGCTGTTCCTGCGACGCCTGCTCTCGGATCGCATGTTCGACCGGCTGGTGATGACGGCCTTCCGTTGAAGGCCTTACGTAAGCATTCGGCGACGATCGATCAGCCGAACTGTCAGGAGACAGCCCGGGCCACGAAATTGCGCACGATCGCGTTGGTCTCGCCCCGACGGGTTGCGAGCGCGATCTGCGCCACGGGCGCGTCTCCGGCGATCGCACGGTAGGCCACTCCGGCGACCGCGACTTGTGCCATGCACGCAGGCACCAGCGTCACACCGAACGCCGCGGCGACCAGATTGATGAGCGACGCGATCTGCGGCGCGGTCTGCCCAAGGATCGGCTCAACGCCCGCATCCCGAAAGGCCTTGATGACCGTGTCGTATAGTGTGGGTCCGACCGGCCTCGGGAAAAGCAGCAGCGGATCAGACCGCAGATCGCCAAGTGCGATTTCAGACTGCCCCGCCAGCGGATGCGCCGCCGGAAGCGCGATTATCAGCGGCTCGTCGGACAGATGCCGCATCTGGTAATTTTCTATGCCCGTTGCGTTTGGGCGCAGGAACACGGCATCGAGCGTACCCTCTTCGAGCCCCCGGAGCAGGCGGGTGGTATTGGCCTCCTCCAGCGTCACGTAGACATCGGGATAGGCGCGACGGAATGACCGCAGGGCGTTTGAGACGACCGCATTGAACGCCGATGACGCGGTGAACCCCACATTGAGCGAGCCGACCTCGCCTCGACTGGCTCGCCGCGCCGCATGGGTGCCTTTCGCGGCCAGGTTGGGCATGACCCGCACCACCTCCAGAAACGCCTGACCGGCCGCCGTCAGCTCGGCGCCATGCGGGACACGGTGAAAGAGCTGCGCATCGACCTCGCGTTCGAGGTCCTTGATCTGGGCGCTAAAGGGAGACTGCGCAATGCCGACCCTCGCAGCGGCGCGCGTGAAGTTCTGTTCGTCGGCGAGGGCCAGAAAATAGCGGATGTGACGCAATTCCATGTGAGACATTATATGTCTTGAGGAAGCATCTGCAATGTGTTGGATGTTTGAGAGCAGTGGCGCCACCTGTTGTCCGCAACGGACAAGGAGGCGCGACATGGCGCAAGCTACCCGGTCCTGGCTGTTTACGCCGGGCACCCGTCCTGAACGGTTCCAGAAGGCGCGCGAGGCGGGCGCCGACGTCCTCATCATTGATCTTGAGGACGCCGTCGCACCCGACGAGAAGAGCAAGGCTCGCGAGGCGACGCTCGATTATCTGAAGGTGCCGCAGACGGGCCCTATCGGCCATGCCATTCGAATCAACGGCATCGACACCCCCTATGGGCTGGCCGATTTGCAGGCGCTGATCGAACAGGGCTCCAAGCCCGACTTCATCGTCCTGCCGAAGACGGAAAGCGCCGATCATCTCATCATCCTCGATCGCCTGCTGACGCGCGCAGGCCTGGACGCGCAGCTTGTCGGCCTGATCGAGAGCGCCCGCGGCCTGTCCGCCGTAGCCACGATCGCGAGCGCCACGCCCCGGCTTAGCGGCCTGATGCTGGGCGCTGCCGACATGGCCGCCGATCTTGGTGTCGGCCCCGGTTGGGAGGGACTGAGCTATGCCCGCGGCCGGCTCGTCGCTGCCTGCGCTGCTGCGGGGGTCCTGCCGATCGACAGTCCGTATTTCTCGGTTTGCGATCAACAGGGTCTGAAAGATGAGATCAAGCGGAGCGTTGGGTTGGGTTTCGCCGCCAAGGCGGCGATTCATCCCGCTCAGGTCGAGCCAATCAATGAGGCGCTCACGCCCTCCGAGGAGGAGGTTGCAAAGGCCCGCGTCATTCTTGTCGAGAATGAGAAGGGCGTCGGGGTCGTCGATGGGCAGATGATCGACGAAGCGGTCGCGCGGAAGGCGCGGCGCGTCCTGGCTGCCGTCGGCGCCTGACCACGGCGGGCCCTTTGCCCGCACCACACAGTCCAATCAAGGAGATGTTCGAATGGACAGCATATTGCCTGCCTACAAGGCCGTCGGCGAACGGCGCTATCGCGAAACCTCGGGCCTGTACTGGGAGGACTTCAATCCCGGCGACGTGTTCGAGCATCGGCCGGGCCGCACCGTGCTCGACGTCGACAACGTCTATTTCACCCTGCTCACGCTCAATTCGCAGCAGGTCCATTTCGATCAGGCCTATGCCGAAAAGACCGAATGGAAGAAGCTGCTCGTGGACTCCACGTTCACACTCGCCTTGCTGACCGGCATGAGCGTGCGAACCGTCTCGGCCAAGGTCGTGGCCAATCTGGGATGGGACAAGGTGAAGGCGACCCATCCTGTGTTCGCCGGCGATACGCTCTACGCCGAAAGCACGATCCTGCATAAGCGTGAAAGCAAGAGCCGGCCGACCCAGGGAATCGTCACCGTCTCCACGCGCGGGATCAACCAGGACGGCAAGGAGGTGATGAGCTTCGATCGTACCATGCTCGTCTATCGCCGCGGCCATTCGCCCGAGGAAGCGTCCAACTACTGACCCCTTCCGGTCGCTCGCAGCGAGGAGGGGGGCGGGCGACCGCCAATCATAAGGAGACGCGATATGGATATCGCCTCACTGTATCAGTCGAAGCTTACCACCCCCGACGAGGCTGTTGCCCGCATTCCATCGGGTAGCCGAATCTCGATGGGCATGGCTGTCGCCGAACCGCCAGCCCTGCTCAACGCGCTGGCCGTCCGTGCCGAAGCCGGCGAGGTGGAGGATCTGCGGGTCTATTATTTCGAGGGCACGCGGATCGCGGGGGATACGATCTTCCGCTATGAGCTGACCGATCGCATTCGCCCCTACAGCATGTTCATCACCTCCAGCGAACGCGCGCTGATCAAGCGCGGCATGGAGGATGGCGGCCGTAAGGTGATCAATTATGTGCCGAGCAACTTCCACCAGGCTCCGCGCCTGCTGACGGAAGAGATCGGGATCGACACATTTTTCACCACCGTCTCGCCGATGGACGTCCATGGCTATATGAGCTTCGGCACCAGCAACGACTATTCCACGAAGGTCGCGCGATCGGCCAAGCGCCTGATCGTCGAAGTGAACGAGAACATGCCGCGCGTGCATGGATCGGGCGCCGAGCTGCATGTTTCGGAAGTCGACGCCATCATCGAGCATCATGTCCCGTTGATTGAGATGCCCGTCCGATCGCCGGCTCCAGAGGACGAAGTCATCGGCAAGCTGATCACTGACCTCGTGCCCGACGGCGGGTGCCTCCAGATGGGCGTCGGCGCTCTGCCAAACGTCGTCTGCTCGCATCTGATGGATCGCAAGGATCTCGGCATCCACACCGAGGCTTTGTGCCCGGGCTTGGTCGATCTGGTCCGCGCCGGTGTCGTCACCAATCGCCGCAAAGCGCTCAATCGAGGCAAGTCTGTCTTTACCTTCGCGATGGGTCAGAAGGCCATGTACGACTATCTCACCGAGAATCCCTCGGTCGAAAGCTGGCCTGTCGACTATGTGAACGACCCGATGGTTATCGCGCAGATCGACAATTTCATCTCGATCAACGCGACGATCCAGGTCGATCTCACGGGTGCATGTAATTCCGAACACATGCTCGGCCATCAGTATAGCGCGAGCGGCGGTCAGCTCGATTTCGTGCGCGGCGCTTATGCCTCCAAGGGCGGCAAGTCGATCATCGCCACCAAGTCCACGGCCGCCAAGGGCAAGATCTCCAAGATCGTTCCGCAACTTGATGGCCCGGTGACGACGCCTCGTATCGATACCCAATATATCGTGACCGAATATGGCGTGGCCAACCTCAAGGGCCTCTCGTCGACCGAGCGCGTCCATGCTCTGGTTGCACTCGCCCACCCCGACTTCCGGGGCGAGCTTCTCGCCGCAGCGCGAGAACAATATCTCGTCTGAGGAAACTTCCCATGCAGAATGACCGTCTCGACGAGACCCAGGACTGAGGAGACGATAGATGGACGGCCTGGATCCGAACTGGACCCCGACGCTCAAGACGATTGCCGGGCGCCGGAGCGTCCGGGCCTTCATCGATCGCGATGTTCCGCTGGAAGTGATCGGGAGCCT
>Ga0070668_100000941_pt1 | contig 20294 bp, 17 predicted proteins | sample KBSS43metaG_FD_64661 | JGI IMG/M metagenome (GOLD analysis project Ga0070668, IMG submission 64661) | Switchgrass rhizosphere microbial communities from Kellogg Biological Station, Michigan, USA - KBS S4-3 metaG | ecosystem: Host-associated > Plants > Roots > Rhizosphere > Soil ...
GACAAGGCGTTACGACCGAAGCAGCGCGGCCGCCGCCCGGGTGAACAGCTGGCCCTGTCCCCGCTTCGCCAGGCGGCGACGCTCGAAGCGATCATCTCCGGGTCGCCGGAGACGCACGGCCTCCCCCACCGGCTGTGGAACCGCCAGGCCGTCGCCGAGCTCGTCAACCACCGGTACCGGATCCTCCTCAGCCCCACGACGGTGTCGCAGTACCTCCACCGCTGGGGCCTCATCGACGACCCGGCGCTCGCGCCGGAACAGGCGCGACGCCGGCTCCCGCCGCTGGTCCCGCTCCAGCGGCCCGCTTCGGCGGGTGCCGGGCCGTGGCTGCCGAACGCCGAGCCGCTGTGGCTCGACTGGACCCGCCCGCACGCCCCGCCGGACACCGGCCCGGTCCTGGCCACCGCGGGGCACAACCTGCTGACCGGGTTCCGCGACCACTTCGGCGACGTGCAGGTGCTGCTCGCCGTCACCAACCGCGGGATGCTGCACTTCCGGGCGCGACGCGGGCCGTTCGACGCCGCGGACGTCACCGGCTTCCTGGGTGAGCTGACCGCCCGGACCGGCCGCGGGTTCACCGTCGTCGTCGGGCGATGGCCGGCCGGGGCGCGCGGGCTCCTGCGGTCGGTCCCGGCCGGTCTCCCCGTCCGGTTCATCCTGCCGCCAGGTTGACGACCGACCCGCCGTCCTGGCGGGGGTAGGGCGTGGGCCAGGCCGGGAAGAGCCGGTCGACCGTGGCGACCGCGCACTCGGGGCAGATCCGCACGTGCGGTCTCCGGTGCTCGGCGATCTGGTCCATGACCAGCTCGGTGTACCGGCCCTGGCTGCACAGCGAGATCGTGCTGCCCGGCAGGACCGTGTGCACGCGGCCCGGGTAGAAGTCGGTGGTGCCCCAGCACAGGTTCGGCATTCCGGTGCTCCTCGGTTCGATCCGGCGAATCCCCGATCCCCGGCCGGTGTTTCCGATACGGGTCTTCCGTAGCATAGGGCCCGGAAAACCCGGAGTCGACGGAAACAATGCGACTCACAGATACTTCACCGCCCGGAGAAAACGCCGGCGGGAAGGTCGTAACGCGGCATTAATGAAACGACTCTGGAATGTTGCCCAAGCAGCGGGAAACCGTGGCATCCTCGCGTCCATGCGCACACCCCGGGCCCACCGCTGGGCCGCGATCACGCTCGCCGTGGGCCTGTCCGCCGCCGCGTGCACCACCACGCCGGACGCCCCCGCGGCACCGGCGCCGACCACCGCGTCCGTGCCGCCGATGCCCCCACCCGCGGCCAAACACGACGCGCAGGGCGCGACTTCGTTCGCCACGCACTGGCTGGATCTGGTGGACTACGGCTACCGCACCCTCGACGCCGGCCCGCTGCGCGGCCTGGCCGCGCCGAGCTGCCAGGCCTGCGCCCGGCTGACCGAGCAGCTCGACCGGGACAAGGCCGCCGGGGCGACCTACCGCGGTGGCCGGATCCATTTCCGCAGCGCCGTGCCCGAAGGGCCGCCGGAGAAACAGACCGTGACCGCGCTGTTCGACCAGGACGAATTGACGGTGCTCGACCGCGCGGGCGCCACGACCGAAACCGTGCCCGCCAACCGCACCATTTTCGTGTTCGCGCTGGACTGGGCCGGTACCGCGTGGCGGACGACGGCGATCAAACTGGGCGTCGAAAATTCGTGACCGAATCCCGTCAGAAGAACCGGAGGGTGATCCGGTCGTCCGGCGCGTCCGGCCAGGTCCGCACCAGGCCGGTCTCCCGGGCGGGCCAGCGGCGGACGACCACGTCGACCGGCCGCGCGAGCTGGTCGGCCAGCCGCCGCAGGAAGTCCGCCGCCGCGGCGGCGTCGAAGGGGGCCGTCCGGACGTCGAAGTAGAGCGAACCCCGGTTGCACACCGCCAGGAGGACGTCGAGCCCGGCCGGCGTCCGGTGCCACACCAGCCGGACGGCCTCGGCCGCCCGCGACCGCGCCGGGTCGGTCCCCGGCTGGACGTCGAACACGCCGGGCCCGGGCAGCAGGTCCCAGCGCGTGAGGTACCCGCTGACGGTCTTCAGGCTGAGCGTGATCCGGAACTCCCGGTTGACCAGCTCCGCGATCGCCTGCCGCGTCCACACCCGGTACGGGAGCCCGGCTTCCTCCGGGGTCCGCCCGGTGACGGCCTCGAGCGTGGCGGCCTGCTGTGCCGGCGAAAGCGCCAGCTGCTCGCCGGGGCGCCGGCCGCGGGTCCGCGACCGGAACGCGTCCTCGCCGACGTCCCGGTAGGAGGTCACCCAGCTCCCGACCGTCTTGCGGGAGACACCGAACAGGCGGGCCACCTCGCTGCGCGACAGGCCGGATTCCACCGCGGCGACCGTCCGGCGGCGCAGTTCCTCCAACGCCGCCTCGGGCAGCCGCCGCGCGTCACGCCGGACCATCTCTTCCCCTGACAGCACGGCGTTCACCGGATCCCGAGCGGGATCCGGACCGTCGCCTGGTCCACTTCGGACGTCCGGATGATCACGGCGAGCTCCCACTGCCCCGGCATGCCGATCGAAGCTCCCCCGACGTAGTGGCCGAGCCCGGCGTACTCGACGCGGACGGGCAACGGGCCCACGGCGCGGTCGGGCAGCCGCAGCTCGGCCCGCAGCTCCGCCACCTCGTGCGGCCGGGACTGCGCGTCGAGCACCGAGAGGTGCATGGTGTTCGGCCCGATCCGCCCCGGCGAGATGTCGACCGCCAGCTGCCCGCGCCCGGCCGTGCCACCGGCGTCGAACGGCAGCACCGTGGTCACCGGGCCGGTGTAGGCCGGGATCTTCGGCGCGGCCGCCTCCCGCGCGACCTGGGCCTGGGCGGGTTCCACGCTGACCAGGGCCGCGGTGAACCCGAGCACGACGACGGCGACGGCGGCTTCGAACCCGACCGCCCGCCGGAAGCGCCGCACCTCCGGCTCCGGCGGGCCGTACCGGGCCCGCCGTCGCTGCTCCGCCGGTGTCGCGGGCTCGCCGTAGGACCGGTGCACCCACCGCCGCGCGACGCCGCCGAGCGCGACGAGCACGGCGACCAGCGCCAGCTTGCCGACGAGGATCGTGCCGTACGTCGTCCCGATCAGCGCCGACGGCGTGCCGACCTGGCGCCAGGCTTCGAACGTGCCCGTCACCACGAGGACGACGACGCACACCGCCGCGACCCGGGAGAAGCGGGGCACGGCCTCCTGCGGTCCCGCGACGTCGCCGGTGCGCCGGAGCAGCACCAGCAGCGCGACCAGCCCGCCGATCCAGACGCTCATCGCCGTCAGGTGCACGGTGTCGGCGGCCAGCGCGAAGCCGACGTGTTCCCCGGCGGCGCTGTGGTTGGCGAGGCTCCAGGTCGACGCGAGCGCGATCCCGGCCGTCAGCACCATGGCGCCGTGCCACCGCGGGTCCCGCGGCACGCGCGGCCCCTTCACCAGCCACACCGCGACCGCCGCCAGCAGCACCAGCCGCACCGCCAGCACCACCCCCATCCGGCTGCCGAGCGTCGAGCCGAGCAACGCGAAGTCGGCCACCGCGGAAAGCGGCCGCCCGGCGGCATACGGCCCGTACGCGGCGAGTCCGAGCACGGTCGCCGAGACCAGCGCCGTCCAGCCGATCCACAGCAGCCGCCGGTCGCCGGTCCGGGGCTCGCCGCCCGGCCGGCGCAGCGCGGCCAGGAACGCTGCGCCGAGCAGGACGGCGAGACCCCCGTACCCGAGCCAGCGCACCACGCCGTACGCCGTCGCGGTCAAGCCGTCACCCTCGCCGGACGACGCCAGGGAGGTGGTCGCGTCCGCTGTCGACGTCGGCTGCCCGACGCTGAAGCTGAACGCGCCCTGCACCGGGTGCGAATCCGCGGACACCACCCGGTAGGTCACCGTGTGGGTGCCGGTCGCCAGCGTGGCCGGCACGGTCACCGCGATCACCTCGCGCCGCTCGTCCGGGTGCACCGGCCGCGGCAGGCCCTCGACGGCGTCGCCGCGCGGGCCGAGCAGCTTGATCTCCGCCAGCCCGACGTCCACGGGTTCGTTGAACCGCAAGGAAACCTGGTGGGGCGAGGCGTCGACGACCTGCCAGTTGCCCGGGGTGGTGTCCAGCAGCACGGCGTGCGCCGACGCGGTACCCGGGAACAGCACCAGCATGAGGAGCGCGAGGACCGTAGCCGTGGCGGCGGCCGCCGGCCGCCGGGTCGTTGCTGCGAGCACGGGGTTCCTTTCGCGGGCGGAGGGGACGGGAAGGAAGGCGGTGGCCCGGCCGAGGACCGGTCGGCCGGGCCACCGCCCGTTTCAGACCCCGACCTTCGGCTTGCGAGCCACCGGGGAAGGCTTGGGCGGGTCCTGCTTCGCCCGCCGTCGCGACTGCCACGCCCAGCCGCACGCGGCGATCGCGAGCGCCAGCCCGCCGCCGCCGAGCGCCCGCGCGGTCGAGTCGGTCGCGGCGGCCGCCGGCTCGGCGACGGCGGGTGCGGCCGCGGCGACCAGCGAAAGCGTCGGCGCGGGGTGCTCCGGCTCGGCGCCGCTGCCGTCCGGCACGTCGATCCAGCGCACCACCGAACCGTCGGAGTAGGTCTGCAGGGCCTTGAACGCCAGCTTCCCGGTGTCCTTCGGCAGCGGGCCGAGCGAGACGAGGAACTGCTGGAACTGGCCGGGCTGGATCTGCCCGCCCTGCCACACGATCGAGGTGACGGCCTCGGTCACCTGCCCGTCGTCGGTCTGCACCGGCTGGGGCAGCTTGGACCGCTGCGGCGTGGCCGACCAGCCGGGCACCGGCTGCACCGAGACCGACGCGAGCGGGTGGTCGGCCGGCAGCACCACTTCCAGTTTCACCGTCGACGCGTCCGGCTTTTCGTTGGGCACGTTGAAGGCGACGCGGGTGTAGCCGCCGGGGGTGGCGGTGTTCGGGGTGACCGTGACGTGCGCGAAGGCGGCGGGCTGGACGAGGAACACCCCGGCGACGCCGAGCAGCGAAACGGCGGCGACCCGCCGGGCGGTGCGGGAAACGGACATGTCGGCTCCAGGGTTCAGTTGTGCTGCTGCTGGGAATCGGTCACGCCCGGCAGGCCGGGCAAAGGCAGGGTCGCGGGCTGGACGTCGGCGATCGTGACCATGCCGGTCATCCCGGACGCCACCTCGGAGTGCGAGAAGACGTGGCAGTGGATCATCCACTTCCCGGTGCGGACCGGGACCCAGATCAGGTCGTAGGTCTGGCCGATGCCGACGGTCACGGTGTCCATCTGCTGCGGCACCGCGAGCGGACGGCCGTCCTGGGCGACCACGGTGAAGTACCCGCCGTGGATGTGGATCGCGTGGAACATCTCCGGCCCGGTGCCGACCAGCCGGATGTGCACCCGCTCGCCGACCTTGGCGGCGAGCGGGGTCGTCGCCGGGTAGCTCTTGGCGTTGAAGACGAACCCGAGCGCACCGTCGCCGGTCATGATCCGGTAGTCGCGTTCGGCCGGGATGTCCCCGAGGGTCGGCACGACCTCGAGCGCGCCGTAGAGGCCGCGGCCCTCCTGGTCGCCGTCCTCGTGCGAGTGGTACCAGTGCGTGCCGGTCGACACCGCCGTCCACTCGTAGGTGAAGCTCTGGCCCGGCTCGATGTCGTGCTGGGTCAGCATCGGCACGCCGTCCTGGTCGTTCGGCAGCTCCATGCCGTGCCAGTGCACCGCGGTCGGTTTCGCCATGTCGTTCTTGACGACGATCCGCACCTTGTCGCCCTGGTTGACCCGGATGACCGGGCCCGGCATGTGGCCGTTGAACGCCAGCGCCTGCTTCGTGCGGCCGGGTTCGGTCTCCCAGGTCAGCGGGGCGGCGTTCAGGTGGAACTCCTTGACCCCGTCCTTGAGCGCCCAGGCCGCGAGCGTGGTGCCGTCGCCGAGGTCGGCCTCGGCCTGCGACTGCTGGCCGAACGCCGTCCCCAGCGGACGCTGCAGCAGCTGCGTGACCGCGGCCTGCTCGACGTTCACCGGTTGCGCGGCGCTCACCGCCGAGCGCACCGGGCCGACGGCCGCGGCCGCGGTCAGCCCGACGGCCGAGCCGATGACGACGTAACGCAGGGTGCGGCTGCGCGGGAGCCGGAACCGGCGGGCCGCGCCCGTGCCCGGCCGTGGTGGAAAAGGCATCGAATTCCCTTCTGGAGGACGGAAACCGGCAGGGGAAGGGCCGGGGACGGCACGATGCGCCGTGCCGCCCCCGGACCTCTCTTCGGGTTTCCGGCTACTTGCACACGGTCGCGAAGGCGACCGGGTTACGCTGCCGGCAGGTCAACTGGTCGTTGACCGCGTTGCTCGGCGCCTGCTTGACCCAGCCCTCGTAAGCGATCGGGATCGGGAGCACACCCATGCCGCCCATCCCCGGGTACCCGACGATCTTGTCGTCGGTCGCCGTGTTCGGGCCGGCGGTCAGCACCATCCGGCCGACCACCGCGGCGTCGGACGGGTTGCCGTCGCCGTTCGGGTCCGGGTCCACCACGGACATCGCGTTCGAGAACTTGCTGGAGACGTAGGCGTAGTAGCCGCCGCCCTTCTTGGCCCCGTAGTTGATGCCGTGACAGCCGGAGTCACAGGGCAGCCACTTGACGATCTTGTCCGTCTTCGGGTCGATCACCGTGAGGTTGCTGGTGAGCGTGTTCGCCACCAGCACCGCGGAGTTGTCCGGCGCCACGGGGATCTGGATGTCCAGACCACCCCAGTCCCCGGACGCGCCCTTGACGGGGTCGTAGTTGGCCCACAGGTCGATCTTCTTGTAGTGCTGCTTCGCCCCGCTGTCGGCGACGCACGCGTCGGCCTTCAGCGAGATGCACGAAACCGTGGCACCGGAGAAGTCGGCCTCGTACGCCTTCGAGCCGTCCGGCGTCATGCCCGAGGCGATCGGCAGTTCGCCGGTCTGCTCGTGCCGGATCTGCCCGCTCGGGATGTCGACGACCGTGGCGTTGTACAGGTTGACGTTGGGCGTGATCATCGTCGACCCGTCCCCGGTCATCCAGTGGGCGTGCGGGTGCGCGACCTTCTCACCCGGTAGCTGGACCGGGATGCGGCGATCGATCTTCGTCGCATCGGGCGAGAGTTCCATCACCGCGCTGCCCGCGTTGAGGGCGACGTGCAGCTGCCCGGTGTCGGTCCGGCTCATCACGTGTGACGGGTCGGGACCCACTTCTATCTGCCTGATGAACGCACCGCTGGCCCGATCGAAGACGTCCAGCTTGTTGCTGAACCATTCGGTCTGGAAGATGACCTTCTCGTCCTTGTCGGTCCACATGTTGTGCGGGTTGTTCATGTTGACCTGGGGCAGCGCGACCTTCCTTTCCACTTCCCAGTTCTGCACGTTCACCCGCGTCGCGGTCCCCGGCTTCGTCTTGCTCGCCGTGGTCTCCATCTCGGTGTCGACCCAGACCTCACCCACGCCGGGTGTGGCCGGTTTCTTGTTGGCGGCCGCGAGTTTCTTCGGCACGCCCTGGTGTTCCTTGAGGTACAGGCTCAGCAGCGGGATGAGCTGCGGGTTGCCCGCCTCGTCGTAGGTCAGGATGGGCGCCGGCGGGTAGTCCGACGGGTTCCACTCCGTTTCCTGCGTGCCGCTGTAGGTCTGCCAGTTGCCCGGCGCGGTGATGTTGAAGAACTTCGTCACCAGCTGCGTGATGATGTCCGCGTTGGACGGCACCACCAGGTTGCGGCTGTTGACGTGCAGCTTCTTGCCGAAGTCCAGACCCGGCGTGAGCGGGTCGTCGACCACGACCGCACCGAGCATGTACGGGTGGATCTTGCACTGGAAGGCGTACAGGCCGGGCTCGGTGAGCTGCACGGTCTGGTTGCCCACCCAGGCCCCGCCCTGGTCGTACGGGAAGCCCTTCGCCCCGTCCGGCCAGATCAGGCTGGTCGCGGTGTGCGCGGACGCCGCCGCGGGCTGGTTCACGCCGAAGTTCACCGTGACCGGCAGCGTGATGTCGTTGCTGGCCCACTTCTTCAGCTCGTCGAGCAGGCCCATCAGGTCCGCGCCCACCGGCAGCTTGTCCAGCGACACCGGCGCGTTCGCCGGTTGCGCCGCGACCTGCTGCTGGAACTGGTCGAGCAGGCTGTTCGCCTGCGCGGCCCGGGCGTCACCCGTGGGCAGGATCTGGCCCACCGCGCTGCGCAACGCACCGATGTTGAGCAGCTGGGCGGGATCGACCCCGAGGTTGCCGACCTGCGGGGTGTTGCTCCCGCTGGGCAGCAGCTTGCTGAGCTGCGAAACGGCCCCGCCGAGCAGGTTGTTCGCGCCTTGGCCGTCCAGCGCGCCGTTGCCGAGCAGCGGCAGCTTGGACAGGTCGAGCGACGGCAGCAGGCCGAGCACCTTGCCCAGGTTGAGCCGCGGCAGCTCCGCCACGGCCAGGGACTTGGTGCCGAACAGGTTGAGGTTGCTGTTGTACCAGGACCCGTTGTCGTCGGTGAGCCGGAAGCTGACCGGCAGCGGACCGACGCCGATGGGAGACCCGCCCGGCCCGGTGGTGGTCGGGGCCGGGGTGCCGCTCGACGGCGGCGCCGTCGTCCCCGGTGGCGCCGTCGTGGTCGGCGGTGCCGTGGTGGTCGGCGGGGCGGTGGTGGTCGGTGGCTCCGTCGTGGTCGGCGGTGCCGTCGTGGTCGGCGGGGTCGTGGTCGGCGGCGGGGTGCCGCCGACGTGCACCGCCATGAACATGTCGGGGTGGAACCGGCAGGTGATGTTCACCGTGCCGGCGGTGGAGAAAGTGTGTGAGAACGACGCGCCCGGCGGCATGTCGGGCGAGTTGATCTCGCCCCCACCGGACTGCACGACGCTGTGCACGGTGCCGTCGGTTTCGGTGTTGGTCCAGTTGACGGTGTCGCCGACGGCGATCGTGATGTCGGCGGGGTTGAAGCTGAGATTCTGCTGCTGGACGTTGGTCGTCGCCGCCGACGCCGGAGTCGGCCCGGCGAACACGACACCGAGGGTGCTCAGGGCCACGGTCGTGGCCAGCACCAGGGCGCGTGAGGCTCGGCGGCGGCGCCAGAGCCCGCCGGAGGAGAACCTGCGCAACGGATGCGATGGACGCATCGTTTTCCCTTCTCTTCGCAGGGCAGCGCGGGCCACCCGGGGTCCCGGTCGGGGTGGGTGCCCTGGTGGCTCGGTGCTGCACGGTTCTTCGGATGGGGTTGATTCCGCTGGCTGCGCGAACACCGCGCCCGAGTCCGGCCACTCGGGTGGGGGAGAATCGCGGAGCACGGACCACGTCGGCGGGGCCCGGCCGCGAAACGGCCGTTCCGGTGTTCCTCGTCCGTGCGGCTGATGCGCCATCTGGTCCTCATCAATCGACCGAACGCCGTGGACGTGGAGCCACAATTAGGGCGGCGGCACGTGTACAACGCTTCTCAGCGCTGTTAACTGTGGATTACCAAGACCCCTAATCGGGTTTTTTTTGGAGTGAAAGACGTAATTTTCCACCCAGGAAGAAGAATGACCGGTAATGCAAATAGGTGCCATCCGGCCGAACATTCGATTCCATCGAAACGATCATCATTTCCGCTGATCGCGGGGTTTCGGTCGAATGATCGGACATCCCGTCCGACTGGCACCTATTTGCCCCGGAAGCGAACTATCGCCCACCCCGCAACGGCTCCGCGAACTAGTCCACCCGGCCGAGCACACCGCTCCGCCGAACAGGGCCTTGAACAGCGAATACCCACTGCCGATCCGGACCCGCGGCGGTCGTTTCGGGGATGTTAACGCCCACACATCGACCCAGGCGGCCCCATTCGGCGGCCCCTGGTCAGAACGACCGGAGGCGTGCCACTATTGGCCACCAGGCGCCGGCGAGGCCGCGCCTTTCGTCTTCCAAGATTCCCACATCCGGGTGCCGCGCACCTGAGAAGACTCCAAGAAAGCGAGCAGCCACCATGATCGTTTCCGCCTGCCGAAGGTTCCGGGGCTGCGCCCCGGGCCGGGGGCTCCGCCACCCGGACCCCCGAAAAGCACCAAGGATCCGGCCGTGACCACGGGAACGGCAAAGCCGAAACCGCCGGAGGAAAAGCCGGCCCCGCGGAACAAGACGTTCCGGCTGGCCCAGCGCACCTGGTGGCTGCCCTGGGTGCTCGGGGCGGCCACGGTGGCGGTCGCGGTGGTCATCGCCACCGACGTGTTCGCCCCGGACGAGCCCGTCGGGTGGGACCAGGTCCGGCTGCCCACCGCCGAGCACCAGGTCGTCTACACCGTGACCGGGGCGGGGAAGTCCCCCGAGATCAAGTACGTGATCGACGGGGTGAACGGCACCGAGACCGTCGTGAACGGGGATCTGCCGTGGCGCAAGGAGTTCACCCTCAAGGTGGGTCCCGGCCTCGGCGTCGTCCAGGTACTGGCCTCGAACAACGAAACCGCGGAGTCGATCGCCTGCACGGTCAGCGTCGACGGCAACGTGGTGCACCAGGCGTCCAACCGCGGGCCCGGCACCCAGGTTTCCTGTTCCTCCGTGATCCGCCCGGCCTCGAGGTAGCCGCGATGGAAACCCATGCCGTACCTCGTGTTCTCGCGGCCACCGCGGTGGCCGCCGTCCTGGCCGCCGGCACCGCGACGCCGTCGGAAGCGGCCGGGTCGCTGGTGCTCGACAACTGCGCGGTGACCGTCCAGGGCGAACCGGGTCAGGCGGTGTCGCTCAAGCCCGCCGCGGTGACCCCGCAGATCCTGTCCGCACTGGCCCCGCTGGATCCGCTCAACGTGCTGCGCCCGGCGTTCTCCGGGGTCTGGCAGGCCCTGCCGCCGATCGCGCTCGGCTCGATCGGCGCCACCGACGGCCTGATCCCCGGCAGCGCCATCGGCGACGCCGTCCTCGGAGACCTGCGCAAGATCTCGCTGCTGGCACCGGTGATCGACGCGCTTTCGCCGTCGGTACGGGCGTTGCTGGGCGCGAACTGCGGGGTCACGACCAAGCCCGGCAACCCCGCACCCGCCCCGGCGTCCCGGCCGCCGGCCGGCACCCCGCCACCGGCCGGCGGCACCCCCGCACCCCCGGGTGTCTCCGCGGTCCCCGGTGTTCCCGGCACGCCCGGGGCCACCGGGACGACCGTCACCAGCCCGGGCCTGCCCGGCGCGGTGCTCGGGTCGCAGTTCCCCGGGGTGACCGGCGTCCCCGGGCCCGGCATCCCGCCGGACCGGATCGCCTACGACTACGGACCCGCCGCGGTGCCCCAGGTTCCCGCGGTCGACGCACGGATGCAGGGCCTCGGCGGGCAGTCGACCGGCTCGGCCCAGGCGCTGCCGGCCGCGTCCGACGGCGGGATCAGCCGCTCGACCCTGCTCGCCGGCCTGCTGCTGGCCCTCGTCGGCACGCAGTGGTTCCGCCGCTGGGCGTTGAAACGCACCGACAAGACCGGCTAGCGCGGTGAGTGCGAGATTCACGGAGCTGGGACCGTTCCCGCGGCCCCGGCTCCACTTCGAGGCGCAGGACGCCGACCGCACACCCACCGCCGGCACGCGAGCCCGGCCGGGGTATCCGGCCACCGCATCAGGAGGAGCGTGGATGGGACTCACCCGGATCGCCACCGTCGCCGCCCACTTCGGCCGCGACCTCACCTTCGACCGGACCCGCATCGCGGCGCTGATCGAGGAAGCCCACCAGGCGGGCGCCGCGCTGCTGGTGCTGCCGGACGGCGCGCTCGGCGGCTCCCTCGCCGACTTCGGCCGGGCCGACCCCGACCACCTGCCGCCGGCGCTCGACCCGGACGGCCCCGAGGTCCACGACGTCGCGGCACTGGCCGGGAACCTGGTCGTGTGCTTCGGCTACACCGAGGCGGGCGAGAACGGCGCCCGGTACACCGCGGCGGCGTGCGTTTCCGGCGACGGCGTGCTCGGCCGGCACCGCAAGGTGCACCTGTCCGCGGCCGAAGCGCTCCTGCACCGGCCGGGCCGCGGGTTCGCCGCGTTCGACACCCCGGCGGGCCGGCTGGGCATGCTGCTCGACTACGACAAGGCGTTCCCCGAGTCCGCCCGCGGCCTCGCCGCCGACGGCGCCGGGATCGTCGCGTGCCTGTCGTCGTGGGCGACCAGCAGCCGGACCCCGACCCTCTCGCGGGATCGCCAAGCCCGGCTGTTCGACGTCTACGACTGCGTGCGCGCGGTCGAGAACCAGGTGGTGTTCGTCTCCGCGAACCAGGCCGGCATCATGCACGGCACCCGGTTCCTCGGCCAGGCGAAGATCGTCGGCCCGAACGGCGACACCCGCGCGCGAACCGGCTCACGAGCCGCGCTCGTCGTCGCCGAACTGGACGTCGAGGCGGAACTCGCCACGGCCCGGCGCACCCGCGACCACCTCGGCGAACTGCACACGGCCGAGGTGATCCCGCTGGCCACGGCCGGTGCCCGGCAAGGCATCGCGAAGTAGCCGCTGCCGAGCAGGCGCGGGGCGGGAACCCGGTCAGAGCCGGAAAACCTCCTTCAGCCAGCCGGACACGGTCTCCTCGCGCAGCGCCGCGCGGCGCTCACACCCGGACGAAGAGCCGGGACGGGTCAGCGCCGCCTCCATCGCTTCGCTGGTCGCGGTCAGGTCGAACGGGTCGATCCCGACCGCGAAGCGGCCCAGCCCTTCGATCGCCCCGGCGTTCTCCGACAGCAGCAGCGTCGCGTCGTCCGGCAGCAGGTACGCCGCCTCCTTGGCGAACAGGTTCAGGCCGTCGTAGGTCGAGTTGACGAGCGCCGCGTCGCTCATGCTCAGCCCCGCCAGGACGCAGTGCCGGGAGTCGTCGTCCGCGGCCGGGCGGATCAGCGAGACCGCTTCCCGGTCTCCGGTCGCGAACCGGGCGTTGATCCGGCGCACGATCTCCTCGGTCTCCTCGGCGTGGGCGCGGTGCCGTCCGGCGGCGCGGCTCGGGGTCGTCACGACCGCGGCGAACCAGCACTCCGACGCCAGCTCCGGGCGGCGCTCGAGCAGCAGCTCGTAGGCGCGGAATCCCCGGGGCAGGTTCTTCCACAGGTCCAGCCGGTCGGCGCGCAGCATGATCCGGCGCCCGTGCGACCACTGCGCCAGCCGGGTGCGCCACCGCTTCATCGCGGCCTCGCCGGTCATGCGGTCGATCGTGCCGGTGTCGAGCGGGAACGGCGTCGCGACGAGCTCCGTCAGGTGCCCGGCGTGGCGCACGGTCCGCCCGTCGACCACCGCGCCCGGCACGTACCGGGCGCAGCAGCGCAGGAACGCGTCGGCCCACCGGGTCGCGTGGAAACCCACGACGTCGCAGCGCAGCAGGCTGGTCAGGAGCCGGACGCGGATGCGCCGCGGGATGAGCGCGAAGTAGTCCGGTTCGCACCACGGGGTGCCGAGGAAGTAGGTCAGCCTGCCGCGCGGCGACTGTTCCGCGGTGAAGAACTCCGGGACCAGCATCAGGTGCGGGTCGTTCAGCAGGACCAGGGTGTCCTCGGACCCCGCGGCCAGCTCGGCGAGCCGCTTGGCGTAGGTGCGGTTGACCTCCTCGTAGCCGGCCCAGGAGGCCCACATCGCGTCGTCGAACACCGGCTGGGCAGACGTGTCGTGCAGGTAGTGCAGCAGGCCCAGCACGAGCCGGATCGAGATTTCGTCGTAGTGCTTGCGCCGCAGGTCTTCGCCGGGCTCGATCGGGTGCAGGAAGACGTCGTCGGCGATCCGCACGGTGTCCGGCGCGTCCGGCCGGTCGGGCGGCGCCGTGAAGATCCAGTGCCCGCCGTGCTGTTCGAGCAGCGCGACGAGCATCGGCGCGAGGCCACCGGGCGAGCGGGGCGCGAGCACCCCGCCGTCCCAGCGCGGGCAACTGTTGCTGCAGGTCAGAATCCTCATGAAGGTCGCCTCCGGGCACGTGAGCAGGTAAGGGCCAGACCGGCGGCGGCGAAGACGCCGAGCCCCGCGGCCAGGCCGCGGTAACCGCCGATCGCCGAAGCGACGCCGGCCAGCGGCGCGGCCACCACCGCCGCCAGGCCCATCGCCGCCTCGCCGATTCCTTCGAGGTGGGTGCGCAGTCCGGGCGGCGCGGTCGCGCCGAGCAGCGCGCTGCCGCCGACCACGCCGCCGTTCCAGCCCAGTCCGACCAGGACCAGGTGGAGGGTCATCACCACCGGGTCGTGCCCGCCGGCCAGCGCACCCAGCACGCCGGCGCCGAGCAGGAGCACGCCCCCGGCCGCGACGAGGTACACGGGATCGAACCGGTCGGCGAGCGCACCGGTGACCGCGGACGGGCCGAACATGCAGACGACGTGCAGCGCGACCACCAGGCCGACGAGACCCAGGCCGTCGCCGCCCGAGTGCAGGTGGACCGGCGCCACGGTCATCACGCCGACCATGGCGAAGTTCGTCAGCGCGAGCGCGGCGACCGCCGGCCACGCGCGCGAGGAGCGCAGGGCCCGCAGGACTCCCCCGGCCGGGCCGCCGGACGGCGGCTCGGAGGCGAGCCCGGTGCGCGACAACACCCCGAAAGCGAGGGCTGCCGCCCCGAAGGCCAGGACGGCCACCAGGTACGCGCCGGACTCGCGAAGCAGGCCCGCGCCCGCCGCCAGTGCGGCGCCCGGGCCCAGCAGCACCGGGCTGACGACCGCGCCGACGGAGGTCGCGGAGAGCACGCGTCCCAGTGCGCGGCCGCGGCGGTCTGCGGGTACCACCGCGGCCGCGGCGTACCGAGCCAGGAAGACCGCCGCGTTGGCGGCGCCCAGCAGTACGCTCCCGAGGAGGACGAGGGGGAAGCTCCCGGCCGCACCGGCCGGCACGACCAGCGCGGCACCGGCCGCGCCGACGGCGAACCCGGCCGTCAGCCCGGGGCCGCGACGGCCACGGGAAGCCAGCCGCGACAACAGGATGGCGGCGCCGGCCTGGCCGGCGAGGTTCATCGCGACCGGGAGCCCGGCCGTCGACGCCGACCCGGTCATCGCCGTGGCCAGCAGCGGACCGGCCGTGCCGCCCGCCGCGAGCCCGGTGCTGCCGATCGCGGTGGCGAGCGCCACGAGGTTCGGGACCGTGGCGCCGCCACGCGGTGGCGGCGGGACCGGCCGGCGCGAGCACACCGGGAGTTCGGACGACAACGCTTCCCCCCTCGCTTCCCCGCACCGCCACGTCGGAACGCGGCGGCGACTCCGGGCACCAGCCGGGCTCGTGGAGCCCCAGCCGCCGCGGCCAAGCCCAAGCGCGACAACCATTTCCGGCGTCGGCCCGAACTCGCAAAACGACGACCCGGCCAACACCGCCAGCCGCGTCAGGACGCGACGGCGACTTCGGGCATCGGGCCGGACTCGTAGGACAGCAACCCGGCCAGAGCCGCCTGGCGCATCGCCGCGGCCATGAGCAGCGGTGCCTCGGCCCGCACCAGTGCCGTGTTCACCAGGGTGGCCGCGGCACCCAGTTCCATCGCCTCCGCGACGTGTCTGGCACTGCCGATGCCGCCCTCGACGATCACGGGGATCCTCGCCTGCTCGATCACGGCCCGCACCGCGCCGGGATCCACGATGCCCCGGCCCGAGGCGACCGGGGACGCCATCACCCGCAGCGCGGCGCAGCCCGCCTCCTCGAGCTCACGGGCGGTGCCCAGGTCGGGCAGGATGAACGGCATCAGGTCCAGGCCCTCGGCCCGCAGCTCGCGCGCCGCTTCGACGGTGCCGGCGTTGTCGGGCATGTTGTCCTCGCCGCGGACGTCCAGCTTCAGGATCTCGATGCCCAGCGCATCGCGCAGGATCCGCGCGCTGCGCAACGCGCTCTCCTTCGACCGGGCGAACGACGTCGTCCCGATCCAGGTGAACTCGTCGAGCGGCAGCTCGTCGGCCAGGTCCATCAGCAGCAGGCTCGAACGGCGGTTGTCGGGGTCCACGGTGGTGATGAACACGTCCGCGCCCGCCGCGTTGAGCACGTCGCGCACGAGCGGGACCGAGTCGTACTGCTCGATGCCGACGAGAACGCGGGAGCGGAACTCCCGGCCACCGATCTTCAGCCACGGTTCGTCGGCGACGACGCCGAGGTCCGGAATGGTCACTGTTCGTCCGTCCTTTCCAGCCGTTCACGGGTGGGGTGAGCGCTTTCGCCGCCGGCCGTGTCACGCGCACGGCGGAGGGTGATGCGGAGCCACTGCGAACAGATCAGGGCGAGCACGGCGGTGCCGATCAGCCACCAGAACACACCGCGGAAAGCGTGTTCTTCGCCGACGGCCAGGCCGTTCGCCAGGGCGACGGTGTACAGCGAGCCACCGAGCGCACCACCGATCCGCTGCACGATGTTCACCTGCGTGGTGGCGTCGGGGAGCTGGTGGGGCCGCACCGTCTGGTAGGCCGCGATGCCGGGCGGCACCGCGGTCGCCGCGACCGCCATGCCCAGCGCGACCAGCAGCAGCTCGATCAGCACCGGGTCGGCGTCGGCGTCCGCGCCCACCAGGAGGAACACCACCGTCGTCGCCAGCGCGGACACGCTGCCCCAGGTGGCGACCACGCCGCCGCCGTAGCGGTCGGTCAGCCGGCCGGTGACCGGCAGCGCCACCGCCGTGCCGACGCCGAGCGCGAGCATCCGCAGCCCGGTGCCGATCACGCCGTCGTGGTGCAGGATCTCGAAGTACAGCGGGAAGACCAGCGCCACGCCGAACATCAGGGCCCCGCTGAACACCGCCGCGCCGCTGGCGGCGACGTACACCGGACGGCGGTAGAGCCCGAGGTCCATCAGCGGGTTCGCCCGCCGCCTGGTGCGCAGGACGAACGCGGTCAGGCCCGCGACGCCGAGCACGAGCGGCGCGAGGACCGGCCACGCGGCCAGGCTGCCGGCCGAACTCCACGTCGTCAGCGCGTACACCAGCAGCGGGAGACCGCCGCCGATCCACAGGAAGCCCCACCAGTCGAGCGGGGCCGCGCCGCCGCGTTCCCCGAGGGGGACGTAGCGCAGGCCGAGCAGCAACCCGATCGCGCCGATGGGCAGGTTGATCAGGAACAGCCATTCCCACGACAGCGCGTGCAGCACCAGCCCGCCGACCACCGGACCGAGCGCCGGGGCCAGCGCGACCGCGATCCCGAGCGTCGACATCACCCGGCCCAGCCGCGTGGCGCCCACCGCCTGGCCGATGATCGTCTGGCCCGCCGGAACCATCAGGCCGGCGGCCAGGCCCTGGACGACGCGCAGGGCGATGAGCCAGCCGACGTCCGGCGCGGCCGCGCAGAGCCCGGAGGAAATGGTGAACGCCACCAGGGCCGTCAGCCAGAGCCGCCCGGGGCCGAGGCGGCGGCCCAGCCAGCCGCACAACGGCAGGGAAACCGCGAGCGCCACGATGTAGGCGGTGGCGACCCACTGCACCTCGGCGAGACCGGCGTGCAGGTCGTCGCCGATGGTGTCCAGGCCGATGTTGACCAGCGACGCGTCGAGCCCGGACGCGAACGCGCCGAACACGATGACCAGCGCCAGCCGCCAGACCGGCCAGCCGATGCGGTCATCGGTGGCCGGTGCGGCGTGCGCGTCCGCGCGGGTCACGCGGGCACCTCTCCCGCCGTCCTGCCGGCGCGCAGCGGCGCCAGGGCGGCCGACCAGGCGACCACCTCGTCGATCATCCGGGTGAGCGTCGGTTCCTGGTGGTCGCCGGGCGCGAACTCGCCCGGCTGCGTCATGTCGGTGATCTTGAAGTCGGCGAACAGCGACAGTGCCACGCAGGTGCGCACGTCGGCGAGCTTGACCTCGGACACGGCGGCCCGGAGGTGTTCGACCGCGCGGATACCGCCGTGCAGGCCGTAGCTGACGAACCCGGCGGCCTTGTCGCCCCACTCGGCGAAGAGGTAGTCGATCGCGTTCTTCAGCGCGGCCGGGTAGGAGTGGTTGTACTCGGGGGTGACGAAGATGAACCCGTCGAACCCGTCGATCACGCGTGCCCAGCGCAGCGTGTGCTCGTTCGCGTAGTCGCCGATCGCGGCGGGCACGGGCTCGTCGAGCAGCGGCAGCTCGAAGTCGGCGAGGTCCACGATTTCGAACGTGACGTCGCCGGAGCCGGCATGCCGCTCGGCGACCTCACGCACCCAGGCGGCGACCAGGCCCGCGCGGCGGCGCGGACGGGTGCTGCCGGTGATGATGGCGATCCGGGTCATGGTGACTCCTTCGGTGGGAAATTCCGTGCGACTTCACTAAGTACAGTACACGTTTTACTTTACCGATGCAACGGGCGTTGTACATGGGCTAGGATCACGGCATGAACAGCACGGAAGCGGCCACCCGCCGCCCGCAGCGCTCCCGCGACAAGCGGCGGGCGATCCTCGACGGCGCCCGCGTCACGTTCGCCCGCGAGGGCTACAGCCGGGCGAGCATCGACGCGATCGCCGCCGCGGCGGACGTCTCCACGCGCACCCTGTACAACCACTTCGGCGACAAGGCGCGGCTGTTCCAGGAGGTCATCCAGACCAGCGCGACCGAGGTCGCCGAGGCCCAGCTCGCCGTGCTCGAGAGCCACTTCGGCGACGTCACCGACGTCGAGGCGGCCCTCACCGAGTTCGCCATGGCCTGGGCTCGGCCGAACCCGGAGTTCGCCGACCACTTCGCGCTCGTGCAGCAGATCAGGGCCGAGGCCGGACACCTCCCGCCCGCGGTACTGACGGCCTGGCAGGAGGCCGGCCCGCACCGCGTCCAGTCCGAGCTCGCGGCGCGGCTGCGGCAGCTTTCCGAACGCGGCCTGCTGCGGGTCGGCGACCCGGAGCGTGCCGCGTTCCACCTGTCGCTGCTCGCGGCGGCGGAGGTGGACAACCGCAGCTACCACGGCGCGATCCCCCTCCCCGACGCCGAGATCACCGAGCTCGCCACCGCGGGCGTCCGGGTGTTCCTGCACGGTTACCTCCCTTGACCGGCGCCGGGCCGCGGCTCAGGCGGCGACGCGCGGGAACGCGCCGTCCGCGACCGGGCCGGCCAGGTTCAGGCACGCCAGCAGGCACCGGGCGCCGACGTTGACGTAGCTGCCGTGACCGACGAACCCGGCGAGCTCGGCCGGTGTCATCCAGCAGAAGTCGTCGGGCACGTCGGCCGCGGCACCCGGACCGGCTTCGACGACCAGGTAGCGGTTTTCCGCGTGGTGGAACCGGCCGCCCTCTTCCGAGTGGACGACGTCGAGCAGGCGCGCGGACTCCGGGGCGGCGAGCACCTCGTCGAGGAACCACGGCCGGTGCCCGTCCGGGTAGTTCGCCGGGATGCAGTGCACCGTGGGCGCCATCTCGACGACGTCGTGCGTCCCGGCCTCCGTGCGGGCCTGCACCAGCACCTCCAGCCGCCCCTGCACCCGGCGGGCGAGGAACGCGACGACACCGCGCCCGTGCGGCGCGATCATCGGCTGCGACCAGCTCTTCACCTCGCGGTGCCCGGCGGTGACGTCCACGCCGATCACCGAGAAGTGCCGGCCGTCGCGGTGGCGGATCTCGTGCGGCCCACGCTCCCAGTCCGGCAGCGCCGCGAGGGGCGTGCGGGCCCGGCTCAGGCGGTACCGCGCCTTCACCTCGGTGAACCAGCTGACCAGTTCGGCCGTGCGGGCCGGGCCGGGCGCCGCCCCGGCGGCGAACGAGAGCCCCGACAGCACCGTCCGGGAGTCCATGTTCACCACGTTGTCGGCCAGCAGGAGCTCACCCAGCTGCGGCAGGGTCAACCAGCAGAAGTCGGGCAGCACCGGCACGTCTTCGGTGACCTCGACGATCATGTTGCGGTTGCGCTTGCTCAGGAACCACGAGCCCTGCTCGGACTGCAGCGAGTCGAAGACCACCCGCCCGCGGCGCGGGCTGCGGAAGTGCTCGAGGTAGGGCACCGGGTTGCCCTGGTGCACGCGGGTGTAGTTGCTCTTGGTGGCCTGCACGGTCGGCGAGAGCTGGACCCCGTTGACGTTGCCCGGCTCCACCTTGGCCTGCATCAGGTAGTGGGGCACGCCGTCGAATGCGCGGGTGAGGATGCCGAGGATGCCGATCTCGGGCTGCACGATGATCGGCTGGGTCCACGCCTCGACGTCGCGGTGGTCGGTGCCGATCGCCAGCCCTTCCACGGTGAAGAACCGCCCGCTGCGGTGGGCGAGGTTGCCCGTGGCGGGGTCGACCGCCCAGCCCGGCATGCGGTCGAGCCGGGTGCGGGTGACGGCGAAGTCCTGGGCCCGGTCGCGCTCGGCGAGCCAGGCGAGGCACTGCCCGATGTCCTGGAACACGCTTTCCTCCCTACGCGGGCGCCGGGGCGGCGGCCGCTTCGGCGATCTGCATGACGTACCGCCCGTAGTCCGAGCCCGCCATCGCCGCACCGAGCCGGTGGCACGCGGCCGCGTCGATGAAACCCATGCGCAGCGCGATCTCCTCGATGCAGGCGATCCGCACGCCTTGGCGGTTTTCGATGATCTGCACGTACTTCGC
>Ga0070668_100000945_pt1 | contig 20262 bp, 16 predicted proteins | sample KBSS43metaG_FD_64661 | JGI IMG/M metagenome (GOLD analysis project Ga0070668, IMG submission 64661) | Switchgrass rhizosphere microbial communities from Kellogg Biological Station, Michigan, USA - KBS S4-3 metaG | ecosystem: Host-associated > Plants > Roots > Rhizosphere > Soil ...
TGCCCGACGACGTCCGCGATCCCGGCATGCCGCGCATAGGCCTCGTTCGCCTCGACATGGATATAGTCGCTGAGCGGCCCCTCGCGCCCGTCGAGGAATTCGATGATGCAGAACCCCTCGTCCATGGAGCGGAACAAGGTGCGGTATTTGGCCTCGCTTTCCCGCAGCCTGCGTTCGCTCCGCTCAAGGTCCAGGACATGCTTTTCGGCGACATGCTGGCGGGCGCGGGCGCGCAGCGCGGCCTTCGCCGCCGAGACAAGGGTGACCGGGTGCAAGGGCCGTTCGAGGATGGTCACGTTGCCGAGCCGCTTGACCAGTTCCAGCCTCGATTCCGGCGTGAAGCGACCACGCGTCAGCAGGATGATGGGCAAGTCGGACCACGGCAACTGACGGGCGAGCCATCCCTCCAGCCGTTCGATCCCGACTTCCGTCAGCGCCTCTTCCGCGAGGATGGCTCCGCCGGTCAGGGCGCGATCGAATGAGTCGATGACACCCTCAATCGAACCTTCGACCCGCGCGGCAATGCTCGCGCTAGCGAGGATCTGTTCAATGACGCTCGAGTCGCGACCTGACGGCGCGAGAATGGCAAGGCATTGTGCCAAACGCCGCTAGCCCACCCGCTTTTCGAGCAATTCTTCGGTGCTCCCGTGAAACGTCGGCACGCCGGTCAGGATGCCGCTGAATTGACTGAGCGGCTCGCCGACCTGCACGCCCTTCTCGTCGATGCGATACTCGCGGATCGATGGCTCGTGGCTCCCGGTCCGCTTTTTGACGACCGATATCGCCCGTCGAAGTTCGCCGCTCGCCTCGAAGAAGCGCAGCAGCAACACGTTGTCGGACAGGTAAGTAAGGTCGACGCTCGCGCTCATTGTCCCGACCAGTCCGTGCTGGGCCAGCACCAGGAAGGTCAACACGCCCTGCTGATTCAGATAGGTCAACAGTTCGTGCATCTGGAGCAGGAGGAAATGCTCCTCGGGCATCGCGCTTTGATAACCGGACAGGCTGTCGAGCATGACCATCCTGGCGCCCTTGGCGACATGGCGCCGAACAATCCCCGACATTTCGCCGGGCGACATTTCGGCCGGGTCGATCTGCAAGAAGGTGAACTTGTCGCCCGCCGCAATCAGGTCCTCTCCAAGCAGAAGGCCATTGGCGCGCTTGAAGAAATTCCGCCTCGTCTCGTCAAAGCTGATGAACAGTACCTTCTCGTCGCGGCCCAGCGCGGCAACTGCATATTGCAGCGCGAGCGTCGATTTGCCGGAGCCGGCGGGGCCCATGATCAACGTGCTCGTGCCGCGGTCGATGCCGCCGTCCAGCAGGGTGTCGAGGTCCGCTACACCGCTCGTGACGGCGCCATGATCGTCAAAGCCGTGATCATGCTCTGCGGCGACGAGGCGCGGGAAGATCTCGAGGCCGCCCTTGCGGATGACGTAGTCGTGATAGCCCCCGCGAAACGCCCGGCTGCGCATTTTCGACACCCGTAGCCGGCGGCGCTCCGCGCCATAGGCGATGGTCAATTGCTCAAGCCCGATCACCGCATGCACCAGGCTGTGCAGGCTGGCGTCGCCTTCTTCCACCGTCAGATCGTCGACAAACAGCACCGTGCATCGCTTGGCCGAGAAGTAATGCTTCAGGGCCAGCACCTGCCGCCGATAGCGCAGCGCGTTGCCGGCGAGCAGGCGAATGTCCGACAGGCTGTCGAAGACGACGCATTCCGGATCCACCTTCGTCACGGCTTCAATGATCAGCCGCAGCGTCTCGCCCAGCTCAAGATCGGACGAATAAACCACCGATTGCTCGCGCGCGGGGTCAAGGCTGAGCTCCGGCGGGATGAGCTCGTAAATCTCGATTCCGTCGAGCGACCAGCCATGGCTTGCCGCGGCATGGTCAAGCTCCTGCCTGCCCTCCGACAGCGTGATGAACAGCGTCCGTTCGCCGCGCTCGCGCGCCGCCATGAGGAATTGCAGCGCGAGGGTGGTCTTGCCGGACCCCGGCTGTCCTTCGATCAGGTGGACGCGAGCCCGCTCGTACCCACCGCACAGGATATCGTCGAGCGCAGCGCTGCCCGTCGGGACGCCGCCCGGCGCTCCTTGTCCGTCCTCGGTTTTCATGCGCGTCGTTGCTTTCCCGAAATTTTCGTTCGTTTGGAAGCGCAACGCGGATCAGCAGTAACGGTTGCGTCGGACCCGCCGGATGGCGTGCCTCGGCGCCTATTTCACGCCGCCCGACGACTGGCTCCCGCCGCATAAGTGACGAGCCGCCGCGACCTTGCGTCGCGACGGCCCTGTCCACTTCGAGAGAGGGAGAGAACTGGAAGCCCTGCCGGGCTGGGGGAGCGAGGGGAGCATTCCAGCTCGCAGCAGGGCTTCGTATCGTTCCGGCAGGGTGCTCAAGCTCGCAACAAGAGAACCTTGCTGCGTGGAAATTAACTCGCCAGCCGTTAGCGCGGAGTGACGCGAACTGGTTTACGAAAATTAAGGTTTGGCGGAGGTTTCAGGCCGCTGGTTCGCCCTCCGGCGCGCCGCGGCCGAGCTTGTCGGGCAGGTCCTCGCCATTCGGCGTGAAATCGAGGCTGACCGAATTGATGCAATAGCGCTCGCCGGTTGGCGGCGGTCCGTCGGGGAAGACATGCCCCTGGTGTGAGCCGCAGCGGACGCAGACGATCTCGGTGCGGACCATCCCATAGCTAGTGTCGCGGATGTAGGTCAGGTGATCGGCGTTGAACGGCTGGGTGAAGCTGGGCCAGCCCGTGCCACTTTCGAACTTGGTGCCGCCATGGAACAGCGGCAGGCCGCACAGCCGGCACGTGAAGACGCCAGGCCGCTTCTCGTCGAGGAAGATGCCGCAGAACGGCGCCTCGGTGCCATGTTCGAGGAGGACGTGCTTTTCCTCGTCGGTCAGGTCGGCGACGAGATCGTGGAATTGCTGCTCGGTCGGCGGCGCGAGGTCGAAGGTCGTTTCGGTGGTGGGAGCATCCTGGGGCACGGCGAGTCTCCTTCGCCCCGCCCCTACTCCTCGGCGGGTTCGAACCGCAACACGCCGGCGGTGAAAGTCGTGTCGGTCGGATTGTCGCCGGGATGGCGCTGGCCGTCGTAGACCACGACCTCCTCGAAATCGAACGGCGACACGCCCTCGATGCAGGCGACGTTGACGCCGAGCTGATCGGGGTTCGAGCGGCGCTTGTGGTGGGTGTAGATGCCGCAAACCGAGCAGAAGTGATGCTCGGCACTCATGGTGTTGAAGCGGTAGGTCGCGACCTTGTCCGCGCCTTCGTGGATGGTGAAATCGCTGTCGGTCGAGGTCACGGCGACCGCCCCGCGCATCCGGCAAATCGAGCAGGTGCAGCGCCTTGCCGAGGCGAACCCGAGCGGCAGGCGCGCAGTGAACTTCACCGCCCCGCAATGGCAGGAGCCGTTGCGGGTGACCGGGTCACTCGACTTCACGTCGATCACGCCGCGACCTTCTCCAGCGCATCGCGAACGGCGGCGAGTGCCTCTTGAGCCTTCGAGCCATCCGGGCCCCCGCCTTGGGCCATGTCGGGACGGCCGCCACCGCCCTGCCCGCCCAACGCGGCCACCGCAGCCTTGATCAGGTCGACCGCGCTGACTTGGCCAGCAAGATCGTCGGTAACGCCAACGGCGACGCTGGCGCGGCCGTCATTGACCGCGACCAGGGCCGCGACGCCTGAGCCGATGCGCTGCTTCAGCGTATCGACCGTCGAGCGCAAATCCTTGGGATCGAGCCCTTCGACCACCTGGCCGAGGAACTTATGACCGCCCACGTCTTCCGGCGCGGCCTCGTCAGACTTTGCGTTCCCGCCGCCCATCGCCAGCGCCTTCTTGGCGTCTGCCAGCTCGCGCTCGAGGCGCTTGCGCTCCTCAACGAGTGACGCGATCCGCGCCGGTACCTCATCGGGCGACGATTTCAGCGTCGCCGCGGCGTCGCGAAGCTTGGCATCGCGATCATTGAGCCACTGCCGCGCGGCCTCGCCGGTCAGCGCCTCGATCCGGCGGACGCCGGACGACACCGCGCTCTCGCTGATAATCTTGAGCAATTGGATATCACCGAGCGCGCGGACGTGCGTGCCGCCACACAGCTCGACCGAATAGTCGAGGTCCGTCTCCCGGCCCATCGAGAGGACCCGGACCTCGTCGCCATATTTCTCACCGAACAGCGCCATCGCGCCCGCCGAAATCGCCTCGTCGGGGGTCATCAGCCGCGTCGTCACCGCCCCGTTCGAACGGATCTGGGCATTCACCTCGGCCTCGACCGCTTCGATTTCGTCTCGCGAAAGCGCCTTGGGGTGCGAGAAATCGAAGCGGAAATAATCCGGCGCGACCAGGCTGCCCTTCTGGGTGACATGCGTGCCGAGGTGCCGGCGCAGTGCCGCGTGCAGCAGGTGCGTCGCGCTGTGGTTGGCGCGCACGCGGTCACGGCGTTCGGCGTCGACCCGCTGGTGCACGGTCTCGCCAACCGACAACTCACCCGCGACGACCTTCGTCCGGAGCACGTGGAGCTTGCCCAGCGGCTTCGACGTATCCTCAACCTCACCGGTGAAACCCTTGAGAGTGGTCAGTTTTCCGGTGTCGCCGATCTGTCCGCCGCTCTCGCCGTAGAAGGGCGTCTGGTTGAGCAGGACGTCGACCGTCTGGCCGACTTCCGCCGATTCCACCCGCGCGCCGTCACGGACGATTGCCAGCACCACGCCCTCGCCTTCGTCACCCGAGTAACCCGTAAATTCGGTGCTGCCGAATTCCTCGGCGAGGTCGAACCAGAGGTCGTCCGACGCCTTCGAGCCCGAGCCTTTCCACGCCGCCCGCGCCTTGGCCTTTTGCTCGGCCATCGCCGCGTCAAACCCGGCGCGGTCCACGGCGATGTCCTTGGCCCGAAGCGCATCCTCGGTCAGGTCGTAGGGGAAGCCATAGGTGTCGTAGAGCTTGAACGCGGTCTCGCCGGCCAGCGTCCCGCCTGCCACGAGGTCCGTCGTCGCATCGTCAAGCAGCTTGAGTCCGTTGACGAGCGTCTGGCGAAAGCGCGTCTCTTCCTGGGCGAGCGTCGCCTCGATCAGCGGCTGCGCGCGGACCAGTTCGGGGAAGGCCGCGCCCATTTCGGCAACCAGGGCCGGGACCAACCGCCACATCAGCGGTTCGCTCGCGCCGAGCAAATGGGCATGGCGCATCGCGCGGCGCATGATCCGGCGCAGGACATAGCCCCGCCCCTCGTTCGACGGCAGGACGCCGTCAGCGACGAGGAAGCCCGAGGTGCGTAGGTGATCGGCAATGACGCGATGGCTGGCCGCCATGTCCGGCGCGTTGTTCGACGTCAGCGATTCCGACGCGGCGATCAACGCCTTGAACGTGTCCGTTTCATAATTGTCGGGCGTGCCCTGGAGCACCGCGGCGATCCGCTCGAGCCCCATGCCGGTGTCGATCGACTTCTTCGGCAGCTCCGAGACGATCTCGTTTGCGGCCTGCTCGTACTGCATGAAGACCAGGTTCCACACCTCGACGAAGCGGTCGCCATCCTCATCGGGGCTGCCCGGCGGTCCACCCGGGATGTGGTCGCCATGATCGTAGAAGATCTCCGAGCACGGCCCGCACGGTCCGTCGTCGCCCATCGCCCAGAAATTGTCCTTGGTCGGGATACGGATGATGCGGCTTTCGGGCAGGCCGGAAATCTTCTTCCACAGACCGAACGCCTCGTCATCGGTGTGATAGACGGTGGCCGTGAGCCGGTCCGGGTTAAGACCCCATTCCTTCGTCAGCAGGGCCCAGGCGAGCTCGATCGCGCGATCCTTGAAATAGTCGCCGAACGAGAAATTCCCGAGCATCTCGAAGAAGGTGTGGTGGCGCGCGGTGTAGCCGACATTGTCGAGGTCGTTGTGCTTGCCGCCGGCGCGGACGCATTTTTGCGAGCTCGTCGCGCTAACGTAGGGCCGCGATTCCAGGCCGGTGAAGACGTTCTTGAACGGCACCATGCCGGCGTTGACGAACATCAAGGTCGGGTCGTTCTGCGGCACGAGCGGCGCCGATTGCACCCGCGCGTGGCCGTTCTTCTCAAAATAATCGAGGAAGCCACGGCGAATGTCGTTGGTCGAGGTCATGCGAACCGGATGTAAATGCGATGCTGCGGTGCGGCAAGGACAGGTCTTGGCTTTGCGTCGTCGGGGCGGCTAGGCAGGAACGATGGCTCGCTCCTCGATCCCGCGCTACAAGCGCCGCCGGTCCGGCCAGCGTTCGTGGCCGCGACGCATCATCGGCTGGATCGTCAAGCTGGTCGTCGCATTCTTCGTCATCTCGATCCTGTGGGTGCTCGCCTACCGCTTCGTGCCGCCACCAATTACCGCGACCATGCTCGGCGACGTCTTCGCCGGGCGTGGGCTGCACAAGGACTGGATGCCGATCAGTCAGATCGACCGCGACATGGTCCGGGCCGCGATCGGCGCCGAGGACAGCAAATTCTGCCAGCATAACGGGTTCGACATCGACGCGATCGAGGACGCGATGAAGCGCAACGCTTCCGGCGGGCGCATTCGCGGCGGCTCGACGATCAGCCAGCAGACCGCGAAGACTACCTTCCTGTGGAACGGCGGCGGCTATGCGCGAAAGGGCGTCGAAGCGTGGTTCACCTTCCTGATCGAGCATTTGTGGGACAAGCGCCGGATCATGGAAGTCTATCTCAACAATGCCGAGACCGGGCTTGGCACTTATGGCGTCAACGCCGCGTCGCAGCGCTATTACGGCCATGATGCGAGCGCGATGAGCGAGCTGGAAGCGGCACGGATCGCGGCTGTCCTGCCCCTCCCCAAGAAGCGCGGTGCGGTCGCCCCCAAGGGCTTCACCCGGCGCTACGGCAATACGATCGACGCGCGGATCGGCGTGGTCGCCCGCGACGGCCTCGACGCCTGCGTCTACAAGAGCGGCAGCGCACCGGTGAACAAGGCGCCGCCGACGGTCACCGCCAAGCCGCGGCCGCTCCCGGGCGAGGAATATGAGACGGCCAAGCCGCCGCCGCCCACGCCGGACGTCGATGAGAGCGCGCCGACCAACACCGCGGAGCCGGTAAACCTGCCGCAGCCCGAACCAGCAGCGCCGGTCAATTCATCGGAAACGCTGCCCCCGGCCGAGCAGCCGAGCGAACCGGCGAACGGCGCCTAGCCGACCAGGGCGAGCTTCGGCGGCTCCTGCGCGCCCAGCTGCACGGCCGCATCGCCGGCAATGCGCGCGACCCGGGCCGCCAGTTCGCCATCGAGGATAAAGTCGCGGCCGGCGAGGACGGTGGCTTCGCCACCACCTGACAGGCCAACGACAAAGCGAACGACGCCGTTGCCGCCGCGCGCGCTGGCCAGCTCCCGCGCGACGAGGGGAATCAAGTCGGCCGAGGCGATGCGCACGGTCATTTCCAGGCGCGTGCGCTTGGCCAGCGAATCGAGCGGCTGGAAGCGCTTGATCGTCACCCGCGGCGTTTCGTCGCCGGCGCGGCGGTCGAGTTCGACCGTCAGCAGGCCGCATTCGCCCGCTTTGGCCGCCGTCTCGATCGCGCTGCCCGGCTCGTCATCGAACACGGTCGCCTCAAACTGGCCCGAGCGGTCGGACAGGCTGGCGACCATGTAGCGCCGGCCCTTGGCCGAAACGCGCCAGCGGACGCCCTCGGCGAGCGCGGCCATCACCGCCGTCACGCGCTCGCCCTCGGCGATGCGAATGTCGGCCAGTTCGGCGAAGGTCTTTACCTGGTGCGCGTCCAGCAGGTGGCGCTGGGCGTCGACCGGATGAGCCGAGAAATAGAAGCCGAAGGCGTCGCGCTCAGCGGCCATGCGCTGCGCCAGCGTCCACTCGGCGTCGCGCGGCAGGCGGATCGGCGCGGATTCGGCGGAGCTGACGCCAAACAGGCCGGCCTGGCCGCTGGTGCGCTGGTCGTGGGCGCTCGCGGCGTGGGCGAGGATCGTCTCGGCGGCGGCGAATATCGCGGCGCGTTCCGGCTTGAGACTGTCGAACGCGCCAGCCGCTGCGAGGCTTTCCAGCTGGCGGCGGTTCAGCGAGCGCGGATCGATCCGCGCCGCGAAATCCTCGAGACTGGAGAAGGGCCCGCCGCGCGTCCGTTCTTCCACCAGTGCTTCCATCGCTTTCTCGCCGACTCCCTTCAGCGCGCCCAGCGCATAACGCACAGCGCCATTCTCGACGGTGAAGAACGCATCACTGGCATTGATGTCGGGCGGCAGGCACTCGACGTCACCGCGCCGCATATCCTCGACGAACACGCCGAGCTTGTCAGTCAGCGCCATGTCGAAGCTCATCGACGCAGCGTAGAACTCGGCGCGGTGGTGCGCCTTCAGCCAGGCGGTCTGGTAGGCGACCAGCGCATAAGCAGCGGCGTGACTTTTGTTGAAGCCGTAGCCCGCGAACTTGTCGATCAAGTCGAACAGCTCGTTGGCCTTCGCGGCCGGGATCTGGTTGTGGGTCGCGCAGCCCTCGACGAAGCGGGCTCGCTGCGCGTCCATCTCCGCCTGGATTTTCTTGCCCATTGCACGCCGGAGCAAATCGGCTTCGCCAAGCGAGTAACCGGCGAGCAGCTGCGCCGCCTGCATCACCTGTTCCTGGTAGACGAAGATGCCGTAGGTCTCGGCCAGGATCTGCTCGAGCAACGGGTGGGGGTATTCGATCGCCGCGCGGCCGTTCTTGCGGTCCCCGAACAACGGAATGTTGTCCATCGGGCCCGGGCGGTAGAGCGCGACCAGCGCGATGATGTCGCCGAAGCTGCTCGGCCGGACGGCAGCGAGCGTGCGTCGCATGCCCTCGGATTCGAGCTGGAAGACGCCAACCGCGTCGCCGCGCTGGATCACCTCGTATACCGCTGGATCGTCCCACGGCAGCGTGTCTAAATCGACCTCGACGCCCTGCTCGGCAAGCAGGCGCCGGCCTTCCTTCAGCACGGACAGCGTTTTGAGGCCAAGGAAGTCGAACTTCACCAGCCCCGCCGCCTCGACATATTTCATGTCGAACTGCGTCACCGGCATGTCCGAGCGCGGGTCGCGGTAGAGCGGTACCAGTTCGTCGAGCGGCCGGTCGCCGATCACCACACCCGCGGCGTGGGTCGAGGCGTGGCGCGGCAGGCCTTCCAGCTTCATCGCGAGGTCGAACAGGCGCCGGACATCGGCATCGTCGCGATATTCGGCGGCAAGCTCACTGACGCCGTTGAGCGACCGCTCGAGCGTCCACGGGTCGGTCGGGTGGTTGGGAATCAGCTTGGCCAGCCGATCGACCTGGCCATAGGGCATTTGCAGCACCCTGCCCGTGTCCTTGAGCACCGCGCGTGCCTTCAGCCGCCCGAAGGTGATGATCTGCGCGACCTTGTCGCGGCCGTACTTGCCCTGGACGTAGGTGATGACCTTGTCGCGGTGGGTTTCGCAGAAGTCGATGTCGAAGTCGGGCATCGACACGCGCTCGGGGTTGAGGAAGCGCTCGAACAGCAGGCCAAGCGCGAGCGGATCGAGATCGGTGATGGTCAGAGCCCAGGCAACCACCGACCCGGCGCCCGAACCACGGCCCGGCCCGACCGGAATGTCATTGGCCTTGGCCCATTTGATGAAGTCCGCGACGATCAGGAAGTAGCCGGCAAAGCCCATGCCGGTGATGATCTCGAGCTCATATTCGAGGCGTGTCGCATAGGCTTCCCGCTCCTCGGCGGCGCGGCCGGTCAGCCGACCGGCCAGGCCGGCGCGCGCGTCGCGGCGGAGCTGTTCGTCCTCATCGTCGCTGAGCCGCGGCAGGATCGGCCGGCGCTGCGGCGCGGCGACCGCGCAACGCTGGGCAATCACCGCCGTATTGGCGAGCGCCTCGGGCAAATCGGCGAACAGTTCGGCCATCGCCGCGCCGTCCTTGAGCCAGGCATCGGGCGACGAGGTCGGGCGGTCGGCGCTTTCGACATATTCCGAATTGGCGATGCACAACATCGCGTCGTGCGCGGCGTGGAACGAGGGATCGGAATAAGCCGCGGGATTGGTCGCCACGAGCGGCAGGTCGCGCGCGTAAGCAAGATCGATCAGCGCGTCCTCGGCCGCTTCCTCGATCGGGTCATGCCGCCGGCTGATCTCGACATAGAGGCGGCCCGGGAACAGCCCTTGCAGGCGTTTGAGATAGGCTTCGGCCTTGGTCTGCTGGCCGTCCGCGAGCAGCCGGGCGAGCGCCCCTTCCCGGCCGGCCGTCAGGGCGATCAGGTTTCCGCTCAGTGCCTCCAGCGCGGCAAAGCCGACATGCGGCTCAAGCTCGATCGGCCGATCGAGGTGCGCCGCGGACACGAGCTTGCACAGGTTCGCATAGCCCTCGTCGTCCTTCGCCAGCAGGACCAGCCAGTCGATCCCGTCGGGGCCAAGCTCCGGCGGCCGCGCAACCGCGAGCATCGCGCCGACGATCGGCTGCACGCCCTTGGCTACGCAGCCGTCGCTGAACGCCATCGCGCCATAGAGCCCGTTGCGGTCGGTCAGGCCGACAGCGGGGAAGCCGAGCTTCGCCGCGCGCTCGGCGATCGTCTTCGGCTCCATTGCCCCTTCGAGCATGGTGAAGGACGAGAAAACGCGAAGCGGAACGTAGGGTGGAATCACGCGAACACTATGGGGATTTCAGCCGCCGAGTGAAGCGCCGGGCGACACTTATCCACGACTTATCGGTTCGGCGTTAGGCGGCCTTCCATGATGTCGCGGATTTCGCGCATGCGGCCGACATAGGCGTTAGCGATACAGGTCCGGTCGGGGCAATTGTCGCGATAGGCGAGGAACCGGTCGCGCGTGCTTTGCAGCAGCCTCAGCTGCGTCGGCGACGCGGTGGTGAGCGCGCGGCGGTATTGCGTGGCCATGTTGACGTCGAGCGACGCGAGGCCGCTGTCGTTGCAAACCGCAAGCTCGCCCGGCGTTTCCGCTCGCGCGCAATTGTAGCTCGGGCGCCCCGGCGCAGGCATTGCGGGTCCCGGCTGCACATTGGCGGATACCGCGGCGGCAACATTCTCGGTCGGTTCTACCGTGTCCGTATCGAAGGTTGGCGGAGCCGCGACCCGCTCGACCGTCGCCAGTGCCGCGACCATAGCATCGGCGTTACGCAGGCCGATGCCGCCGGCGGGCTGCAGCGCATAATCGACGTCGGCGGTGAGGCTCTGGCGGCCGCCCGAAATCGCGACTCCGGGCGGGAGGTCGAGATAGAATGTCCCGGAGCAATCGAGCGTCCCGGTCTCCTGGCTCTCGAGCACGGGATTCTCGACGCGGAGGACCGCCGCGGCCGCGAGTTGAGCAAACGCCGGCTCGTCGTTGCCCCGCACCTCGGCGGCGCGGCGGAACAGCTCGCGCTTGACCAGGTCGAAAGTCGCGGACGCGGCGCAGCGCTTGCTCGGGTCGGTTTCCTTCGCCTGCTCGATTTGCGGGTTGCTGAGCTTGTCCTGGTCGGGATTGCGGTTGCCGCCGAAGTACCAGACGACGGCGAGCAAGATCGCGACACCGGCCGCGATCGCAACGGCCATGGTCGGCGTCAGGCCACGCCGTCCGCCGAGATCGTCCTGCTCGTCGGTCACTGCAGCCGGCCCTCGTGCAGCCGCACGACCCGGTCCATCTTCGCCGCGAGCCGCTCATTGTGGGTCGCGATCAGCGCCGCGCTCCCCTCGCCGCGCACCAGGCTGAGGAATTCACTCAACACGGCATCGGCAGTTTTCTCGTCGAGGTTGCCGGTCGGTTCGTCGGCCAGCACCAGCGGCGGCCGGTTGGCTAGCGCCCGCGCGACAGCGACGCGTTGCTGCTCGCCGCCGGACAGCTTCGACGGGCGATGCTCGAGCCGTTTATCGAGGCCCAGCGCGCCGAGCAGCTTGGCCGCGCGCGCGCGCGCCGCGTCCGGTTCGGCGCCATGGACGAGCTGCGGGATCATCACATTTTCGAGCGCGTTGAACTCGGGCAGCAGGTGGTGGAACTGGTAGACGAAGCCGAGCAGCTCGCGCCGGAGCCGGGTCCGGCCTTCGTCGTCGAGCTGGGCTGCTTCCTGCCCGCCCAACTGGATCGAACCCTCGAAGCCGCCTTCGAGCAGGCCGACCGCCTGGAGCAGGGTCGACTTGCCGGACCCCGACGGTCCGAGCAGCGCGATGATTTCGCCGGGCTTCACCGCGAGGTCGACGCCGCGCAGCACCTCGATCGTGATGTCGCCCTGGGTGAAGCTGCGCCGGAGCCCGGACGTGACGAGGACGCCGTCACTCATAGCGGAGCACCTGCACCGGATCGGTCTTGGCAGCGCGGAGGGCCGGGAACAAAGTGGCGATCAAGATCAGGCCCATGGTGACGAACAGGATGATCCCGACTTCGAGCGGGTCGGTCCGCGCCGGCAGGCCGTCGAGGATGCGCACCGACGGATCCCACGGATTGGAGCCGGTTAGATAGTGGACGAGATCGACCGCGCCCTGCCGGAAGGCAAGGCTCAGCGCGCCGGCGATCAACCCGACGACAATCCCGACGAACCCGATACTAACCCCGACGGTCAGGAAGATCCGAAGGATCGCTTGCCGACTCGCCCCCATCGTCCGCAGGATCGCGATGTCGCGGGTCTTGGCGCGCACCAGCATGATCAGCGACGAGGCGATGTTGAACGCCGCGACCAGGACGATGATGCAGCCGACGATGAACATCACGACCCGCTCGAGGTCGAGCGCGGAGAAGAGGGCCGCGTTCATCTGCCGCCAATCGACGATCGCCCCGTTTCGCCCGACCACCGGCCGCAAGGGCTCGAGGATCTTCTCGACCTTGTCGGGATTGCTGGTCTGAAGCTCGATCGCGGTGACCGAATCGCCGAGCATCAGCAGCTCCTGCGCGTCCTGCATCGGCATGATCACATAGGCTTTGTCGTAGTCGTAGACGCCGACTTCGAACACCGCGCCGACGGTGTAGGTGACAATGCGCGGCACCGTGCCGACCACAGTTGAGCGGCCCTCGGGGCTGATCAGGCTGACTTCGCTCCCGGGATAGGCACCAAGCTGATCCGCCAGGCGCGATCCGAGCGCGATCCGGCCGCTACCCGGCCTGACGGACTTCAAGTCACCGGCGACGACGTTGCCGGCGATGGTCTTGTTCGAGAGGAAGTCCTCGAGCCGCATGCCGCGGATAATCACGCCTTCGACGCGCCCGTTCGACGACGCCATCAGCGGCTGCTCGATGATCGGCAGAGCCGACGTCACGCCGGACGTTTTTTGCGCAGCGACGGAAATCCGCTGCCAGTCGTTGAGCCGGCCGTCGAAGCCCTGCACCACGGCATGGCCGTTGAGGCCGACGATCTTGTCGAACAGCTCGGCGCGAAAGCCGTTCATGACGCTGGTGACGACGATCAGCGCCCACACGCCGATCGCGACGGCGGCGACGCTGAAGCCAGCGACGACGAAGATGAACCCCTCCCCCTTTTGCGGGAAGAGATAGCGCCTCGCGACCATCCGCTCGTAGCGGGAAAGGATCACGCGGTGAGCCTCGCCAGCGCGCTGTCGAGGCTGAGTTCCTCGCGCTCGCCCGAAGCTCGGTTCTTGAGCTCGACGGTACCGGCGGCAATCCCGCGCGGCCCCACGACGAGCTGCCACGGCAGGCCGATCAAATCCATCGACGCGAGCTTGGCGCCGCCGCGATCGTCGCGATCGTCGTACAGCACGTCGACGCCGGCGGCTTGCAGCCTGGCATAGAGCTCGTCGGCAGCGGCCACCGTTGCGTCGTCATCGGCCCGCATCGTGACCAATCCGACCTTCCACGGCGCGACCGCTTCGGGCCAGATGATCCCGGCATCGTCGTGGCTCGCCTCGATGATCGCGCCGACCAGCCGCGACACGCCAACGCCGTAGCTGCCACCGACCGGAGTCACCGGCGAGCCGTCGTGGCCGCTGACCGTGAACCCGAGCGGCTTGGTATATTTGTCGCCGAAGTAGAAGATATGGCCGACCTCGATGCCGCGCGATTGGCGAAGATCGCCGCCGAGCGTCGCTTCGTGCGCTTCATCGCGCTTCTCGTCGGTCGCGGCGTAATCGGCAGTCATAGAATCGACGAACGCCTGAAGCGCCACCGGGTCGCGTGCATCGACCGCATAATCTTCCGCCGCGCGCAGCGTCTCCCAGCTTTTGTGGAAGAACACCTCGCTCTCGCCCGACGGCGCGAGGATGATGAATTCATGGCTGAGGTCGCCGCCGATTGGCCCGGTGTCGGCCTGCATCGGGATGGCGCGGAGGCCCATCCGCGCGAAGGTGCGAAGGTAAGCCACGAACATCCGGTTGTAGCTGATGCGAGCGCCCGCTTCGTCGAGGTCGAAGCTGTAGGCGTCCTTCATCAGGAATTCGCGCCCGCGCATCACGCCGAAGCGCGGCCGGATTTCGTCCCGGAATTTCCACTGGATGTGGTAAAGCGTCCGCGGCAGGTCGCGGTAACTCTTCATCGAATTCTGGAGGATTGCGGTCAGCATATCCTCGTTGGTCGGGCCGTAGACCAATTCACGATCCTGGCGGTCGCGAATGCGCAGCATTTCCGGGCCGTAGGCGTCGTACCGGCCGGTCGCTTTCCAGTAATCGGCGGCCTGCAGCGTCGGCATCAGGATTTCCTGCGCCCCGGCGGCATCCTGCTCTTCGCGGACGATCTGCTCGATCTTCTTGAGGACGCGAAAGCCGATCGGCAGCCAGGCATAGATGCCGGCAGCCGTTTGCCGCACGAGGCCGGCGCGCAGCATCAGCTTGTGGCTGACGATCTGGGCGTCCGCGGGACTTTCTTTGAGGACGGGGAGGAATGCCTGGGACCAACGCATGGCGCTGCGCTGTAACGGCTCGCGCGCAACTCGCAACCGCGGGGGTCTGTGGCAGCACCGACACAGCTGTGCACAAAAGGCTCGCTTGGCTCATTTACAGCGGTGACAGCCCGGGCCGGCCCGCCTAGCGTCCGCCCGGTCCGAACGACTGGCCCTTGGGTCGTAGTTCGGGGATTGCGGCTGGCGACTGGGGAGGCTGTCCGCAACATCGTCCAAGGGGGCTGACGAGCAATCGTCGCGCAAGGCGCCCGGATCGCTAGCCGATCCGGGCGTTTGCTTTTGTAGCGCACGGCGCTTTGCTGTAGGAGCGACCCCATCCGGCAGCGCATCGGCCCAGTGCACTACAGCGCATAGGAGGACGCCATGCCAAAGCGCATGATGGTCGCGCTGATCTTCCTGACCGCGGCGGTTGGCCCGGCCTCGGCCCAGCAGCCTGCCCAAGGCGGCGTTCGGAGCGAGACCGAAAACCGCCTGATCGATCAGGGGACCGACGACATATTGTGGAATTCGATCGGGCTGCTTGGGCTGCTCGGGTTGCTCGGCTTTCGCCGCCGGCATTCCGACGACAGCTATCATCCATCATCGGTCGATTGACGAGATCAGGAGGGGTCCATGAGGCTCATCGTTTCACTTGCACTTTGTGCGGCTGTGTTCGCGGCTTCGCCGGCCGTCGGCCAGAACAACGACACGGATGCGAACAACACGGTGGCCGCCACGACCAATGTGGCGCCCGACAATGCAGCGACCACCGCGACACCCGAGGTTGCGAATGCGCCGGAAGCGGCGCCAGTCGCCGAGACCACCACGACCCCGGCGACTGCGCCAGGCCCCGCATCCGGCGGATCGAGCTTCCCGTGGGGCGTGCTCGGCCTGCTCGGGCTCGTCGGCTTGCTCGGCAGCCGCAAGGGCGCCAGCTAGGTTTGTGTCGGATGGCGGTGCTGCCTAAGCAGCCCGGATGAGCGACGAGCCAAAACGACCCGCGACCCGGCTGGCCAAGGGCGGCCGGCGCAAGGAATGGCGCGGCAAGCTGGTCAACGTCCCGGTCGAGCGGACCTCGACCGTCCTGTTCGATAGCGTCGCCGAACTGGAGTCCGGACGTCCCGGCCAAGGCGTCTATCGTTACGGCCTTCAGGGCACGGCGACCTATTGGGCCCTGGCCGAGGCCCTGACCGAGCTCGAGCCGGGCGCGGCCGGGACCGCCCTTTACTCGACCGGCCTCGCCGCGATGACGACCGCCTTGCTCGCCATCCTCAAGCCGGGCGATGAGCTGCTTGCGCCTGACAGCGCCTACGGTCCGACGCGCAAGTTCTGCGACACAATCCTCAAGCGGTTCGGTGTCGCGACGCGCTATTACGATCCGCTGGCTCTGCCCGAAATCGGCGACCGGACGCGCGCCATCCTGCTCGAAAGCCCCGGTTCGCTGACGATGGAAGTGCAGGACGTCCCGGCGATCTGCGCATTGGCGCGCGACCGCGGTGTCGTGACGCTGATCGACAATACCTGGGCGACGCCCCTGCTCTTCCCGGCGATTGCCGCCGGCGTCGATATCAGCGTGCTGGCCGCGACCAAATATGTCGGCGGGCACGCCGACGTCATGCTCGGGTCCGTTACCGCGACCAATGAGCATTTCAGCCGTATCCAGACTCTTGGCTGGGACCTTGGCCATGCAGTCTCCCCGGATGACGCGTGGCTTGGATCGCGCGGCCTTCGCACCATGGCCCTGCGGCTGAAGCAGCATGGGGAAAGCGCGCTGACGGTTGCGAAATGGCTCAAGGAACGGCCGGAGGTCGGGCTGGTCCTGCACCCCGCCCTGCCCGACTGCCCGGGACACGAATATTGGCGGCGCGACTTCAAGGGATCGTCGGGCCTGTTCGCGTTCGAGCTTAAGGACGCGAGCCGGGAGCAGCGCGCGGCACTCGTCGACCGGCTCGAGCTGTTCGGCATCGGCTACAGCTGGGGCGGATTCGAAAGCCTGGCGATACCGGTCGACCCGGTTCGGACGGTGTCGCGGGCCCCGGCCCCGAACCTTGTCCGCCTGCACATCGGGCTCGAAGATCCCAAAGATCTGATCGCCGACCTCGATCGGTCACTTGCCAATTTAGCTTAACGCGAACCGCAGTTAATCCTTGGTATTACGGTGAATTGTGGTCCCCACGGGTTGGAGCGACTTCGCGTTTTCCGCGACTTGCGCCTAGGCTCGGTGAATCCCGGGAGTGTAACACCATGCGTATCGTCTCGACCAAGATTGCAGCAACGGCAGCGGCCCTCGCCTTATTGGCAAGCGCACCAGCCGGCGCCGCGGCCACCGCGCCGCCGCCGAGCACGACGCCCAACGGCTGGGTGACGTTCAGCCAGCTCAACCCCGCGGGGGCCACGGCTATGGCTGGAAGCAGCGCGGTATCGTCGGCCGGTTCGACGGCCGTCGCCGCCCAGCCGGATGAAGACGGCGCCTATCGGCAGAACCCGTTCCCATGGCCGGTCGCGGTCGTGCTGCTCGGGGTAGTTGCAGCCGGAATCTACATCGCGTTCATCGAAAAGCACCACGGGCACTTCACCTTCCCGGGTCCGAATAGCCCGTCCTAAGCCGCAAAAAAACGGGCGACGCGCCGGAGCGCGCCGCCCGCCGGCGTCGGCTAGCGGGACTAGAATTCGCCGCTAACGCCTAGCCGGACGGCAGTGTCTTTATGACCCGCCGAAGACACCCCGAAATCGATCGCCGCACCGCGGTTGATCCGGTATTTTACCGACGCACCCATCGCCATGTTGCCGCGATAGCTGGCGCCGTGGAGCGAGTAGCTGATGCCGCCGTCGCGCGAAGGCATCGGGGCCTCGCTCATCGCCACCGCCAACGCCGTTCCCCGCCGCGCTTCCTGGCGATAGCGGTGCACGTCCTTGGAGAGGGAATCGAGACTGAAGCTCAGGCTATCCAGCTGCGACTGCAGCCCGCTCGGATCGAACGCCGAGAAGCCCGCGATGGCCGCATTCAGCTGACCGACGTTGACGGCGTCGGTATCTTTGACGCCGGCGGCAACGTTGGTCACCCGCCGCTCGTTGCCGGACGAGCCGACAGAGACGATATTGTCCTCGTCGGCCACCGAATTGCTGCCAATAGCGACGCTGTTCGCCCCACTGGCATTAGCGAATTGACCCAGGGCTGCGCTGTGGTCGCCGGACGCACTCGCACTGTCGCCGATCGCCGACGCGCTGGACCCAGCCGCGATTGCGCTGTCGCCAAGCGCGACGGAGCTCTTTCCGTAGGCTTGAGCATCGATACCCATGGCCACGCTGCTAGTGCCAGCGGCATAGGTATTCACGCCGATGGCGACGGAAGCGCCTGCACCGGCGGTGGTGTTATCGCCGAGTGCGATCGACGACGCGCCACTGGCGTTAACGACGTTGCCCATCGCGATCGAGTTCGTCGCCTGTGCGGTCGTTGTGCGGCCAATGGCAATCGCGCCTTGCGCGCCGACGCCGGTCTGACCACCATTCGAGCTATCAATGACGATCGAGTTCGCCCAATCGGTTTGAGCACCCGCCCCGATCGCTACGCTGTAATCTCCGTCCGCCTGACTATCGCTGCCCACCGCGGTCCCACTCGTGCCAGCACTCGCGTCGAAACCGACGGCCGTGCTGAAATCGCCAGAACCATTGGCGTTGATGCCGCACGCGAGGGCGCCTGTCCCCGCAGCAGTCGCGCCGCCAAGACCGCCGGTGCCGTCGAGTTCGCAGACGTCGCCGGCGATCGCCGGAGTAGCGGAAAAGGCAAAGCTCGTCCCAATCGCGGCGGTCGCCGCGAGCAAAAGTCCATAGGTTTTCATGACTAGTCCCCTGAGAATTTGGAGGTGGGGCGGCGCACCCTCGCGCCGCCCACGAGGTTCGGCTCAGAAGCCGATCGTGAAGCCGGCGCGGAAGCCGGTCGTCCCACCCTTGTTGAAGCCGTGCGAAACACCCGCGTTCACGGCCACGCTCTCACTGACCAGCACGCCGATCTGCATCGCGCCGGCAAAGGCCCCGCGGTACGAGCCGACGTTGCCCGTCAGGTTGAACTTCTTGCCCGGCAGGAACATCGCGCCCGACAGCGCAATCGCGGTCGCGGTGCCCGAAGCCGACCGGCGATCGATCCGCTTCATGTCCTTGCCGAGGTTGGCCACGCTGCCCTCGAGCGAGTCGAGCCGCGCATCGAGCGCCGCGAGTTCGGCGCTGTTGTCGCCAAGGCCGGCCAGGGCCGCATTGAGCTGCCCGACATTGACCGCATCGGTATCGCTGATCCCGGCGGCGACGTTGGTCACCCGCCGCTCGTTGCCGGCCGAGCCGACTGACACCGTATTGGCCTGGTCCGCCACGGAGTTCGCGCCAAGCGCTACGCTGTTGTCGGCATTGGCCTTGGCGCCACCGCCCAGCGCCGTACTGGTGACACCCGCGGCATGGGTGAAATCGCCAAGCGCCGTACTGCCCTCGGTGTCGGCCAGCGCACCCGCGCCCACGGCGGTGCTGTTCAGACCTTGGGCGCTGGAATCAAAACCCATCGCGATCGAATGCGTGCCTTCCGCCTTGGCGAAATCGCCAAAGGCAATCGCTTCTTCGGCGGTGGCATCGGCATCGTTGCCCATGGCGATCGCGCCAACGCCCGACGCGTCCGTGCTGACGCCGATGGCCACGGCGCCCACGCCTGTCGCATGAGAAGCGTTGCCTAGGACAACGGCGCCAAGCCCGTCGGCGGTGACGAAGCTGCCGATGCCGACGGTCGCACCGTTATTCACGGTCACGTGGTTCCCCATGGCTGTCGCTTCGGCGCTCAATGCTTTCACCGTGTCGCCGATGGCGATCGTATCGTCACCGGAGATCTGGGTCTGGCCGCTGCCCGACGAAGTGTCGATGATCAGCGAATTATCCTGATCGGCAAGCGCGTGATCGCCGATCGCAATGCTGTCCGTCCCGCTCACGCCGGCGCCGAAACCGACAGCGACACTGCCGTCACCGGAAGCGTTAGCGTTCTGGCCGCACGCCAGCGCGCCAGCACCCGAAGCGTTTTCGCCACCCGGAACACCCGATCCATTGAGTTCGCACGCATCGCCGGCGATCGCCGGGGTGGATGAAAGGGCAACAGAAGCCCCAATCGCGGCGGTGGCCGCGAGCAAAAGATACTTGGTCATGTCTAGTCCCCTGAAGTTGCATTCGCGGGGGCAGCGTTGGTGCCGCCCCTTCAAAAGGTTCAGCCGGGCTATTCCCGCTGACCTGACGCGATTTGGCTGCATCGGGGGACCGAAGTCCTGCAGGGGTCATGAGATGTTCTGAAATCCGCCGGCGGCACGATTCTTCAATCGCGCGAATTGCTTTATTGTTTTATTCCAGATGCTTGACGCAACTACCGGGCGCCCGGGAATTCTGAGGCAATTCTGAAATTTCGCGAAAGAGCGCGGCAATCGACGCGTCGGCCCGGATGATTTAAGCTGCCTTGCGATGGACGGGGGGCGTT
>Ga0070668_100000948_pt1 | contig 20236 bp, 24 predicted proteins | sample KBSS43metaG_FD_64661 | JGI IMG/M metagenome (GOLD analysis project Ga0070668, IMG submission 64661) | Switchgrass rhizosphere microbial communities from Kellogg Biological Station, Michigan, USA - KBS S4-3 metaG | ecosystem: Host-associated > Plants > Roots > Rhizosphere > Soil ...
GACGTCCCCCGTTCCCGAAGGAATGGCCGATAGAGCGCGCAAACCATTGCCCAGCCCGGTGGAAATCGTTCCGGCCTGCAAGGGGGTCAAACCGGCATTCAGCAAACCCGCATTCAATTGCGCCTGCGTACCCGTGATTAGGGCCGAGGTCGCAAGGCCGCTGCCGCAAGCCTGAAGCTGCGCCGCCGTCAGATTGCTGTTCACCCCGGCCCCCGCCATCAGGCGGCAAGCCGCAAAGCGCCCATAGTCCGCGCCGAAGCGGATATTATCCTCCAGCGTCAGCTTCTCATGCGCGTAATAGCCGCCCACCAGCCAGTCCAGCGCCTCGCCAAAGGCCGATCCTTGCGCCCGCAATTCCTGCGTGAAGGTACGGAACTGGCGATAGGTGTTGGGATCGCGATAGAGCAGGTCCGCGCCGCTGTAATCATAGTCGCCATAATCCTGGCTCTTATAATTGCGATAGGCGGTGATGCTCGTCAGCTTTGCGCCGCCCAGATCATAATTGATCTCGCCCGAAACGCCCCAATCCTTGAGCTTGCTGACATATTCGCGCCCCCCCGTCACATGAATCTGCCGGTCATAGGGATCGGCAGGGAAAGTGCTGCCCTGCCCGGCCAATATCGCGGCGATGCGGTTGAAGGGCGCGGTCGTATAACCCCCGCCCGCCACCGGCCGCCGTTCCCGCGTCTCGATATAGGTCGCGCCGCAGCAGCTTTCGTCGCGGTTGGTATAATCGCCGATCAGGCGGACGGAGAGCGCATCATTGGGCTCGAACAGCGCCTGCCCGCGCACGAAATAGCGGTCGCGGTCATTGGTTTCGCCCACCTTCGCGCCGGTCGTGTCGACCAGATCGAAAAAGCCGTCCCGCTTCGACCAGACGCCGTCCAGACTGAGCGCCAGACTGTCGCTGATCGGCCCGGTGATCCGCCCCGCCAGCCGCCAATAATCATAATTGCCGTAGGTGACCTCGGCCTTGCCCGCCAGCTTGAACTCGGGCGCCTTGCTGATGATGTTGATCAGGCCCGCCGACGCATTGCGCCCGAACAAAGTGCCCTGCGGCCCGCGCAGCACCTCGACCCGTTCGATCTCGCCCAGTTCGTTCAACCCCGCGCCGGTGCGCGACCGGTAGACCCCGTCGATAAAAACCGCGACCGAACTTTCCAGCCCCGGATTGTCGCCCACCGTCCCGATGCCGCGAATGCGGGCGGAGGCATTGGCCTCCGTCCCGGTAGAGGACAGCAGCAGAGAGGGCGCCAGTTGGTTGAGCGCGCGAATATCAGTCGCGCCGCTATTCTGCATCGCCTGCGCGGTGACGGCGGAAACGGCGATCGGCACATCCGACAAGGGACTGGCGCGCCGGGTGGCGGTGACGATGATCGTGGGGCTGTCGCCATTGTCGATGGCCGCATTATCCTGCGGTACGGCCTGCGCGCCCGTCTGGGCTGATGCCGACGCGAGCGGAATGCTGCTGCTCAATGCGACCACACCGGCAGAAATCAACCAAAGGCTCTGCTTCTTCATGCTGCTGCTCCCTCTCCATACCCACCGCACGGCTTTTCGACCACGTCAAAGGGTTGGCCAACTATGATGACACGGGTTGGAGAAGGCAAGATATGCCCGTATTTTCGGGCCTTTAGCGCCAACTCGTGACAGGATTCTCCTACGCTGTTGCTTAACGGCAACAGCTTAATTTCCGGTTTCCGTTACGGAAGCTTACGTTAACGGAAATCGCAGCAGCCGATCCGCGACCGGCACCAAAGCCGCCGCGCCAGGCCCCATCACGCGCCTGATCTCGCCATGGCCCGCATCCAGCCCCCCGGTCAGCGCGCCCAGCGCCGGCAGGATCAGCTTCGTCTCCGATCCGACGAAGCAACGCCGCGACACATGCCGCCCGCGCAGCGACAGGCGCAGCTTGGGATGGAAATGACCCGAAATCTCCGGTCGGAGGTCGGCCGGATCGGCCTGATGCCGCAGCCAGACGCCATCCACCTCCATTTCGACGCAACGCCGCCCGCCCGGCGTCTCGACCATGGCTACATCATGATTGCCGGTGATCCACACCCAGTCGAGCCGGTCTGTCAGCGCCTGCAACCGCCCACGCGCCCGCGCGCCCAACCGCGCCGCGCCATCGGAATCGTGAAAACTGTCCCCCAACGACCAGAGCGCCCGCGCCCCGGTCCGTTCCACCAGCCGCTCAATCCTGTCCAGCGTCGCCTGGCTGTCATGCGGGGGCAGGAACTGACCGAACCGCGCGAACCAGCTCGCCTTCTCGAAATGCAGATCGGCCACCAGCAAGGCCCGCCGCTCCGGCCAGAACAGCGCGGCTTCGGACAGCGCCAGAAAGTCATGACCAGCGAACGAAAGGGGAACCATGTCCCCGCTATGCCCCCTTCGCGTGCCGCTTTCAAGAGTCGGGGCAAAAGGCTATGGAGCGCGCCATGTCCTACAGCATCGCCGCCCTCTACCGCTTCGCCACCTTCGAAGACCCCGCCGCCATTGCCGCAACGCTGCGGACGCTGTGCGAGCACCTTAACACCTGCGGCACGCTGATCGTCGCTGGCGAGGGGATCAACGGCACGGTGGCAGGCAGCGAAGCGGCCATCGCCGCGCTGGTCGCGCATATTCGCACCCTGCCCGGCTGCGCCGATCTCGACGTCAAATATGCCCTGTCGGACGAAGCTCCCTTCGCCCGCATGAAGGTGAAGGTGAAGGCGGAAATCGTGACGCTGGGCGCGGGCGATCTTGACTCGGCGAACCAGGCCGGCACCTATCTCGAGCCGGCGCAGTGGAACACGCTCATCGCCGATCCCGACACGGTCATCATCGACACCCGCAACGCCTATGAAGTGTCGGTCGGCACGTTTGAAAATGCCATAAATCCTGGAACACGCGCCTTTCGCGACTTTCCCGGCTGGTTCGACGCCTTCGCCGAAAAACTGCGCGAGCAAGGCCGCCAGCCGCGCATCGCCATGTTCTGCACCGGCGGCATACGCTGCGAAAAATCGACCGCACTGGTCCGCGCCCGCGGCTTTGACGAGGTGTACCACCTGCGCGGCGGCATTTTGCGCTATCTGGAGGAAATGCCGCAGTCGGAAAGCCGTTGGCAGGGCGACTGCTATGTCTTCGACGAACGGGTCGCGGTGGGCCATGGGCTGGAACCGGGCGACTATGTCACCTGCCGGTCGTGCGGCCTACCGTATATCAGTGACCAAGTCCATGATTGCGCCGAAGGATCGGGCGCATGGCCGCATCGGAATAATGGCGGTTAATCCGAGGTCTCCACCAACTCCGCAATCTCGAACACATGGCTTTTCCAGCCCCGCATCCTCGCCCCCTCCTGCGCCGCGCCGCGTTTCCGCTTCGCGTCGGCCAGCGACCGGCTATGGCCCCAGAACACCTCGGTCTTGCCGTTTTCCAGCATAGCGACGATCCGCCAATAATGGGTGAAGGGGTCCGCCGTCGGCCCGATCGTCTTCACATAGCCATCGGGCATGGTCGCCGTCAGATAGCGCTTCTTCCGAGCCATCCTGCCTATCCCGTGTAACGATGCAGCGCCGTCCCATGCGCGCGCAGCCACGCCCGCGCCGGACGAGGATCGGCCCCCAAAATCCGTTTATGGGCGGCATGGAAGGCGGGGCTGTGATCCATATGCAGCAGATGCGCGAGTTCGTGCGCCACGGTCGCCCGCCTGACCTCCGGCGGGCACAGGATCAGCCGCCAGCTATAGCGGATCGCCCCGTTTGATGCGCAACTCGCCCAGCGGCTGCGCGTATCGCCGATCCCGACCGAGGCGACGATCAGGCCGTTATCGGCCGCCATCGCATGACTCTCGGTCTCCAGCACCGCCTTCGCCCGCGTCCTGAGCCAGCGCACCACCCGCGCCGATACCGATTCCGCCGCGCCGCCCAGCAGCAACCGGTCCCCGTCGATCCTGATCGTCCGCGAAGCCCCCTCGACCCAACAGATGGTCAGATCCCGCCCCTCCAGCGGAAACACCGCCCCCTGATCGAGCGGCACCTGCTCAGGCCGCGCCGCCATCTGCGATCGCACCCACGCCTCATGCTCCTGCGCCCATCCCAAGGCCCGCTTGAGGTTGGCGCGGCTGGGCAGCGAAAGCCGCAATTCACCCCGCGTCTGATCGATCGACAGCTTATACGCCTTGGCCCGCGCCGACCGCCGCACGCGGACCGGCACGGCGACTCCATCGATCAGCAGAACCGCGCCAGGATCGATCCTAGAGTTCGCGGTCGACAAGATGATTTTCCCAGTCCCCGGCATCCGCCTCCGCCACGGTCCAGCCACGCACGGATTCCTGCGCCCGATGAACCGCTTCCCGATCGCCGGAGATCAGATAATGCCACGCGGGCAGCGGCAACCCCTCTTCCCGCAACCGATAGGCGCAGGTGCGCGGCAACCAGCCGATCTGCTTCACCTTCTGCGGCGTCAGGCGCACGCAATCGGGCACGAAACGGCGGCGGTCCTTGTAATTGGTGCATTGCCCGCTATGCCGGTCCAGCAGGCGGCAGGCGACGTTGGTGGGGTAGATATGCCCCGTATCCTCATCCTCGGCCTTGTGCAGACAACATTTGCCGCACCCGTCGCAGAGCGCTTCCCACTCCGCACGATCCAGCTTGTCGAGAGGCTTTTCCCAGAAGTCCAACCGTCACTTCACCCATTTTTCGAGGAAATCGGTCACCTTTTGCGGCTGCCCTTCATCCTCGCCCGGCGTGCCGGGATCGTCCACCGGAACCAGCGCGACCGGCGCGCCATCGGTCCCGAACAGATAGGGCGTGCGGCTGTGGCTGACCAGATAGCCGCTTGCCCCTTCCGCCTTTTCCTTATTGTAGAGCACGACGAAATCCTTCGCCACCCTGGCGATCTGATCCGGCGTGCCGGTCAGGCCGATCAGGCGCGGATGAAAAGCCGCAACATAGGTTTTCAGGGTCGCAGGCGTATCGCGTTCGGGGTCGAGCGTGATGAAGATCGGCTGGACCTTCGCCGCCAGAGCGGGCCGTTCCTTCTCGAACCTGGCAAAACCCTGCATGATGCGTTGCAGGTCGAGCGGGCAGACATCGGGGCAGAAGCTGTAGCCGAAATAGACCAGCCGGTATTTGCCCTTGAAATCGTCCCAGCGAACCGCCTTCCCATCCTGATCGGTCAGGGTGAAGGGCGCGCCGATCCGGGCGCCCGCCAGATCGCCCTGCGCGCTTTCCGACCCACTTGAGCCATTGCCCCCTGCCCCCATATTGCAGGCGGCCAGCAGGGCCGCGAGCGGCAGGACGAGCGAAATCAGCGCTTTGTTCATGGCGCCGCCAGCCATGCCCTGCTATGGCCCGATTTGCAAATCCCAAGGGGCTTTTTGAGCATCATGACGACACGTTTTCCTGCCTTGGCCGCGCTCGCTCTGGCCATGCTGTCGCCGGTCGCGGCGCAGGCGCAGTTTTCGGACAATTATAATTTTCTGAAAGCGGTGAAGGACGCCGACGGCCAGAAAGTCACCGACCTGATCCAGAAGCCGGGATCGACCGTCATCAACAGCCGGGACGTCAGCAGTGGCGAAAATGCGCTGCATCTGGTCGTCGCCCGCCGCGATGCGAGCTGGCTGACCTTCCTGCTGGCGAAGGGCGCCAATCCCAATCTGACCGACAATGATGGCAACACGCCGTTGATGGACGCGGTGCAGGGCCGGTTCGAGGAAGGCGTGCGCACGCTGCTCAGCTATAATGCCCAGGTCGACAGGGCGAATGGCAGCGGCGAAACGCCCCTGATCCGTGCGGTCCAGCTTCGCGATGTCAGTCTGGTGCGCCTGCTTGTGGCGCAGGGCGCCAATGCCGACAAGCGTGACAGCATCGCGGGCATGTCCGCGCGCGATTATGCCCAGCGGGATAGCCGGACGCCGGGTCTGGTGGACGCGCTGAACGCCGCCAAGACGAAGTCCGCGCCCAAGGGATCGGTGCAGGGTCCGGTATTCTAACCCGTACCCTCTCCCTCCCATGTGTGGGACAGGCCTACCACCCCAGTTCGGCGGCGTGATCCGGGTCCGATAGCGCGGTCAGCCGCCGCGCCGCCCGCCGGGCGAAGCGCAAAGTCTCCGCCTTGCGCCGGGCCGCCGCCAGCGACTCAACCGGCGCGGGGCGCACCAGTTCCGCATCATATTGATCCGCGACGATCAACCCGGTTCGCCCCGGCCACAGCGCCTCGCTGTCGAACAACGACAGATCGAAGCCGGATGGCACCGCCCAGAAATATCGGTCGCAATAGTCGAAATAATCCGGCCATTTCATGTCGCCCAGCAAATCGGCGCGGCTGCACTTGATTTCGACGATGGTGATGCGCCCCGCCCCGTCCAGCGCCATGATGTCGGCGCGGCGGCCGTTGGGCAGCGGCACTTCCAATATGCCGCTCATGTCATGGCGATAGAACAGCCGCAGCGTGCCCCGCGCCACGGCCAGCGCCGTGCCATCGGTCAACGGCGAGCAACTATTGGAAAGATCGGAATCCATGCCGCCGCTTTAGAACAATTCAGGAACAAAAGAAAAGGGCCGTTTCAGCATTTCCTGAACGGCCCCGTCTTGCACTCCCCCGCCATCGCGGGATCAGTCCTGTCTCAACGACAGAAAAATCTCAGCGATAGAAGATATGATTGTCGATCGAAGCCAGCTTGGGCTTGCCCCAGCCCGGCGAAACGCGGCGGGCGTGGAAATACAGCGCGCCTTCGGCCTTGCTGTCCCAGCTATCGTCCAATGCGATCTGGGCGATGGCGACGGCCTCGCGCCAGCTTTCGCTGCCGGTGCGGATCGACGGCATGCCGCCGCCCCGCACGAAGCTGAACTGACCCGGCTGGTAAACGACGCCGCACAGGCTGTTGGCGAAGCGCCCGGACTTGGCGCGGTTGATGATGACGCGGGCCACGGCGAGCTGGCCTTCCAGGCTTTCGCCCTTGGATTCGAAATAGACAGCGCCGGCCAGGCACTTCATGTCACCGGCCACGTCTTCGGGCGTCGCCTGGGCGTCGACGAGGGCGGCGAGATTGTCAGCCTGCACATCGTCGCTGTCGGAAAGGGAAGCCAGCGGCTGCACGATCTCGCGCGGCGCGGCAAAAGTGACGGCAGGCTTTTCGCCGACCGAAGGTGCTACGGGGATCGTAGCCGTCCCGGCGAGGGACAAGACCGATGGAGCAGCTTCAGAAGCGCTCGACATGTCGGCCGCAGTAACCGCTGCGGTAGCGGAAAGAGCAAATGCCGCGATTATCGCGGCCTTCAAACGAAAACTCATTACAGCTCAAAATCGTGCGGTCATTGGCCGGGACGTCTAAAAACCCCAAAACACATGACGTCCGGCCGCCCCCCGTCTGCGTGTTTACCGGCATCCGCCCCCCATGGACGAAATCGGCAACCTGCGCGTTGAAAGCGTCGGGAGCCTCTGCCTGCGCGCGGAAAGTGAGTCAACGATTAACAGATTGTTTCAGCGGCGAACCGTTCCGCTTCCGCGATATCGAGTTCAATCACCCACAAATCGGGGTCCGCGCGCCGCCGACGCGCAAGATATTGGGATAGAGCCTCGGCCCCCTCGTCCGGGGCGGGGCCGCAGGCCGTCAACCGATAGCCGCCACTATAGTCTGAAACACGTTCGTACAGACCAAGTTCCCGCCCTTTTTCAAGCGCCTGCACCAATATCACGCCGCTGGTGTCATCGCCCTTGACCAATATCATGACAAAACCGCCCGCCGCCGCCGCCCGGCGCGCCAGCGCACCGACCAGCATCTTGCTGGTCAGCCGGGCATTCGACTTATCCGACATAGCCCGGAAGCGAGGAAAGCGGGAATTGCGAGCGCATGAAGGTGCCAGTGCCGCGTCCGACTTCCTCTCCATCGGCGTCGATCAGGCTCGCTTCGGCGACATAGACGCGCCGCCGCCCGCTGATCCACCGGCCTTCGGCGCGGATTCGGCCCGGCCCGATCGGGCGCGTGAACAGCAGGTTGAAGCTGGTGGTCAACAGGAAACGATCGCTGACCAGACTGTTCGCCGCATAGAAGGCGGCATCGTCCAGCATCTTGAAATAGACCGTGCCATGGACCGCGCCTGCCGCATGAAACTGGGTTTCGTCGACATCGAAATGGATGACCGACCGCCCTTCGTCCGGGATCGTCAGTTCAGATCGGAACAGCCGGTTGATCGGGGCCGATCGGTACAGGCTTTCCAGCGCGCGAAAATGCGCCGCCTCTCCGCTCGGCCCGACAGCCGGTGATGCCCCGTCAGGCAGCGTCACGCGCCTCGCCGCCCGTCAGCAGGGCATGCAGCGCGCCCGTCGACTTGGCCCCGCGCAACCGCACGACCTGGCTTTCATCGCGCAGATAGCGGGACACGCGCGCCAAAGTCTTCAGATGTTCCGCGCCGCTGTCGACCGGGGACAATAGCGCGAAGACGATGTCCACCGGCGCCTCGTCCACCGCGTCGAACGACACCGCCGGATCGAGCAGCACCACGATGGCACACATTTTTTGCAGATCGGGAATCTTCGCATGGGGGATCGCCACGCCGCCGCCAAAGCCGGTGGAGCCCAGCTTTTCGCGCTCCATCAGCGCTTCGGCGACCATGTCGGCGTCAAGGCCATAGGCCGCCACCGCCAGCGCGGCGACCTTCTGAAACAACTGCTTCTTGCCATTCACCGTCAGGCTGGTGGCCAGCGCTTCGGGTGCGACGATGTCGTTGAAATGAACCATGACCAATCCCAGCCGAGCCGCGCCCGGCTTCCTGTCATGACGCAATGCTCGGATTACCAAAGACCGGCCCAATAGGCCGCCTGCCGACCAAGGTCAACCGGCGGCCCCAAGGAACCAATCAGCGCAAACGGGTTAGCTTGCGGTCAGTCGGGGTTCGACCCAGCCGATGGTGCCGTCATGCCGACGATAGACCATATTATAGGCAGCCGTACCCGCGTTCAGGAACAGCAGCGCGTTGGTGTTGCGCAGATCCAGCATCATCACCGCGTCCGATACGCTCGCTTCGGGAATATCGACGCGGGTTTCCGCCACGATCAGCGGCGCGTCGGCCGGTTCCTCCTCGTCGGCGGCGGAAGCGAAGATGGTATAGCCGGCGCCATCCAGATCGCTGGGGTCATAACCGTTGGTGCGTTGCGCTTCAGCCGCAGCGATCTGGGGGCTACGGTCTTTCAGCCGTTGCAGATAGCGGCGGAGCTGTTTTTCGATCTTGTCCGCCGCGCCTTCGAAGGCGGGATGCGCCTCCTGCGCTTCGCCGGTGCCCTTGAGGATCAGGCCGGTCATGACATGGCAGACGATGTCGCAATGGAAGGCACCATGCGGCGCTGGACGGAAGGTCACCTGCGCGGAAATCGCGCGGGAGAAATATTTCTCGGCCATGGCCTCCAGCCGGGTCCAGACATGCTCCTTGAGCGCGTCACCCGTGTCGACCTGATGCCCGGAAACACGAATATCCATATGCCTTCTCCTTTGTTCTACCCGGATCGCGGACGACGATCCGGCTGGCATGAGGCCTGAAGGCATCACCCTTTAGGAAAAAGGGCTATATTCAGGCCTCCTCGAGCCAGAGTGGCTTATCCAGCGTCGCGACGAACGCGGCATGCCGCTCCAGCTCCTCCGCGCTCGCCTGAAAGACGCGCGCGGGACGTACAGGACGAACCGAGACTTCCGCCACGAGTTCCGCCCCAAATCGTTGTTTTGCTTCCTCCTGTGCAAGACCAAGGCCGATCTGACGGCCGCCGGTCAGTTCGATATAAAGCTGGGCCAGCAATTCGGCGTCGAGCAGTGCGCCATGCTTGACGCGATGGCTGCGATCGATGCCGTATCGGGTGCAGAGCGCGTCCAGACTATGCTTGGCGCCCGGATGCAACTGGCGGGCGATGGCGACCGTGTCGATCATCCGGTCCATCGATATTTCGGGATGGCCGCACAGCTTCAGTTCGTGATTGAGGAAGCCGAAGTCGAACCGCGCATTATGCGCGACCAGCGGGCTGTCCTCCAGAAACGTCAGCAGTTCCAGCACGCCCTTGGCGAAGACCGGATATTTGGACAGGAAATCGGCGTCCAGCCCATGCACATTATAGGCTGCGGTCGGCATGTCGCGTTCAGGATGATAATAAGCGTGGAAGGTGCGCCCGGTCGGCACGCGGTTGAAAAGCTCTATGCAACCGATTTCGACCAGCCGGTCGCCGGAGGCAGGGTCGAATCCCGTCGTTTCGGTATCGAAAATGATCTCGCGCATCGCCCTCTTCACGCCGACTCTCTCGGACTTCTCTTATCGGACTCTCTTCGCGCCAAGGCAAGCGACCAGACGGCGTACCGCCGATCGGGTCTGGGCAAAGGTCGTCCCGGTGGAAATGATATGATCGGCCCGTCGCCGCTTTTCGGCGTCCGGCGTCTGCAAATGAAGAATCCGGCGGAATTTCGCCGCAGTCATGCCTGGCCGCGCCAGCACCCGCTTGCGCTGTTTCCAGGCGGGGGCACTGACCACTATCACACCGTCCAACCGGCGTTCCCCGCGCCCCTCGAACAGCAGGGGGATGTCCAGCACGACGAATTTGCGCGCCCGGTGCCGCCGCAGAAAGGCCATGCGCGCCTGCTTGACCGCGGGATGGACGATCGCCTCCAGCGCCCTCAGTTCCTGGGGATGGCCGAACACCGCCGCGCCCAGCTTGGCCCGATCGACGCCCTTGCGCCCAGTGGTGCCGGGGAAGCGCGCCTCGATCGCGGGCAACAGGGCCCCGCCCGGTCCTTGCAATCGGTGCACTTCCGCGTCCGCATCGAACAGAAGTACGCCTTCCCGCCGCAGCATGGCCGCGACGGCGGACTTGCCCATGCCGATGGAGCCGGTGAGGCCGATGATCTTCATGCCGCGAGCAGCAGAGCCCGCAATTCCTCATCCCGGTCGCGGGGAGCCTCCGCATCGAAGAAGATATCGAAGGCCAGCGCCGCCTGTCCGATCAGCATTTCCAGCCCATCGAGGAATTTCAGCCCCCGCGCCCGCGCCGCCTGCGCCAGAGCCGTGTCGAGCGGCGCATAGACGATGTCATAGACCGTCGCCTCCGCCTTGAGGGGGCCAAGATCGAGAGTGAGGTCCGGCTGACCCACCATGCCCAGCGACGTGCTGTTCACCAGCAGGTCAGCGGCGGGCAGCGCTTCGGCCATCCCCATCACCCGGCCCTTGACCCCCGCCCGGTCGAGAAGCGCCTGGCCCTTGGCAGGATCGCGCGCCATGATCGTGATGTCGGGGACGCCCAGGCTGGTCAGCGCGAACAGGATCGCCCGCGCCGCGCCGCCCGCACCGATCAGCACCGCGCTTTCTCCCTTCCACTTGTCACGCAGCAGCGGCTGGAGGAACCCGCCCGCATCGGTGTTGGTCCCGATCAGCGGCCCGCCGGTTTCGCTGGCGATGGTGTTCATCGCGCCGATCCGGTCCCGCACGCCGCCCGGATCATCGGTATAGTCCATCACCGCGATCTTGTGGGGAATGGTGACATTGCAGCCCAGCCAGTCGGGATCGGCGCGTCGGCCGAGGAAATAGGCCGGCAGACCCTCCGGCGTCACATGCGTCTTCTTATATTCCGCTTCGATTCCCAGACAATCGAGCCAGAAATTGTGAATCAGCGGCGATTTGCTGTGCTCGATCGGGTCGCCGATCACTTCGGCATAGGGGAGCTTGTCGGTCATGCCGCCAGAACGCCCCGCACGCGCAGAAAGTCAAGCAAAGGCAGCAAAGGCAGCCCCTGAATCGCAAACTGGCTTCCTTCGACCTTCGCAAAAAGCTGCGCGCCCGGCCCCTCGATCCGGTAACAGCCGACGCACCAGCGCAACTGCTCCCAGTCGCCATCCAGATAAGCGGCGATGAAGGCGTCGGACAAAGGCCGCACCGTCATCTTCACCCGCTCGATATGCCGCCAGATCGCCTCGCCATTCAGCGCGATCACCGCCGCGCTGTGCAGATGATGCGCCTTGCCCGACAGCAGCTTCAAAATCCGCGTCGCATCGGCGCGATCCTGCGCCTTGTCGATCATCGCGCCGTCTTCCAGACTGAGCGTCTGGTCGCAGCCCAGCACCAGCCCGCCCGGCACCCGCCGCGATACCCGCAGCGCCTTGAGTTCCGCCAGCGCATCGGCCAGTTGCCGCGCATTGAGGCCATCGGCGCGCAACGCGTCCTTCGCCGCTTCCTCGTCCACGCCGGGCGACAGCGCCTCGAACGGCACCCCGGCCGCTTCCAGCAGCGCCCGTCGGCTCGCGCTCTGCGATGCCAGAACGATCATGCGTCACTCCCCTCCGCCAAGACGCGGTCGTTGAACAGGTTGATGATGGCCGCCGCCGCTTCCTCGATCGACCGGCGCGTCATGTCGATCACCGGCCAGCCATTGTCGGCGAACATCCGCCGGGCGAAGGACAGTTCCTCCTGCACCTTGTCGAGATGGACATAACTCGTCTCCGGCGCCTGGTTGAGCGACAGCAGCCGGTTGCGGCGGATCTGCACCAGCCGTTCCGGGCTGACCGTCAGCCCCACCACCATCGGATGCTTGAGCGAATAGAGGCTGCGCGGGGGCGGCGACTGGATCACCAGCGGAATATTGGCGGTCTTGTACCCGCGATTGGCCAGATAGATCGAGGTCGGCGTCTTGGACGCGCGCGACACCCCGGCCAGCACGATGTCGGCCTCCTCCCAATTTTCATGCCCCACGCCATCGTCATGGGCGATGGTGAACTGAATCGCCTCGATCCGGGCGAAATAGGCTTCGTCGAGAATATGTTTGCGCCCTGGCCGGTTGCGCGTCTCCTGCCCCAATATGTTGGACAGGGCGTCGGTCACGCTGTCCAGCGCCGCCACATGTGGCAGGCCCAGCGCCCGGCACCGCGTCTCCAACCGCCGCCGCAACTGGTGGTTCGACAGGGTGAACAGCACCAGCCCCGGATTGGCGGCAATCTCCTCCATGATCCGATCCAGATGGACATCGGACCGCACCATCGGCCAGAAATGCCGCACCGCCTCGACATTTTCAAAGGCGCCGATCGCGGCCTTGGCGATATTTTCCAGTGTTTCGCCGGTGGAGTCCGACAGCAGGTGAAGATGGATGCGCGACATGACTCACATCTCTGTGGAAGGGCTGTGGATAAATCAAGGGACAGGCTGGGGAGAAATTCCCCCCTTTTTCGCCCTCCCCGTTAACCGGAATCTTGTCCACAGCTCCCCAACAACGCCCTTTTTCCGTCCACAGCCTGTGAATAACAGGGATAATTTTCCTGACTCGGACCGGAATCGGAGCCTTCCGGGAGTCAAGTTGTTGGCAAATCCGGGCACAGCGCATAAACCCCGCTGCCAACGCCCCATCTACTTCTACAGCCCTTTAAGAATCTAAATTATAAGAGAGAGTATGACCGGACTCGACGCTGGCCTTTCGAACCGAACCCATTCCAGCGAGGCGGGATCGAAACCGTTGCTCTCCGTTCTGAAGGGCGCGATCCTCAACCCGCCGCCGCTCTGGCTGATGCGGCAGGCGGGCCGGTATCTCCCCGAATATCGCGCGCTGCGGGCGGACAAGGGCGGCTTTCTCGAACTGGTCTATGACAGCGCCGCCGCCGCCGAAGTCACGCTCCAGCCGTTGCGCCGCTTCGGCTTCGACGGCGCGATCCTCTTTTCCGACATTTTGATCGTCCCTTATGCCATGGGGCAGGATTTGTGGTTCGAGACCGGGGAAGGCCCGCGCCTCGCCCCCATCCTCGCCGAAACCGACCTGGCTGCCCTGAAACCCGATTTTCAGCGGTTCGAAGCGGTCTATGAGACGGTCCGGCAGGTGAAGGCGGCCCTCAGCCCCGAAACCACCTTCCTGGGCTTTGCAGGCAGCCCCTGGACCATCGCGACCTATATGGTGGCGGGACAGGGCAGCAAAGATCAGGGCGCGGCCCGCCGCCTCGCCTACAGCCAGCCGGAAAAATTCGCTGCCATCATCGACGCCATCGTCGATGCGACCGTCCTCTATCTTTCCGGCCAGATCGAAGCGGGCGTGGAGGCGATCCAGCTTTTCGACAGTTGGGCGGGCAGCCTCGCCCCGCTCCAGTTCAACCGCTGGGTGATCGAACCCAATCGCCGCATCGTCGAGCAGGTGAAGGCGCTGCACCCCCATGTTCCGATCATCGGTTTCCCGAAAGGGGCGGCGGAAAAGCTCGCCGACTATGCGGTCGGCACCGGCGTCGATGCGGTCGGCGTCGATGAAACGGTCGATCCGCATTGGGCCAATCGGGTGCTGCCCGAAGGCCTGCCGGTACAGGGCAATCTCGACCCGCTGGCCCTGATCGCGGGCGGTCAGGCGGTAGAGGAGGCCGTTGCGAACATTCGCGCCGCCTTTGCCGGTCGCCCGCATATCTTCAATCTTGGCCATGGCATATTGCCCGACACGCCGATCGCGCATGTCGAGGCGCTGCTGGCCACACTGCGGCAGGAGAAGCGCTGATGGCCTATCTGGGAGCAGCCTATCTGTGGGTGAAGGCCGCCCATGTCATCTTCGTCATCTTCCTGATGGCGGGCCTGTTCATGATGCCGCGCTTCTTCGTCTATCACCAGCAATGCGCGGTGGGTTCGGACGAAGACCGCAAATGGATCGAGCGCGAACATCGCCTGCTCCGGATCATCCTGAACCCTTCGATCATCCTCGTCTGGGTCTTTGGCGTCATGCTGATGGTGGAGATCGGGGCCTGGCATTTCGGCTGGTTCCACCTGAAACTGCTCTTCGTGCTGGGCCTGTCGGGCTATCACGGCTGGATTGCGGGTTATGCGAAGAAGCTGGCGAGGGGCGAACGGCCGTTCAGCGAGAAGAAACTGCGGCTGTTGAACGAAATTCCCGGCGTCGCCGCCGCCGTCATCGTGATCGCGGTGATCGTGAAGCCATTTTAGCGATTTCCAGTCAGATGGGATCGTCTGACGTTTAGAAATCGCGGCAAACAAAAAGCTTAGAGCGGCAATCTGATTCAATCAGATCGAAAACCGCTCTAAAAGAGGTCAGACCGGCTCCACCGCAATATTGTCGATCAGCCGCGTCTTGCCGAGCTTCGCCGCGCCTAGCAGTCGCGCCGGGCGATCCAGCACCGCCATAGGCTCCAGCGTCACCGCGTCGCACAGCGCCACATAGTCGATGGGATCGAAGCCATGGGCCGCCAGCATGGCGATCGCCTTGGCAGTGGCGGCCTCTACGGTCGCGCCCTTTTCCATCTGCCGCGCCGCTTCGCCCAGCGCGCGGGGCAAGGCCAGGGCCGCCTTGCGCTCCTCCTCGCTGAGGTAAGCGTTGCGCGACGACAGCGCCAACCCGTCCTCGGCCCGCTGCGTCGGCACGCCGATGATCTCGATAGGAATGTCCAGATCCTTCACGAACTGCCGGATCACGGCGAGCTGCTGATAGTCCTTCTCCCCGAACAGGGCGACGTGCGGCTGGACCTGGTTGAACAGCTTCGTCACCACCGTCGCCACCCCATCGAAATGACCCGGCCGCGCCGCGCCATCCAGCCCCTCGGTCACGCCGGTCAGCGAGATGTTGGTCGAATAGCCCGCCGGATACATGACCTCGACCGTGGGCGCCCATAACAGGTCGACTCCCGCCACCTGCAACATCTGCGCATCCTTGGCTTCCCGCCGGGGATAGGCGTCCAGATCCTCATTCACCCCGAACTGGCGCGGATTGACGAAGATCGACACGACCACATGGGCCGCATGGCGCCGCGCCTCCTCCACCAGCGCCATATGGCCGTCATGCAGCGCGCCCATGGTTGGCACCAGAGCCACGGATTTTCCGTCGCTTTTCAGCGACTGGACGGCAGCGCGCAGCGAAGGCAGATCACGGAGGGTTTGCACGAGGGGAGTGGCTCCGATAAGGGCGTCAACAGGGGTTTATCCTGCTAAGGCATGACCGGACGAAACGGTCAATATTCATTGCGACAATCAACGGGGTTATCAAGGTCCGATGGCGAACGCCCAAACGCACCATATCGTCTTCGCCAATGAAAAAGGCGGCACCGGCAAGTCCACGACCGCCGTTCACACGGCCATCGCGCTGACCGCGCTGGGCCACCGGGTCGGCATGATCGATCTTGATCCGCGCCAGCGCACCATCACCCGCTACATGGAAAATCGCGGCGAAACCGCGCGTCGTCGCGGCATCGACCTGCCCATTCCCGATTTCGCCGTGTTCAAGGGCGATAGCGTGGCCGCGCTGGAGGATCAGGTGGCGGAAATGGCGCAGGACAAGGATTTCCTGGTCGTCGATACGCCCGGCCGCGACGATGATTTCGCCCGCCACATGGCCGCCCGCGCCCATACGCTGGTGACGCCGATGAACGACAGTTTCGTCGATTTCGACCTGATCGGGCAGGTGGACGCCGAAACCTTCAAGGTGAAGCGCCTGTCCTTCTATTCCGAACTGATTTTCGAGGCGCGCAAGACCCGCGCCAAGGCTGATGGCGTCACCATCGACTGGGTGGTTCTGCGCAACCGCGTCCAGCATCATGATGCCCGCAACAAGAAGCGCGTGGGCGATGCGCTGGTCGAACTGTCGCGCCGCGTCGGATTCCGCGTGATTCCGGGGCTGTCGGAACGCGTCATCTTCCGCGAGCTGTTCCCTTCGGGGCTGACGCTGCTGGACAAGGGGCATTTGGGCGAGCTGGGCGTCAGCCACATCGCCGCGCGGCAGGAACTGCGTGAAATGGTGTCGGGCCTTGCGCTTCCCACCGGCGCGCAGGCGCAGCCGCTGGACATGCTCGGCGCGGCCTGATGGGTCTGCTTGCCCTGGCATTGATGGGCCTTGCGGCCTGGTTGATCTGGACAGGACGATTGCAACGGATGAGCGCGAAGGACGGCATGGCGCTGGGCGCCGCTTTGGTGGGCGCGGTGATGGCGGCCAAGGGCAAGCCGCTGATCGGCGCGCCGCTGCTGGTGGGCGCTACCCTGTTCTTTTTCGCCAAGAGCCAGCCGGGCCGCAAAAGGCCGCCCGGAAAAGCGGTGCCCGTCACCCCCAGCGACATCATCGAAGCCCGCAGGCTGCTGGGTGTGGACGCCAATGCCGACCCCCGCGCCATCCGCGCGGCGCATCGTCGCCTGATCGCCTCGGTTCATCCCGACAAGGGTGGCACCGAAGCGCTGGCGGCCCAGATCAATGCCGCCCGCGACCTGCTGATCGAAGAGGCGAAGACCCGCGACTGATCGAACCGGCTATGGAGAGGATGTCATGAGCCACCGCTTTCATCCCACGCTCCTGCGCGAATATGACATGCGCGGCGTCGTCGGCGACACGCTCGGCGCTGCCGACGCCTATGCGGTCGGGCGCAGTTTCGGCACGGTCATCCGCCGCGTGGGCGGATCGCGGGTGGCGGTTGGTCTGGACGGGCGACTGACCAGCGCCATGCTGGAAGAAGCACTGGTCCGGGGCCTGTCGGACGCGGGCGTCGATGTGCTGCGCATCGGCCTGGGGCCGACGCCCATGCTCTATTATGCGGAAAGCGTGTCAGGGGTGGATGGCGGCATACAGGTAACCGGCAGCCATAATCCCCCCGATCATAACGGCTTCAAATTCGTACATCGGCACGCGGCTTATTTTGGCGAGGATATCCTGCATCTGGGCGCGTTGGCGGCGGCGGGAGACTGGACGCAGGGCGCCGGCAGGGTCGAGACCGTCGCCATCATGGACCGCTATGCCGCGCGTCTGGTCGAGGGGTTCGACGGCGCGGCGTGGCGCATCGGCTGGGACGCGGGCAACGGTGCGGCGGGGCCGGTGGTGGAGAAGCTCGTCAAGCTCCTGCCGGGTGAGCATCATATGCTCTTCACCCAGATAGACGGAAATTTTCCCCATCATCACCCCGATCCCACCATCGAAGCGAATCTGGCCGACCTCCAGCAGCTTGTCGTCGCGAAGAAGCTCGATTTCGGACTGGCTTTCGATGGGGATGGCGACCGGATCGGTGTGATCGACGGAAAGGGGCGACCGATATGGGGTGACCAGTTGCTGGGCATTTTCGCCGAACTGGTGCTGAAAACCCATCCCCGCGCCCCGATCGTCGCGGATGTGAAGGCGAGTCAGGCCCTGTTCGACCGGATCGCGGCGCTGGGCGGTCAGCCGGTGATGTGGAAGACCGGCCACAGCCTGATCAAGTCCAAAATGAAGCAGATTGGCGCGCCGCTGGGCGGTGAGACGACCGGCCATGTCTGTTTTGCGGACGAATATTATGGGTTTGACGACGCGCTTTACGCCGCCGTCCGGCTGATCCGCGGCCTCACGCGTCTGGGACGGGACATGACCGCGCTGCGTGACGCCATGCCAGTGATGGTCAACACACCCGAATTGCGCTTCGCGGTCGCGGAAAGCCGCAAGTTCGCTGTGGTCGAAGAAGTGCGTAAAAGGCTCAAGGCATCCGGTGCGACGATGGACGAGACCGATGGCCTGCGCGTTTCGGTGCCGGGCGGCTGGTGGCTATTGCGCGCGTCCAACACGCAAGAGGCGCTGGTGGTGCGCGCGGAAGCACAGGATGAAGACTCTCTGTCCCGTCTGGTCGCCGACATCGATTGGCATCTGGCCGATTCGGGGGTGATTCGCTCCTGATTCGACGGTTGGATGACAACGGTGGACAAAAATTTCCGTTCGCTATCGAAAAAATCGATCGCGCTTCCCCTACGGAAAGCTAACCAAATGCTATCAGTTGCAAAAAATGCAATCGGTGTTCGATTTTTCGCATTTGCGGCAAAGGTCGCTGCACCGCAAAAGGAACAGGCCTTTCAGGCATCCTCTCCTAAAACTTCAAGCCGTCCTTCGGGGCGGCTTTTTTTTGACCTTAACGTAAGCGTTATTTTCGCTGCCTGCCGTAGCGTTGTTTCGACTCCAGCCCGATTTGTCCGCGAAAACCGCGAAAATTAGGGCTTTTCGAACGATGAATTAACCATATTGCATATATCCGGAACCACTTTCGCGGGGTCGTCCTCCAAGAGAGGACGTGCCCGGACCATCGTTCAGGAGAGGAAATTTCATGCCCCAGCGTCGCCCCATCTTGCGCCGCCCCATCTTGACCAGTCTTCTGCTCACGGCAGCGACGGCCCCCGTTCCCGCGCTGGCTGGTGGCTTCTATCTGCAGGAACAATCGCCGATCGAAACCGGCCGCGCCCTCTCTGGCGCAGGCGCGGCGGCGGATGATCCGTCGGCCATCTATTTCAACCCGGCTGCGATGACCAACTTGGCGGGCGTACAGATTTCCGCTGGCGGCAGCGCGCTGATGGCGTCGGCCAGCCAGAGCAACCGTGGCAGCTTTCGCACCTATCCCGGATCGACCGTGCGCGCGCCCGTCACCGGCAACGACGGCGGCAATCCGTTCGAAAAGGTGATCCCCGTCCCCAGCTTCTACGCGACCGGACAGGTAACCGACCGGCTGTGGCTGGGTCTGGGCGTCAACGCGCCGTTCGGATTGAAGCTCGAATATGACGACGGCTTCTTCGGCCGCTATGACTCGCTCTACACCGACCTCAAAACCTATAATATCCAGCCGACAGCCGCCTATAAGCTCAATGAGAATTTCTCGATCGGCGGCGGCGTGGACGTGCAATATGTGAAGGTCACGCTGACCAACGCGTTGCCGCAGGTTTCGCCACTGATCGCGGGCGACGGCTTTGCGCGGGTGAAGGGCGACGACTGGTCGGTCGGCTGGAACGCGGGCCTGTTCTACACCGACGGCGCGACCAATGTCGGCGTCTCCTATCGTTCGGGCATGAAGCATGTTCTGCAGGGCACGCAGACCGTGTCAGGCGTTGTCGGCCTTCCCAACGGCGAACAGTCCGCCACCGCGCCGCTCAACCTGCCCGACATCGTCACGGTCGGCTTCATGCACCGCATGACGCCCAGACTGCGTGCTCTGGTCAGCGCCCGCTGGTACAATTGGTCAAGGTTCAAGGGCATCGCCATCACCACCGCCAGCGGCGGCACGACCAACAAGGAACTGTATTATAAGGACAGCTACAGCGTCAGCCTGGGCGGCGAATATGACGTCAGCCCGGCGCTGACCCTGCGCGTGGGCACGATGTTCGATCGTACGCCCACCAACCCGCAGCATCTCACCACCCGCGTGCCCGATGGCGACCGCGCCTGGCTGACCGGCGGCGCGACCTATAATATCTCGCCCGCCTTCGCGCTCAACGTCAGCTACGCCCATACCTTCGTGGAAAAGGCGAACATCATCCGCCCGGACCGCTATTATGAC
>Ga0070668_100000949_pt1 | contig 20228 bp, 11 predicted proteins | sample KBSS43metaG_FD_64661 | JGI IMG/M metagenome (GOLD analysis project Ga0070668, IMG submission 64661) | Switchgrass rhizosphere microbial communities from Kellogg Biological Station, Michigan, USA - KBS S4-3 metaG | ecosystem: Host-associated > Plants > Roots > Rhizosphere > Soil ...
CGCGCGGTGACCTTGCCGCGCAACATCGTCAAGGTCACGACGGCCGGCAGCGTCATCGACTCGTACGGCGTGTTGTCCGACCGGCTGGCCAGGGCGCCACCGTCGACGGTCCACGTCGCATCCGGGTCGACGACGGTCAGATTGGCGGGTTCCCCGACCTCCAACGGGCGCCCCTGGTCCGGGAGGCCGACGATGCGTGCCGGCGCTTCACTCATGACCCGGGCGACGTCGCGCCACGTCAGCAGGTCGGTGTGCACCATGGTCTCGACCACCACCGACAGCGCGGTCTGCAGCCCCAGCATTCCCGGCCTGGCCGAGGCGAACTCGCACATCTTCTCGTGTTCGGCGTGCGGGGCGTGGTCGGTCGCGACGCAGTCGATGACGCCGTCGGCCAGGGCCTGGCGCAGCGCCAACGCGTCGCTGGCCTCGCGAAGTGGCGGGTTCACCCGGTTGCGGCCGTCGTAGGTATCCAGCCGCGTGTCGTCGAGCAGCAGGTGATGCGGCGTCACCTCCGCGGTGATCGAAATGCCTTGTTCCTTGGCCCATTTCACGAGCTCCACCGTGCCCGCGGTGGAGGCGTGGCAGATGTGCACCCTAGCCCCCGCGTCGCGGGCCAGCAGCGCGTCCCGGGCCACGATCGACTCCTCCGCGGCCCGCGGCCAGCCAGCCAGGCCAAGTCGCGCCGCGTTCGGACCCTCGTGGGCGACGGCCCCGACGGTCAGCCGGGGTTCCTCGGCGTGCTGCGCGATCAGCACGCCCAATCCGGTGGCGTACTCCAGCGCCCGGCGCATCAGCAGCGGGTCGTGCACGCAGATGCCGTCGTCGGAGAACATCCGCACCTGGCCAGCGCCTGCCGCCATCATGCCCATCTCGGTGAGCTGCGTGCCCTCCAGTCCGACGGTGACCGCGCCGACGGGGTGGACGTCCACCAGTCCGACTTGCTGGCCGCGATGCCACACATGGTCGGTGACGACAGGGCTGTCGGCGACGGGGGTGGTGTTGGCCATCGCGAACACTGCCGTGAAGCCGCCGAGCGCCGCTGCGGCCGAACCGGTTTCGATGTCCTCGGCGTACTCGCGGCCGGGTTCTCGCAAGTGGGTGTGTAGGTCGACGAACCCCGGTAGCAGGACCTGACCGGTGGCGTCGACCACGTCGGCGTCATCGGGCGCCGTCAGGTCGGTACCGATGTCGGCGAGCTGACCGTCGGCGACGAGCACGTCGACCGGTTCGCCTTCGCCGTAACGGCGCACACCGCGGATGAGTACCGGCTGCGTCATGCGCTGATCGCCTCCTGCTCGGATCCGACCAACAAGTGAAACAGCACTGCCATCCTTACGTGAACTCCGTTCGAAACCTGTTGCAGCACCGCCGATTGTGAGGAATCCGCCACCGACGACGAGATCTCCATGCCGCGCAGCATCGGCCCCGGGTGCAGCACCACCGCCTCACCCGACAGCATCGCCGACCGCTTCTCCGAGAGCCCGTAGCGCACCGAGTACTCGCGGGCGGACGGGAAGAAGCCGCCGTTCATGCGCTCGGCCTGGACCCGCAGCATCAATACCGCGTCGGCGCCCGGCAATTCGGCGTCGAGGTCGTACGACACGGTGACCGGCCAACCGGCCACCCCAAGTGGCAACAGCGTCGGCGGGGCCACTAGCACCACTTCGGCGCCGAGGGTCGCGAGCAGCAGCACATTGCTGCGGGCCACCCTGCTGTGCAGGACGTCGCCGACGATCACCACGCGCTTGCCCTCGATGCCGCCGAGTCGCTGCCGGATGGTCAGGGCGTCGAGCAGCGCCTGAGTCGGGTGCTCGTGGGTGCCGTCGCCGGCGTTGATCACCGCGGGACCTGCTCCGGCGGGCTCCGCAGTCCACTCCGCAAGCTGTTGCGCCGCACCGGAAGCCGGGTGCCGGATGATCAGGGCGTCGGCGCCTGCCGCCCGCAGCGTCAGCGCCGTGTCGCGCAGCGACTCCCCCTTGGCCACCGACGAACCCGACGCGCTGACGTTGATCACGTCGGCGCTCATCCACTTGCCCGCCACCTCGAACGACACCCTGGTGCGCGTCGAGTTCTCGTAGAACATCGTGATCACCGTGCGCCCGCGCAACGTCGGCAGCTTCTTGACCTCACGGCCGAGCAGCGCACCGCGGAAGCGGTCGGCGTCATCGAGGATGGCGGTCGCCTCGTCGCGGGTCAGGTCGGCTGCGGAGAGTAGATGCTTCATCGTTGTCTCTTCTTCGCGCAAGCGCTCATCAGCGGGCAGGCCCTCCGTGGGGTGCGATGGACACGCCGTCGTCGCCTCCGTCATTCTCGGCAAGCCGCACCTTGACGTTCTCGTTGCGGGACGTGGGCACGTTCTTTCCGACGTAGTCGGCGCGCACCGGCAGCTCGCGATGACCGCGGTCGACGAGCACCGCGAGCTGGACCGACCGCGGGCGGCCGATGTCTCGCAGCGCGTCGAGCGCAGACCGCACCGAACGTCCGGTGTAGAGCACGTCGTCGACCAGCACCACTAGCGCGCCGTCGACGCCGCCCTGCGGAATCGACGTGTCTTCCAGCGGCCGGGGTGGCTTGCCGGCCAGGTCGTCGCGGTAGAGCGTGATGTCGAGGGCACCGTGCGGGACGCTGACGCCGGAGAACTCACCGATCTTGGCGGCGAGCCGGGCGGCCAGCGTGACTCCGCGGGTCGGGATGCCGAGCAGGACCACCTGCGGCGCGTTGGAGCCGTCGAGTGCGGTCTTCTCGATGATTTGATGCGCGATGCGCGAGATGGTCCGGCCTACGTCGGCGGCGGACATCAATTCCCGGTCGGGGCTAGGCGCAGCCACGTGTGACCTGGACCTCCTTCTCCGCCTCTCTGGACGGATCGTTAAAGGATGTCAAACTGCGGGGACTCTACCATCGGAGGGCAGGAGTGGGCGCAACGACCAGCGCTGTGCCCGATGACTACGCTGGCCCAATGAATCTCGACGGCAACCAGGCCTCCATCCGCGAGGTGATCGACGCGGGCCTGCTGGCCGGCGCGGTCACCCTCGTATGGCAGGCCGGGGAGGTGCTCCAGGTCAACGAGCTCGGGTATCGGGACGTTCATGCCGGGCTGCCGATGCAGCGCGACACCGTGTTCCGGATCGCGTCGATGACCAAGCCGATCACCGTGGCCGCCGCGATGGCGCTCGCCGAAGAAGGCAAGTTCGCGCTGAGCGATCCCGTGACGGCGTGGCTCCCCGAGCTCGCCGAGGTGCGCGTGATGGCCGACCCGCTGGGCCCCCTCGACAAGACGGTGCCCTTGCGCAGGCCCATCACGTTCGACGATCTGATGACGCACCGCGGCGGGCTGGCGTACGCGTTCTCGGTCGGCCCGCCTTTGGGACGGGCGTACGGGAAGTTGATGTTCCGCCAGGACCAGGACCGGTGGCTGGCCGAGCTTGCGGCGCTACCGCTGGCTCACCAGCCGGGCGAGCGGATGACGTACAGCCACGCGACGGACGTGCTCGGCATCGCGCTGTCGCGCATCGAAGGCAAGCCGCTCGCGGAGGTGCTCGCAAGCCGGATCTTCGAACCCCTCGGGATGACCGACACGGGCTTCGCCGTCACTCCAGAGGGCCGCAGGCGCGCGGCCACGATGTACAAGATCGATCAGCACCATCAGCTGCGCGACGACGCCATGGGTCCCCCGCAGGTGACGCTCCCACCGTTCTGTGCGGGCGGCGCGGGCCTGTGGTCGACGGCCGATGACTACCTCGCGTTCGCGCGCATGCTGCTCGGATTCGGAACCGTCGACGGTGTACGGGTGCTGTCGGAGGACTCCGTACGACTGATGCGCGCCGACCGGCTGACCGACGAGCAGAAGCGTCAACCGTTTCTCGGGATGCCGTACTGGCTCGGGCGCGGATTCGGGCTGAACCTAGCGGTGGTCACCGACCCCGCGAAGTCCCGGCAGCTGTACGGCCCGGGCGGGCTCGGCGCCTTCAGCTGGCCGGGGGCGTACGGGACGTGGTGGATCGCCGACCCCTCGGCCGACGTGATCGTGATCTACCTGATCCAGAACATGCCCGACCTCAGCGCCGACGTCGCGGCGGCGATCGCGGGCAACACGTCGCTCGCCAAACTGCAGTCGGCGCAACCGAAGTTCGTCCGTCGCACGTATGAGGCGCTGGAGGCCTGACGCGCCGGACGCGACGTTGTGGCAGCGCTGGCCGTTCCGCTCGTACGCTGCGAAGAAGTTCTTCGCGACGGCGGATTCGATTGACCTGCCCGACTACTGGTGGGAGGGCTGACACCGGCGACCCCTCGCCGCCGGTGCCAGTCCCCCCGGCGCACAGCAGTCCCCCGTCGATCCCGACCCTGCGTCAGCGTGCGCAGTTGACATCCTGTGGCGCGAATTGGCGCGCGAATTGAGTAGTGGACTACTCGAATCCTTCGGCTACACAGCCGTGAGTACTAGCGTGTCGAGGTTCACGGCCCAGACGGTGTTGTCGCCGTTGTCTGTGACGTAGAGCGTGCTGCCCACCACGGCCACGGTTCGATAGGCGCCAGTCGGATTTTGATCGGTGACGAACGAACCGATCACGGTGTTGGTGGCGGTGTTGATCACCGCGATGGTCTTGCCGTCGCTCATCGTCACGTAGGCCCGGGCGCTGTCCGCGCTGAACGCGATGTCCTGTGCGCCCGCCAAGGCGATCGATGCGATCTGCGTGTTGTACGTGGCCGCACTGGTCGGATCGGAGTCGATCACGGCAATCGTCACGGACTGTTGCGGATTCCACGTCGTGGGATACATGACCGCATACGTGCGACGTCCGTCCGGGCTGATCGCCACGTTGGTGGAGTACGGCCATTCTCCCGGTGCAACGATGTTGATCGTGCCGCCGGTGTAGTCGACGTTGGACCAGGCTACGTAGTGATAGTCCCCCTGCGCCGAGTAGTGCCGAGTGCCGTCCGGGGTCCACTCGAGATCGGTCGTGTAGCTGCCGTAGCTGCTGTACACCACCGCATTGGTAGCGGCATCGATCGCTGAAATCGACGCCGTGGGACCCACGTCGGTGTAGTACTCCCGTATCGCGTATACCAGTGTGCCACTGGGGTTGATGACCACGGCGGTGACTGGTCCGGCCGAACCGTAGCATCCGTAAGTCGCGCACAGATCTTCGATGGGGACGGTAGCGACCAGTTGATCGACGGTGGTGTCGATCACCTGAACCGAGTCGTAGCGGGCGACGTACATCCGGCCGTCGGCCCTGACCGCGAGCGCCGTGGCCGGCCCGGCCGTGGGCTCCGCCGCGACGTTGATCGTCTGGACGACCTGGTTGGTGACGGGGTTGATGATCGACACGGTCTGGGCGGCGTAGTTGAGCACGTACACCTTTCCGTTGCTCACCACGACCCGACTTGGTCCTGAACCTGTCACGATCGGCGTGACGCCTGACTGCAGCGCTGGCGCGACCGTCACCGTTACGGTCGCGGTCGAGCTGCCGCCGCCCGCGTCGTTGACCCGGACCACGAACGTGGCCGTGGGGCTCTGCGCGGCAAGCTGACGCGCCGACGTGCTCGGCGTGAAGGTGAACCCACCCGTCGGAGTCATACTCACCGTCGAACCGTTGGCTGGGCTCTGAATGACGGTGTAGCTCAACGCGTCACCGTCGGCGTCGGTGGCGTTGATGGAACCAGTGACCACACCCGTCGTCCAATCGGGCGTACCTACGGTGATGGCGGTCTGCGGCAGCGTGTTGCCTCGTACCAACGGCAGCACCCGTACCGTGCCGTCGACACCGTCGGTGACGTAGATCTTGGTGCCGTCCGGGGACACCGCCACGGAGTGCGTCCCGTTCTCGGCGGCCGAGTCGACCGTGAAGGTGGTGATCACCGTTTCGGAACGGACGTCGATCACCGTCACCGTGTCATTAGTGTTCGTCACGTACAGGACCGAGGAGTCCGGCGAGAACGCCATCGACGTCGCCTTGGTCCCCACCGGAATCATGTTGACGCCCTGGTTGGAGACGGTGTCGAACACCGCGACGTAGTTCCCGTTGTAGTTGACCGTGTAGGCCCGCCCCGCCGTCGCTAGAACTGCCACTGGCCCTGGACCGATGTCGGTGATCGTGCCCACAACGGCATTGGTCGTCGTGCTGATGCGGGTCACCGAGTTGCTGTCGCGGTTGGTCACGTACACCTGCGATCCGTCCCGGGACACCGTGATGCCATACGGCGTCCATCCGACCTGCGTGGTCGCCACTACCGCATTGGTGGCGGTGTTGATTCGCGAGACCGTGTTGCTGCCCGCGTTGGCCACCCACAGCGTCGACCCCGACACGGCTAGCGCTCGCGGCGTCCACCCCACCTGGGTGGTGGCCACCACCGCGTTGGTCGTGGTGTTGATCCGTGACACGGTATTGGAACTGGTGTTTGCCACCCATACCGAAGATCCGTCGGCGCTGGCCACCAACGCCGTCGGAGAACCGCCCACCGCAATCGTCTTGACTACCCCACCCGTCACTGGATCGAGCACCGACACCGTGTTCTTGCCCGTATTGGCGACGTACACGCCCTTACCCGCAACGACCACCACACCAGCGGGATTGGAGCCCGACCCCGTCGCCCACGACGCCGCCGTACCGACGACCGCCGGCATGACCTTGACGTCCACCCGCACGGAGGTGGATGCAACACCATCGCTCACAACGACGGTGAAGGCGTCACCGTCGGGGCTCGCGGTCTGGCCGGCCCGCAGCCGCGCCGCCTGAGTCGGCGTATACGTGAACACACCCGACCCGTCGACCACCACGACGCCACTCGATGGCGCACCGGTCACGGTGTACGACAACGTGTTTCCGTCGGGGTCGGTTACGCCCATCGAACCGGTGACCACACCCGTCGCCGTGTTCGGCAACCCCACCACCGGGCCACCTGCTACCGGAGCACGGTTGTTCGGCGCGACCGGCACGGTGACGGTGGTATCGACGAAAGCCTTGCCGTCGCTGACGCGCACGGTGAACTCGTCGCTGTCCGGCCCCTCGGTCTGGGTGGCCGTTGCGCGCGCCGCCGCGGTCGGTGTATAGACGTAGTTACCGTTCGCGCCGATCGTCACGGCGCCCTTGCTGGGTGCGCCGGTCACGTTGTAGCTCAACGTGTTTCCATCCGGATCGGTGACGTTGAGCGAGCCGCTCACCGCGCCGGTGGTCGCGTCGGGGTTGCCCACGCTGGGCGTACCCTTCACCGGCGGCCGGTTCGGGGCAGCCAACGGTGAGACGGGGACCGTGACCGAGCTCGTGGTGGACGCTAGGCCGTCGCTGATGGTGACGGTGAACGAAGCCGTGTTCGGCCCTTGGGGTTGGGCGGCAAGGTTGCGGGCCGTCGCACTCGGGGTGAAGGTGTACCCACCGGCCGGGGTCAGGGTGACGGTCGATCCGTTGGCCGGCTGCCCGGTCACGGTGTAGGTCAATGCGTCCCCGTCGAGGTCGGTCACCTTCAACGACCCGGTCACCGCCCCACTGGCCACGTCAGGATTACCCACCGTCGGCGTGCCCGCGACGGGTGCGGAGTTGATCTTCGCCAGCGCAAGGATCCGTACCGCACCATCGGCGCCGTCGGTCACGTAGACCTTCGATCCGTCCGGGGATACCGACACCACGTGCGGCCCGTTCTCGGCCGCCGTGTCGATGGTGATCGTGCGTATTACCGCATTGGTGCGGGTATCGATCACCGACACCGTGTCATAGGCGTTGGCGACATAGGCCAAACTTCCGTCGGGCGACAACGTCACCGACGTCGGATTCGCACCCACCGCCACTGTCGTGACGACATTGGTGGTCGTGTTGATCACCGACACCGAGTTCGCAAACTGATTCGCGGTATAGACCCGATCACCAAAGGCGGCAATCGACAACGGCGCCGAACCCACGTTGATCGGCGAACCCACCACCGCATTGGTCGCCGTGCTGATCCGCGAGACCGTATTGCTGCTGGAGTTGGCCACGAACACGCTCGACCCGTCCGGGGTGATCGAAATACCGTACGGCGCCCACCCAACATTGATTGGTGAACCCACCACCGCATTGGTGGCCGTACTGATCCGCGACACAGTGTTGCTGCCCGCATTGGCCGCCCACACCGTCGACCCGTCCGGCGCGACCACCAACGACCGCGGCGTCCACCCCACTGCCGTCGTGGCTACCACCGCATTCGTCGCCGTGTTGATCCGCGACACCGAATTGCTGCCCGCATTGGCCACCCACACGGTGGAGCCATCCGCACTGGCTGCCACGGCTGTCGGCGCACCCCCGACCGCGATCGTCTTGATCACCGCACCCGAGGTGGCATCGAGCACCGTCACCGTATTCGACGACGAGTTGGCCACGTAGACGCCCTTGCCCGGAACCACTACCGCACCAGCGGGATTCGATCCCCCCGTCGAGGCCGACGACGGCGTCCCCACGTCCACCGGTGACACCGGCACGCTCACCGACACCGTCGTCGAAGCCAGCCCATCGGAGACCGTGACCGAGAATGCGTCACCATCCGGACCGGCCGTCGCCCCCGCCCGCAACCGCGCCGCCTGCGTCGGGGTGTAGACGAACCCGCCCAACGAATCCACCGCGACCTTGCCGCCGGCTGGCTGCCCAGACACGTTGTAGGTCAACGCATTCCCATCGGGATCGGTCACCCCGACCGAACCAGTCACCACACCCGTAGCCGCAGCAGGCAACCCCACTACCGGATCACCCGCCACCGGGGCGGAGTTCGGCACCGCCGCGGCTGCCATAGGCATCGACATCGGGGCCTGCTCCAACGCCAGGGTCGTGGTCACCTCACCACCCGAGGTATCGGCGATCCGGCTCGACGTGATGAGCGACGACTCCCGGTCCGCCTTGCTACGCGCGTACGCCAACATCGCCCACGACAACGGTGATTCGGGCGGCGGCGTCGGCCCCGGCGTCGACGACGACGCGAAACCCAGGGCTCCAATTAGGCTAGACAACAAGCCGGTCACCGCATCCGGAACGGGCGACTTCGGTGCCGGGGGTTGAACCGCCGACTGGATCTGTGTGACGGACGCGGTCTTGATCGCAGGAGCGGCCATGACGGCCGCAGCTGACGTTGCGCGTCGAGCGGTTGGCCGGACGACGTCGTCCACGGCGTCGATGGTGGCGGCGGCAGCGTCGCGGCGCTTCGACGACGCCTCGATTCCGGGCGTGCTCACCGCGGCGCGGGGCGGTTCCGGTGTTGCGGCCCGACGCTCGCTGGAGCCCTTCTTCTTCGACGTCTTGGCGAGGTCCCGGTCCGACTCTGACGCCGCGTCGTCGGGCGCCCCGGTGTCGTCGGCATCTTGGGCGTCCTTGTCGTCCCGTCCTTCGGTCGCGGGTGTCGACCCACCACCGTGGGTCGATGTGTGCACGCCGCCCGAGCTGCTCACGGACGTCTCGGGAGGCGTACCCCCCGATGGGTTGGAGGGCGAATCCGCGTCGGAGTCCGGCGTGGGGTCGGTCGCGGCCGATGAGCCAGTCGGACTCGACGAGTCCGAGGCAGTTCCCGCACTCGTCGAGCCGGGTTCGGCATAGGCCAGGCCTGGGCTGTTCGCCACTGCCGCGCCGATGCCCAACGCGACGGCAAGCGCACCAACCCGTCCGATGTACCGCGCACTACTCATGTCGATCCCCCTTGTTTCCCACCTGCGCGAGTGGGTCGCGCAGCAATCGTCCGGCCGCGCAGCGACCGTTGGCCCGAGTAGTCGACTACTCGAAGTTCCCAGCTCATCCGGTGTTGCCCAGGTCATCGCAGATGGTTCTGGCAAGTTCGCCGCGATTGTGTGCCCCAACGCGGCCCGCGGCGCGGTACAGGTGGCCCTCGACGGTCCGTACCGACAAGCGCAACCGTTCGGCGATTTCGCGATTGGTCAGCCCCCTACCGGCCAGCATGATGACTTCGCGTTCGCGACCGGTGAACTCAGGTGGTGCGTCCGCCGCCGCCATTGCCGGAGTGTGGGGAGCCCCGCACTTCTCGGCGAGCTCGCGGGATCGCCGCACGGCGCCGAAGGCGGTGCCTCGGCGATCGACGCGACGAAGCTCGACCGCCGCCTGGACGGCCGCGTCCACGGCCGACAACAGGTCGCCCATCTCCTCGTAGCGCTGTGAAGCCGCCAGAAGTCCGTCGCCGTCGCCGCCGGCCAACGCGGTGGCGTGCATCAACGCCGCAGTGACCAACGGGCCCTTCACGACTCGCGAGAGTTCGGTGAGCCGAGCCGCAGTGGTGCGGTCACCGAACCGGGTGGCCGCGTGTAGGCACCACACTTCGCGGGCCCACCGCTTGCGATCGCCAGCAGTCGTCGCGCCCGCCCTGGCCTGATCGATCGCCGTGCTGAGCGCACCCGTCGACGCCGCAATCCAGGCCTTGGCCACCGCTTCGATGGGTTCGAGGTGCGAACCCAACGGGTGTGACGCCGAACCGACACGTCGCAGCGCCCGTTCCGCCGCCTCGGATTCGCCTCGTGCGGCAAGCCCGATGGCGAGGTTGAATTGATAGCGCCGCAGCCAGCCACCAAGGATTCCGAGCCGCGCGGACGTCGTCTCTCCACGAATCTGGTTGACCCCGCAGTCGACGTACCCCGCGGCCGCCTTGACGGCACCCGACATCATGTTCACCCAGCTCGCGACGACGGGCGGCGCGTCGTCATCGCGAACGCGGTCGACTACGTGCTCAGCCGCCCGATGGGAACCCGACAGCAACAACGCCGACACATGCGTCTCCGCGAGGAGGAACCGCACAAACGACGTCGACCACGAACACGCTGCGATGTCCGCCGCCTGACACACCGACTCCTCGATGTCGGCCAGGTCGCCGCGTTCACCCGCGACGAGAAGCTTGGCGACCACCGCAAGCAAGATCGCTGGCTCGGGGATTCCGCTCGGTCCGAGCGCATCGTCGGCTGATGCGATGGCCGCGGTGTCGCGTCCGGCGCAGGCCAGCACGAGTGCCCGCACGGCGCTGGCTTCCTTCGAGGTGTCGACTTCGTCGATCGCCGCGATCGCGTCCCGAATCCGGCTCTGGGTAAGCAGACTCAGCGCTCGGGACGCGGCGAGCTGCGTCACGCCCTCCGGTGGTAGGCCGTCAGCGTCCAGCCCGACGAGGTGTATCTCCGCTTCCGCCGAACGCCCGGCCATGGTCAACGCATCCGCGCAGGCGATGCTGGCCCGCCATCCGCCACCGCCGAGCAGTGCGCGGCGGGCAAACCGCAGCGACACGCCGCATTCGCCACGCCACAAGGCGGCCTGCGCGGGTCTCAGCAGGTCGTCGGGCGCCGGTTCCAGGTCAGAGTCGACCAGCAGCAGCGCGCGCTGCACGATCGCGGCCGGGGACGGTTCGGGTTCCTCGGACAGCGCGGCCGCTACGGTGCCCCGCAGCCGCCTGAGCCGGATCCGGCCCAATCGAGTACGACGCACCTCGCCGTAGAGCGGATGCGCCAGGCGCACAATGGGTTCCGGGGCGTCGTCGGCGACGATGAGCGATCGTCGCTCGGCTTCTTCGACCGGCCACGTACCCATTAGGCCGACCAGCACCCTGGCGGGAAGGCGCTGGGCCACCGCGAGCAGGTCGAGCACCTCGGCGACATCATCGGTGAGCCTGCCCAGCTCCTCCTCGACGAGCTCGCACACCGGGTCGGGGACCGCTGGCTCCGAACTCCACGTCCACATCCCGTCGTCGCGACGAAGTTGGCCATCCCTGAGGTGATGTTCGACGATCGCGCGCAGGTACCGAGCGTTGCCCTGGGTCAGTGTCCACAAGTGTCGCGTCACGGCGGGATCGACGAGGCCACCCAGCGCAGAAGCGACCAGGCTGGCACTTTCCTGACGGCCGAGCGCCGCGAGCTCGATGCGCTGCAGCGCAGTCGCTCGCCACAGTGCGGCCACCGCGTTGGGAAGTTCGACGCCGGTGCGCGTGGTCAGCAGCAGCTTGCCGAGCTTACGGTCGACGACGCGATGCAGCAGGAACGCCGACGCGTCGTCGAGGAGGTGCACGTCGTCGACCACGATCACGACGGAGCGGGACGCCGCGGGACCAACGAGTCGGGCGATCACCCGCTCGGTCGCGTGAGTGGGGTTGTCCACCCCGTCCGGCATCCACTCCACGAATGCTCCGAGTGGAACAGCTCGCCCGGCCGCCGTGCCCGCCGTCCACCGCCGCTCACACTCGCATCGGCTAATCGCCTCCGAGGCGAGCCTCGTCTTGCCGACACCGCGAGTCCCCATCAGCACTACGCCGGCGACGGTGCGTGAGTCGTCCATGGCGGCGACGATCTGCTGGAGTTCTCGATCTCGTCCGACCCACGGCCACGCGCCTGATTCGAGCATGATTCAAGCGTCGCCGAGTCCAGTGCTGCAACCAATGGTGCGGGACCGAAGCATCGACCGAAGTATTTGCTCGCCGCAGGTCACAGTGGTCCGAGTGCGGCCCCCAACTCATGCCTGGACCGGATTTCCAACTTGGTGTAGACGCTCGAGAGGTGCATCTCGACGGTGCGCAGGGTGACGAAAAGCGACTGCGCGATCTCCTTGTTGCTGGCCCCCGCCGCAGCCAACTCGGCCACCCGCCGTTCACTCGTGGTCAACGCGTCCGCCCCGACTCCCGCGCGACGGCGGGGCCGACCACCCGCAGCACGCAGTTCCTCGACGGCTCGGTCGGCCAGCGGAGTCGCCGCGCAACGGTGCGCCAGTTCCATTCCTTCACGTAAGACTGGTCGCGCCTCCACGGTTTGACCCTGCCGACGCAACGCCGCACCCAGGTCGACGTAGGCGTGTGCACGCCACAGCAGGGCAGGCGCCTCTGCGAGCGTGTCCGCAGCTTGCCGGAGCAGGTCCAGCCCGCCCCTACCGCCTTCGAGCAGACCGCGGACCCGAAGCGCACCGCCGATGTTGCGACGCGACTGCGCCGCCGTCGCAGCGGCGAAGGCCTCCTCGGCCACAGCCAGCGCGGCGTCTTCGTCACCAATGGCTCGCAACACCGGTACAAGCGCTATCCGGGCATCGTTGGCCCACGGGAACAGCCCTCGGCTCAGCCCGATCCGGCTCAGCGCATCCTGGAGATCGCTCCGCGCCCGGGCGTGTTCACCGGCGGCTGCTCGGAGTCGCCCGCGTGCGAGCAACGGCAGAATCGAGAACAGCGACGGCGAGAGGTCGCCGTCCATGTCGTGCTCGGCGAGCAGTTCCTCGCCCTCGTCGACGCGGCCCTGATCGGCCAGCGAATCGATCAGTGGCACCAGCTGCGGGTACTTGTTGTAGCTGTACGTGAGGCTCTGCAGATCCAGCGCCGCACGGGCGTCCGCTTCCGCGGCCCTGAGCTCGCCGCGCCGGTGCCGCCCGAGGCCGCGCAACCATAGGGCGCGGGCCAGCCACTGAGGCGAACCCCTGCGCTCGGCGTGCCGGATCGCGCGTGACAATAGATGCTCGGCCACCTCGTAGCGTTCGGCTTCGACCAGACAAATCGTGATGTTGGTGCGCCACAGCGGATGACCGCCCTGGCTCACCAACGACGGGTGGGCCGCTGCCTGTTCGGCCAGATCGCCCGCCACGGAAATCGGACCGCCGGTCAATGCGCGGCGTGCCACGAACGACCTGAGCAGGCACTCCGCGCCGGTAAGGGCGGGAGTGTCGGCGAACCGGTCGGCCTCGTCCTCGAACCGGGCAGGCAGATCCGGGTTGAGCAGCAGCGCCCCTAGCCGGGCCGCCTCGAGCTCCAGGCTGAGCTCGCGATCGAAGCGTGCGACTTCGGCGGCCGAGCGCTCATACAGGGCGATCTGCTCGCGTTGCCTACGCGCGTCCGGATGCGTGGTCCAGGCCAGGGCCGCTACCGCTCGGGCGCGCGTCACCGGTTCGGCCGTCGTCTCGCCGGCCTCCCGCAGATGTGCCGGCGCGCTGGCGTCCCCGATCTCGTGCTCGGCGTTGCCCAGCTCGAACAGCACAAGCGGTCGTTCCGAGACCGCGGGCGGTTCGTCGAGCGCACGCCGCAGCAGTGCTCGCGCGGTGTCGGGGGCACCGCCCGACAGCGCGGACCGCGCCGCGTCGCACAACATCGTCACGACGTCGCGGTCGCCGTTGGGTGCGGTGGCGAGCAGGTGGATCGCCACCGAGCCCAGTCCCGCGTCCTCGTCGGCGAGTAGCCTCGCCGCGCTCGCGTGCAAGTCCGACTGTTCCGGGGGTGAAAGCTCTTCGTAGATCGCCGTCCGGACGACGGGGTGGACGAACCGCAGCGGCTCACCGGGGGCCAGCACGGCCAGGTCCACCAGCCCCGCGGCGAGCGTTTGTGCGCGGCGTGGGTCCAGCTGCGCCAGTTGGGCACACAGACTCAACCGCGCCCGCGGACCGAGCACCGCGACCGCGCGGGCCAACGCCGGCGCGTCGGGATCGAGTCCGCTGACGCGCAGCAACACCGCCGCGGCGATCCGCTCCGGTGCGAGCTTGTCGACCGTCGCTGGGTCGATGTCGTTGACGGACAAGGCCTTCCGCGTGAACTCGCCGAGGAGTTCGGAAAGCAAAAACGGGTTCCCGCCCGTCGCGTGCACACACGCCCTGGACAGCTGGACGCCCGCGTCCTCGCCGAGCTGGGCGCGGATCACCCCTGCGACCGCGGACTCACCAAGCGGTCGGGGGCGCACGATGGGAGGTCTCGCCTCGAGCAACAGCTGGTCGAGGTCACGGCGATTCTTGTCCGCTCCGGATCGCACCGCCAATACCAACACCACCGGCAGTCCAGCGATCCGGTGCGCCAGATGAAGAAAGAACCGCAACGACGGCTCATCGGCCCAATGGACGTCGTCGACGGCGAGCACCAACGTGCCCCGCTCGGTCAGGTTGACCACAAGCCAGTACAGGCCGTGCAAAGTGGCGAAGGCAACGTCAGACGTCTCCCCCGTCACCACGTCGTTGAACACGGGCTCGGCGAGTCGGGCCGCGCCGGCCAACAACCGCTCGCGCTCCGGCGCGGATGCCCCGACGACGGCGCCTTCGAGCAGCTGACGAACCACACCGAAGCCGAATCCGCGCTCCAACTCCCCGCCCCGCGCCGTCAGCACGGCCAACCCGCGCTCAACCGCGCGGCGACGCAGTTGATCGAGTAGCGCCGTCTTCCCGATACCGGCCGGTCCCTCGACCAGCAGTACGCCGCCCGCGCCCGCTGAGGCCAGTGCCACGGCGTTCTCGAGGGTGGCCAGCTCGTCCTCGCGGTCGAGCAGTACGTGCGGACGACGACCGCCGGCGGAAAACACATCCGACGACACTTCAGCTACCACCCCCTGTCGCAATTCACTGCTCGCCTGCGATCATCGCTGACATGACAGCATCTCGGCGCTAACTCGGCCATCGGTTCTGGCGGATCGCCGGTTCCGGGGCGGGTTGGGTGACTCGCAGAGTGGACAACGGACAAGCACGGGGGGTGCGGCGGGCGATGGGGTGCAACTGGATACGACGCGTGGCGGGTCTGTTCGGCTCAATCGTGCTTCTGTTGTCGGGCTGCGGCACGAACGGGGAGCAGGCACCACCGTTGGGCCTGACCCGGGTGCGAGTAGCGATGTTCTCGGCCGGAAGCACGCTTCCCGTCCACGCCGCCGTCGTCGAGCACATCTTCGAACGCAACGGCCTGGCGGTCGAACTCACCGAAGGCCAGGACCTCCCGGTCTTCATGGCCGCGCTGACCAAGGACCAGTACGACATCGCCTTGAGTGGGCCCACCCTGATCTTGATCGGAGCCGAGAAGAAGCTCGACATTCAGATCGTGTCGAGCTTGCAGCGGTCGACGCGCGCCGAACCGAACGCCGTGTGGATCGCCAGGGATCCGGCAGTCACGTCGCTGGCGCAGTTGAAGGGCAAGACGATTGGAGTGCCGTCGCTGACCGGCACGATCGTCGACGCGGTGGTCTATCTGCTTGGTCGCACCGGCGTGCAGCGTGACGAGGTGAAGTTCGTTCAGACCCCCTTCGCCACGATGGGCGACCATCTCGATGCGGGCAATGTCGACGCTGTGGTGGCGTCGATCCCGTTCAGCGGCACCATCACTGCGCGCGGGTTCACTCCCCGCGAAGACGTCATCGTCGAGGCGGTGAGGGCCGCGAGCGACGGCAGCGTGCAGTCCGCGATGACGACGATTTGGGCGTCCCCCCGCGCGTTCGCCGAGGCCAACCCCGATACCGTCCGCGCGTGGCGTAAGTCGCTTGAGGAAGCCATTGCGTACCTCGACGCCGACGAGGTCCGCGCGCGCGCCATGATGCACGACTGGCTGAAGGTTCCCGCCGCGGTGCTCGATCGCTCGGCCCTGCCCGACTGGGCCGTCGAGGTCACCCCGCAAGATTTGGCACCCTACGTCGTCATCACCAAGACAGCCGGATCGATCAGCACCGATCCGGACGTCAATTCGCTGGTGTGGCAACCCCGATGACGGTCGCCATGTACGCGGTCGACGGCGTCGGCGTCCGGCTATCGACTCCCGGTGGGCCACGGGCGGTCCTGCACGATGTGTCGTTCGACGTCCGGCGCGGGGAGATCGTCGGCGTCGTTGGCCGCTCTGGGGCGGGCAAGACCACTCTGCTCCGAGTGCTGGGCGGCTTGCTCGAAGGCTACTGCGGGACAGTCGTATTCGATGGTGAGCTGGTTCGCGAGCCGCCGCCCGGTGCAGTGATGGTGTTTCAGGACTACGAAAATGCCCTGCTGCCGTGGCGAACGGTCGCACGCAACGTCGCGCTCGGCTTGGAGGGACGCGTCGACCGGGACGCCCGGCGCGACCGCGTGGCACGGGCACTGGCGATGGTGGGCCTCGACGACCACGTCGCGGACTATCCCCGGCACCTCTCGGGAGGCATGGCCCAACGGACTCAACTCGCGCGCGCACTCGCGCTCGAGCCGAAGGTGCTGCTCATGGATGAGCCGTTCGGAGCGCTGGATGCCATCACGAAGGCCACCCTGCAGGACGTGCTGTTGCGGGTCCGCGAGAAGACGGGCGCGACGGTCGTATTCATCACCCACGACCTTGACGAGGCGATCTACCTCAGCGATCGGGTCATGGTGCTTGGCGGTAGACCCGGCACCATCACGTTCTGCGCCGACACTGGACTACCCCGCCCCCGCGACCAGCTGGGGACCCGGGAACTGCCGCGCTACTTGGAGATTCGACAATCGCTCGCACGGGCGCTGCGAGTCGAGGGTGGGTAGCCGCCTCGCCACACTCATCGCGCCCACCGTTTTGATCGTCGTGTGGGCGCTGCTCAGCGCGACGGTGTTCGCCGGATACGAGTTCATCCCGTCGCCAACCGAGGTTGCCACTGCACTCGTCGACCTCATCGGAAGCGGCGACATGTCGCGGGCAGTCGCCCACACCTTGCGAATGTCGTTGGCGGCCACGGCGATCGCGGTGATCGTCGGCGGCTTGGTAGGCGCGGGCATAGGGCTGCTCGAGCCCGTCCGTCAGTACCTGATGGCCTCCATCGACTTCCTGCGCACCATCCCCGCCGTGGCGATGGTGCCCGTCGCGCTGCTGGCGCTCGGACCGATCGGGCCGACGGAGCTGCTCCTCGCGTCGTTCGCGGCGACCTGGCCCGTCGTGATAACCACCGCGGCCGGAGTAGCGTCCGCGCATCCTCGCCACCACGACGTCGCCCGCACGTTCCGCCTCTCACACGGGGAGACGTTTCGGAAGGTCGTGGTTCCGGCTGCGGTGCCGGCGTGGCTCGTCGGCGCTCGGTTGGCGGCGGTCATTGGGTTGCTCGCTTCGATCGTTGCCGAGATGCTGATGTATCCGCGTGGGCTGGGCGGCGGGCTGATCGAGGCGTTTCATGCGCTGGCGCCAGCGCGGATGTGGGCGTTCGTACTGGTCTGCGGGCTGCTGGGAGTGCTGATGAACGCCGCCTTGCGCATCGCGGTTCGGCTGGCGCTCCCGGGCAGCCCCGCGGTCGGCGGATCGGCTTCGCGCGCGTCGGTAGCGCCGGTGGGTGGGGTGGCCACGCCGCCGACGGGGCTCCTGCCGCTGGTGGCGGTGTTCGTCGTGTGGCAGCTCTCCGCTCCCGCGGAATCGTTGTCGTTCCCGCCGCCGAGTGAGTGGTTCGCGGCGCTCGGCCGGCTGTGCCGAGAGGGCACGTTGGCGACGGCCATCGCCAACACGCTCGTCAGCTACGTGCTCGGCTTGGCGCTAGCCACGCTCGTCGGAACCGCCCTTGGCACCACTATCGGGGCGTCCCGAACGGCCGACCGATCGCTTACGGGCACCCTCGACTTCATCGCAGCCATCCCGGCCGCGGCACTGGTTCCGCTGGCCGCGCTGGTGTTCGGGCCGACACATACTGCAGGCGTGCTCGTCGTCGGACTGGTGGCCTCGCTGCCCATCACGCTGAGCGCCGCTACCGCGATGCGCTCCGTGCCCACCGTCCGCCTGGAGATGTCCCGCAGCATCGGGCTGAGCCCGCTTCAGCGGTGGACCAAGGTCGTCGCGCCCTCGCTGCTCCCCGGCGTGCTACTCGGCGTTCGCGTGGCTGCGTCGGTGGCCATCATCGTCACCCTGCTCGTCGATGTCTTCGGCACCGGCACCGGCGTCGGTCGGCTGCTCGTACTGAGCCAACAGCACTTCGATGCGGCCGCGGCGTGGGGGCTGCTCTTGATCGTCGGCGGCTTCGGCTACCTGTCCAGCGTGGTGCTGAACCACACGCCGCGGCTCACATCGAGCGCGACAGCACCCGGCCGAACTGCAGCAGCCGCTCCATCTGGGCGAGCCCGCCGTTGTCGACCGTCTTGACGTACCGGAACGACTCACAGAACAGGTCGGTGTCGACGGCCGACTTCTGCCTGGTCCGCGTCAACAGCTGCGTGTACATCCGCAGCCGGACCTCGGAGAGGCGCCGCGTCCCGTCATCGAGCACTTCGAACTCGGTGGTGAGGATGTGGTCGGTGATGGTCGACAGCAGGATGGTCCGCACCGCGGCGTCGAGCACCTGACGCGGCTCGCGATCCTCGGCCGTGGACGACTCGTCGTCGGCCCGCCAGATGATCAAGCGGCGCCCGTCGGTGAGTACCACCTCCTGCCACAGGGCGTCGCCCCACGACTCCTCGGATGCACCCCGCGACATGATGAACGACTTGACCGCAGGAAAGTCGACCACCGAGCGCAGCTGATCCAGTGCCAACTCCGGATCGCGCAGATACACCCGGGCCGCATCCTCGAGGCTCGAATACGGAGCCCAGTCCTGCGGCACGCCCATCAGGAACCCTCGTGCGCCGCGCCGCGAACGGCGTCCTGAACCGCTTGCGCGGCCGCTCGGATCTGTGGGGTCACCAGCATGACTTGGCCGAGTACCCCGTTGACGAACGCGGGCGAGTCGTCGGTGGACAGCTTCTTGGCCAGCTCGACGGCCTCGTCGACGGCGACCGGGGCCGGTACGTCGTCGGCGTGCAACAGCTCCCAGACCGCCACCCGCAGGATCGCGCGGTCGACCGCCGGCAACCGTTCCAGCGTCCAACCCTGCAGGTGCGCGGAGATGAGCTCGTCGATGTGAGCGGCGTGCTCGGTGACTCCGCGGGCCACCGTGACGGTGTAGGGGTTGAGCCCGAAGACCTCGGAGTCCGTTTCCGCCAAGGTATTTCGCGAATCGGCGATCTCGGCGGAGGTGAGTCCGCGGGCCTCCGCCTCGAACAGCAGGTCGACCGCGCGCTTGCGGGCCTGGTGCCGCCCCTTGTCGGATCGGCGGTCAGACATGGGGCCGGGCGCTTGTCCCGGAGCCGGAGCCGTCAGGCATTGACGCGGCCCAAGTAGCTGCCGTCGCGCGAATCGACCTTCAGCTTGTCACCGGTGTTGATGAACAGTGGCACCTGGAGTTCCGCGCCCGTCTCGACGGTGGCGGGCTTGGTGCCCGCGCTGGACCGGTCGCCCTGAAGACCCGGCTCGGTGTGCGTGACGACCAATTCGACCGTCACGGGAAGCTCGAGGTACAGCGGCGCGCCGTCGTGGAACGCAATCTGCACCGGCAGGCTCTCGAGCAGGAATTTCGCGGCGTCGCCGACCAACGTCTCGGACAGCGGGTGCTGCTCGTAGTCCTCGGAGTCCATGAACACGAAGTCGCTGCCATCGCGATAGAGGTACGTGGCGTCGCGGCGGTCGACGGTGGCCGTCTCCACCTTGACGCCCGCGTTGTAGGTCTTGTCGACGACCTTGCCGGTCAGCACGTTCTTGAGCTTGGTGCGCACGAAGGCCGGGCCCTTGCCGGGCTT
>Ga0070668_100000955_pt1 | contig 20195 bp, 14 predicted proteins | sample KBSS43metaG_FD_64661 | JGI IMG/M metagenome (GOLD analysis project Ga0070668, IMG submission 64661) | Switchgrass rhizosphere microbial communities from Kellogg Biological Station, Michigan, USA - KBS S4-3 metaG | ecosystem: Host-associated > Plants > Roots > Rhizosphere > Soil ...
CGCCAGCGAGCCGGTGTTGAGGCCGACCATCCCGAAGTCGAGAGCCTCCGCGACGCGCCAAGCCCGGTGAAGGTCGTTGGTGTAGAAATAGCTCGCCAGCCCGAACGGCGTCGCATTGGCGATCTCGAGCGCCTCGGCTTCGTGCCGGAACCGGAACACCGGCGCGACCGGGCCGAACGTCTCCTCGTTCGACACGCGCATCGCCTGGGTGGCGCCGGTCAGCAACACCGGCGTCGCGAAGCGTTCGTGCGAACCATAGGGCTCGGCCCGCGCCGCGATCGAGGCGCCGAGCGCGAGCGCGTCGTCGACATGCGCTGCGACCTTGGCGGTGGCGGCGGCGTTGATCAGCGGCCCGGCGGTCACGCCCGGCTCGCAGCCCCGCCCGAGCCGGAGCCTCGCTATCTCCTCACCCAGGCGCGCGACGAAGCGGTCGTGGATGCCGTCCTGGACCAGGATGCGGTTCGCGCATACGCAGGCCTGGCCGGTGTTGCGGAACTTGGCGGCGAACGCGCCCGCCACGGCGGTTTCGAGATCGGCGTCGTCGAACACGATGAAGGGCGCGTTGCCGCCGAGTTCCAGCGCCAGCTTCTTGATCGTGTCCGCCGACTGCCGCATCAGCAGCGCGCCCACCCGGGTCGATCCGGTGAAGGACAGGTGCCGCACCACCGGCGATCCGGTCAGCACCTCGCCGACCGCTTGCGGCATTCCCGTGACGATGTTGAGCACGCCCGCCGGCATCCCCGCACGCTCGGCGAGCAGCCCCAGCGCCAGGGCGGTGAACGGCGTCAGCTCGGACGGCTTCACGATCACCGTGCAGCCCGCGGCCAGAGCTGGCGCGCACTTGCGGGTGATCATTGCCGCGGGGAAGTTCCACGGCGTGATCGCCGCGCACACCCCTACCGGCTCGCGCAGCGCCAGGATGCGCCGGTCGCGGGTCGGCGCGGCGACGTCATAGCCGCTCGTCCGCCGCCCTTCCTCGGCGAACCATTTCACAAACGAGGCGGCGTAGCGAATTTCGCCCTCGGCTTCGGCCAGCGGCTTGCCCTGCTCCGCGGTCATGATCCGCGCGAGATCGGCGAGGTTGGCGAGGATCAGGCCATGCCAGCGCTCGATGATGGCGGCGCGCTCGCCCGCGGTCCGTCGCCGCCAGTCGGGCAACGCCATCTCGGCGGCGACGATCGCCGCTTCGGCATCGGCACCGAGCCCGGCCGGCACCGATCCGATCGTCTCCCCGGTCGCTGGATCGGCGACGTCGATCGCGCCGCCGCCGAGTGCGCCGCGCCACGTGCCGCCGATCAGCATCCGCTCGATCAGCAGCGTCCGGTCCTGCAGCGCGTCGATCATGTCCAGGGTCCCCTCGATCATCATGCTCACCCGAGCGCCTGCGCCAGGATCGCGAAGCTGCGTCCGTCGTCCGTGGGATCGGCGAGCGCCGACCCGCGCACCATCGTCACCACCCCGGCCACGCGCGTGACTTGGAGCTCGTCGAGCCAGTCGCAGAGCCCACAGTCTGACGGCACGTCTATCCGGGTGAACGATCCCGCGCGCGCACCCAGCCAGTGCGAGATCAGGGTCTTGGCGCGGCCGAGATCGGGGGCGATCACCGGGCCGATCGCATAGCCCCGGCCGAACCGGCGGGACAGCGCAACCCCGATCAGCCGCTCGTCCCGCGCGAGCGCGACACCCTGCCCATGCTCCAGCGCCGCGTCGAGCACGGTGGTGCGGTCGAGACCGGTCGCGTCGGCCACCATCGCCCGCACCCGATCGCGATCGTTCGATCCGATCGGCCGGATCCGCTCGCCTTCCTCCGGCACCGCGATCGGCGCCGCGAAGGCCGCGCCCTGGTGCTGCGCGATCTCGCCGATCCCGCGGAAGCCGAGCCGGCGGTAGAGCGGCAGCCCCGCTGCGGTCGCGTTGAGCAACAGCGTCGGATAGCCGCACCGCTCGATCGCGGCCTCCGTCATCAGCCGGCCGATCCCGGCGCCGCGATGCTGGCGCGAGACGATCACCATGCCGAGCGTGCCGCGGTCCTCGCCGGCGGGAAACCACATCGCGGTGGCGATGATCTCGTCGTTCATCTCGGCGACCAGGCCCTGGCCGACGTCCAGCATCATCTGCCAGTCGTTGATCCGGTGCGGCCAGCGCTCGCCCATCGACAGCTTCTGCGCGGCGGGCAGGTCCGTCTGCTCCATGGCGCGGATGCTCATCAGCCGGCTCTGCTGCACCGTCGCCATCGACTTAACCCCCCAAACGAACCAAGATCTGAGCAGGCGCGGCGATGCGCCCCGAACCCGAGCGGTAGCCCAAAATAAAGCTTCGCCGCGGCTCGCGCGATGCCGCTTTCACACGAGAAGCTGGGGCGAAAGGACCGAATCCCGCCGAGAAGCGACAGAAAATGCTGCGTCCGCGCACGTATCGCCCGGGCACCGCTGTTGCGGCCAAGACGCCGCACGCCATGCGCCGCCACCCGAAAGCAATCGCACGCCGGTCGACCGGTCGCGCCCACCGCCCACTGAATCGTTTCGATCGCGCAATACGGCACGATGCGCTTTCCGCCCGCGGCAGAATCGCCTGCGGATGCCGCCGCGATCTTCCACAACAATGCCGGCCTGGTGAACCGGTTCGGCCTTCGCCCGGCACGGATAACGTCCGCGCCGCACCGGCGCGGGAGCCGATCGCGGGCCGCGGCGGATCGAGCCCCATTGCAGAAAGGATCGACGCACATGAAAGTCGGTGTCCCGACCGAGATCAAGCCCGACGAGTACCGCGTCGGCCTCACCCCCGGCGGCGTGCGCGAATATGTCGCCGCCGGCCACAGCGTGATCGTCCAGGCCGGCGCCGGCCACGGCATCGGCGCGAGCGACGCCCACTATCTCGCGGCCGGCGCGGCGATCGTCGCCGACGCCGCCGCCGTCTTTGCGCAGGCGGACATGGTGGTGAAGGTCAAGGAGCCGCAGCCCGGCGAATGGACGCAGCTGCGCCGCGGCCAGATCCTGTTCACCTATCTCCATCTCGCGCCCGATCCCGAGCAGACCCGCGGGCTGCTCGCCTCGGGCTGCACCGCGATCGCCTATGAGACGGTGGTCGATCGCCGCGGCGCGCTGCCGCTGCTCGCGCCGATGAGCGAGGTCGCCGGCCGGCTCTCGATCGAGGCGGCAGGCGCCGCGCTCAAGCGCCACGCCGGCGGTCGCGGGCTGCTGCTCGGCGGCGTCCCCGGTGTATCCCCGGCGCGTGTCGTGGTGCTCGGCGGCGGTGTCGTCGGCACCCACGCCGCGCGAATGGCGGTGGGGCTCGGCGCCGAGGTGACGATCGTCGACCGCTCGATCCCGCGCCTGCGCGAGCTCGACGAGCTGTTCGCGGGTCGAGTCCGCACCCGCGTCTCTTCGATCGCCGCGATCGAGGAGGAGATCGTCGCCGCCGATGCGGTGATCGGCGCGGTGCTGATCCCGGGCGCATCGGCGCCGCGGCTGGTGACGCGCGATATGCTGAAGCTGATGAAGCGGAACGCCGTGCTCGTCGATGTCGCGATCGATCAGGGCGGCTGCTTCGAGACCAGCCACGCGACCACCCATGCCGATCCCACCTACGAGGTCGACGGCGTGATCCATTACTGCGTGGCCAATATGCCGGGTGCGGTGCCGCTCACCTCCAGCCACGCGCTGGTCAACGCGACCCTCCCCTACGGCCTGGCGATCGCCAATGAAGGGCTGGCGGCATTGCTCAAGGATCCCGGCCTCCTCGCCGGGCTCAACGTGATCGACGGCCGGCTCACCAATCAGGCGGTGGCGGAGAGCCTGTCCGCGGAGTGGATCGCCCCCGGACAGGCTCTTGCCGCCTGACGATGAGGGCAGGCCCGGTCGCGTGCGTATCAGGGGTCGAGCCGCTCCGCGGATGCGGGCCGGAGTCCTCTTTCGTCCAAGGAGCCGTCACACCATGAACCGCCTCAGCCTGCTTGCCGCCGCCGCCGCGCTGGTCGTCACCGCCCCCGCGCTGGCGCATACCAAGATCGTCTCGGCCAACCCCGCCGCGGGCGCGACCGTCGCGTCGCCCGCGGTGATCGAACTCAAGACCTCCGAAAAGCTGATGCCGAAGCTGTCGGGCGCCACCCTGACGATGACCTCGATGCCCGGCATGGCGAACCATGGCGAGATGAAGATGCCGGTCGCTACCAGCGTCGCCAAGGACGGCTCGACGATCGTCCTCAAGCCGAGCAAGAAGCTGGCAGCCGGCAGCTACCGGGTCGATTGGTACGCGGTGTCGGGCGACACCCACCGCGTCACCGGCACTCACGCCTTCTCCGTCAAGTAAGGCGAGGCAACATGGACACGCTCGCCGCGGCACGCCTGCTGCTGCTGGTGAGCGTGCCGCTGCTGTTCGGCCTCGCCGCCTTCGCGCTCTACGCGCTGCACGCCGCCGAGCGGCGCGACCGCGCGCTGATCCCGCTGCGCGCGGTGCTGGCCGCGATCGCCTTAATTGGGGTCGGCAGCACCCTGTTCGGCTTCCTTGCGCTCGGCGCGTCGATGACGGGCACCGCCCTCGGCCAGGCCGATGGCGAGACGCTGGTGATGCTCGCCACCGAAACCCCGGTCGGCATCGCGGCGATGGCGCGTGCCGGCCTGCTGTCGCTCGCGCTGGTCGCATTGCTGGCGGCGCCGCTCGCCGCCGCGCTGCCGATCGCGGCGCTGTGCGGCGGCATCGCCACCGCGTCGCTCGCCTGGGGCGGCCATGCGATGATGCTGGAGGGAGCGAGCGGCTGGATCCACCTCGCCGCCGACATCGTCCACCTGCTCGCCGCCGGGGTCTGGACCGGGGCGATCGCCGGGCTGTTCTGGCTGCTCCCCCGCCCCGCCCGCGCCTCCGCGAACCGCACCGCGCTGGCCCACCGCACGCTCGAGCGCTTCTCGTTCCTCGGCACTTTCGTCGTGCTCGCGATCATCGTCACCGGTGCGATCAGCTATGGCATGATCCTCGGCTGGCCCGATCCGGCCACGCTGTTCGCCAACCCCTACCGGCGGATGCTCGCGGGCAAGCTCGCGATCTTCGTCGCGGTGATCGGCCTCGCCTCGGCCAATCGCTACCTGTTCACGCCGCTACTGCTGCGCGATCCGGCCCGCGGCCTGCAACGGCTGAGGCTGTCGATCGGCGTCGAAGGGCTGCTCATCCTCGCGATCCTCGCGCTGGTCGCGATGCTCGGCGCAAGCGAGCCCTGATCCCACAGCCGCCGCCATCGGGACCGGCAGCCTGATCGATGAGAAGAAATGGCGCCCCACGCTGGATAAAGCGAACGAATATACTTCGCCGTTTGCACTGCTATGAGGCCGCCGCCAAGCGCCGGCAGCCCGCTGGATCGCCCGCGCCATGCTCATTGGCGCTGTGCTGGTCACTAGCGCGGTGCTTCTTTCGTGAGCGGCCGCGCGCCTGCTGCCTCCCGACTTCAGTGCACAGCTTCAGGCGAAAGCAAGGCGATCTCGACGCGCAATCCTTGGCCGCGTTCGGACCGGAACGAGACGGTGCCGCCCATCGCCTCGGCGAGGGCGCGCACGATCGCCAGGCCAAGGCCGGCTCCGCCGGTCAGGCGGTCGCGTGACGGATCGAGCCGGGCGTATGCCGCGCCGAGGCGTGCCAGATGCTCGGGCGGGATGCCGGGACCGTCATCGTCGAAGGACCAAAGAATCCCATTGTCGGCACGAGCGACGCGGATTGTCACGGTGGCCGCATAACGCAGCGCATTATCGACCAGGTTGCCGAACACGCGCTCCAGCCCAGCCTGGTTGCCGAGGACCAGGCAGGCCTGAGGAACGTCGAGATGGATGCGTGGATCGTGCGGATGCAGCGCCGCCAGATCACGCGTCAGTGCTGCGAGGTCCACCATTTCGGCCTCCCGACGGTGCCCCTGTCCAAGGCTCGCGAAAAGCAGGCTGTCGTCGAGCAGCGCCGACATCTGATCGAGGTCGCGCGTAGCGCGGGCGCGCTGTTCAGCATCGTCGATGAAGTCGGCACGCAGCTGCAGCCGGGTGAGATAGGTGCGCAGGTCGTGGGCGATGCCGGCGAGGATGAAGGTCCGCTCCTCGACAAGCCGCGCGATGCGATGCTTCATATCGTTGAACGCCTGCGCCAGCGCCCGAACTTCACGACTGCCCTCCGGGCGGGCATCGTCAGCATGCAAATCCTCTCCGAGCGCACGAACGCTCGCGGTGAGGCGCTGGAGCGGACGCGTCGTCTGGCGCAGCGCGACCCATAGCGCCAGCAGCAGCGCGGTGCCGCCCAGCAGGCCGATCATACTTCGCTGCGCGAGATAGGCGCGCAAGCCATCGGCCGGCCGGCCGGTGAGGACCAGCACGTCGCCGCCGCGCAGCCAGACGGTGATCCGGATCGGCACCAGGAACCTGAGCGGCCGCGCACGATCGCCGAGGAGGGCGTTGAGGCGCCCCGGTCCGCCGTCGATCACGACATTGTGGCCGGCAAGCGCCCGGCGATAGTCGGCCGCAATCACGCTCAAGCGCTCGGGCACCTCTCGGAAGTCACCTGGCGCGGCGCGCCTCAGCTCGACCTCGAACAGCGATCCGTTGAAGTTCTCTACGAGCCGCGGGCCGCCGAAGGGTCCGGCAGCCTCGACCGCCCGCACCAGTTCGGCGAAAGCTCGGGGCGGTGGAAGCCCGTAGTACCCCCGGTCATCTATGCGCCCGGGCAGCTGGAGCACGACCACGAGAAGGAGTTGGAGCAGCACGAAGCCGACCAGCAGGATCGCCCCGATCCGGAAGGAGAGCGTCCCGCGCATGGTCAGCCGCGCCTGACGGAGGCGACGAACACATAGCCGCCGCCGCGAACGGTCTTGATCAGCGCCTCGCTTTCAGGATGCACGGCCAGCTTTTTTCGCAGCCGCCCGAGTTGCACGTCGATGGTCCGGTCGAGCGGTGCCGCCTCGCGTCCGCGGGTCCAGTCGAGCAGTTGCTCGCGCGACAGCACCCGCTGCGGATGGGTGACCAGGCAGTGGAGCAGGTCATGCTCGCCGCCCGTCAGCTCGACCGCGACGCCGTCGGGACTGACGAGGCGGCGTGCATCGACGTCCCATGCCCAGCCGGCAAAATTGTATCGCTGCCCGCCCGGCGGCGCGATCATGCCGTCGGAGCCCCGCGACCGGCGCAGCAGCGCGCGGACGCGCGCGACCAACTCACGAGGATTGAATGGCTTGGGCAGATAATCGTCGGCGCCGATCTCAAGTCCGATGATCCGGTCGACATCGTCGCTGCGCGCCGAGACGATCAGCATCGGGAGGTCGCCGATCGCCCGCATCCGCCGGCAGAGCGAAAGGCCGTCCTCGCCCGGCAGCATGATATCGACGATGGCAAGGTCGACCGGACGCTGGCTGAGCAGCGCGTCGAACTCCGCTGTGGTGCGACAGGGATGAACGCTCATGCCCTCGCGAGTCAGTAGTCTGCTGACAAGGTCACGGATTTCGTCGTCGTCCTCAACGAGAGCGATCTGTGGGCTGCCGGGCGAGTCCATCCAGTTGATCATGCCGATGCCCGGCGCGCCCGCAACCGCTGTTACGTTTCGTTACTCTTTGATTCGGACGGTTCGTCTTCGGCTTACCTCGCAGCTCTACCTCCGGTTCGAGGGGCAGAACCTCGAGTCAGGAGTTCGACCATGCAGAAGATCTTCACCGCCGCCGCGATCGGCCTCACGCTCGTCGGGAGCAGCCTGGCGTTTGCCAGCGACGCCGATGCACGCACCAGGGCGCGCGGCGTCAGCGTCCAGGGTGCCTACGGCCGCGGCTATGTCCGTCAGGGCAGCGTAACGCGCCAGCCTGGCTACCGCTCTGCCAGCCGCAGCCTCCAGACCAATGGGGGGCGCGGCTACAACTATAACAACAGCTACAGCCGCTCGGGCGGCGATGTCGCCGCATCGCGCTCGTTCCAGACCAACAATGGCCGCGGCTATGCCTATAATCGCTCGGTGGATCGGGAGCCGGGCCGGGTGTCGGCCGATCGGGGTTTCCAGGCAAACAACGGCCGCGGCGTTGTCTCCAGCCGCGATGCGAGCTGGGGCAATGGCAGCTACACCGGCGGCGCGACCCACACGACCAACAACGGGACGACGTGGAGCCGCAGCACCAGCGTCACCAACAACGGTGACGGCAGCTACAGCGGCTCGGTGGTTCGCACCCGTCCCGACGGCTCGACATCGAGCCGCTCGAAGACCGTGACGCGCGATTGATCCCCTTGCGAGCCGGTGCGGCACGACCCGCCGGCCCGGACACCATCAACTCGAAAGTTTGCTCTCCATGCGCAACATCGCACTTCTTGGCGCAGCCTTGGCATGCCTGGCCTCGCCGGCGCTTGCCCAGCGCGGCGGCGACTGGTTCGCCACAGCAGACGCTGATCGGGACGGCGTGGTCATCCGGGAGGAGTTCGTGCGCTATCGCGACGGCAATTTCGGCCGGCTCGACCGCAATGGCGACGGCGTCGTCAGCCCGGCGGACTTCCCCCGGCTCGCCAGCCGCAAGCCCGATGCGTTCGCGCGCCTGACCGAGGCGCTCGGCGAGGCCGATCGCAACGGCGACGGCGCGATCTCGCGAACCGAGCTGGCGCAGGCGCCGCCGACGATGTTCGAGCGCGTCGATGCCAACCGCGACGGCCGGGTGACCAAGGCCGAGTATGACGCCGCCCGCGCGCGGATGCGCGCCACCCTCCAGCAGAAGCGGAATTGAGGCGCGCCATGGACATCAGGCAGCATGGCCCGCTGTTCCTCTCGGTCGCGCTGATCGCGATCCTCGGCGAGCTCGCCTGGCGGCTGCGATCTGGGCGCGGCTATGATGGGCGCGCCACGCTCACCACGCTGGGCATCGTTGCCGGCAACCTGATCGCTGCCGCGCCACGGGCGCTGTTGCTCGGCGGTGTCTATGGCGCGGTCTGGGCCATAGTTCCGCATCGTTTCACGGTAGACGAGTGGCAGAGCTGGGTCATCGGGTTCTTCGCGGTCGAGTTCGCCTATTACTGGTTCCACCGCTTCAGCCATGAAATCCGCTGGCTGTGGGCGAGCCATGCCGTCCACCACAGCGCCGAGCAGCTGACCTTCCTCGCCTCGCTGCGGCTGGGCTGGACCAATATCCTGTCGCTCGGCTGGCTCACCTATCTGCCGCTGATCGTCATCGGCTTCGATCCGCGCATGGTCGTCACGCTGCTCGCGATCAACCTCAACTATCAGTTCTTCCTGCACAGCGAATGGATACCCCGCCTGGGGCCGCTCGAATGGGTGCTCAACACACCGCACCATCACCGCGCACACCATGCCCGCAACCCCGAATTTCTCGACCACAACTACGGCGGCATGCTGATCCTTTGGGATCGGTTGTTCGGCACGATCGCGCCCGAGAGCGATACGCCCAAACTCTACGGTGTCGTCGGCCAGGCGCGCGAGAACAATCCCGTGAAGCTCGCCTTCCGGGAATGGGCGGCAATGCTGCGGGACTTCGCCGCCGCGCGCGGATGGCGGGCAAAGGCGCGCACGCTCATCGACGTTCGATAGGAGGCCGTGCATCATGCATCCTCGATTCCGCTTGATCATTCTCGCCGCGCTGGTCGGCGGCATGGCTCCGGGCGCCGCACAGGCGGCCGGGCCGGTCTGCGATGCGGTCTGGCGTGACACCGCCCGTGGCCGCGATGTCCCGGTCCGCATCCGCATGCCCGATGGATCGGGCCGGGCCCCGTTGATCCTGTTCAGCCATGGCCTGGGCGGTTCGCTCGATGGCGGCACGCTGTGGGCGCAGGCCTGGGCCGATGCGGGATTCATCGTCATCCACCTCCAACATCCCGGCAGCGATCGAAGCATTCTGCAGTCGGGCGACGGGGGTCTCGGCGGAAGGCTGCGCATGCTTCGGCGGATGCGAAGCGGTGCTGGCGGGGGTGAGATCGGCGGTGCGCTGCGGGCGGCAATGACGCCCGAGCAGCTCGAAGCGCGCGTGCGCGACGTGAAGTTCGTTCTCGATCAGATCCCCAGCCACCCCCGCGAGGGTCGCTGCGCGCTCGCCCGCGCCGATCTCGCGCATGTCGGCATGTCCGGCCACAGCTTCGGCGCACACACCACCCAGGCGCTGGCGGGGCAAGCGTTCGCCCAGACCACCGCGGGCACGGCCGAGCCTCGCATCAGCGCCTCGATCGCGTTCAGCCCGTCGCCGCCCAGCATGGACTCGGACGCGCAGGCGATGGCGAATGTACGCAAGCCCTTCTTCTCGATCACCGGCACTGAGGATACGACGCCTGCGGCAGCCGGCGTCAGCGCCTCCGACCGCGAGCGCCCGTTCCGCGCAATGCCGCCCGGCGACAAATATCTGCTGGTGCTCGCCGGGGCGACCCACGCCGATTTCAGCGGCAATGCCGGCGGCATGCGGCGCAAGGGGCCGGATGAGCATGTGCAAGATACGGTGATCGAATCGACGGTCGCCTTCTGGCGCTGGACGCTGCTCGGAGATCGCGCCGGCAAATCGATGCTCGACGACCCGCAAGCGCTCCAGGCGAGGCTTGGCCCGGGCGATCGCCTCGAGCGCAAATGATCGGCCGGCAGGCCGGCGACCCCATCCAGGCAGTGGAGATACGCATATGTCGGCGGCTCCGTCGAGGGCGTCGCGCTCGAACAGCAATTGCAGCCACTCATCAACGCCTATCTGGGTAAATGATCAGGATTAGGGGAAGTGGCGCGGGTGAACCGCGCCGGGTCTGCCGGAGGCATCGGGTTGTGAGTCACGCTGCCATATCGATGTTGTCCACGGCAGCATAATATTGATCTTCGGCTTCGGCAGGCGGGATGTTGCCGATGGGCTCCAGCAGCCGGCGATGGTTGAAGCAGTCGACCCATTCGAGCGTGGCGTATTTCGGACCGGCCAGAGATCAGTTACGTCTTCGAATGGGAGGAGCGTGGCCGCGTGGCAGCCACAGACGCGGCAAGCCATCTTGGCGCGGGCCTGCTCCGCTATGACGAAAGCCGGGACGAACTCAGTGGCGAGTACTGGACGCAGCGGAGAGCCGACCTCGGCTTCAACACCGCTGGAACGATCGTGCTCCGCCGGGTGCGCGCCAGGAAGGCGCCGCGGCGAGTGCCGAAGCGATCTTGGGGTGGGGAATGCGGTGGACCGAGCGACACGCCGTTTGCCCATCGCGAGGCGACAGCACCAGCCACTAAACTAACTGGAAAAATTGGCGCGCCCGGAACGATTCGAACGTCCGACCCTCAGATTCGTAGACCTGCGACTCCAAAGCCGATACGTGCCGCTATAAGACCCTGGATGTCGGTTTGGCGCCCTGCCAAGACATGCCTTCGCCTCGCCCAGCACTATACCAGACCAAAGGGAACGATACCATGTGGAGGGGTAGCGAAGGGAAGTTGGTGGCTCGCAAGCCCCTTCGAGGGTGAGCCTCTTCACCTTCCGCGGCACTGAGGCGTTCAGCGGAGCGGTGGGCGATCTGCGCGTCCTCCAGTCTGGCGGTGTGACCTTTCTCGCCGGCGTCCTGGACGCCGACAAGGACAGCGGTTTCCTGATCAGCATCGAAGGATTTCGGACGCTGAGCGCCGACGGTCTGATCCTGAAGGTTGTGCGGGTCGGTCGCTCGATCACGCCCCCACCGCCTCCCTGGCAGGTCGGGGGATCCCGTTTGTCACCGAATTCTGATTCGAGGCGACAGCGTTGGATTGGAGCTATCGATGTCAGGGATCGCGATCACGCGACGGGATCTAATGGCTGAAGCACCAATGGAAGTGTCAGGTGATAGTCCCCGTTTTCGTCGACGCGGGTTGCGGCTAGCTGCTCGGTGATGGACGCCTCCTTGGTCTTCGCGCTCGGATTGATGGGCCTCGTCGTCGGCAGCTTCGTCGGTCTCGTCACGGTGCGACTCCCGGTCGGCGAGCCGGTCGCGCTGGGACGGTCGCGCTGCCCGGCCTGCAGGCGGACGCTCGGGGCGCGGGATCTCGTGCCGGTGCTCTCTTGGATGGCGCTGCGCGGACGGTGCCGGACCTGCGGTGTAGCGATCTCGATACGCTACAGCCTGATCGAGCTCAGCGCCGGCGCGATCGGCGCGCTGGCCGGGATGGCGGGTAATCCGGCCCAGGCGGCGCTGCTCGCGCTTTTCGGATGGGTACTGCTGGCCCTCGCCATTCTCGATGCCGAACATCTCTGGCTCCCGAACCGCATCACCCTGCCGCTGGCCGCAGTCGGGCTCGCCGCGTCCTTTGCGCCCAGCGGGATGGGGCCGTTCGACAGCTTCGCCGGCGCTGTTGCCGGCTATGCCGGGCTGGTGCTGGTCGCCGCGCTCTACCGCCGGCTGCGCGGCCGTGTCGGACTCGGTGGTGGTGACCCCACGCTACTCGGCGCGATCGGCGCTTGGACAGGCTGGCAGGCCTTGCCCTATGTGCTGCTGCTGGCGGCACTCGGCGGACTGACGATCGCGCTGGTCCTGATCTTGCTGCGGCGGGTCGACCGCACCACGCGCCTGCCCTTCGGCACCTTCCTGGCAGCAGCCGGCTGGCTGGTGTTCGCGGCGCAGGTGATGTGAGCCCGCCACAATCTCCTCTTCTTCCGGGGGAAACCTGGCTGCACCACTCCGGGGACGCTGGGATATTCGAGAGTCTCAACCACCATCTCGTCCAGACGGACCCCGTCCGAACAGAGCGAGAACCGATGCCGTCGGCGGCGGCCATCGACAGCCAGAGCGTGAAAACCGTGGAAGCGGGTGGACCGCGGCTAGGACGTAGCGAAGAAAGTCATGGGCCGCGAGCGCTACGCCACGGTCGATATCGATGGCCGTGCGCTTGAACTGCTGCTCCATGCCATCAAATCCGCAACTGCCCTACTCAACGCCGCGGCTGCCAACCTCCTCATCAGGCGCATCGCTCGTTGCGTACGATATTCAAGAGGTTCTAAGAGATAGGCGGAGCATCGGCCCTAGCCGCGGCTGGCGGACGCTGGGCCCGGGTTCCGGTTTGATGGTCCTGTTTGCGAGTGTAGCAGGTTTGCTAACAATCATCGTCAGGACAGGTTTTAAGAAGCCCGCTGCAGCGTTTCACCTCGCGCTAAGCTTGGCGCTCGGGATCTGGTTATCGATGCTGTTGCTGGCGAGGGTGTAAGTGAGCTTCGTTCAGGTCGAACAATGGTCGCGCGATTCTAGGCCTGCCCGGAAGGTCGACATGAAGCCGGCCCGTTCGCAAAAGACGCTGGCGCACCTGCCCCAGGGTCGAATCGCGGCCTTAACTATCACTCTGGTCCTCCATGTTGTAATCGCCGCGCTCCTGCTGTCTTTCCTTGCGACAACGCCGGCGCGAAGCTTGCAAGAGCGCGACCGATCGCTCCTGGTGTTCAGTCTTCCAAAACTGTCGCCCGATGAAGAGCAAGACGGGAAACAACTGCCGGCAGTCGAAGTTACCCGTCCCGCACAGGCCACGACCCCGCTTGAGTTGACCAACGCGGCCGCCTCCGAATGGAGAATGGTCAAGGTTCAGGTTCCCGCAGTGACTGCTGCGCCTGCAAGGGTTCCGGTCTCTGGAGGTCTGGGTAATGCGCCTCCCGGTGGCGCGGCAGGATACGACCCTTATGCGGGTGCCGTCGCTCGACGAAACGAGCAAGATCGCTCCAGATCGGCGATTGCGGTCGGGAAAGAGCAACTCGCACATATTCAGCGAATCGTGCGGGATGCAATGCCGACTGACACCGGGATCGTCCTGTTGCAGCTGACCATTTCTGCCACCGGCTGGATTCAAGAGGCGGCGCTTGTATCTGACCCGAGAAACGCCGAAACATCTGCTCGAATCCGCGAGATGCTGGTTGGGCTGCATCTGGTGGGCGATCGGTTCCCGACGCCGCGCCGATTGCTCGTCAAGATTGTCCTTTGACCGGGAAATCATCGACGTCGAAACGCTCGTTAGCGAAGTCGAAGGAGGCTCCGCTAGGCCTCCGGTCGACTTGCCCAATGCGTAACGTTTCTGACCGCCGACGTAACTCCGTTGCCAATGATCGCGGTGTGAATGGCTGAACCCTCTCTTGACGAACCGCCACGTTACTGGGATCTGTAACGAGCCATAGGGGGAGCGGAATCCATGGGTGTATATGCGGGACGTGGCATAATCGTGCTGGCAGGCATCACGTCGGCGTGGGGCGCTTCAGCACCTGCCGCGGCGTCGGAAGTTGTCACTTACACTTACGATTCGCGAGGCCGACTCACCCAGGCGGCATATGCAGGCGGTACGGACGCCTATAACTCGGCTTACACCTACGATAACGCGGACAACAGGGCGACCGCCGTCATCACGAATTCCGACAATGGCAACCAGCCTTATATAGTGGTGCCGGGCGGTGGCGAGGAGAGCGAGATGACCGGTGAAAGTGGCGTCCTGCTCATCGAGCCCGCCGGTGAAGCCAATTAGGCAGCTCGATTAGGGTTTAAGATGTCACTCGGTCAGAAGGCTGAGAATCGACCAGCCTGCTGACCGATCTTTCGATTCCCCACGGTTGAAGCCATAGGGGGAGTTTACTACGTGATCGGATACTGGGGTCCATCAGGCCTATAATGTAGCGGCGAACCGTCGGCTCGCGTAGGAGTTGGGCGCGCTCAGCCATTTATGATCGCGAGCGCGTGAACACGGGTCTCGACGTCGCGACAGCATCCCGTCGGACCGGGGCCGGCTTGAACCCGGTTTGAGCGACCTGAAGATCGTGGCGTCAGCGGCAGTTTGGCTTGGTTGCAGATCAGGTTGCTACATAATCGTCGTCCGGTTCGCGCCGGAGGCCGCGATCGACGCGGGCTTCTCCTCGAAGTCTTATCGCCAGCGGATCGCGCTCCCGAGATTGCCGCCACACGGCTCTTCGTACCGCCTCTAACGCGGCGGCGAACACCAGTACCTGTGCAAGCGCGTAAGGGGCGACCGTTTCCGGACGGCTATGGCAAATTCGCATCCACAATGGTGGTTCTGTTCTCCAGGACGGTGAGACAAGGTGCGCAGCGTCATCTGGGATTGGGCGACTTACGCCGACGCGCGGCGATCATGTCGCATCCGAAATGGCGACGACTCGGACGCGTGTTGATCGGATCGCTGCTTGACAGCCTCGTCGACGGCATGGTCGAAGGCTGTCGACAGCGGGGGCGCTGCGTACAATGCGTATGACGGCGCGAAACTGCGCTTCTGCGTCGTAGGCGTAACTCTCCCACTTCGCCCGGGGGAGACAGTCGAGTGCGGTATCCACGTTTCACCAGAACCTGCGTCGTCATGCTGGCAACGACGTGCACGCCTGCCGTGGCGCTGGCGCAGGTTTACATGCAAGCGGCTCCACCCGAGAACTCGCGTGTCGATGCGAACCTGGTCGATCTGACCAGCGGTTCGATCACGGTCCCCGTTGCAAAGATCTCGGTCGGGCCAGCCGGCGGCGGGCTGGCGTTCTGGCGCAACTATCTCAAGGATGGCTACCGCGACAGCACCGACGGCACGATCACCGGCACCACGAGCGCTCCGGTTGTCAGCGTGGGTGGCATGTCGCAGAAATTCACGCTGTCCGGGGGCGTGTACAAACCCGACCAGCAAACAGGCAGCACGCTGGTCGCGACAACAGGCACATACACCTACACGACGTCGGACGGCACGATCTACGTGTTCGACCGCACACGACCGAGACCGCTATACAACAAGCCATCGCCGGGCCATGGCGGCCTTCTGACCTCGATCACGGAGCCGTCGGGACGTGTTATCACCTATACATATGAGGTGTCCCCGGACTATATCACTGGTGGCGGAACCTACGTCGCCCAGAGGCTGTCGCTGATCGAATCAAGCGATGGGTACCGTATCGCATTCAACTACAAATCGAACGTCCTCGACGGCGTAAATTATACGTCATACCTATGGAAGACGCTGGTGTCGGTACGAAATCGCCGCACCGGAGCAACGCAGAAGCTGTCGATCTCCACGAGTTCGCCGTACACTTTCATCGAAGATCCAGACGGGTTGGCGTTCACGACGAAAGTCACGTATACCGGGTCACAGGTAACGCTGGTTGACAGACCAGGACTTTCCGATGTCGCGATCACTTATGACAGCGACAGCGGCCGGGTGTCGACCGTCACGAACGCAGGTGTAGCGACAAGCTATACCTTTACCGATGCGTCTGGAAAAAGAACGGCCATCGCCTCTCAATCGGCAGGTACAGTCAGCACGGTGGTATCGGATATTGCGTCGGGAAGAGTGGACAGCATCAAGAATGGCCTGAACAATACAACCGTTTATGACTATTACACCCAGGCTAATATCGATGCGAGTTCTTCCGATATCATAACCCAGGAATGGCTCAACCTTCTGAAGAGGGTGACCCGTCCGGAGGGAGACTACACCAGCTACGAGTACGATGTTCGCGGCAATGTCACGAAGGTGACGCGGACGCCCAAAGGGGGCTCTGGCCTTGGCGCGGTGAGTTCATCGACCACCTATGTCGGGGGCACCAATCCGATCACGCGCAATTTGCCGCTGACGGTCACCGACGAGCGCGGGAAGGTCACCGACTACGCCTACGCAACGACCGGCGGCTATGTGACCGCCATCGTCGAGACGAAACCGGCGCCGCAATCAGGCGCAACACGACCGCAGACACGGACGTTGTTCCAGGGCATCAAAGCGACTTACGATACCGATGGCGACGGCGATTTCGAGCTGGCGGCCACGCCGATCTACAAGCTCACGAAGAGCTCGGCCTGCGCACCCGCGAACACCACGCCGATCGACCTCGGAACGACCGGGCAGCTTGCCTGCGCCAGCACTGTCAACGAGTTGGTCACGACGTACGACTATGGTGACGAGGCGAGCCTGACGACAGGCAATCTGCTGATCAACAGCGTAACCACCGGGACGGGCCTTGCCAGCGGAACGGGCTCGATCCGGGCGACCACGGCGTTCGGCTACACCGGCCGGGGCGACCTCAGGAGCGTAGACGGGCCGCTTTCGGGGACCGCGGACACGACCTACTATCAGTATGACACTGCCCGTCGACTGATCGGCGTGTTCACGCCGGATCCAGATGGGGCGGGCCCCTTGCCGGCGCGTTACCGGCGGACGATCTACAACACCGACGGGACGATCAGCCTGACGGTCGCCGGGACGGATACCACTCCCAGTCCCGACGACAACTTCGCAAATACCGACGAGAAGGTGCGTGTCCAGTACACCTACGGGACGTCCGGCAGCGAGAAAGGCAAGGCAGTCAAGGCGCGGGTGGCGATCAACGGCAATGCGATCACCAAGCGGGTGACGCAGTACCGTTACGATGCTGCCGGCCGCGTGGATTGCGTGATGCAGCGGATGAACGCATCGGCATGGGATAGCACGACCAATGCCTGCACGCAGAGCACCGGTGCCGGCGACATGATCGAGAAGTACACATATGACCTCGCCGGCCGGGCAAAGGAGGTCGGCGTGGTTCAAACGAGCTCAAACACCTATGTGAAGACGTCGGAGACGAGATATACCGACAATGGCTTGGTGTCGGCGGACTTTGATGGAAACAACAACAAGACCACTTACGAGTACGACGGGTTCGATCGTCTCTCGAAGACGCGCTATCCGCAGCCTGGAAGCCCGAGCAGCACCGCGTTCGCGGGCACCGGCAAGAGTGCTGGCGACGATACGGGAGACGTGCTCGATTACGAGCAGCGGACCTACACTTATACAGCGGCGACGAACGCGCTGGCGGTACGGAGCCGCGCTGGTCTGACCCAGACCGTCACCTATGACGATATCGGCAGGCTGAAGACGCGCGATCGTCCGGGCAGCGAGGTCGACCTCACCTACACCTACGACAATCTCGACCGGCTGACCAAGATCGCGGTGACCGGAACCTCCGGTGACTTCAACGATATCGACTACGGCTACGACATTCTCGGTCGTCGAACGTCTGAGACCGTCAAGCTCGTCTCGGGCGGCACGGCGCAGACGATGACCTCGTACTACGATCTGGCGGGTCGCCGAAACAAGCTCGACTATGGAGACGGTCTGGTTCTCAATTACGAGTATTACAACACCGGCGAGATGACCAAGATCAAGGAGGGCACGAGCGACCTGATCGAGCTCACCTACAACGTCATGGGACAGCGGAGCAGCCTGATCCGCAAGCCCGGCGGGGCGACGGTCGGCACCAGCACCTATGGCTGGAACGATGCGGGCGAACTCGAGAGCCTGGCGACCGATGCCTTCGGGACGGCGAACGACGTCACGACGACGATGACCTACAATGCGGCAGGACAGATCAAGACGCGCACCCGCACCGGCCTTGCCTATGAGTGGGCCAACGCCGGCAACATCGATCGTCGCTACCAGCGCAACGGCCTGAACCAGTACACGGCGACCATCGCCGCGACGTCCGGCGCGGTGAACGTCAGCGTCGCCTATAACGCTCGCGGCGATCTCACGACGGAGACCAAGGGTGGCGCCAGCTTCCCGATCGGTACCTACACCTACACATCGGAAGGTGCGCTGCTGACGGTCAATGAAGGCACGGGAGCGGCTGCGCCCACCAACAAGGCGACGTTGTTCTACGACAATGCCGACCGTCTCCGGCGCGCGGACGAAGGTGGCACGGGCACGCGGTTCCGCTATGATGGCGACATGTTGATCGCGGAGTACGATACGGCCGGCAATCTGCTGCGGCGCTACGTGCATGGGCCAGGGGTCGACGAACCGCTGGTCCAGTACACAGGCACCGGGCTCACCAGCCGCCGGTTCAACTTCGCCGACGAACGTGGCTCCGTGGTGCTGGTGTCCAGCCAGGACGGTAGCTACAATCAGGCGAACAGCTACGACGAGTACGGCATCCCCGGAGTGGCCAACGCCGGGCGCTTCCAGTACACCGGCCAGGTCCGCATCCAGAGCACCGACCTCTACCACTACAAGGCCCGGACCTACTCGCCGACGTTCGGCCGGTTCCTCCAGACCGATCCCATCGGATACGGCGATGGCCTCAACTGGTACGCCTACGTCGGAAACGATCCAATTAATGCGATAGATCCAAGCGGTCTCAATGATGATATCACGGTCACCGCGAATTGTAAGGGTACGAAAGAGGTAAAAAAGGCGAAAGGTTGCCCCACTGAGGAGCCGCCGGGGCTCAAGGCGGATGCCGGCGGTGGGAAGACGGGCGGTGGCGGAGGCGGAGGCGGAGGCGGTCAACAGCCGCCAAATGATCCCGTCTGCCCTGCTGTGCCGGCATCGCGTCCGGTCGGGATGCTGGGACAGTGGGGTGCGGCGTTGACCGATCCATTCAATGCCCAAAAGGCTCGCGACCTAGCCAATCAAGCTTCCAGTGCATCGATGGCCAGGTTTCCGAACATGATGGGGGGTGACGATTTGAAGGACGCATATCGTCACTTCTACTGGGTTGCTTCGATGACTAGGTCAGGCATGGGTGCGCGATCAGCTCTTGGATTTGCAAACGCGCACGAGGTTACCGCTTCAGGCGATATGAACTCGCGAAACATGGACACATTCAACAATTGGACTGCCGTTTTGATGGCAGGAGATCAAAAGTGGGCGAATGTTTCTGTTACGAAGCTGGCCGAGGTAGCAATGAGCAATAACTGCCTAGCGGTGATTAAAAAGTGAGAAAGGCATCGCTGACGTTATGCCTTCTCTTGGGAGTAGCTCTAGGTTCCTGCAATAATAGGAATGTTAGCTCCTTAGAGATTGTCAATGGCTACGATGGAAGAATTACCGGCGTTTATGTAGAAGATAGCAAAAGGAAGTGGCCTATTGGCGACATTGAACGTGGAGCGCGCGCAGATTTCTCTGGCGAGTTAGCTGGAGAGGACCAGGCGTCAATCCATTGGATGTGGAACAAGGAAAATAAGTCCGAAAGGCTCTGTTACTACTCTGTGAATTATCCCCTTAAAGGAAGGGTCGTGTTGGGACCGTCGGGTATACGTTATAACTGTATAAACCGCGTCTCATGAACTCCGCGCGTTGCGCGGCTTTGTGCCCGCCTGAGGCCAGGAGCTGACTGCGATCGAGCCGGCTGCTTTTCGGTGCCCAGCCGTGCAACGACGCCATGTTGGTTTTCGCGTAAGCGTCCGGTCTTCCCCGCCTTGCGGGTGAGGTGAGCCGCGAGCCACAGGTGCGGCACTGTGGCAGGCAGCGGTGCGGCACTATGGCTACGTGGGTTATCGACGGTTCGGGGTCTG
>Ga0070668_100000958_pt1 | contig 20166 bp, 20 predicted proteins | sample KBSS43metaG_FD_64661 | JGI IMG/M metagenome (GOLD analysis project Ga0070668, IMG submission 64661) | Switchgrass rhizosphere microbial communities from Kellogg Biological Station, Michigan, USA - KBS S4-3 metaG | ecosystem: Host-associated > Plants > Roots > Rhizosphere > Soil ...
AGCGCACCCAATGTGGCGTTCGGTGCGTCCAGCGCACCCAATGTGGCGTTCGGTGCGTCCAGCGCACCCAATGTGGCGTTCGGTGCGTCCAGCGCACCCAATGTGGCGTTCGGTGCGTTGGACGCAACCAACGCCACATTGGGGCGTTTCCGGAGCCGCGGTAGGGGGAAAACCGGGTGGGCACGTCCGCCGAACCGGGTGAGACTGGCTTCGTGACCAGCCTCGACCTTCCCCGCCCCCACCTGCTGCGCCGGGTGTTCGGGCCGCTCGCCGCGCGGGACTTCTGGGCCGAGTACGCCTGGCTGTGGCTCTCCGGCCCGCTCACCCTGTTCTCCCTGCTGAGCTTCCTCGTCGTGCTCGTGGCGGGCCTGTGGCTGACGCCGGTGCTGTTCGGGTTCCTGGTGCTCGCCGGCGCCATCCGCTACGCCCGCGGCCTCGGCGCCGCCCATCGTGGCCTCGCCAGAGCCCTGCTCGGGGTGAGCGTGCCCGCGCCGCGCCGTCCCGAGCTGAAGCCCGGGCTGTGGAGCTGGGTGAAGGCCCGCGTCGGCGATCCGGCGGGCTGGCGCACGGCCGGCTACCTGCTGCTGCGGCTGCCGCTGACCGTCGCCGGGCTGTTCGCGATGGTCAGCGCGACGCTCTACGGCCTCGTCGCCACCACCTTCGCCTTCTTCTGGTTCCCGCTGGGCGAACGGCAGCTTCCGGTCTTCGACATCTACGCCGACCACTGGGCGGGCGCGCTGGCCTGGTCGGCGTCGGGGCTGCTGGTGCTCGTGGTGCTGCCGTGGGTGACCCACGCCTTCGCCGCGCTCGACCGGCTGCTGGTCGTCGGGCTGCTCGGCGAGCGCGTGCTGTCCGAACGGGTCCGCGACCTGGAGGCGAGCCGCGCGACGGCGGTCGAAGACGCGGCGCTGCGGCTGCGGCGCATCGAGCGTGACCTCCACGACGGCGCCCAGGCCCAGCTCGTCGCACTGGCGATGAAGCTCGGGCTCGCCAAGGACGAGCTGGAGGATCTCGACCTGCCCCAGGTGAAAGCCCTCGTGACCGCCGCCCACACCAACGCGAAACAGGCGCTGACCGAGCTGCGGGACCTCGCCCGCGGCATCCACCCGGCGGCCCTGGACGCGGGTCTCGACGTGGCTCTCGCCACGCTCGTCGCGACGTCCGGGATCGACGCGCGGGTCGTCGTCGACCTGCCTCGCCGACCGCCGCCGTCGCTGGAGACGATCCTCTACTTCAGCGCCGCCGAGCTGCTCACGAACGCGGCCAAGCACGGACGGGCGGCGACGTCGGTCGAAGTGACCGACGACCACGAAGTCTTGCGGCTGCGAGTGCGCGACCGCGGCCCGGGCGGTGCCCGGATCGTGCCGGGTGGCGGGCTGGCCGGGGTCGCCGAACGCCTTCGCACGGTCGACGGCGAGCTGACCGTCACCAGCCCGCCGGGCGGACCGACCGAAGTGACCGCGCGGGTGCCGCTGCCCCGCTAGGGTGCGCGGCATGCGGATCGTCATCGCGGAGGACTCGACCATCCTGCGCCAGGGTCTCGTCGAGCTGCTGACCTTCCGCGGCCACGAGGTCGTCGCCGCGGTGAAGGACGCCGACGCGCTGCGAGCCGCCGTCGGGAGCCACACCCCCGACGTGTCCATTGTGGACATCCGGATGCCGCCGACGCACACCGACGAGGGCCTGCGGGCGGCGATCGCGCTGCGCGGCGAGCTACCGGGGTGCGCGATCCTGCTGTTCTCCCAGTACGTCGAGACGAAGTACGCGGCCCAGCTGCTGGCCGACCGCGCGGGCGGCGTCGGCTACCTGCTGAAGGACCGCGTCGCCGAGGTCTCGGACTTCCTCGACGCGCTGCGCCGGGTCGCGGACGGCGAAACGGTGCTCGACCCCGAAGTCGTCAGCCAGCTCTTTTCGGCGACGCGCCAGACCGACGCGCTCGACGGGCTCACGCCGCGGGAACGCGAAGTGCTGGGCCTGATGGCGGAAGGCCGGTCGAACTCCGCGATCGCGGCGAAGCTGTTCCTCTCGGCCGGTTCCGTGGAGAAGTACGTGACGTCGATCTTCGGCAAGCTCGGCCTGCCACCGTCCGAAGGGGACAACCGCCGGGTGCTCGCCGTGCTGCGCTACCTCGACTCGTGACGGCCGGCGCCTAGGCTGGGATGCATGTACTCCACCGAGATCGAGGTCCGCACCGGCTCCGAGGCCGTCGTCCACGACCTCACCCACGAGGCCGAGGCGTTCCTGCGCGACGCCGACGCGGCCGACGGGCTGCTGCACGTCTGGGTCCCGCACGCCACCGCCGGGCTGGCGATCCTCGAGACCGGCGCGGGCAGCGACGAGGACCTGCTGACCGCGCTCGACGAGCTGCTCCCCCGCGACGGCCGCTGGCGGCACCGGCACGGGAGCCCGGGTCACGGCCGTGACCACGTGCTCCCGGCGCTGGTGCCGCCCTATGCGACGATCCCGGTGCTCGGCGGCGTGCTCGCGCTGGGCACCTGGCAGTCGATCTGCCTAGTGGACACCAACCTCGACAACCCGGTTCGCAAGGTGCGGTTCAGCCTCCTGGCGGGCTGACCGGCCCGGCCACAGCGTCACCAGCAGGCCGGCGGCCAGCAGGGCGCCGAGGACCCAGAGCCCGGTCGTGACGTCGGGTGCGCCGGGCACGCCCTGGAGCAGGCTGCGCAGGCCTTCGGCGGAGAAGCGGAACGGCGTCCACGACCACAGCAGCGTGCGGTAGGCCGGGTTCAGCAGCTCCGGCACCTGCCCGGCGACCGCGGGCGCGACCAGGTACAGCGGGCCGAGGACGGCCATCGCGCGCAGGCCGAGCAGGCGCAGCAGCCCCGCCTGCACCGCCGCGAAGGCCGTCGCGGCGAGGAAGACGAACCCGAGGACGTCCGCGGTCAGCGGCAGCGACGAGTCCCACAGCGCGAAGAACCCGGCCAGCACCGCCGTGACGAGCACGCCGATCCCGGTGACCTGCAAGAACCGCGCGCCGGCCCCGACCGTGCGGCCGGTGCGCTTCGCCAGCTGCGTCAGCGCGAGTCCGGCGACGAGCGCGCCGATCCAGGCCAGCGCGCTCGCGGCCAGCGGCGCCGTCCGGCCGGCGACCGTCACCGGGTGCAGCACCTCCTGCTTCGGCGGGCCGGCGAGCGCGCTCGCGGCGCCGGTCAGCGCCTGCTGTGCGACCTGGGTGCCCGCCGGGTTGACCGCACCCGACGTCACCACCGTCGCGGACGGGCCCGGACCGAGTTCGAGCACGCCGTAGACCTTCTTGTCTTCCAGCAGCTTCCGCGCCTCGGCCGGGGTGGCGACGGTCCAGTCGAGCTGGCCACCACCGTGCCCGGCGATGCGCTGCGCGACGTCCGGTGGTGCGGCGACGGCGACCGGGACGTGGTCCGGCGCGACGGTGGCCTGCGCGCCGAAGGTGAGGAACCCGAGCACCACCGCCACCAGCGCGCCGGCCACGGCGGCGACCAGGGCGAGCGCCCCGGCGGGGCGCCGGACAGGACTGGTCATGACAGCCTCCATTTATTCGTCACTTGTTGAATTACTGCCAAGGTACGGCCACGGCCCGCAGAAGTCAACGCGCGTTGAATAATTCCGCCGGTAGCCTCGACCTCGTGACGAAGACGCGGCTGGTGCTCTGGGACATCGACCACACGCTGGTGGACTTCGCCGAGCTGGGCGCGGCCTGGTACGCGACCGCGTTCACCGCCGCGACCGGGGCAGCCTTGCGCGTCCACCCCGTGTTCGGCGGCCGCACGGAGCTCGCGACCACCACCGAACTGCTCACCGCGAACGGCTTCGAAGCCGACGAGGAGACGATCCAGGCGCTGTTCAAGGCACTGGTGACGGAGTCGGAGCGCGGGATGCACCGCTTCGCGGCGGAAGCCCGCGCGCTGCCGGGCGCGACCGAGGCGCTGACCGCGTTCGCCGGGCACGGCGAAGTCGTCCAGACGCTCGTCACCGGCAACCTGCCGGAGATCTCGCGGCACAAGCTCGAGGCGTTCGACCTGCTCGACCACCTGGACCTGGAGATCGGCGGCTACGGCACGCTTTCGGTGCACCGTCCGGACCTGGTGCCGCACGCGGTGGCGCTGGCCGCGGCCAAGCACGGCACGCGGTTCGGCGCCGACGCGGTCGTCGTCATCGGCGACACCCCGAACGACGTCCAGGCCGCGCTGCACCACGGCGCGGTTTCGATCGCCGTCGCGACCGGCCGCTTCACCGCCGAAGAACTCCGGGCGGCCGGCGCGCACACCGTGCTGCCGGACCTGGCCGACACCGACGCCGTCCGGAACGCGGTCCTCGGCTGAGCCTCCCACGTCGTCCTCAGGAGGGGATACCCCTCAGCCGAAGGGAGGAGACCCCTAAGGGGAATCTCGTCCCCTAGCCCGATGTCCACCGCGGCGGAACCCCGCCATGCTCTTGGGCATGACTGAAGCAGCGTCGGCGGTCGAGCCCGCCGCAGGGGGACGCATCCGCGGCACGGTCGCGGTGCTCAGGCAGCGGCTGCCCTTCACCAGCGGCGTCACGCTCGCCATGCTCGTGCTCGCCGTCGCGACCGGGGCGCTGTGGAACGCCGCCGAAGACCGCGCGGCCTTCCCGTTCGTCGCCTACGGGCTGCCATCGCTGGAGGAGGGCCGGTGGTGGACCATGCTCACCGGGCCGTTCTTCGCCGTCGTCCCGTTGTACTACCTGCCGATGGTCGGCAGCTTCGCGCTCTTCGCCGGCTTCGCCGAGTGGAAGCTGGGGACGCGGCGCGCGATGGCCGTGACCATCGGCGGCCAGTTCGCCTCGGTGCTCGTCGCGACCCAGTTCCTCGCGCTGTGCCGCAACTCCGGCTGGCTGTGGGCGGAGCGGGTCGCGGGCAGTCTCGACGTCGGGTTCTCCGGCGGCGCGCTCGTCGCGGTCGCGGTCGCCAGCGCGACGCTGCGGCCGCCGTGGGCGCTGCGGCTGCGGGCCGGGCTCTGCGTGTACGCCGGGGTCGCGATCGTCTACGTCGGCACGCTGGCCGACCTCGTGCACTTCTTCGCGCTGCTGCTGGCGCTCCCGCTCGGGAAGCGGCTCGTCGGCGCACGGCGGGGGCCGTCGGCGAGCCCGAACCTGCGGGAATGGCGGCTGTTCGCCGTCGCCGGCCTGCTGCTGCTCACCATCGCCGAGATCGTGATGCTCCTGGTGCCCGGCGACGGCCCGTTCGGCTCGTCGGAAGAGGTTTCGCTGTCGGGGTGGGAGCTGGCGGTGCTGGTGCTGCTGGCCGTGCCGATACTCAACGGGCTGCGCAAGGGCAGCCGCGTCGCGTGGCGCTGGGCCGTCGCGATGTCGGCTTTCGTGACGCTGCAAGGGCTCGCCGTCGCCACGATCATCGGGGTGGCCGACATCTTCGGCGCGGACTACGACACCACGGGCCTGCCGCTGTTCTTCGTGGACAATCTCCTGTGGACGGTCGAGCTGGGCGTGCTGATCGCCGCGCGGCACGCCTTCCGCGTACCTTCGCGACGCCGGTTGCGGCGCCACGCGCAGGGTCCGGGGGCGGCGCTGGCCCGCACGCTGCTCGGGCGGCACGGCGGCAGCACGCTGTCGTGGATGACGACGTGGCCGCGCAACACCTACTTCGTCCGCGACGACGGCCGTTCGTACCTCGCCTACCGGCAGCACGCCGGGGTGGCGGTCGCGCTCGGCGACCCGATCGCCCCGGACGGCACCGCGGACGCCACGGTCACCGAATTCACCGCGATGTGCGAGAACTCCGGCCTGGTGCCGTGCGTGTTCTCGGCGACGGAAGCCACCGTCGCGGCGACGCGCGAACTGGGCTGGCAGCACGTCCAGGTGGCCGAGGACAACGTGCTCGACCTGGAGGGGCTGGAGTTCCGCGGCAAGGCGTGGCAGGACGTCCGGTCGGCGCTGAACAAGGCCGCCAAGCAGGACATCGACTTCCGGCTGGTCCGCTTGGCCGACCAGCCGGAGCCCATCCTCGCCCAGGTCCGGGCGCTGTCGGAGGAGTGGATGGCCGACAAGGCCATGCCGGAGATGGGCTTCACCCTCGGCGGCCTCGACGAGGCGATGGACCCGGCCACCCGCGTCGGCCTCGCGGTCGACGCGGAGGGCACGGTCCACGGCGTGACGTCGTGGCTGCCGGTCCACACGGGCGCGGGCAAGGTCGGCGGCTGGACGCTGGACGTCATGCGCCGCAGCGCCCACGGGTTCCGCCCGGTGATGGAGTTCCTGATCGCGTCGGCCTGCCTGGCGTTCCGCGAGGAGGGCGCGCGGTTCGTGTCCCTCTCGGGGGCCCCGCTGGCCCGCAGCCGCGAATGCGGCCCGGGCCGCACGGTGGACCGGGCGCTGGAATCGCTGGGCCGCGTCATGGAGCCGTACTACGGTTTCCGTTCGCTGCACGCGTTCAAGGCGAAGTTCCAGCCCCGGCACGTCCCGCTGTACCTGGCCTACCGCGACGAAGCCGACCTCCCGCGGATCGGGCTGGCACTGAGCCGCGCCTACCTGCCCGACGTCCGGCTGCGCGAACTGGCGAAGCTGGTCAGTAGCTCTCGGGCACGCTGATCCGCTGCGGGAAGTGGATCTTCCGCCTGCTGACGACGTTCCGGTCCTTCTCGATCAACCGGCCGTCGGTCAGCCGGAGCCAGTGGCCGTTCCGGGAGTCGGTGAAGGCGAGCATCACACCCGGAGTCATGTCCGGGCGCCGCCACCCTTCGCGGATCGGCATCCGCCACTTCCCGGGCGGGAGGATGGCGTAGAGGTATTCGTCGTCCTCGATGTCCGGCCCGCGGTGCAGCGTGGACCCGGTCATCGGCAGGTGCCGCACGAGGTCGAACGAAACGACGACGTGGTTGACCGCCTCGGCGTTCGCGTTGGACACGATCATGTAGCCGTCGATCGGGCTCCCGTCTTCGGACACGGCGCCGGGCTCGGCGCGTTCGATCCACGCGGTGACCTTCGCGGCCTGCTCCTGGCGCTCCCGCCGGGCCTGGCGGCGACGGTCCTCCTCCGCCCGGCGGTTGTCCCGGATGGCGATCCACAAGGCCACGACGACGGCGCCGATCGTGCCGATGCCCCCCACCCACTGCCCGGAGGCGCCCCACCAGTCCGGATCCCGTGGCTGGACGAGCCAGATCCACGCCCGCACCAGCAACGGTCCGAAGAGGAGAAGCACCCCGGCAACGGCCAGCACCCCGAACGCAGTGGCCCGGATCCGCCCGAGCCGTCTGTCTGCATCACCGCTCATGCGGGCAGCCTGCCGAATTCCGGCGCCGCGCGGTAGGTGATCCGCGGAAGCGCTCGGCGCACCGCGCTAGCGATATGTGGTGGGCGGCGGTGTGGTCGTGCTCCGGTCCCCCGCCGGGACGAACCGGTAGCTCCGCAGGATCCGCACGAGTTCCTCGCGCACCGAAGGCCCGGCCCGGTCGCTGTCCGCGTACGCCACCACCACGCCCGACGCCCCCGAATCGCCCGCGTACGCCATCGCCGCCACCAGCGCGTGCTTCGCCGCGCACTCGCCCGTCTCGGTCGGGACGACCTCCGCGACCACGATCCGGGCCGGCGCCTTCGTGCCGTCGGCCTTCGTGAGCTCGGCGTCCGTGCCCGCGTCCAGGGTCACCTCGGCGAGCGGCCCGTTGTCCGGGCTGAACGCGCTCACGCCGAGGTCGGTCACCGCCTTGCGCGCCGCGGCGTCGGGGTCCGCCGGCTCCGTCGTCATGCCCGCGCCGCCGAGGTCGCTGCTGCCGCAGAAGTTCTTGCCCAGGAACGCACTCGTGATCAGCGTGATCCCGGGAACCGCACCGGTCTTCTCCCAGCCGTGCCGCGTCCCCGGCTCGGGTGCCCAGTTCGGCGGGACGTCGTAGGCGTACGAACCGTCCTTGCCCGCGACCGCCTGCCAGCCCGCGACGACGGCGGGCACCGCCACCCGGGGAGACGGCGTCACCACCATCGGCGAAGGCGGCGGAGGCGACGTCGACGGCTGGCGCGACTTGCCGACGCCCAGCGCGTTCAGCACGCCGGCGATCAGCGCGATGAGGACGATCCCGGCCCACGGGGCCCGTGACGAGCGCCGCCACTTCGGCTTCTTCGCGGCCGGGCGGATCCGCTTCGGCTCGGCACGCGGCAGTTCGGCAGGCGGGGGCTCGGCATGCTGGGGCTCGGCGCCCGACGGGGCGCGCGGCGCGTCCGCGGGCTCGTAACCGCCGAACCCGCGGAGCGCCGCGTTGTCCTCGTACCCCGGCGTCGTGTCGTCACGACGGCGGGAGAACAGCCCCATCCGGCGTCAGGACCGGACGAGCTTGACCAGGTGCTCGACGATCGTGTCGACCGCGATCTCCTCGCGTTCGCCGGTGCGCCGGTCCTTGACCTCGACGACGCCGTTGGCCAGCCCGCGCCCGACCACCAGGATGGTCGGCACGCCGACCAGCTCGGCGTCGGCGAACTTGACGCCGGGGGTGGCCTTGCGGTCGTCGAGGATGACCTCGACGCCGGCCGCGTCGAGGTCGGCGGCGATCTTCTCGGCGCCCGCCTTGACCGTCTCGTCCTTGCCCGCGATGACGATGTGCACGTCGAACGGCGAGATCACGCGCGGCCAGATCAGGCCGAGGTCGTCGTGGTTCTGCTCGGCGAGCACGCCGACCAGCCGCGAGACGCCGACGCCGTAGGACCCCATCGTGATCCGGATCGGCTTGGAGTCGGGGCCGAGCGCGTCGAGCTCGAACGCGTCGGCGTACTTGCGGCCGAGCTGGAAGATGTGCCCGATCTCGATGCCACGCGCGGCGACCAGGGTGCCGTGCCCGTCCGGCGACGCGTCGCCCTCGCGGACCTCGGCGGCCTCGATGGTGCCGTCCGGGGTGAAGTCGCGGCCGGCCAGCAGGTCGACGACGTGGTGGTCGACCTTGTCGGCCCCGGTGACCCAGGCGGTGCCGGGGACGATCCGGGGGTCGGCGAGGTAGCGCACGCCGTTGTCCTGCAGCGCCTTCGGGCCGATGTAGCCCTTGACCAGGAACGGGTTCTTCGCGAAGTCGGCCTCGTCGAGCAGCTCGACCTCGGCGGGCTCCAGCGACGCTTCGAGGCGCTTCATGTCCACTTCGCGGTCGCCGGGGAGCGCGACGCAGACCAGCTCCCACTCCTTCGCACCGGGCTGACGCGTCTTGAGCATGACGTTCTTCAGCGTGTCCGCGGCGGTGAACTCGCGGCCGAGCCCGGCCGCGTTGAGGAAGTTGACCAGCGTCTCGATGGTCGGCGTGTTCGGCGTGTGGTGCACCTGCGCGTCGGGACGGCCCTCGATCGGCTGCGCGGCAGGCGCGGGCGTGACGACGGCTTCGACGTTCGCCGCGTAACCCGACTCCGTGCTGCGGACGTAGGTGTCCTCGCCCGTCTCGGCGACCGCGAGGAACTCCTCCGACGCCGAGCCGCCCATCGCGCCCGACGTCGCCTTGACGACGACGTACTCGAGGCCGAGGCGGTCGAACAGCTTCGTGTACGCGGCGCGGTGGGCCTGGTAGGAGCGCTCCAGGCCCTCGTCGTCGAGGTCGAACGAGTAGGAGTCCTTCATGACGAACTCGCGGCCGCGCAGGATGCCGGCGCGGGGGCGCGCTTCGTCGCGGTACTTCGTCTGGATCTGGTACAGCGTGACCGGGTAGTCGCGGTACGAGCTGAACTCGCCCTTCACGGTGAGCGCGAACAGCTCCTCGTGCGTCGGGCCGAGCAGGTAGTCGGCGCCCTTGCGGTCCTTCAGGCGGAAGAGGGCGTCGCCGTACTCGGTCCAGCGGCCGGTGGCCTCGTAAGGCTCCTTCGGCAGCAGCGCGGGGAACTGGATCTCCTGCGCGCCGATGGCGTTCATCTCGTCACGCACGACGGCCTCGATGCGGCGCAGCACTCGCAGGCCCAGCGGCAGCCAGGAGTACCCACCCGGAGCGACCCGGCGGACGTAGCCGGCGCGCACCAGGAGCCGATGGCTCGGCACCTCGGCGTCCGCCGGGTCCTCACGCAACGTGCGAAGGAACAACGACGAAGTCCTGGTGATCACTGCGGGTCTCCCTGCTCCGGGCGGGTGTGAAAGTCCCGCTCAGGGTAGTCAATCCCCCGGCCGTGACTCCAACGGGTTACTCGGCGGCCCGTTTTTGTCGGTGGTCGCGGCTAGCTTGCCGGGTATGGCGATCCAGATGGGCATGATCACGATCGACTGCGCGGATCCCCGCGACCTGGCGCGGTTCTGGACGGCGGCGCTGGGCACGACGGTGGCGCAGGACTACGAGGGCGAGTTCCTGATCCTCGCCCCGCCGCCGGGCGGGCTCTCGCTGGGCCTGCAGCGGGTGCCGGAGCCACGGGCGGGCAAGAACCGGGTCCACATCGACTTCGGTGGCGACGACCGTGGGGCGGAGGTGAAGCGGCTGGTGGAGCTGGGCGCCAAGGAGGTGGCGGAGCACCAGGTACCGGGCTTGGCCTGGACGGTGCTGACGGATCCGGAGGGGAACGAGTTCTGCGTATCGGCGCGGGAGGGGTGACCGGGGAGGCCCTTGGTCCGCGGTGACCCGCGGCGTCTCCCGTCCGCAGCTCGACCGGCTCGACGTACCTGGTCGTCGATCTGCAGGGCTCCTACACCCGGTAGCGGGTAGAAAAGGCGGCATGAGCGCTCGCGTACTGCTGCCGTGGACCGACATCGACGTGCCCGAAGGGCTCGACGCCGCGTACTACGACGGCGTCGAGCTCCCGCCGGCCGATCTCGGCGGCGTCGAGTTCTACGTGCTGCCCTACGACCGCGGGCCCGAGCCGCCGAAACTCATCAAGGAGCTGCCCTCGCTGCGTGTGGTGCAGTCGCTGTCGGCCGGGGTGGAAGCGCTCGTGCCGCTGCTGCCGGCGGGGGTCCGGCTGGCGAACGGTCGGGGGCTGCACGACCTGAGCGTCGCCGAACACGCCCTCGCGCTGATCCACGCGGCGCAGCGGGATCTGCCGCGCTGGTTCGCGCAGCAGACGCGGGGCGAGTGGACGCGCGAGCACACGCGTTCCCTGGCCGACAGCCGCGTGCTGCTGGTCGGCCACGGCTCGATCGGGCAGGCGATCGAGCGCCAGCTCCTCGCCGCGGAAGCGCTGGTGACGCGGGTGGCGAGCCGCCCGCGTCCGGAGGAGGACGTCCACGGCGTCGCGGAGCTGCGCGACCTGTTGCCCGGGGCCGACATCGTGGTGCTGGTCCTGCCGGACACCCCGGCGACGCGCGGCCTCCTCGGCGCGGACGAGCTGGCCGCGCTTCCGGACGACGCCCTGGTGGTGAACGTCGGCCGCGGCACGGCGATCGACACGGACGCGTTGCTGGCCGAGACCCGCGCCGGGCGGCTGCGCGCCGGACTCGACGTCGTGGACCCGGAACCCCTGCCCGCCGGCCATCCACTGTGGACTGTTCCGGGCGTGGTCATCACCCCGCACATCGCCGGTGGCTCGGCGTCGTTCTACCCGCGCGCGAAGAAGCTGGCGGCGGAGCAGCTGCGGAGGTACGCGAAGGGTGAGGAGCTGCTCAATCTCGTAGAGCGCTGACAGCCCCGTTCAGGACAGCACGTACACGTGCCATTCGTCGTCGACGCGATAACCGCACCGTTCGTAAACCCCCAGCGCGCGGTGCGCGTTGTCGACGTCGACGTTGAGGGCCGACCGGTCGAATCCCGCGGCCTTCGCCGCCAGCAGCGTATGGCCCAACAAGCCCGACGCCACGCCGCGGCCGCGCAGCGCGGCCCTAGTTCCCACCCAGGTGGCGTAGTGCTCGCGGATGCCCGTCGCCTCGGCTTCGGACGCGTAGAAGTGGCTCAGCACGAACGCGAGGACCTTGTCGCCGTCGAGGACGAGGAACGACAGGTCCGGCCGGAAGTCCTTCGAGCCGGTGACCAGGTGGCGCCAGGCGTCCGGCTCGTAAAGGGTGCTGCCCCAGTGGTCGGCGAAGGTGTCGTTGCGGGCGTCGAGCGCGGCGAGATCGTGCTTGAAGTCGAACGGCACCGCCTCGAAACCGTCGGGCAACGACGGCTGCGGCGGCAGGTCGGCGAGGCCGACGCGCATGTTCACCATCGTCCGGCCGTGCGCGTAGCCCGCGCCGGCGAGGACCCCGGCGATCCAGCGCTCGTTCTGGTGAATGCCGTGGTGCAGCTCCAGCGGCGCGCCCGGGAAGGCACGCTCGCTGACCTCGCGGCTCGTGCGCGTGAACCACTCGATCAGGTGAGCGCCGACCGCGTCGGTCCGGTACTCCGGGTGCACGACCGACTGGAGCCGGATCATGTGCACCGGGTTGGCGGCGTCGCGGCGGCGGATCAGGCCGTAGCCGGCCAGCAGGTCGCCCGCCCAGGCGCCGACCGTGGCGCGGGCCAGGTCGATGTTGGGACCTTCCAGCTCGTCGCGGAGATCTTCCTCGCTGAAGTGGTCACCCGTCCGGTCGACTTCCTCGGCCGCCTCGTACAGGCGGGTGAGGGCGGGGACGTCGTCGAGGGTCAACGGGCGCCAGGTCAGGTCCATGCCGGGAGGCTAGGCCGGACGGCACGACCCGCGCACCCCGATTTAGGCTCGAGGGCGTGCTGGTGCTCCTCCCCCCTTCCGAGACCAAGGCCGACGGCGGCCGCGGCGGGCCGCTCGACCTCGGCGCGCTGTCGTTCCCCGAGCTGAACCCGACGCGCGCGAAGCTCGCCGACGCGCTCACCGAGCTGGCCGCCGACGTGCCGGCCAGCATCGCGGCCCTCGGCATCACCGAACGCCAGGCCGGGGAGGTCACGCGCAACGCCGGGCTGTGGACGTCGCCGACGATGCCGGCGCTGCGCCGCTACACCGGCGTCCTTTACGACGCGCTCGACGTGAAGAGCTTCACGAAGGCCGGCCTCGAAAAGGCGCACCGGCGGCTGGCGGTGACGTCGTCGCTGTTCGGCGTGGTCTCGGCGACCGACCCGATCCCGGCGTACCGGCTGTCGGGCGGGAACTCGCTGCCCGCGCTCGGAACCGTCCGCGGGCTGTGGAAGCCGGTCCTCGAACCGGTGCTGCGGCAGGTCGACGGCCTGGTCGTCGACCTGCGCTCGGGCACCTACTCGGCGTTCGCGAAGCTGCGTCCGGACGCGGTGACGGTGCGGGTGGTCACCGAGAATCCCCGCGGCGAGCGCGTGACGGTCAGCCACTTCAACAAGGCGTACAAAGGCCGCCTGGCGCACGTGCTGGCGGCGACGCGCGCCGAACCGTCCACTGTGGACCAGCTGGTCAAGGTGATCACGAAGGCGGGCCTGGTGGTCGAGCGCACCGGCGACCACGAGCTGGAACTCGTCACCGACGGCTAGAACCGGTCCGGGGCGAACGGGCTCAGGTCGAAGCCCGGGTCCTCGCCCAGCGCGACCGCCGCGACGAGCTTCCCCGCGAACGGCGCGTTCGTCAGTCCGCCCGGGCCGAAGCCGGTCGACACCGCCAAGCCCGGCCGGAGCAGGCCCAGCACCGGGAGACCGTCGGGCGTGCCCGGGCGGAAACCGACCCGCGTCTCCACGAGGGTCGCGTCCGCGAGGCCGGGCGCGACGGTGAGCGCGTGGTCCAGCACCTCGCGCTGTCCCGCCGCCGTGACGCGGTAGTCGAAGCCGGATTCCGCTTCGCGCGTCGCGCCCGCGACGACCCGGCCGCCGCCGAAGGCGAGCAGGTAGTGGCTGCTGCGCGGCAACACCACCGGCCACGCCGCCGTGTTCGTGTCCGGCAGGTCGAAGTGGCTGATCTGGCCGCGGTGCGGCGTCACCGGCAGGTCGATGCCCAGCGGGGCCAGCAGTTCGCGGCTCCACGCGCCGGCCGCGACCACGACGCTGTCCGCTTCGAGCGGACCTTCCGAACTCGCCACCGTGCCGTCCGCGCGGAAGGCGACCTCGCCTTCGACGAACTTCGCGCCGAGCCCCTCGGCGGCCGACAGCAGGGCCCGGCGCAGCAGGTGCCCGTCGACGCGGCCCGCGCCGGCCAGGTGCACCGCGCCCAGCCCGGGCGCCAGCGCCGGGAACAGCTCGCGGGCCTGCGCCGGGTCGAGCCGCCGGACCTCGCCGGCCTCCGGCGCGTCCGCCGCCCGCGCGGTCAGCCGCTCGTGCGCCTCGGCCAGTTCGGCCTCGTCGGCCGACACGACCATCCCGCCGACGACCTCGAACGACGATTCCTCGCCGAGCTCCGCCAGTTCCGCCGTGAACTCCCGGTAGTAGCGACCGGCGGCCGCGGCGAGCGGGTACAGCGCGTTCTCCCAGCGCGACGTCCACGGGCTGACGATCCCGGCGCCGGCCTCGGTGGCCGTCCCGGGCCGCGCCGCGTCCACCACGACCACTTCCGCGCCACGGCGCGCCAGGTGCCAAGCCGTCGCCGCGCCGCCGATTCCGCTGCCGATCACGAGCACACGCATGCTTTCCACCCTGCCCGAAGGTGCCGCGCCCGGGCCACCGGGATTGCCCCACGCGATAGCCCGGTCGGTCGTATGCTGCGCGCCATGCCGAGCCGTGCCGAGCGGTATGTCGCCCATCTCGACACCCTGACGGGGAGCACCGAGCCGCGGCTGCAACCGATCCCGTCCACCCACGCCGGGCTCGACGACGTCATCGCGTTCGTCTACGCCGACGAGCCGGAACCGCGTTACCTGACCGGCGCGACGTACGGCCTTTCGCTCGCCGACCACCGCGACTGGCACGGCGTGAAGCCGGAGCTGTGGATCAGCGTCCGGTCCGACGACCCGGTCTGGGCGCTGGCCATCGGCTACCTCGCCGAGCAGCTGCGGGGCACCTGCCCGTTCGTCTACGGCGACACCATCGACTTCGGCAGGCCGATCGCCCCGGAGTCCGCGATGACGGCGTTCGCCGTCTCGGCGCCGGCGGGCCTCGACGCGCACCAGTACACGCTGATCGACGTCGGCGGCGCGCCGGTCAGCATCGCCGGCTGCTACCCGGTGCACGACACCGAGCGGAAGTACATCCGCGAGCACGGCATCGACGCGTTCTGGCAGCTGGACTGGGACCTCTACGACGTCCGCCGCCCGCCGGTGGTCTAGCCGAGCGGTGCGCGGATCACGGACGGCGCCGCACGAGTTCGCGGACAGCGGCCACGAACGCCTCGACGTCCAGGCTGTCGTCCCACGAGGCTTGCAGCAGCAGCCCCTGGTAGATGGCGATGAGCACGCGGACCGAGGCTTCCGGCGCGGCGTCCCGGAACGCTTCGAGCTGGTCGTCCACGCCCTGACGCGCGAGGGAGCGGATCCGGGGCTCGCGGACGGTCTCGGCCCAGGCCTGCATCCCGAGGTTCCGCTGCCGCGCCGCTTCCGGGCCCGCGATGGCCCGCAGGAGGCCGAGGTAGGCGGCGAGGGGATCGCCCGCGGTGCCGAGGTCGGCCGAGCGGGTCGCGTGCCACTCGCCGACGATCGCGAGGATCATTTCGTCCTTGCCGGTGAAGTACCGGTAGATCAGCCCGGCGGACAGACCGGACTCCTTGACGATGTCCTGCATCGACGTGCGGTGGAACCCGTCGCGGGCGAAGCAGGCCGCCGCGGCGTCGAGGATCTGCCGTCGACGGTTCGCCAGGTGCTCCTCGGTGACCTTGGGCATCTACCGGATCACCGCCCACGCGATCCGGTAGAAGTCGGCGGCCGGCTCGTTCCGGCCGTAGCGGGCGGCCGCTTCCTTCGCGGACAAGTCGCCCTTCAGGTCCAGGCCGCGTTCGGCCAGGTAACCGGCGACGTCGACGGGGTGGAGGCCGAAGGTCCACGGCTCGCCGACCTTCTCGACCTCCTGGTGCCACGCGGTGTCGGCGCCGAGTGCCGCACGGTCCACGTAGGTGAAGATGATCGTGCTGCCGCGCGCGACGATCGTGGTCAGATCGCGGAGGGTCGCGTCGACCGCCCGCTCGGTGAGGTAGTTGGTGACGCCCTCCCAGATGACCGCCGTGCGCTTGACGGGGAAGCCGTCGAGGGCCGTGGCGAGCGTTTCGGAGTTGAGATCGACGGGGACGTAGTGGACGTGCGGGCGGTCGGCGATGCGCTGCCGCTTGGCTCGCTGGGTGGCCGGGTGGTCGACCTCGTAGGTGGGCGGAATGCCGGGGATGCGGTGGGCACGGCTGTCGTAGCCGGCGCCGAGCAGGAGGACCTGTTCCGGCTCGGCCTCGGCGAGGAGATCGTCGATCAGCCGGGTGCGGGCGACGGCGGACGTGCGGGGGCCACCCGGGTAGCGGTGGTCGATGAGCCGCGCGATGCCGTGGCCGACGGGTGAGATCGTGGCGGCCCGCACGAGCCAGCGATAGCGGGCGGACAGGAACCTGATGGCGTGGTCGTCGGCGAAGAGCCGGTCGCGGCGCCGGGTCTCCAGGGCGCGGAAGAGGGCGACGTGCTCGGCGGTCCGGCTGGCGGTGCGCATGCGGCCAACATAGCGAATGAACGTTCGTTTTTCACCTCGGAGCCCCTCACCGTCGCCGAGCTGATCCCCCGGTGCCGCCGGTGGTCTGAGCGCTCAGCCGCGGTAGGCGGCCGTCGCGATCTCGGCGAACGAGCGGACCAGCGGGGTGGCGTCCTTCCACGCGACGACCACGGGGCTGGGCGCCAGGTCGGCGAGCGGCACGACGGTCAGCTCGCCGGGCGGCCGGTGCCCGAGCGGGGCCAGCCCCACCGTGCCGTTCCAGAGCACGGCCTGCAGGCACTCCTGGACGGCGCGCACCACCGGCCCCTCGCGGGGTTCGCCGCCGTGCCAGTAGGCCTGCCAGCGCGGGTCGGTGCCGTCCGGGAACCGGAACCAGCGCCGGCCGGCCAGGTCGGCCAGCTCCAGGCGGTCGCGACGGGCCAGCGGGTCGTCGGCGCGCAGCACCGCGCCCACCGGGTCGGCGCGCAGCTCGCGCACCGTCAGGCCGGTTTCGTCGAACGGCCCCCGGGTCAGCGCGACGTCGACCAGCCCGGCGCGCAGCCCGCACGTCGGATCGGTCAGGTCGGTGTCGCGGACGCGGACCTCGACACCCGGGTGCCGCCGCCGGTACGCGTCGGCGAGCCGCGTCGCGCCCGGGTCGGCGCCGTCACCGAGGATCCCGACGGTGAGGGTGGCCGCGCCGGCCGCCGCGGCCACGCGCACGCGCGCCCGGTCGGCCCGGCCGAGCAGGGCGCGCGCTTCGTCCAGCAACGCCGCTCCGGCCGGGGTGAGCGCGACGCCCGCCGCGGACCGGACCAGCAGGACGGCGCCGACGTCGGCTTCCAGCTGCTTGATCGCCCGGCTCAACGGCGGCTGGCTCATGTGCAGCCGCGCGGCGGCCCGGCCGAAGTGGAGTTCCTCGGCGACGGCGACGAAGTATCGCAGCGTGCGCAGCTCCATGACCGGCGACGATATTCGCCGGGTATCGGCGCCACCGAACCGGTCTTGGACGGGCCCGCCACCCGGGCGGTGGAATCGGGGCATGAGCGAGCTGACCGATCCCGCCGTACGCGTCGACGGCGCCCACGAGATCGCCCCCGACCTGCTGGTGATCCCGAACCACGGCGTGGACCTGGTGCCCAACATCGGCGTCATCGGCGGCCGCGAAGCCGTCCTGGTCGTCGAGACCGGCATCGGCACCGCCAACGCGTCGCAGGTCCTGGCCTTCGCGACGGAAGTGGCGAAGGGGCGTCGCCTCTACCTGACGACGACGCACTTCCACCCCGAGCACGCGTTCGGCGCGCAGGTGTTCGCCGGCGAAGCCACGTACCTGGTCAACCGCGGCCAGGCCGACGACCTGGCCACGAAGGGCCCGGGCTACCTGGAGATGTTCCGCGGGCTCGGCGAGGTGGTCGCCCGGCGCCTCGACGGCGTCCGGCTGCCCGTCCCCGACGTGGTCTACGACGACGGGTACGCCCTCGACCTCGGCGGCCGGACCGTCCGGCTGCGGCCCACCGGCCGCGGCCACACGAAGGGCGACCAGGTCGTCGAGGTGCCGGACGCCGGCGTGCTGTTCACCGGCGACCTCGCCGAAACCGGGCAGTTCGCGATCTTCCCGTGGTTCCCGCCGCACGACACGGACGTCACCGGCGTGGGCTGGCTCGCGGTGCTGGACCGGCTGGCCGCCACCGGGCCGCGGGTGGTGGTGCCGGGGCACGGTGACCTCGGTGACGTTTCCGTGCTCACCGACGTCCGCGACTACCTCCGCGAGCTCCGCGACGAAACCTGGCGACGGCGGGATTCCGCCATGGCGGAGGAGGAAATCGTCGCCGAGGTCCGGGCACTGCTCCTCGAGCGTCACCCCGAGTGGGCCGGGCACGAGTGGATCGAGCCGGGCGTCAGCTGCCTGTGCACCGAGCACCCGGGAACGACGTGATCATGCGCCCAGGACCGCCATCGCCGCGTTGTGGCCGGGGATGCCGCTGACACCACCTCCCCTCGCCGCTCCCGCGCCGCACAGCAGCACGCGTTCGTGCGCCGTCTCGACGCCCCAGCGCCCCGTCTGGGCCGGGTCCTCCGCGAACGGCCAGGACAGGTCGCGGTGGAAGATGTGCCCCGCCGGGAGGCCCAGCTCGACCTCCAGGTCCAGCGGGGTCTTCGCCTCCACGCAGGGTTTCCCGTCCGGCCCGGCCAGCAGGCAGTCCTCGATCGGCTCGGCCAGCACGCTGTTCAGCGAAGCCAGCGTCGCGCGCAACGCCTCTTCGCGCGCTTCGTCGTTGCGCCCGGCGAAGAGCCGCGCCGGCATGTGGAGGCCGAACAGGGTGAGAGTCTGCGCCCCGGCCGCGCGCTCGGCCGGGCCGAGGATCGACGGATCGGTCAGCGAGTGGCAGTAGATCTCGCACGGCGGCAGCGTGGGGATCTTCCCCGCCGCCGCCTCGCGGTAGGCCGTCTCCAGCTGGGTGAAGGTCTCGTTGACGTGGAACGTGCCGCCGAACGCCTCCGCCGGGTCGACGTGCGGGTCCCGGAGCCTCGGCAGCCGCGACAGCACCATGTTCACCTTCAGCTGCGCGCCCTCCGGCCGGTCCGCCGGTTCCTCGCCCAGCAGCCGCGCCAGCGTCGCCGGGGCGACGTTGGCCAGGACGTGCCCGCCCCGCACGACGTTCTCGGTGTCGCCACGCCGGTAACGCACCTCGCCGTCCGGGTCGACCGAGAGCACCTCCGCGCCGGTCACGAGGCGCGCACCCGCCCCGGACGCCACCGCCGCGAGCGCACCGGTGACCGCGCCCATGCCGCCGACCGGCACGTCCCAGTCGCCGGTGCCGTTGCCGATCACGTGGTAGAGCAGGCACCGGTTCTGCCGCAGGTCCTCGGCGCCCGCCGGGGCGAACGTGCCGATCAGCGCGTCGGTGAGCACGACGCCGCGCACGGTGTCGTCGCCGAACCACGCGGTGAGCGTCTCGCCGATCGGCCGCTCGAACAGCAGCGACCACGCCTCGCCGTCGCCGATCCGGGCCCGGAAGTCCATTTCGGACAGCAGTGGCTCGGTGAGCGTGCCGAAGACGCGTTCGGCGACGCGCGCCGTGAGAGCGTAGAACCGCTGCCACGCCGCGTAGTCCGATGTGGACCCGGTGAGGGCGCGGAACGACGCCGCGGTCCGGCCGCCGTCGCCCGTGTCGACAAGGAGACCCGAGCCGCCGGCCGGGGTGTAGGACGACATCCGGCGCCGCCGCAGCTCGACGTCGAGGCCGAGGTCGGCGACGATCTTCTTCGGCAGCAGGCTGACCAGGTAGGAGTAGCGCGAAAGCCGGACGTCCACGCCGTCGAACGCGCGGAAGGAGACCGCGGCGCCACCGGTCTCGCCGCGCCGTTCCAGCACGAGCACCGACCGGCCCGCCCGCGCCAGGTACGCGGCCGCCACCAGCCCGTTGTGCCCGCCGCCGGCGATCACGACGTCGTAGGAATCCATCCGCCCCTCCTCGTTGAGCCTGCCCGTCCATCGTGACCGGGGCGGCGGGCGGAATTCAAGGAAAGGGCGCGAACGGACCGTTCGCGCAATTCGCTTGCGCCGTCCCGGATCGGTCCGGCAAGCTGGGCGCATCCGGCAGGGAGCCGGGTGTGCGGAAGGCAGGGAGGTGCCTGTGTTGATGACTGTCCGGGCCCTTTCGCGCCCTCACCCACCCGCCCCCCGAGGCTGATCACGCGCCCGGTGGGCATCCCTGACCAAGGAGAAACCCACCAGTGCGCCAGCACGACTTCGAAGACTTCGACCTGTCCGACGAACGTCCCCTTCGCCGCGGCACACGGACCGGCGGCGAAGCAGGCC